>Ga0209515_10003901_pt1 | contig 20668 bp, 20 predicted proteins | sample Subgroupgradi54m_FD_187454 | JGI IMG/M metagenome (GOLD analysis project Ga0209515, IMG submission 187454) | Subsurface groundwater microbial communities from S. Glens Falls, New York, USA - GMW60B uncontaminated upgradient, 5.4 m (SPAdes)... ...
AAACAGCAAAATATCGGCAAAGCCCCGGTGGTACTTGTGCCGCTCAAGGTTTGGCGGGAAATTGAAGACAAACTGGAAGATTTTGAAATAATGAACTCCGAGGCACTTCGAAAAAGAATCATGAAGGCGCGGAAAGAGAAAAAATTTTATACGCTTGCCGAAGTAAAAAAAAGGCTTGGATTATAACTTCGCGCAGAACGCAATATGAAATGCTATTTCAAGCCGTCCGCCCTTGAAGACCTCGAACAATTACCGAAAGATATTCGTCGAAGGATTGTGGAGAGAATCGAGTTGTATGCGAATTCTGACGTTCCGATAAAATTCGCGAAAAAGCTTACGAACACTACTCTTGGTGAGTTTCGTTTTCGGATCGGAGATTATCGAGTGGCTTTTGACGTGGATAAAAAACGCAACGCGATTATTATTCTTGCGGTCGGCAACCGAAAAGATATTTACCGATAGTTATTCGCGTTATTGATTTTATAATACCCCGCCGCTGGCGGGGTGCTCAATTTTATAGTAAAATTTTTATCGTCTAGGACTCAAAAATTTTAATAAAATTGGCATGGACTTTGACGTTATTTTCATCACCGGGCCGCAGGGGGCGGGGAAGGGCACGCAGGGAAAACGGCTTGCCGAAAAGCTCGGTTTTTTCTTTTGGGAGATGGGGGAGATCCTTCGGGATATGCTCAAAGAAAACACTCCGTTAAGTAAAAAGTTATTGGCCATTAACCGGGGAACGCTCCTCCCAGACGACGTGATATTCGAGGTTCTAAAAGAAAAACTGGGGATGGTTCCTCCCGGCCAGGGAATAATTTTCGACGGCGTCCCGCGGCGGCTGGGACAGGCCGAGTTTTTGTTGCAGCTTTTGCGAGGGCAAAAAAAGAAGCTGGCTACTATTTTCATTGATGTTCCTCGAGAAGTGTCGCTTAACCGGATACTCCTCCGCGCCAAAAAAGAAAACCGCGTTGACGACACTCCCGAGGCGATCGCAACGCGGCTTCGGTATTATGACGAAGTAGTAAAGCCCACGATCGTGTATCTTGAAAAAGAAACAACGTTCACTAGAGTTGACGGCCGGCCGACAATTGACGAAATCGAAAAAAATATTGACGCGGCGCTTGGGCTTGCCGCGCCGAATCCGCCAGCTGGCGGAGAAGGCGGACTCGCTTGAAAATATGCATCATTATCCTTTAAATATTATTCTCCTCGGCGACCCCGCTTCCGGAAAAGGGACGCAGGCGGCGCGACTCGTTAAGAAATATGGTTTTTATGATCTTGATATGGGCAAGGAGGTGCGAAAACCTGCGATGAAGGCGCGGTTTGATTACAAGGGAACGACGGCGGTGGGCAAGCTCGCGCCGACAGCCGTTGTACGGAATATTTTTCGGCGCGTGATTCAGGAGACCCCGCCACGTCAGGGCATTCTGTTTAATGGCACGCCAAAAATGATCGGCGAGGCCAAGCTCATTGCGGGGTGGTTGCAGCAATATAAACGAGAGGATCTCCTCGTTATCTATTTACGTATTCCCGCAAGCGAAACCTTGCGCCGGACACAAAAACGCAGAGAGTATGTGCGAGGGAAATTAGTGAAACGGGATGATGATGCTGAACGCGCGCTGAAGAATCGATGGCGATATTACAAAACCCAAATTTCGCGCGTCGTGGCTTTTTTCAAAAAGAAATATCCGTTCAGGGAAATTTCGGGAATAGGAAGCCGCGCGGAGGTGTGGAAAAGAATTCAGAGAGTAATCGCGAGTAATACGATTTCATCCTACTAATGTACTGATTATTACGAATCGTACGAATACGGATTCGTAAAATTAGTATTCATTCGTACATTAGTAGGGTGTCTATTTATGCCATTTGCGAACACTAGAATGATTCATCTCAAAACTCTCGAAGAAGTAGAAATCATGGCCGAGGGCGGGCGGTCTCTTGCGGAAATTTTAGAGCGGTTGAAAAACGAAACCGTCGCGGGCGTGCGGACCAAAGCGCTCGACAAACTGGCGTTCGACTTGATCGCGCAATGGGGCGCAGAGCCGGCGTTCCTCGGCTACAAGCCGCATGGTTCGGGCAAGGCCTATCCCGCGACCCTGTGCGTTTCCGTGAATGAAACGGTTGTGCATGGCCTTCCGTCTGAGTATGTGATTCAGGACGGCGACCTCGTGAAGCTTGATCTGGGGCTTATTCACCAAGGGTTCTATCTCGATGCGGCAATCACCGTCGGCGTGGGCGCTGTATCAAAAGAAGCGCGATCACTTATTGCGGCGACGGAAGAAGCTTTGTACGCGGGCATACGGGAGGCGCACCCGGGGAATACTATCGGGGACATCGGCGCGGCTGTCGAAGCGGTGGCGAAGCGGGCAGGGTTTTCCGCCGTGACGGCTTTGGGAGGCCACGGCATCGGCCGCGAGCTTCACGAGGATCCGCACCTATCAAGCGTCGGTCCCGCAGGGCGGGGCGAGGAACTCAAAGCTGGCATGGCGCTTGCGATCGAGCCTATGGTTGGGATGGGATCCGGCAAGGTAAGGCAAATGAGCGACGACAGCTTCGTCACGACCGACGGCTCCCTCGCGGCGCATTTTGAGCACACAGTGGCGATAACGGAGAAAGGAACGAGAGTATTGACAAAAATTTGACCTTTGATAAACTTGAATCAGTGCCGAAAGGGGGATTAGCGTTCGGGGTGATATAGGAGGGCCATCAATGCGATGGCCTTTTTTATTTACCCTGCCCGCCCGCAGAAGCCTCGGCGAAAGGTTTATGCTACAATGCCGATACACCCAAGGGGAAACTAAAAGTTAAAACCTAACAGCTAAAAGCTATGGTACAACCATACTTATCCGTCATCATTCCCGCCTATAACGAAGCCGAGCGGATCCCCGCGACATTAATTGATATTGATCGTATTTTGAGCGCGCGGAAATTTACGTACGAAATTTTAGTGATAAACGACGGGGCGAAGGATAACACGGCGGAAGTCGTGCAAAAAATGATTCCCGCGATTAAAAATCTGAAACTCGTGGACAACAAAGAGAACCGGGGAAAAGGCGGCGTGGTGAGGCAGGGCATGCTCCTCGCGCAGGGGGAGTACCGGCTTTTTACGGATGCCGACAACTCAACCTCGATTGACCAGTTCGATTTGATGATCCCGTATTTTAGCGAGGGCTACGGCGTGGTGATCGGCTCCCGCGCGGTGAAAGGTAGCCGTCTCGAACCGGCACAGCCGTTCTACCGCCAGATTTTGGGCAAGGCAAGCAATTTGATTATTCAGGCGACGAACCTTCCGGGCATCTGGGATACGCAATGCGGATTCAAGGCGTTCACCGCGGAGGCGGCGGAGAAGGTGTTCAACGTGTCACGAATCACCGGCTGGGGATTTGATATTGAGGCGTTGGCGCTCGCGCGGGCATTGGGCTACCGCATCAAAGAAGTGCCCGTCCACTGGATAAACGATCCCATGTCCCACGTCAAATTGTCGGCCTACTTGAAAACATTCTGGGAAGACGCTACAATCCGCTGGTGGCTTTCTACGGATGTATACGGCATTCGTAGTAAAAGACAGGACATAGAGAGTAAATTATAAAGATTGCGGCAATAGCGCTTTTAATTTAAAAATCAAAGTGTAAAAATCAAAATGACAATGTAAAATGTCATAATGATTTTCGGTTAATTTTTTTATTTTGAACTGTCATTTTACATTTTGATATTTGCATTTTACACTTGCTACGATGGATAAGTATTATTTAACGAACGAGCGGCTCGAGGAATTGAAGCATGAACTCGAAACGCTCAAAACCGAAAAGCGGCTTGAAGTTGCCGAGCGCCTGAAGCGCGCGAAGGAATTCGGCGATCTCTCCGAAAACGCGGAGTATGCCGAGGCGCGCGAGGAGCAGAACGCCGTCGAGACCAGAATTTTCGAACTTGAAGAATTGCTTCGCCGCGCGGTCGTGATTCAGAAAACCGCGGGGAGCGACCGGGTGCAGGTGGGATCAAAAGTGACGGTGCGGAAGGACGGAAATGTTTCCGAGTATATGATCGTGGGATCAAACGAATCAAAGCCGGAAGAAGGAAAGATTTCGAACGAATCGCCGATCGGCCGCGCGCTTCTTGGGAAAAAAGTGGGGGACAGTATTGCCGTCACGACTCCGGCGGGGCAGGCGGCGTATCAGATTACTAAGATCGAGTAGCAAGAGTAATCGCTAATAATGCGAATGACAGCAAATAAAACGAATTTGCATTATTGATTTTGTATTCGCGTTATTCGCGATTACTCCTATGCTCAACGACATTCGAAACGAACGGCTCAAGAAACTCCAAACACTCAAGAAGCGCGGGGTTGATCCTTATCCCGCGCGGGTAAAGCGCACAATTTTAATCGGCGAGGCGCGGCGGGGTTTTGCGACGCTTGAAAAATCAAAAAAGGCAATCGCGATTGCGGGGCGAGTAGTAGGATTTCGCGATCAGGGCAAGGTTATTTTTGCGGACGTGCGCGACGAGAGCGGACAAATACAGATTGTTCTCAAAAAAGATAATTTAAAAAATTTCGATCTCTTAAAATCGGTTTTGGATCTCGGAGACTTTATTTCCGTGAGCGGTTCGGTTTTCAAAACGAAAAAAGGCGAGGAGAGTATTGAAGTAAAATATGCCGAAATAGCGGCAAAAAGTTTGCGTCCGCTTCCGAGTGAATGGCACGGACTTGAAGATATCGAAACGCGCTTGCGGAAGCGCTACCTTGATTTACTTGCGAATCCCGAAGCGCGGGAATTATTCCAAAAGAAGGCGATTTTTTGGGACACCGCGAGAAATTTTTTGAAAGCTGATGGATTTTTGGAAGTCGAAACGCCGGTTTTTGAAACCGTTCCCGGCGGCGCGGACGCGGAACCGTTCAAAACGCATCACAATGCGCTCGACACCGATTTTTATCTGCGCATCTCGCCTGAATTGCCGCTCAAAAAATTACTCGTCGGCGGTTTTGAAAAAGTATTCGAGATCGGGAGAATTTTCCGCAACGAAGGTATTGACAAAGAGCATTTACAGGACTATACGCAACTCGAATTTTACTGGGCCTATCACGATTACGACGACCTAATGACGCTCGTTCAAAAGATGTATCAGGCGATTGTGAAAGGCGTGACGGGAAAATTGACGACGGTCTGCGGCGACAAAAAAATTAACTGGGGAAAGCAGTGGCAAAAAGTGGAATACGTCGCGGCGTTCAAAAAAGCCGCAAAGCTCGATCCGGTGAAGGCCTCACACACAGAACTTTTGAAAAAGGCGAAAGCGTTCGGCTCGGAACCCGAGAAATCTTTCGGCCGCGGCCGCTTGATTGACCTCATTTTCAAAAAGACGGTGCGGCCGACGTTGATTCAGCCCTGCTTTCTTATAAATCCGCCCGTTGACGTGGAACCTCTCGCGAAGCGATCAGAAAAAAATCTCGCGCTTGTGGAGCGCGTGCAAGTTGTCGCCTGCGGCACGGAACTCGGTAAAGGATTTTCTGAACTGAACGACCCGATTGACCAGCGCGCGCGGTTTGAAGAACAAATGAAACTCCGTGCGGCGGGAGACAAAGAAGCGCAAAGATTGGACGAAGATTTTTTGGAAGCGCTCGAATATGGCATGCCGCCCGCGGCGGGATTTGGCTTGTCGGAAAGATTATTTGCAGTTTTGATGGACAAGCCCGTCAGAGAAACGGTCATATTTCCTCTAATGCGTCCGCGGAAATAGCTTTTAGGTTTTAGCTGTTAGCTTTTAGAGAATAAATTTATAACGAAAAACCCGAAGGGCAACTAAAAGCTAAAACCTCAAAGCTAAAAGCTTATGATATGAAAAGAGTTATGGTCTTCGGCGTTTTCGACGGCATCCACGCCGGCCACCGCGCGTTTTTTAAGGAGGCCAAAGCGCTTGGTGACTATTTGATTGCGGTCGTGGCGCCCGATCACATTGTGGAGCACTTGAAAGGCAAGCTTCCCGCGGTTGACATCGGCTGGCGACTCGAGGCCTTAAAAACCGAAGACAACGTTGACGAAGTCGTGATGGGGGACGAGGAACTGGGAACTTGGGAGATCGTCAAAAAATACCGCCCGGCCGTCGTCGCCTTGGGCTACGACCAAAAATTATTAAAAAAGGACTTGGAGAAATGGCTCAAAGATTTTGATTGGGATTTGGAAATAAAAGTTATGAGCGCCCACGAACCGAATACGTTTCACAGTAGTTTGAGGAAATAAAAAAAGGACGCCATTTGAAATGGCGTCCGGATTGGAAGTTGCGAGCAAGCTACGAAGATGCAGAAGGGGCAGGGGTTTCGATCTCTCCGACCGGTTCCTCGCGGAGCCAGCCAAAAAGGTTATTGTTCTCGAAAGCCCGGAGTAGTTCGTCAATGTGCTGTTTCAAGCGATCTCCTGTTCCTCTTTCGTAATTTCCTGCGTCAAACTTTTCACCTGATGCTTTCCCCGCGCCGTACCAGTAAGGGTTTACACCACTGTTGGCATCTCCGTTGAGGTTCAGAATTTTCTCGCCGTTATTCTTTAGAAACTCGATTGTGTCGGCGAGGAGTACGTGAAACAGCGGAAAGGTTCCCGAGTCCGAGAAACGTGCCAGGACAAAAAAGTACGGAATGCCCTTTTTGAATCCCAGCACGTAGGGATCAATACTACGGAGCCATTCCAGATTGTTCCAGTCGCTGCCGGCGAGATCGTGATACGGAGTCGCGATGACGACATAGTCGAACACCTCAACCGCTTTGCGCATCCGGCGGGCGACTTTCGGTGTAATCACGTCGAATCCCGAACCGCCGTACTGATCGAGCGTCCGGGTGCGGCGGTTAAAGAGCTGATAGGTGTCCGCCCACCGCTTGTTTCTCAGAAAGAGGTCGCAGAAGAAGAGCGTGTTGGGATGCGGACGGGGATCTCCCTTCCGTTGAACCTCTTGCGCTTTGGCTTTGCCGGCTTGATCAGCCCAAAAGAACCACACTGGCACGGCCATGAAGAGATCCGGTAAGTATTTTATCGGAATGATGGTATCCGGCCGGACGAGATCTTCGTCGTAGAGCAAGCGGATTGCGGAACGCATGGCTTTAAACCTGGTCACTTCATCCCGCATTCGAGCGATGTGATCGTCCATGCCCAACGCAATCAAATCCCCGTTAGTTTCTTCCGTCTTTTGGTCTAACTCTTCATCGCTGAACTCCATAATAGTGAAGTCGGCGCTGAACGACTCCATATTCGGGAAGAGATGGACGAGAAACGCGGTGAGGAAAGCCTGCTTTTCTTCCGGTGTTCGATTCCTCGATTGCCGAGGAACTTCCGGCATTGGTTCGTTCGCCACCACTTGGGCAATCGTCTCCGCCGGCACGGACTTCATGTGTTGATGTACCGGCAGACGAGTTGTCGCAAGTGCGAGTTCGGTCGTTGTGTTGAAGGGCATCGGCCTCGAAAATCCCTGGATTGGTTCGCTGGCCGGAACCAGTTCCGTTTCGGCGTACTCGCTCGCGCCGACCGCCCGATACTCACCAGGATGGCCGAAGCGTTCCACGACGTCGAAAACCAATCGAACGCCGGGCTTAAGGATTGATTCGCAGTCGTCTTGGTGCACGAAGATGTCTTTTTTCGTACTCAAGTCGTGCGAAGCACCGTCTTCCCGTTCTACCGAAGAAAGGGAGATAAAACCGTAACCGTCCTTGCCGGGCATACCCGAAACACGTCCAATATAACGCAATCTTGTTGCATTCATAGTCAGTCCTCCAGTCAGTCAGTTTGAATTTTCGATCCGCATCACCGATGCGATGCTACGTATATGTTAACATTATAAGTATATTATTGTCAAATGCCAAAAACTCCTTATTTTACCTACTAATTTTCTGTCTCAAACGTGGCAGTTTTCGGTTTTCGGGAAGCTTTACTCGTTCTCAATAACGGAGGTTTTGTATTTGAAAACAGCTCGCGGAGGCATCTTGAGCTTGGTCTCCGACCACGGTCGAAGTCAACATGCCGAGCGGCAGGCGCGCTCCGCCGCAGGAGCGGAGCGACGCCGGTGTTTTCAAATATAAAACCGGAGTTCCTCGAGTCGGAGCGGGTTCTCAAAAATACTATTCGAGCCGCATTGCCTTGTCGCAAATCATTTTCGGTTCGCCGCCACGCCACGACATCCGCCCGCGCACGAGAATCACGTTATTTTCTTCCCACACCGCCGCGGTTTGCGCAAGAATGCTGTTGAAGACTACCACCTCGATCGGTTCCGGCGAAAGGTCTTCGATGGTCGCGAAGAGCATCGGCTGGCCAGCTTTTGTGATGATTCGGTTGATTTTTGAAATGAGGCCCGCGACGACAAACGAACTATACTCGTCTTTGATTTGCTTTACTTCCGCAATCGGCTTCGCCTGCGTCTTTTTTATTTTTTCCGCGTGGGCGTGGAGCGGATGATCGGAAAGATAGAATCCCAAGAGTTCTTTTTCCCAGCGCAGTTTTTCTTCGGGCGTCGCGGGCGGAAAATCTTTGAGTTTCAGGGACGCCGTGCTCATACTTGAGCCAAAGAGGGAATGTGAATTTTCCGTAAGGCCGGATTTTTTCACAATCCCGCTGAAGCGGAGGATTTCATCGAGGTTTTGGATCGCCTGATTCCGCTCAATACCGAGCAAATCGAAGGCGCCCGCTTTTGCCAAACTCTCAAGCGATTTTTTATTGAGGTCCTTGTGCTGGACGCGGCAGAGAAAATCAGAGAAGCCCTTGAATGGCCCGCGCGCGATGCGTTCTTCAATGATCGCGGTTGCAATCTGCGCGCCGACGTTTTTGATGGCGAGAATGCCGAAGCGGATCTGCGATCCGGAGACGCCGCGTTCATCCTCGGGAACGAATTGGACGAAGCTTTTGTTGATGTCTGGCGGGAGGATGTCAATCTTCGCTTGCTTCGCTTCGTTCACCAAAAACGCGATTCGTTCAATATCATTCACATCGGAGTTCAATAAGCTTGCCATGAATTCCTCGGGATAATGCGCCTTGAGGTAGGCAGTTTCATAGCCGATCATTGCGTATGCTACGGCATGGCTCTTATTGAAACCGTAGCGGGCGAAAGGCGGGAAGAGTTCCCAGATTGCCTCGGCCGTTTTCTTCGGGATGCCGTTTGCGATCATGCCGTTCGTGAGCTTTTCTTTCTGTTCGTTTAAAAGCGATTTTATTTTCTTTCCGATCGCTTTCCTCAACGTGTCCGCTTCGGGGAGCGTGTAGCCCGCGAGGTCGCGCGCGATCCGCATCATCTGTTCCTGATATACCCCGATGCCATAGGTGCCTTGAAGGATCGGTTCGAGCCGCGGATGGAGGTAGGTGATTTTTTCTTCGCCGTGCTTCCGCTTAATGAATGACGGGATCAGTTCCATCGGCCCCGGGCGGTAGAGCGCGACCAAGGCGACTAAGTCCTCAAATTCGGTCGGATGGATTTCTTTCATGTACCGGCGCATCCCCGACGACTCGAATTGGAATACCCCGGTCGTCTCACCCTTTTGGAGGAGGTCGAATGTTTGAAGATCGTGCATCGGGATATCAGAAATTTTTATCGTTTTTCCCTTTTGTTCCTGAATAAGCCGCACCGCGTTCTCGATGATCGTAAGATTTTTGAGGCCGAGCAAATCTATTTTCAAAAGTCCCAAGTCCTCGATCGAGTGCATCTCGAACTGCGTGATGATGTTCGTTTTGTCCTGAGGCGCGAACTGGAGCGGAACGTATTCGGTCAAGGGTTTTTCCGAGATCACGGTGCCGCACGCGTGCACCGAGGCGTGGCGCGCGACGCCTTCGAGATGCTGTGCGGTGTCAAGGACTTTTTTCGCGTTCAGGTCCGTTTTGTACAATTCGCCGAGTTCGTCCACTTGCTTGATTGCGTCGGCGAGCTTCAGATGGATCGGGATCAGCTTCGCAAGGCGGTCGCAGAAATCGTAGGGGAGCCCCATCGCGCGGCCGGCGTCGCGGATCGCCGCGCGCGCCGCCATCGTCCCGAAGGTGATAATTTGCACGACGCGGTCCTCGCCGTATTTTTCGCGGGCGTACGCGAGCACTTCGTCCCGCCGTGTGTCGGCGAAGTCAATATCAATATCTGGCATCTGAATCCGTTCAGGATTCAGAAATCGTTCGAAGAGGAGGCCATAGGCGAGAGGATTCACGTCCGTAATTCCCAAGACATATGAGACCAAACTGCCCGCGGCTGAGCCGCGGCCCGGCCCGACCGCGATGCCGTGGCTTTTTGCCCAGTTAATGAGGTCTTGCACGATCAAAAAATAATCCGCGAAGCCGGTTTTCCCGATGACATCCATTTCGTACTTGAGGCGATCTTTTGTTTCCTGAGTTATCGCGTCATCCGCAAAGCGATTTTTGAGCCGTTCGTCTACAAGCTCGCGGAGATAATTATTCGCCGTTTTCTCATCCGGTTTCGGGAAGTGGGGGAGGTGGATCACGCCGAGCTCGAGCGTAACATTGCATTGTTCGGCGATCTTCGCCGTATGTTCGACTGCTTCGGGAATTTCCTTGAATGTGTCTGCCATCTGTTCCGGCGAGGTCATGGAAAAATCATCGGCTTTCAGGGTCAGGCGGTCGTCGTCCGTCAAACGGCTGCCGGTCTGAACGGCCAAGAGGACGTCGTGATATTCGGCGTCGCTCTGGAGCGCGTAGTGGATATCCTGCGTCGCGGCAAGGGGCGTGTTTGTTTTCTTGCTTAATTCCCGGAGCGCGTTCCAGAGTTTTTCGTGCTTCTGCGGACTGAAGTTCGGATGACTTCCGATTTCCAAAAAATAATTCTCGGGCCCGAAAATCTCTTTGTACTCGCTGATAATTTTTTCGGGATCCTGGTTGTTCAGAATCGCCTGCGCCAACTCGCTTGAGTAACAGCCGGAGAGCGCGATCAAGCCCTCGTGGTGCGCGCGGAGGAGGTCTTTATCCATGCGCGGCTTATAATAGAATCCTTCGAGATTCGCTTTTGTCACGAGCGTGATCAAATTTTTCCAGCCGGTGTTGTTTTTGGCGAGGAGGATGAGGTGGTAATATTTTTCCCCGGTTTCCTTACTAAACCGGTCGCGCGGGGCTATGTACGCTTCAACGCCCAGGATTGGCTTGATGCCCGCTTTTATTGCTTTCTTATAAAACTCTACCGCGCCGTAGAGCGCGCCGTGGTCGGTCAAAGCAAGCGAATCCATGCCGAGCTCTTTCGCGCGAAGGACGAGGTCGTCAATTTTCGCGAGCCCGTCGAGGAGCGAATAATGCGAGTGGGTGTGTAAGTGTGTAAATTTTGACATGGAAATTCGCTACGAAATACGAATTTATACGAATATACGAATTCTACTCTAGTCTACAGAAATTTTTCAGTTTTTGGAAGCCCAGATTTTTGCTTTCTCTTATGATTTTCGCTATGCTGGATGGAAAGTTTTGAGTGCCGGGGTAGCTCAATGGCAGAGCAATCGCTTTGTAAGCGGAAGGTTGGAGGTTCGACTCCTCTCCCCGGCTCATGGCTGAAGATCGTTTGTTATACGTCGGGCAAAAAGCTTTCGTAAATAAAAACGGGGAAATTTTGGTTCTAAATGATCCGGAATTTGGACTAGATTTCCCTGGCGGGAAATTACAAGAAGGGGAAACTGACTTTACGGAAGCCTTACAACGCGAGGTTCGCGAAGAAACTTCTCTCGAAATAGACGTAGGCGACCCGTTTTTCACCTGGTATTTCGAGTTTCCAAAAAAATCGTCCCACCGCAATGCGGGCAAGATGGTGTTTTTGGTCGGTTGCAAATGCAAATATATTTCCGGAGAAGTTAAATTAAGCCAAGAACACAATTCGTTTCAATGGATAAATAAATCAAATTTTCAAGAACTGAAAGAGAATAGCGATTATTTTCGTGCGCTTGAAAAATATTTCGCGAGCCCGTAAGTTTATGCAATCAGTATCGTTTATAAAAACAGACGATATTCGCGCGAAAGCGGAAGCTTTATTCACGGCCGAAAAAGAAAAACTTTTAAAGTTATTTCCGTATGCGGATATCCAGTATGTGGGGAGCACTGCCGTTCCAGGGACGCTTTCGAAAGGCGATGTAGACATTAATGTGCGCGTAAGTGCGGAAAAGTTTCAAGCCGTCGTGGAGAAATTAAAAACGCTCTACGAAATAAATCAGCCCTACAACTGGACGAATAATTTTGCAAGTTTTAAAGATGACACTCGAGAGCTTGGTGTTCAAGCAACTATCATCGGATCTCCGGACGATTACTTTGTTGCCCAGCGCGACTATCTGAAAAATCATCCCGAAGCAGTATCCGAATACAATGCGTTAAAAGAAAAATTCGAAGGCGGGGATATGGACGAATATAGAAAAGCAAAAGAAGGATTTTTTAAAAAACTTCTCACATGAGTATTGTAGAAGATAAAATAAGAGATATTTTGGAAAGCAGTTTATATCTCACCATGAGTACGGTGGGGGATAACGGCATTCCCTGGATTTCGCCGGTATACACTGCGTATGATGAAAAATATAATTTCTATTGGACATCTTCTCCCCTGGCACGGCATTCTCAAAATATCGCAATGAATAATCGAATTTCTTTTGTGGTATTTAATTCGAGTCAGGCAGAAGGAACGGGGAGGGGTATATACTTCGAAGCGTTAGTTTACGAAATGACCGATATGAATGAAATAAACAGAGCTTTGAAGATTTTTTACGGGCGTAAAAATAAAGATCCAAAACCAGCACAAGATTTTTTGGGAATATCTCCTCGCCGATTGTATAAGGCGGTTCCGGAGAGGGCGTGGATAAATGACGTAGAAAAAGTTGACGGCTACATTATTGATAAACGAATCGAAATCGATTTAATTTGATTACAATTTTTTCTTACGTTATATTGTGCATGCCGCCCGGGTAGTTCAGTGGCAGAACGCTTTCTTGGTAAGAAAGAGGTCGGGAGTTCGATCCTCCCCTCGGGCTCCATGCGTTTATTTGCAAAATTCGCATTTTCGGGTAGAATCTACCCCGTATGGCAAAAGTTAAGTATTCGGACAGATTAATAGGGCTCAAGTGCTCGGTGTGTAGCCGGCGGAATTATTACACCCGAAAAAACAAGAAAAAAGTGGAGCGGAAGATCCAGCTCAAAAAGTATTGCAAATGGTGCCGCAAACAGACCTTGCATAAAGAAGCGAAGATTTCAGGGAAATAATTTTTAGGCTCTAATTTCTATCATTGGCAGTGAGGAGAAAAGCAAAGCATTTATTTTCTCCGAGCGAACCAATGAATGAAACAAAGTTTTATTATTTCTAAATAAATCCCAATCTTTAATTCCTAAAAATTTAGTAATTAGAAATTCGGATTTAGAAATTGCGCCGCTTTGCGGCGATAGGGGGCATCGTTCAGTGGCAGGACAGCGGTCTCCAAAACCGCTAACGTGGGTTCGATTCCTACTGCCCCCGCAGACAACATTTTTTATCGAGGATCGACTCACCGATGGCGAGTCAGCGACCTAATGACCTGAATTTTTTTCTTAGGTCTGGTAGAGTTTTGAGATGAGCGATCCAAAGAAACATCATTATATACAACAAGCCTACTTACATCGATGGAGCGATGTATCTGGGGATATTTTCATCTGTGATTTGAGCAACGGCAATATTCACAAGGGTCCTGCAAAAAGCGCCGCTTGGGAAAAGTATTATTATTGCCTAGAGGATCCAGCCCATCCTGAGTACCGCTTTGAAATCGAGGAGTTTTTAGGAAATAGTATCGAGGGTCCGGCGAGTCCTATAATTGATAAACTTGATGCCGAGATAGAGCTATCTCCAGAAGAAAAAGCTCACTTGGCCCTATACGTCGCTTTTCAAAAAACAAGAGTGCCCTTCTTCGAAAAATTCTCAAATCAGCTTGCTGAGAAAATGGACAAAGAGGCGCTCTTAAAGACTCTCCGTGACGAAGCGCTGTTTGAGAGGTTTATGAGCGAGAGTGCTGAGAAATATAAGACCTGGAAAAAGGTACCTTCTCGAGAGGAATTAATCAGAACAATTGAAGAAAATCGAGTAAAAATGGAATACCCTCGAGCGCATAGTCTTAAAACGATGCTCCAGCTCTCGTTGCCCTTAGGCGATCTCTATACTCAATGTCAATGGACTTTACTGGAGGCAAAAGAGTCGAGCTTTATAACCTCTGATAATCCTGCCGTTACGATAAGCTTGGCGCGAAAGGAGGGAGGTATGCTTGGCGAAACAACATTCCCACTCTCACCTCGGCATTGCGTATTAATCGACCAAGAAACAGGAGGAAGGTTTATGATTACGGAAGAAAGCTTGGATGGAGTAAGAGAAATAAACCGCAGGACACTATTACACGCAACACGATATTTATTCGGAGATAGTAAGGAAGTATTAGAAGAGTGCTATACAGAACATACTAGGTTGGCATCCTTATCCTCAGAAATAAAATCCGCGCATCTCAGTAGGGAGAAGTTTTTAGCCCCCAAGGAAAAGTTATTTATCAAAAGAAAGTTTTTTAAGGAATGAATAAGGCTAAGCAATTACAAAGAGGTCACGAGAAAGCTGTATGCGACGAACTAGTGAAGATAGTCGCATTAGGGCTTGTTTTTGAAAGAATGGGAAACGACGGTGGTGAACCGGATGTTCTGTATAGAAACGGCAACGAGATAGTCGGTATTGAAGTGGGCACAGCTTACTACGACAATAGCGATGCGAAACAAGAATGGACTTTAGCTCGAGGGGAAAGAACTATCTCTGATAAATATGAATTTCGCCACGGCGGCGTAATTGTAAATCCAGATAACGTTATATGTTCTCGTATCCAAGGAGAGTTGAACGATAAGTGTTCTAAGCGTTATTCTGGTACCGATAGAGTATGGCTTTGCGTTGAGGCGCGCGCACCGCTTGGAGACGATGGATCCTTTCAAGGATGCGCAGCTCAAATTTCCTTACCCACACACTCGTTTGAGAAAATATTTTTGTTTTACTTTTCACCAGCAGGGTCTTATAAAACAATCATGCTTTATGGGTAAAATAGAAATTAAAGATAAACTGAATACGCTTCTGTCGCGCCATCTTCCATTCACTGAAGAGTTTCATGTGATTTATCTGTTTGTGGAAATCAGAAAAATACTAGACAGAGATAACAATCGCAAATATCCACTTCTTCGTTTTTACTGTAACTGGTGCGTACATACCGATAAAGATAGCACTGCCGAAATGGAAGCGATAATGCAGGATATCTACCGCGATGTTGTCGCGGTTATACAAAATCCAGTACTGGGCAGTAATAAAGCTAAAATTGTCGGATTCCTCTATATGGAAGATCTCCAAGTCGAAATGGAAAAGTTCTTAAAAGAGTACGATTTACCCCATTCGCTTATCGGAAAAGAAAACTGGCTTGCCTTAGTGGCGCTACTAGTAAGGGTGCTGGCCGACCAGCCCATTAATAATCCCTGTTCGGAAATTACATGTTTTTTATTTCTTCCGGCCGCGGATGGCTGCGTGCTGGGGCGTATAGACTTCGCGAACCCAGTAGGTCAATATACTCATTATAACTTCGGTAACGCCTATTAAAAACAATGAGCCAAGAATTCGCAACATTTATGGAGTATCTAGAGAGGCTGAAAAGCCGTTATTTCTTCACACTCTCGGCCTTCTACGCATATGAAGGCCTGATAGAATTGACCGCTCCGAATATCGTCGGAAAAGAAGAGGCCAATAAAAATGTTGAGGAGATAAAGAAATATTGGGACTTCTTTGGTCCATCTAAAGAGGCCTTACGCGTGTACTTCTTTTTGGAACTCGCGAAGTTGTTCGATGCATCAGACCAATCCCTGCATGTCGATAAAATAATCAACTTCACCCAGAGCAATATTCGAAAGCTTTCCGCGAGCGATTTTGCCGAGTTCAATCACGACAGGCAGTTCGTTGAGGAATTGGTTAAAAATTATCGGGGGATCAATAATGATGATTTGGAAAGTGTAAAATCATTACTCACTGAGCACGCAAATACTATTGGAGAGCTGAAAACGTATCGTGATAAGTACCTTGCTCACGACGACCTCCATAAGCTCGAAGTGCAGCTAACGGGACAACAAATTAAGGACCTTTTTTCGGTTTTAGAGAAAGTGCTGAACCTCTTTTCTTCAAAATTAGACCATTCCAGCACGATGTATGATCACATCGAAGAGCGGTGTAAGGATCAAACGAAGATGATCGTTGATCGCCTTCGGAGATTTGAGCCGTACCGCCTAAAAGAGATTGATGAACAATGCCAGCGAGAGTTGGAACAGTATAGGCAAAAACTCAGCTAGGATTTTTGTAGCGTCAGCACCTTCTGCGTGAGCACTAATTTGCTTTTAATACACGCCAGTAGCTCCCGCTTTTCGATCACACTGCCTTCTCTGAGGATATATTTGGCATAGCTCCGGAGGTCAACTGCCTTATCTGGCTTGAGTCTTTTCACATCTGCAAAAAAGCTCTTTTGGAATTTCGTAAGCCGTGCGACTTCTTCTTCAAATTTGTGCCGCATCCCGATCTCGTTGATGTCCATCTGATCCATGACTTTTACGAGCTGATCTATCAATTCCTCCTCGCGGACGTAGCCGTTTTTACAGTGTAAATCCCGACTCCTCGTGCAGCCGTAATATAAATACCTTTGAGTTGTGCCGTCCTTGAGCTTCTTGTACTTTTCCTCAGCAGTTACGCCAGAGCCGCACGATCCGCATGTGATAGCTTTCGTGAAGGCGAACTCTTTAATTTCCGAGCGGACAATGTGGTCTCGCTTTAGCTGCTCTTGAACTTTGTCATAGATTTCTTTAGTGATTAAAGGCTCGTGTTTCCCCTGATACCATCTGCCGCTTTTTTCCGGATATTCGAACGTTCCGTAGTAAAAGGGGTTCTGGAGGATTATATAAATGTTCGATAACGAGAGATTCTTATTGCCCTTGGTTTTGAAATTGATTTCAAATTTCAGCCAATGGTATATCTTCCGGCCGCTCCACTTATCATTCGCAACTTTTTCAAACATCTTTTTGACGATCGGAGCCCTTTCAGGATCAACGGTCGCCTGGCATCTGCGATCCACGTGTTTCTCGTTCAGATATCCTGTTGGAGCCACTCCGGGACGTAAGCCCATCTCGCAGCGCGTCCGAAGTCCTCGCTTCACGTTCACGCCCCGATTGTCATTCTCAAGTTTTGCCTGCGATCCAAGGATCATAAGGAGAAACTTTTCGTTCGGCGAATCTGTGAACCGTTGGCCGAAGGTCCGTATCTCCAGAAGTAGTTTCTCATCCATGAGATCGACAAGCTTTCCTAAGTCACCCGCGTTTCTACTCAGACGATCCGGTGCCCAGGTGAGGATGCCACCGAACTTGCCGAGCCGGATGTCGTTAATGATTTCATTGAACACCGGGCGCTGTCCGGTGGCTTTTGCGGAGTGGCTCTCTCGTCTTATCTCTGTAATCTCCAATCCTTCGCGCTCGGCGATTTGTAGCATCTCCTTAACCTGTGAATCGATGGAGAGGATCTGCCGTTCTTCGCTCTCGGTGCTTTTTCTCGCGTAAAGCACGTATTTGACCTTTGGTGGGAGTTGACTTGCTTGTTGGGTCCCGGCTCCCTTGGACCCCATAATTTGGTTAGTCATACTACAAGGGATGACGCGAAGCTCACAAGGAGTCCAGAGCGTCCGAACCCCCCCCTAAATCTAGCTTTACAATGCTCAAATTATCGTGTAAACTTGTGTTAAGTGATGCTTTTATGAAAAAACAGCGCCCTAAAATAGAAAAAATGCCCGACATCCTCACGCTTCAGCAAGCGTGCGAAATTCTGAATTGTCATCCGAATACCCTTCGCAAGTGGGACAACAAGGGTTTTCTTAAGGCGATCCGTTTTGGAACTCGGAGGGATCGTCGTTACAGGAAAAGCGACATTTTGAAAGTGCTCAATCAGAAATAAAAGTATGAAAATTACCGATCAACATGCTAAATATTTTGCTTATGAGCTGACAAAGCGCTGTCCTTCCAATAGCTTAGAAAAGCTTTCTTCTACACTATCCAATGCTCAAGTTGATCTCAACCCCCATCAAATTGAGGCTGCCCTTTTTGCCTTCCGTTCGCCACTTTCAAAAGGAGCAATTTTAGCCGACGAGGTTGGTCTTGGAAAGACGATTGAGGCTGGACTCGTTCTCTCTCAAAAATGGGCGGAGAGAAAGAGAAACATTCTTTTGATTGTCCCCTCGAGCTTACGAAAACAATGGAATGACGAGCTTTCGGAGAAATTCTTTCTACCCTCAATAATTCTTGAAACAAAATCTTTCAATCAATACGTGAAAGACGGAAATCTGAACCCGTTCAATCAGGAAAACAAAATCATTATCTGTTCCTACCACTTTGCTCGATCAAAATCCCCATACATAAAACAAACAAAATGGGATTTGGCAGTAATTGATGAAGCACATCGTCTGCGTAATGTATATAAAACAAGCAATAAAATTGCACGCGAGATTAAAGACGCGTTGGGAGATGTGCCCAAAATTTTACTTACCGCAACCCCATTACAAAACTCTCTACTCGAACTATATGGGCTTGTGAGCATTATCGACGATCACGTATTCGGCGATCTCAAAAGTTTTAAAGCGAATTACGCACGAGTTTCTCGCGAGCAAGATATTGACGAAAATGAGCTCGGCCTCGTTGAGCCAAGGCAGGAAATGTTCGTCGATTTGCGCAACCGCTTAAAACAGGTCTGTATTCGCACACTCCGTCGCCAAGTACTGGAATATATCAATTATACTGAGCGAAAGCCGATAACACAGGACTACGTTCCTACTGAACAGGAAGTTGAGCTCTACGATGGAATGTCCGAATATCTTCAGCGGACGAAGCTCTACGCTCTACCTTTCAGTCAGCGTCAGCTCATGACGCTCATCTTGCGAAAGCTTTTAGCATCGTCTTCTTTTGCTATCGCTAGCACATTGGATAAATTGGTGTATAAGCTCGACCAGTTGATAGTGGATACGAAAGCAAAAATACCACAACAAGATGGTGATACCGCTGGTATTGAGCAAAACTTTGAAGCCTTTGAGGAAATGTCTGATGAATGGATTGATGACGAAGAAGGTAAGGATGAGAAAGATGAGAAAGAAAAGAAGGTACTTACACAAGAAGATATTATATTGATGGAGCAAGAAAAAACCGATCTAGAGAAATTTCGAAATCTTGCACAAAAAATATATACCAATTCCAAGGGAGACGCCTTACTAATTGCACTAAAAAAAGGTTTTGAAATGACTGCTCAACTGGGTGCCAAAAAGAAAGCTATAATTTTTACTGAATCTACTATCACACAACGGTACCTGGCTGAGACCCTCCTCGCTAATAATGGCTATAAAGATAAGATCGTTTTATTTAATGGTTCGAATAATGACGAAAAATCAAAGGAAATATATAAAAGCTGGCTCGCAAAAAATAAGGACACCGATAAAGTAACCGGCTCAAAAACGGCTGATACTCGAGCGGCGCTCATTGAATATTTCAAAGACGAAGCAGAAATTATGATTGCCACTGAGGCAGGAGCTGAAGGCGTGAATTTACAATTTTGTTCCTTAGTCATTAACTATGATTTACCTTGGAATCCGCAGCGGATTGAGCAGCGTATTGGTCGTTGCCACCGCTATGGCCAAAAACATGATGTTGTTGTAATTAACTTTGTTAATAGAAAAAACGCAGCAGACCAACGTGTCTACGAACTACTGGATCAGAAATTTAAATTGTTTAAAGGAGTATTCGGTGCAAGTGATGAAGTGCTGGGCTCTATTGAGTCCGGTGTTGATTTTGAAAAGCGCATTGCTGGTATTTATCAAACGTGCCGAACAGCTGAAGACATCAATGCTGCCTTCGACAAACTTCAGAAAGAAATGGATGAGAGCATTCAGAGCAACTTATCCGACACGCGCCAAAAGCTTCTAGAAAATTTTGATACTGAGGTTTCTGAAAAATTGAGGGTAAACAAAAAAGAGAGTCAGGCATATCTCGATACATATGAGCGCTGGTTATGGGATGTTACCCGTTACTACTTGGGCGATAATGCCGACTTTGCCGATCACGAATACTCTTTTACCCTTAAGACAAATCCTTTTGAAAACGAGGATATAGATCCGGGACCATACAAAATCGGTAAAAACGTGGAAGATGCCCACGTATACAGGCCAGGACATTCTTTGGCACAGCGAATCTTAAATGAAGTAAAAAACAAGCAAATTGCTCCTGCCGAGATTATTTTTGATTATTCTAATCATTCATCAATTATCTCCGTACTGGAACCCTTGGTTGGCAAAAGCGGCATCTTAAAAGTATCGAATTATACCGTTGAGGCTTTTGAAGCAGAAGATACTGTGGTTGTGTCGGCAATTGATGAAGCCGGAGAGTTTATTGAAACGGATATTATAAAAAAGTTATTTTCACTTTCTACCCAGTCGATTATCCCAAAAACTTTTTCATCCGAGGAGCATAAAAAACTAGAGGGGCTTGAACAACAAACCATCTCGGTAATTTCTGGGCAGATTGCGGAAAGAAACGGAGAATTTTTTGATGACGAAGTGGACAAGCTGGACAATTGGTCAGATGATGTAAAAAAAGCCCTTGAACTTGACTTGAGAAAGCTCGATATTGATATTAAGACGGCCAAAACA
>Ga0209515_10003904_pt1 | contig 20664 bp, 24 predicted proteins | sample Subgroupgradi54m_FD_187454 | JGI IMG/M metagenome (GOLD analysis project Ga0209515, IMG submission 187454) | Subsurface groundwater microbial communities from S. Glens Falls, New York, USA - GMW60B uncontaminated upgradient, 5.4 m (SPAdes)... ...
GTACTCTTGTACAGATGAATGTCTGGGCGTTCCAGACGATGCTCGATTCAGTTGTGGACTACCCTACACTGGGAAGTATACCATGGCCTCCTCCCAGTACTCAAGTTGCCCGTTCTCGTTCACGAAGCGCATCCCGCCGGTCACGTGGACGAATTGGAAACCCCGGCCGCAAGCGGGGCACGCGACGTCGAAACTGCCGTCGAAAAATTCCGTCTTCACGACTGATCTCTGCCCGCGGTGGAATTTGATGATTTCGAACTCGCGCACGCCCGTACGGCGGGCAAGCGGTATACCGCAGTCGCAGACAAAGAGATTGCCGACGGGCAGGGCCTTTCCGGTGGTTGGTGCCAGTTTCTCCATAACTGCATTATACCAAATACCAAACGGCCACCCATTCTCCTTCCTGGAACTGAATCGACGGAGCATACTTCCGCAAGCGGCTGGTGTGGGCAAGTTAACGATCTACTCAAAAATGCCCTACCTTCCAATTTATTCGATTCTATATTATTGTCATAAAATCGTCATCTTTGAGAGTCATATTGTAACCATGAAAGTCCTCATCGTGGAAGACAACGAAAAACTGGCGCAATCGCTCAAGCGCGGTCTTGAGCAAGAAGGCTTCTCCGCCGATTACCTTCTTGATGGTGAGTCGGGACAAAGAAGAATCGAAACTAAAACGGATGCGTATAACGCTGTCGTTCTCGACGTCATGCTTCCCCAAAAAGACGGACTTGCCGTTTGCAGGGATCTGCGCGCGCAAAATATTTCCATACCCATCTTGATGCTGACTGCAAAAGACACTATTCCCGACAAAATCACCGGCCTCAATGTCGGCGCGGACGACTATCTCGTAAAACCATTTTCCTTTGACGAACTAGTCGCTCGGTTGCACGTACTGATGCGCCGCACCCGTTCCATCTATACCCACGAGCTGAATTTAAACAACATCCGACTCAATCCTCTCACACGCCGCGTATTCAAAAACGACAAAGAGATTAAATTAACACAGAAAGAATTCTCCATCCTCGCATATTTCATGAGAAATCCCGACCGGGTATTGAACCGGCAGGAAATTCTCGATCACGTATGGGATTATGATTTCACGACCTTCAGCAATCTCGTGGACGTGAAAATAAAGAACCTTCGGAAAAAAATCGATCCGAAGGGCAAAGTCATCGAGACCGTTTGGAACGTCGGGTATCGGTTCAATAAACAATAGCCATGTTCAAAAAGGCCAGGATCAAACTCACCGCTTTCTACCTCTTGATCATCGTCGTGATCATCACGGCGTTCAGCTTGCTGCTTTTCCGTTATACCGCCCAGCATTTGCGCGACAATATGGAAGAGGACTCTTACCAGCGAGTCGCTGTTCTTGAACGGACAATCGGCGAGTTGGGCTATGCCATCATCATCGCGGACGGCATCGTCATTGCATTGGCGGGACTCTTGAGCTACTGGCTTGCCGGAAGGACGTTGGAACCGATCGGCGTTGCGCTGGAGGCGCAGGAGCAATTCAGCGCCAATGCTTCTCATGAATTGCGCACTCCTTTGTCCGTGGTAAAAAATGACATTGAGGTTTTCTTGAGGAAACAACAACCGACGATGGAGGACGCCAAAGCAGTCGCTTCGCGCAGCCTTGAAGAAATAGACTACATGAGCGGCATGGTCGAGAACTTACTCACGCTCGCACGCAGCAAGAAAACCGATGTGCCGATTGAACTCGAAGAAACAAATGTGGCAAAAGCCATCGATGTCGCGGTGAAGAAGCTGCAGCGTTCAGCCGAAGCCAAGCACTTGTCGCTTGTCGTCAAAAAAGAAAATGTCGCTCTTGTGCTTGGCAACGAGCGGCTGCTCGAGCAATTGTTTTTCAATCTGATCCAGAATGCCATCACATATACCAAGGAAGGAGGAGTTACAGCGACCATTGCGGCCTCAAAAGCCGTGACCGTTCAAATTGCGGATACCGGCATCGGCATTGATCCAAAAGAACTTACACACATTTTCGAGCCCTTCTACAAAGCGGATGCGTCTCGCACCTCCCGTTCCAACGGGGTCGGCCTGGGGCTCGCGATCGTGAAGGAGATTGTCGATAAGCATAAAGGTTCCATTCACGTTGAGAGCGCGCCGGGCAAGGGCACCGTGGTTACGGTTACTTTCCCTTTGTGGGATGAAAGGGCGTCATAGTTCTGTCATATCCATTCCGTAGGGTAATAATATATGCCTTTCGGTCGATAGGCATATATTATTAAACAGACCATCAACTTATGAATAAAAAACTATTAATGCTCGTCGGGCTGGTCGCTTTGGTCGCTGGCGGAGCGAGCACTATCGCGCTTCAGTCACACGCGCAGAAAGCGTCGGATCAATCAGGAACTACCAGTACTCCGACCGTGACTGCCCCGCTGTCGCAGGAAAATAAAGCGGGCGACACCGACAACGTTCAAGATAAAAAAGGAGATACGGAAAAACCAGATGCGGTTTCGGAGGGCGCCGACAAGGAAACCAACGATGGCCAGGACGCCACCTCGACGGTGAAACAAAGCGATACGCACGAGCACGGCGAAAGCAATGCGACGAGTACAGGTGAAACAGAAAATGGCGATTAACGCATCGCTGGAATCAGAAAAGCCCCGGCTCGCGTCGGGGTTTTTCTTATGCGCGTGCGTCAAATATTGTCATAAATGCGTCATTTCTAGCTGTGAAGATAAAAGAGTCGTCGTTAGATTATAAAAACCAATAAAAAAATCTTATGTCGGAAAGCCATACTGCGTCCTCGGTCGGCCATCAACTATTGCGGAAGGTGCCGCAAATCACGATCTTCTTTTGGGTCATCAAGGTCCTTTGCACGACGGTCGGCGAGACCGCCGCGGATTTTTTGAGCACGAGCCTTAATCTTGGGCTGACCACCACCACGTGGATCATGAGCGCGCTTTTGATTTTTGTGCTTTTCTTCCAATTCAAATCCAAAAAATACGTGCCCGGCCTCTATTGGCTCGTGGTAGTTTTGATCAGCATCGTCGGCACTCAGATTACCGATAACCTGACGGATAATCTTGGAGTTTCGCTCGCAACGACGACCATCATCTTCAGCATCGTCTTGGCGGTGGTTTTCGCGGTATGGTTCCTCATCGAAAAAACTTTGTCGATCCACTCGATTTATACAAGGCAGCGGGAAGCATTCTATTGGCTCGCCATTCTCTTCACCTTCGCCGTGGGCACGGCAGCGGGAGATCTCGTGGCGGAAAAATTCGCTCTTGGATACCTTACGGCGCTAGGCATATTCGCCGGTTTGATTGCAGTCGTGACTGCCGCGCATTATATCTTTAAAGCTATTTTGGGTATGGAGCATCGGCATTTTTCCCGGAACGCAGTTTTGGCTTTCTGGCTTGCCTATATCTTGACGCGCCCTCTCGGTGCTTCGATCGGCGATTATCTTTCGCAAGCCCAGAGCGATGGCGGTCTTGGTTTGGGCACGGTGGTAACAAGCGCAATCTTCCTCGGTGCGATCCTGCTTACGGTTATTTATCTTACCGTCACGAAGAAAGACGTGGACAAGACCAAGGCACTGGCCTGAGGAATTAAAATTGAATGAATAAAAAAGTTATCACCATATTCATCGTTACGATCGCCGCACTCGCGATGCTGTGGGCCTATGCGTTCGGGCCTCTTTCGGGAACAACAATTCCCAAGGCGAATCCCGCCTCACTGCAGCCGACCGCCACGCGGACGACGGTGAATAACCAAAACGTTCCGTTCAATGCCTATCATAATCGCGATCTCACGGAGAACTTCTATACGATCAAGTTCCCGCAAACGTGGCAATCGCAGTCGTCGACCCAGGTCGGGAATTACCAATTTATATTCAGCAATGGGAGCGGTTCTTCAGCACTTCAAGATGTGGCCGACAACACGACGTTGGAACTCTTTGTCCTGAGCCACGATGAACCGAGTTTCAAAAAGACCATTCCCGGATATGGCCGTGTCAATTACCAGAAAATATCGGTGAACGGCAATGACGCTTACCAGTTGACGTATCACAATGTAGCAAGTGGCACGGACTACGAAACGGTAAAGACATATATCACAGGCATGGATCACGCTGCAGTGATCACACTCACGGCAAAGCAAAGCGATTTCGTTGGGATGCAGCCGCTCTTCGCTTCCATATTAAACAGTTTCCAATGGGAGAATAAATGACATGAGACAAATCTTTCTTTTTGTTTCGCTTGCAGTGCTGGGATTCGGATTCTATCTCAAGTTTTTTTACGACGTGCCGGACAGCCAAATACAGATCAACTTTTTCGTAAGCTGGTTCCTGATTATCGTGGGCGGCGCAAGCATCCTTATGAATCTTTTTTGGAGCGGTCCTAGAAAAAAGAAAAATAACGATGCCTGATATTATTTCAGCGGAAAACTTAAAAAAGTCGTATGGCGGGAACATTGCCGTGGACAAGTTGAACCTTCATATCAAGAAAGGCGAGTTTTTCGGTTTTTTGGGGCCGAACGGCGCGGGGAAAACGACGACGATACGCATGATCACGGGGATTTTGAAACCCGACTACGGGACGATTATGATCGACGGCCACGCCTCGAGTGAAAAGCAGAAAATAGCACAGACGATCGGCGTCATTCCCGAAAGTCGCGGCTTTTACGATTGGATGACCGCCATTGAATATCTCGGCTTTTTCGCGGATCTCTACGGGATCACCGGAAAGGAAAAAGAGAAGCGGATTGCATCGCTCCTTTCGGAAGTTGATCTTACGAAACGCAAACATTCGAGAATCGGGACATATTCTCGCGGTATGCGGCAGCGCCTCGGACTCGCGCGGGCGCTCATCAATAACCCGCAGATCCTTTTTCTCGACGAACCGACGCTCGGGCTCGACCCGCAGGGACAGGAGGACATCCAATCTCTTCTCAAGAAATTGAACGCAAAAGGCGTCACGGTTTTCCTCTCGTCGCACCTCTTGAACGAAGTGGCGAACCTTTGTTCCCGGATTGGCATAATTAATAACGGCAAACTGGTCGCCGAAGGCACGGTCAGTGAATTGCAAGAGAAAACGAAACTCAAGGATAAAAACCTTACCGATATTTTTCTTCATCTCACGCGCAACAACCAATAATCATGTTCACGCACATCTGGAAAAAAGAAATACGGGGGGAACTTTACACGTGGAAGAGCATGCTGTGGCTCGTGATCGCGTCACTCCTGTTCAGTTTCACGAGCTACCTCTTGCTCACGAACCAAGAGCTGAGCCTGCTCGACCAAACGGAGCTTTTATGGCTTCTCGGCAAAATCATGATCGGTGTCGCGCTGCTCATCGTTACGATCGATGCTTCGTCCATTTTGAACGTAGAATTCGAAAAGGAAACGGCGGAAAGCCTGTTCCTTTCGCCGATATCTCTCAGAGATCTCATTCTCGGAAAACTTTTCGCTTCGCTCACGCTGTGGGCTGCGATCTTCGTCATATCGATCCCGTATATCGTGGTCACCTCTGCCGGATCGCATCTCGCCTGGGCGTTTATGGGCTATGTCGCGCTCCTCGGCACGCTCGGCGTCGTGGGACTTGTTTTCCTGATCTTCGGGATATCCCTTCTTTATCGCTCAAGCAAAAACACAATCACGACGGCGCTCATCATCCTGCTTGCTTTTGCCACGCCAGCGCTTTTCACATCGACGCTCAAGAATGACATCGTTTCGCAGACGTTCAGCGCGATAAATCCAATTGATAACATCTTCAACTCGCTCGACAACGTGCTCGTGGATTACAAGACGTCTTTATTGGATAATTGGCAGTTTCTTTTGCCACTTATCGTGTTTTGCGTCGTCGCATTCCTTTTCCTGTTCTTGAGCGCAAAGCGATTTACCAAACAAGGAATTATCAAAAATGATTAAGTCAACGGAAAAGACATTTCTCTTGTTTCTCCTCTTGATCTCGGTGGGTTTTGTAGCGCATGCATATGCGGCCGCACCGCCGCTCACGATGCAAATCTTTTCATCGAGTAGCTTGAGCGGCACGGCGGGCGATTTTGTGACCGTGCAAGGGCAAATCATGAACACCGGGTCGAAACCTCTCGGCGACGTGACGACCTATCTTTCACTCATGGACAACCAAAACAAACTGCCAGTCGACCTCGAGGATTGGAGTGCGGAGAAAGGCCTCTACATCGGCACGATCGACGCCGGACAAACCCTGCCGCTCAATTGGAAGATCCACTTCGTGAAAGCCGGAACGTATTCCTTGATCATGATCGCGGAAGCGGCGGGCTACGATTCCCCGCAAGTAAGCAGCATCACTCAATTCAACGTGAGTCCGAAGCGGAATTTGAATCCGAAGCAGGTTTTGCCGGTTGCGCTCGGAACGCCCATCGTTCTTATTTTCATAGTTTTTCTGCTTGCCTACCGGAGGCGGGTGGAGGAATAACTTTTATAAAATTTTGCTCAGATCCCCACATGGCCAAATCTCATAATGGCGGCAAAAAACATATAGAGCACAAACAAGAAAACCGGATCGAAACGAAAGTCGCCGCGTTTTATGACACCTACGATTACATCGCATTTTGGAAAGGAAGGGATTACGAAAACAAAGCGGACGTCATCGCGGTCTCAAAACTTCTCCGCAAGATCAAGGGTCCCCATAAACGGATCATCGATATAGGTGTCGGAAGCGGCAGGATGGTGACGCTGTATGAAAACAAGTGGGATGCATGCGTCCTTCTTGATCCTTCGAATGTCCAGCTCGAGATCGCACGCCGGGCGGTGAAGCAACCGGGGAAAGCGACTTTCGTACAAGGCGCGGTGGAATCCATTCCTCTCCCCGATCGGGGATTGGATGGAACGGTTCAGTTTTCTCTCCCGCTGGCAGGGATACGATGACCAGATTCGGGAACATCTTGAGCGGTGCATCCGCCGCTACCGCTATACCGGATCGTTTGCGATGTATCTTTTCCGGACGTTTCAGTATGCGGGACGGGGCATACGGCCATTCTATTCATATTCGCTGGATGAACCTGTCGCGCATGATGCCGAGAAACGGAAGATCGAGGATGTGGTGCAGGATGCGGAAACGAATGAAGCGCAGATCTATAATCGATGACAAATCGCGCATGCACGAGCTTGAGGAGGGTTTTGTGCGCTATGCGCCACTCACTATTTCTTTCTCGTCGTAATCTCCTCCACTTTTTGCCTTGTCGCCGGGCCGAAGTAGCCGCTCGCGGGAATGATGCCCTGCACGGATTGGAATCGGATGAGCGCGGCCTTCGTGAGCGGGCCGAAATATCCGGTAAAGAGCGCCTGCGGATATTGCCCTTCGGCGGATAAGAAGGTTTGGAGCGCGAGAACATCATGTCCTTGCATCCCCGAAGATAAATTCCGATAGAACGAGGATTGTTTCGTGATTGTTCTTATTTCCGAAATGCTTTCGAGCTTCGCGCGCGTGGCCGCATCGGCGAATCCGGTTGCGAGCAGGGAGTGTTTCGCCTGGAATTGCGTTATGGCCTGCGCGGTCAAGGGTCCGAAGTATCCGGTGATGAGCCCCTGCGGATATATTTGCGAATTTTGCGCGAGGAGAAGCTGCGCGTGCCGCACATCGCGCCCCATATCGCCTGCAGCCATATCCTGCGAGAACGCGAACTTTGGCGTTATGGGAGTCGTTTCAGGGGTTGCTTCAAGGATTGATTGCGTTTTCCCGGCAATGGGCGTCACCGCAAGGAGTACCGGCGGAGAAAATCCGCGGAACACGTCAACGCCGTAAATCGCGTAATGGTATGTGTGGCCGTTTGCCAGATTCACGTCGGTAAACGAAGCGGAATTTCCTTGATAGACGATGACGCCGTCTTTCGGATGTTTCGGAACGGTATGCGCATTCCTCACTACGCGGACGTTCGTCGTGTGGTGCCCGGGCGGTTCTTCAAAGATGAGCAGCGCCTGCCCGTCGAGCGCCTCGGCGTGGGTGAGCGTCGCGGGAAGTAGCGGCGTGGGTGGAGCGGCGCCTCCTTGGAGGACTGGCGGAGGCGGCAGAGGAAGATCCTCGGGCAGTGTGGGGATGACCGCGATGCCGGTATTCTCGTCCACTATTTTGTTTTCGAGCCCCGCTTCTTCCTCAAGTATGGTTTCGGTTTCGTTCAATGTCGTCGTGGCTTCGGAAATCACATTCGTCACGGTGGATGATGCCGTCCGGAACACATAATTTTCCGAGATCGTCATATTGCCCGCCGCGTCTTCCGAAAGAACTTGAAAATTATATTTCGTATCGTGCGCAAGTCCGGTCAAGGTGTGCACATGCGATGTTTTGAGATCTCCCGCGTACCCGCTTGACGATCCGTACGCGGTTGAGGTGCCATAATGCACCTCGCCCGTCCCCAAGAGATTCGTGTCCCAGAGTATCGCAGCGGTTGAAGTTCCCACTTCCGTTTCCACGCTCGAGATGAGGATGCTTGCGGGATGGGTTAAGACGGGCAGCGTATTGAATTCAAGATTTTCGACGGTTACGGTTTCCCCGGTCGCGGCATCGTGCGCCGTAATCACGTAGGAATAATTTGTTTCGGGCGATAGCCCCGTTAGGAGCACGGTATGCACGGTGCCGGAGGTTGCGGTTTGAGCAGTGCCGCTCGCATGCGGGCCGGTGTAGGCAACAGTTCCGTCGGACACTTTATTTGTTATCCACGAAATTTCTGCGGTCGAGGTGCCGATCGAGGAAGTGAGCGGTTCGGTGATCAAGAGCGCAACGGTGGTAGTTGCTATTGTCTCGGTTGAGGTCGCGACGGGAATCTCGGGCGCGACAACGGGAGGAGGCGGTATAACGGGAACAGCAGCAGGAGGCGCGGTTGTGAAGGTGTTGTCGAACGCATACGCTTGGTTGCCGGCCACGTCTTCCGCAAAAACCCGGTAGTGATAGGTGGTGCTGGCCGCGAGCCCCGTGATCGAAAGAGCGTGGTCGAGCGCGAATTCATCTCCCGCAGAAACGGATGAGCCGTACTGTTCGCTCGTGCCGTATTCGATCTGCACGCGCGCGAGTTCATCCGTTGTTACCTGCACCGCAGCACTTGAGGTCGTTACATTGGAAACCGCCACGTTCAAAACCCCGGGCGGGGCATTGTCCACGATCTCCGGCTCCGCGGCGGTCGTTATGGTTCTGCTCTCGGAATACGTGACGTTCCCGGCGGCGTCCGTTGCCGCGATGCGATAGTGGTAAACGGTTCCGACGGCAAGCCCCGTGATTGTCTGCGTTTGCTCAAGCGAGGCGACGGCACTTTCCGGCGTCGATGATCCATACGCGGCGGAGAGTCCGTACTCCACGCGGCCGTAGGCGAGCTCGTCCGTCGTCCAGGTTACTACCATCGTTGTCGGCTCCACAGAAACGGCGGCAATTGCAATGATGTGTGGAGCCGTAGTGTCGGGCGCGATGACGGTTTCCACAGTTGAGGTACTTGCAGCTGGTGCAGTTGAAGTCGGTGTGGAAACGGAAGTATCGACTGATGGTGCGGGAGCAAGCTGCCCCAAGGCCACCGCGGCCTGTCCCGCGACGAGCGCCACGGCCACGAACGCCGAAAGTTTTTGATACTTGTTCATGTTATTTCTTCGCGCTGCCTTCCTCCTTGATTATTTTTTTGGCTACGATAAAAACGATGGCCGCCAAGATGAGGAAATTAATCACGTCGGCAAGGAACGATCCGTAAGAAATGGTGATAGGGCCGATCTGAATGACGGCTTCCCGCCACGACTCGGCGGAGAGGAGCGGCGCCATGATCGGCAGGAATACGTCTTTGACGAATGAGTTCACAAGGCCGGTGCTCGCCTCGCCCATCACGAACGCAATCGCCAAGGACACCACTTTATATTCTTTGAGGAACGAAAGAAATTCTTTGAGAAACGGCTTCTTGGCGTCGCCCTGCATACCCTTAGTATAGCAGGCTTACGCGCACCCGTCTTTTATCGTCAGTTCAACATCCAGATCGAATAATTGAGGTATACGGCGAAGGTTACTCCGCGGGGTCAAGTTTTTCTTTGGCAGCAAATTCTTATTTCTCTTTCTAGCCCTTAAATGCAAAAGACAGCAGCACGATAGTTAAGGCATTAAGAATCACTAACAATATTGCTTCTTGTGAACGCGATGCAAGGGGGTTCCATACAATATAGACCGTGTAGATAATTGCAACAATCGCCGCACCTAAAAAATTTCCTTTTATCATATTTTTATAATGAGGTTAATTAAAGACACCGGCCTTTCAAGAATTATATCATTTTTTCTAGGCACATTAATTCAACATCCAGATCGCGTAGTTGAGATACGCGGCAAAGCTTACCCATAGAATGTATGGCACGAGAAGCCACGCGGCCGGTCGAGAGATTTTGGCAAAGAATATCATGGTGAGCACTATGCATATCCATAACGCCAGAATTTCCCTAAACGCTCCACCAATAAAATGCTGGCCGAAGAATATGGCCGGCCAAAGGGCGTTCAGCCCGAGCTGCGCATAAAAGAAAACCATCGCGTGTTTGCGCGTGGCTCCAGGCGGCTTTTTCCAAACAAGCCATAATGCCACGCCCATGAGCGCGTAGAGGGTCGTCCAGACGGGGCCGAATGCCCACGCCGGAGGATTCAAAGCCGGCTTCACAAGCGTAGCGTACCATGTGGGAATTGCCGAAACGGTAAAAATAGATCCGATAACGCCGGCGAGCTCCGAAACGACGATGGCAATGACGAGTTTAAAGAAGTTGTTTATTCTCATACCTCCATTCTACTACTTATCTCTATATGCAATATCCGTCTTTCGGTTTGCCGTTCAAAACATTGCTATTGCCATAGACGGGCGTAAATTCACTCTGCAAAACCAGCTATAATTTGAACATCGGTTTTCCATTTTGGACTAGTTCTGGATCCATATTGGACTCGTCCAAAATACCTTCCCGGAGTCCAATATGTCCAAAATGGATGCGACCGCGAGGCTTCAGCCCTACCAAAATCTTTGAAAATGCCCCATACTATTTCCTAAGCCCAGCGATCGGGAGGCCTCAAAAGAGAGGAGAAGAAAACCCCTGAAAACGCTTGTGGGGTTGCATCCAAGGAGGTCGCAGACCGCTAGGGGGCACAAAATTTTCTAACGCGGCAAATACGCAAGAACTTAAAGCTTTGAATCCTCTGTCGTCTACCACTATGTGGGATTTATTGACAGGTCACATTTATCCAATATAGAGTAATTTTATATGCCGGAATTTTTTAACAGTTCTTTCGGATTCAAGCTGACGATTTCGCAGGTGGCGGAGGAAATCGTCCGTTTTATGAAGGCCGAGCCGGGCTGGAAATACAAAATTATGATCGGTACTGATTCCGAGCGACTGGCCGACGGCCGGGCCGATTTCGTGACCGCGGCGGTCGTGCATCGGGTTGGCAACGGTGGCCGCTATTTTTGGCGGCGGGCCGAACTCGGCAAATTCCACACCCTGCGCGACCGGATTATCCGGGAAGTGCTGCTTTCGCTCGATCTCGGCAAGGCAATGTTGGAAGAATTGAAAAAAGTTACGCTTCCTGTTGCCGAGGGGAACGGAGAACTGCCGGAATGGGAGTTTGAGATTCACGCGGACATCGGCGAGCACGGGCCGACCAAGGCCATGATTCAGGAAGTGGTCGGCATGATTCGCGCCCACAATTTCGCCGCCATTACCAAGCCGGACAGCTATGCCGCTTCGAACGTGGCGGATAAGCATATATAAACAAAATTTCTAAATCCGAATTTCTAATTTCTAAACAAACTCCAATGTTTCAAGTTCTAATTTTCCAAGTTACTTTGAGATTTTGGAATTTCGGATTTGTTTAGGATTTCGTATTTCGAGTTTAGAATTTTTTACGATTATGGACACTATCGTCTTCGACATCGAAACGAAAAATTTTTTCAGCGATCCCGGCGTTGGCCGGAATAATTTTGAAGCGCTCCAGATCTCGGTTGTCGGAGCGTACTCGTACCTTCAGGAAAAATATTTTTGTTTTGACGAGCGTGAACTTGAAGGCGCCGCCGAACTTTTTCAGACGGCTGCTTTACTGGTCGGCTTCAGCATCAACCGCTACGACATTCCGGTGCTTGACAGCCATTTCAAAAAACTGGCCGAAACATCTCGGACGGATCTTTGGGGAACAACCCGGCTGGATCTGCTGGAAGAAATAGAGATGGCCATGGGCCAGAGGATCAGCCTCGACAAGCTTTCGCGCGCCAACCTCGGCATCGGCAAAGAGCGCCACAGCGCCGAAGCGATAGCTTTGTATAACGAGGGCCGGATCGAAGAACTGAAAACATACTGCCTGCAGGATGTCCGATTGACCAAAGATCTGTACGATTTATATCGCCGCAACAAAGAGCTCATCGTTCCGAATTTTAAAACCGGCGAATCTGTACGAGTTAATTTCTCGCCATTATAGACTATAGAAAATTTAGGAGTATATTGTTATGCCCAAAGCCAGGTTCTATCTTGATTACGCCGCCTCAACCCCGGTTGATCCTCGGGTTGAAGCCGCGATGCGGCCCTACTTTTTGAAAAAATTCGGCAATGCCGGTTCGCTGCATTCGTTCGGCCAGGAAGCCCTGGCTGCGGTAGATTCCACCCGCGAGACGGTGGCGTCGGCCATCGGGGCCGGGTTTCGGGAAATCATTTTTACCGGCTCGGCAACCGAAGCGAATAATTTGGCGTTGCGCGGCGCAATCAATGCGACCCTAAAAACCAGAATACATCCGAATTATCAGAATACAAACGAAGTCAAAAAAAATTTCGGGTCATTCGGATATGATTCGGATGTTTCGGGTCGGTATCCGATACTCCACACCGACGCCGTCCAGGCTTTCCAGTTTCTGGATTGTGATGTCGATCGCCTCGGCGTTGATATGATGACTCTTTCAGCCCACAAAATTTACGGACCAAAAGGGGCGGGCGCGCTCTATTTGAGAAATTCTAAGCACGAAGCACGAAATCCTAAACAAATTCTAAGCAAGAATGTCCCAAATCATAAACGTTTGGGATTTGGAAATTCTAATTTAGATATTGTTTCGAATTCCGAATTTAGAAATTCGGATTTGCAACAATTGGTTTCGCCAATTGTTGTTGGCGGCGGCCAGGAATTCGGGCTTCGTTCCGGCACCGAGAATGTTCCTCTGATTGTTGGATTCGGCAAAGCTGTTCAACTGGCCCTGAACAGCCGCGAAAAAGAAGGCAAGCGCATTGCCTCGCTGCGCGACCGCTTTTGGCAGGGGCTTAAAAAGATTTATCCGCGCGCCGAGCTCAACGGAATACCATCAGCGAATAACGAATCTATTACGAATCAACGAATCGCGAATTCAAAATTCGTAAATTCTAAACCAAGTTCGTCATTCGTTGATAGCGTGCCGTATATTCTCAATGTGTATTTCCCGAATCACGATGCCCAGGATATTCTGACTCGTTTTGATTTGGCCGGCATCGCTGTCTCGGCCGGCTCTGCCTGTTCGGCCCGCTCGGCCAAACCATCATACGTGATTGCGGCACTCGGCTACCCCGAGAAGCGCGCGCGGCAGAGCATCCGTTTCAGCTTCGGCCGGCCAACAACCAAAAAAGATATTGACAGCAGCCTAAAAATTATTAGAAAATTATTGTAAGGTTACGAAGTTACGAATCAGTACGAAAATACGAATTCGTCGAAGCCGATATACGAATTTTTTATACGGTTTCGGTTACGAATTATTTATTCGTACATTCGTAAAAATTCGTAATTTCTTATAGTGATGAATCAATCTTTCGATAAAAGAATCTTTATAGCGCTAATCGCCGGTATTGTTATCGGTTCTCTGATCTCCCCGGTTTTTACAGCGCCTGCGGCGCGGGCGAATTTACTCGACGATTTTTGGAACGGCTTTCTTATGCCGTTTCATATCAAACCAAACCAGCCGACGGCCTCTTCTTCAGTATCGGGCCTGCTGCAGCACAGCAGCCAGCCGGCATATGAACCGGCCATTGAGTATGAACGGGCGGTGATCGCGGCGGTCAAAAAGGCCTCGCCGGCGGTCGTGTCCATTACGGTTTCCAAATATGTGCCGATTCTTGAGCAATGTCCGTACAATCCTTTTCCGGATCTGCCGCCCGAATTCCGTCAGTTTTTCAGTATTGACGGAGAATCGTCCCGATTGTATGCACCCTGCGATACCGGCAAAAAAGAACTTCAGGAAGTCGGCGGCGGCAGCGGCTTCATCATTTCTCCGAACGGTCTCATTCTAACCAACAAACATGTGGTTGCCGACGCGAAGGCTTCATACATTGCGTTCACCAATGATGGCAAGAAATATGAGGCCAAAGTCCTGGCGCGCGATCCGATTCAGGATCTGGCGGTCATAAAAATCGAAGCGGGCAACCTGCCGACGGTCGAACTCGGAAATTCTGATCCACTCGAACTCGGCCAGACCGCGATAGCGATCGGCAACGCGCTGGGCGAGTTCCGGAACACGGTTTCGGTCGGAGTTATTTCCGGACTTTCGCGGACTGTGACGGCTGGCGGCGGGGGAACTACTGAAACGATTCAGGGAGTGATTCAGACCGATGCGGCCATCAACCCGGGCAATTCAGGCGGTCCGTTGCTTAATCTGCGCGGGCAGGTCATTGGGATTAACACGGCCTTGGCTTCCGGGGCGCAGAATATCGGTTTCGCGATTCCGATTAACCGCGCCAAGCGCGATATTCAATCAGTCAAAACAAGCGGAGAAATTCGAGTTCCGTTCCTCGGCGTCCGCTATGTCATCGTAACGCCCGAACTCGCCAAAAAAGAAAAACTTTCGGCCGATTACGGAGCGCTGGTTCGCGGCGATAAGAACAAGCCGGGCATTGAGCAAAATTCGCCGGCGGCAAAAGCCGATATCAAAGACGGCGACATCATTCTTGAGATTGATCATCAGCGGATAGACAAAGATCACGCTTTGGCAACTGTGATTTCGGAAAAGAGCGTCGGCCAGACCATCTCCTTAAAAATCAATCGCGGAGGCAAGGAATTGGACATTACCCTTGTTCTTGAAAAGAGATCGGAATAAGTATAAAATTCAAAGCACGAAATTCGAAATACTAAACAAGCTCCAAATCATAAATTCCAAAATCCAAAACGTGTTTGGAAAATTAGAATTTTGAATTTAGATATTGTTTCGGATTTCGATATTCGGACTTCGGATTTTTATTGAGATGCCTAACTTTCACCGTTTTACCATTAAAGCCCAGGAAGCGCTCCATAACGCCCAGGAACTGGCGGCGGCGCGCAGCCACGGCGAATTAAAAGCGATTCATCTTCTGGCGAGTCTGCTTGAAGACCAGCAGTCTTTGGTGCAACCGATGCTTGTCAGAAGCGGCGTAGACTTCGAAAAACTTCATCGGGAACTCGAAGCCGAGCTGAATCGTCTGCCGAAATTGGTCAGTGACTCAAATGTCGGGCAGCTTTATCTTTCCCAGGAACTGATGCGCATTCTGGATCAGGCGGCCAAGGTCGCAGCCCAACAGAAAGACGAGTTTATTTCGTGCGAGCATCTGCTCCTGGCGATCGCGGATGTTGATTCGCTGGCCCAGCAGATTCTGAATCGTTTCGGGGTCCGCCGCGAGAGTATGCTGCGGGTGCTGGCTCAATTGCGTGGTTCGGTGCGGATAACCGATGAAACGCCGGAAAGTAAATTCCAGGTGCTCGAAAAATACGCTATTAATCTTACGGAAAGAGGCAAGGCCGGCGAACTTGACCCGGTCATCGGTCGTGAAACCGAGTTGCGGCGCGTCATTCAGGTATTGAGCCGCCGGACCAAGAATAATCCGGTGCTCATCGGCGAATCCGGAGTTGGCAAAACCGCGATCGTCGAAGGTCTGGCCCAGAAGATCGTGACCGGCGAAGTGCCTGAGCCTCTCAAGAACAAGCAAATCATTATGCTTGACCTTGGGGCTTTGATCGCCGGGACTAAATTCCGGGGCGAATTCGAAGACCGTCTGAAAGCGTTTGTCAAAGAAATCAAAAACGCGAGCGGTCAGTTGATTTTGTTCATCGATGAGATTCACACGATTGTCGGCGCCGGCGCCGCCGAGGGTGCGGTTGATGCCTCCAATCTGTTAAAGCCGGCTCTGGCCCGGGGCGAACTCCATTGTATCGGCGCCACCACGATCAGGGAATATCAGCGCTACATCGAGAAAGATCCGGCCCTTGAGCGCAGATTTCAGCCGATTATCGTCGAGGAACCGAGCCTCGAAGACAGCATCGCCATTCTCCGCGGTCTCAAGGAAAAATATGAAATTCACCACGGGCTGCGGATCAGCGATGAAGCTATCACGGCGGCGGTTCAGCTGTCGGCTCGTTACATCACCGACAGATTCCTGCCGGATAAAGCGGTTGATCTGATTGACGAGGCGGCTTCGGCCCGGCGCCTGGAGAGCGAAAGTTTGCCGACCGAAATTGACCGCGTCCGCCGTGAAATAACGGGGCTTGAAGTCGAACGTCAGGCGCTTTTGAAAGAACATCAGGATGCCAGCGGCGGACGTCTGAGAGAAATTGACCAGGAACTTAAGAAATATAAGGAAGAGAATGACGAACTCTCGGCCAAATGGCATGCCGAGAAAATAAAGTTTGAGACGCTGCACCAACTTCGGCAAAAGCTCGAGAATCTCAAGCGGGAAGCCGAGGTGGCCGAACGCGAGGGAAATCTTGAACGGCTGGCCCAAATAACCTATGGAGAATTGCCGCAGTCCCAGAAAGATTTCGAGATATTCGAACGGAAAAATTTCGGGGGGCCAAAGAAACGTAATAACAAAACCCCGGCTGCGGACGCGCAATTCTTGAAAGAAGCGGTTGATAAAGAAGATGTGGCGGCCGTGGTATCGGTCTGGACCGGCATTCCGCTGCACCGGATGCTTGAAACCGAGACCGAAAAACTCATCAAGATAGAGGAGGGACTTCGAGAACGAGTGGTTGGCCAGGAGCAGGCCATTGAGGTTGTGGCCAATGCGTTGCGCCGGGCCAGAACAGGCCTGTCGGATGCCAACCGGCCGGTCGGCTCTTTCATGTTTTTGGGGCCGACCGGCGTCGGCAAAACCGAGCTGGCCAAAGCCTTAGCCGAGTTTATGTTTGATGATGAAAAGGCGCTCGTCCGGATTGATATGTCCGAATATATGGAGCGTCACTCGGTCAGCCGGCTCATCGGCTCGCCGCCCGGCTATATAGGATATGAAGAAGGCGGCCAACTCACCGAAACAGTCCGCCACCGGCCTTACAGTCTGATTCTGTTTGACGAAATCGAAAAAGCCCATCCCGAGGTGTTCAATCTGCTTCTGCAGGTTTTGGATAATGGCCGGCTGACCGACAGCAAAGGCAAGCTTATTAATTTCAAAAATACCATCATTATTATGACTTCGAATGTCGGCAGCCAGTTTTTGCGGGCCATGTCAGGTCTGGGATTCAGCGTTACGGGCGGGGAAGTAAGTCAGGAGGAAGAAGTCTATCGCGAGAAAATAAAAAGCGCCCTGCGGGAAAATTTCAGGCCCGAGTTTTTGAACAGGATTGACGAAATCATCATCTTTAATCCGTTGCGGCCGAACGACATTGAAAAAATCGTTGAGCTTCAACTGGCCCAGATCCAGCAGCGTTTGGCTGAACGGAACATCAAAATTAATGTCGAGCCGGCCGTCAGAAAACATCTGGCCAGCAAGGGTTTTGATCCGGAATTCGGAGCCCGGCCCCTCAAGCGCCTTATGCAAAAACTGATTCTTGACACACTGGCCGATAAAATCATTCGGGGTGAATTAAAAGATGGCGGCAAAGTTAAGCTCAATCTTAAGGCAGATTCCCTGGTCTTTAGTACTTAAAGCCGGCATCTTCGGGTTAAGCTGGTTGATCTTGCCGTTCTGGATTTTTTTGCTCGTCGGTGTTTATTTTTATTTCTTCCCCCTTTTTCAGCCCGGAGAACTTGTGTTGCCTCTGTGTTTGACGTTTGTCCTGGCAGCGGTTCTCTCCCCGAATGTTTTGTTCGCTCTGTTTCTCGGCACGCTCTTTTTCCTGATTTTGGGAATTAAAAATCTGATTCTTGTCAACCGGTTCGCCAGCCGGCAATTGGTGGCGTTCCTTCTGTTATTCCTGGTTTTTTTGAGTTTTTTCTCGCAATTCGAAAACTGGCAGGCATGGCCGATCTCGTTCTGGTGGCTCGGCATCGTCCTTGTGGTTTTCTGTTTGATAAAAGAATCGGCCGATTACCGGCCTGAACCCCCCCGCCGCCAGAAATTTCTGGTCGCCGGCCTCGGCTCGCTGTTCATCTGGCAGATAGGCCTTGTCGCGCTCTTTTTGCCGCTGAATTATTTTTATCAAACAGCGCTTCTGTTCCTCTCCGCCGTTTTTTTGATTGATGTGCTGCTCGACTATTTGAACAGCCGGCTGCATCGCAGGAAAATTTTGACCAACTTCTCTATTTTTTTGGTTTTACTTGGAATTATTATGGCTTCGGCTAAGTGGGTTTTCTAATAGTGATTAGGGTTTAGGGTATAGCCAAGGGTTGATCGATATTGCTTTTCTATACTGCATCCGCATTATTAATATCCCAACCCTAGTGGCTGTAATGGATAAGCTCTTATATGAAAGTAATTCTCATCTATCCTGATTGTACCGAGGGTACTCGACAAAGGTTGTTTTGCTATCGTTAGTAACGATCGTAAGTAAGGATAGCAAAACAGCGATAGTTTTCTTGAAAAATAGGCGGAATTGGATATAGTTAGATTGATATATGGAAAAGCAGAAGCAAAAAAGAGTAACAACGCTCGTTTTGCCGGTGGCCGGTCGCGGGAAGCGGCTCTGGCCGCTGACGGAAAAAACCCCGAAGAATTTAATTCCGGTAAAAGGCAAACCGCTTTTGGAGTATGCTTTGGAAGAAGCCCGGCAGTCCGGCTTGCGGCAGGTGGTGCTGATTGTCAGTCCCGAAAACAAATCCGCTTTTCATTCATATATCAGGAAGAATAAAAAAAGGTTTCCCTGGTTTGTATTTCAGGTCAGAGTTCAGGAACGGCCGGCCGGCAATGGACACGCTCTTTTGCCCGCGGCCGATATTATCAAGAACGGACCGTTTATGGTTCGTTTTTGCGACGACATTCTTTTGCATACGGCGCCGATCACCGGCTCGCTTCTCAAGATTTTTGATTTCTATCAGGCATCGGTTGTTCTTTTGGAGCGGGTTTCGTGGGATTTTGTCTCTCGCTTCGGTGTAGTGGGGACAAAAAAGCCGAAGAATAAAGATAAATTTAGGGAGGCCGATGGCAATATATATGAAATTACCGAAATCATTGAAAAACCGGCTCGCGAAAGAGCGCCGTCGAATTTAACCGTTGTCGGGGGATATGTCTTAACGCCCACGGTTTTTCGCAATCTTCAGAAAGTCGCTGACTCGTTGCCGCAAGCGGCTGATGATGCGATTCCAATCAATGTCGGCTTGCAAATAGAACTGATTACCGGCAATAAAGTGTATGGCTGGGAATTTCCCGGTAAACGCCTTGATTGCGGGACCCTGGAGAATCTGAAAAGAACTGAAGATTTTTTGAAATCTATTCGGGATTGCCAGGTGTAGAGATTTTCAGGAAAAGTATGCCGTCCCCCACATAAAAGTTATGTGGGGGATTGACTTCCGCAGTTTTGCCGTTAAAATAGGAGGGATGGCAAAAACTGGTTCAACGGATTTTTTCTATAAAAAGGCATTTGAGATAAGCTATGCCCTTTTCCGAATAGCGGCAATTGTAAAAAGCCGAAGTTTCGGGAATTTGCTGGAAGAAAAGGCAAATATGCTTTTGAATTCAATAATATCGGAGGACTACCAGGCAGCGATATCCTGCTTAAGGGCCATCGATTATTTTATGAGATTCGGAGGAGATATCGGGTTAATTCATCAAAATAATTCAGAAATAATTATAAAGGAAGCAAGAGATCTTAATTCGGCAATCGTTGATTTTCCCGAAAACAGTAGATTGCCGGAATTAAATTTCGAGAAACTCTTTTCAAAGAATCTTGTTCCGGAAAAAGAATTTATTCCTGCAAAAAAAATGAATCCCGATCGCACCGCAGGTGCGGTATCGGGGCGGGGTTCGATCCAAGAGATATCGGCTCCGCCGAGATATCATAATGTGCGTCAAGAATGGCGCGGGGGATTAAAGAATACTGCAAAAAGTGAGTTGCCGGAAGATGAATCAGAAATTGTAGGAAAGCGATTGCCGGAAATTGAGGAGATTAATCCCGCAAAAGCAGGAATACGGCAATCAAGAATTATTGGGAGAATACAGGAAATAGAAAATTGCCGATTTGGGGAATTGCAGGATTTTTTTCCGGAAATCGGCGAACGAACCCTGCGTTATGATCTGCAGTCATTGGTTGACAGAGGATTGGTCGAGAGAATGGGCGGCGGCCGGAATAGTTCTTATGGGGTGAAAAGAGCGGCCGGAACAGTTATCGAATTGCCGGGCGCTGCTTCAGCCGTTCAAATGCAAGGAGTTTCTTAGAACCCATCTCAAACGTATGTTCAAGCCGCGTTTTAGGCTATTTTCTCCGATCCGCAAGGCTTGGCGAGGGAGGGGTAGTTTTACTACTCCGACCGAGCCGTAACGCAGCGGGCGGAGAAAATAGCGAAAACCCTTCGGGATATGACCAATGTTCGCGAGGCCATTGT
>Ga0209515_10003905_pt1 | contig 20661 bp, 27 predicted proteins | sample Subgroupgradi54m_FD_187454 | JGI IMG/M metagenome (GOLD analysis project Ga0209515, IMG submission 187454) | Subsurface groundwater microbial communities from S. Glens Falls, New York, USA - GMW60B uncontaminated upgradient, 5.4 m (SPAdes)... ...
TTGCTACGACATACGATGTTGTACCGTAGAGCGTCTCATGTAGTGTGATGCTTGCGTTCTTCCCGCTTTTACCTTTTATTCTTTCCTCTTTTTTTGTGGCGGGTTTGGTTATCGGAAGTTTTCTGAATGTAGTAATTCTTCGAGGGGAGCGGGGAGAGCATTTTGGCGGTAGATCGCATTGTGATGCGTGCGGCAAGACACTGCGTATACGCGAGCTCATCCCGATAGCAAGCTTCCTCTGGCAAAAAGCACGGTGCCGCTCCTGCGGCACCGTGCTTTCGTGGCAGTATCCGCTCGTGGAGGCCGGGACTGCAGGCGCCTTTGTCCTCGTTGCGTGGTTTTTTATTCCCTATGCAAGCGCGGGCTTCTGGCCCGCGCTCATTTTCGCCCTCGCGTTTCCGGCGGTTGCGGCCGCAATCGTCCTTATCGTATCTGATTTCCGGTTTCAGATTTTGCCGGATGGCGCGACGGCCATGCTTGCGCTCTTTGGTGTTGCTACAGCTATTGCCCGCGGCACGCTTCTTGCTGATGCCTTAGCCGCTCTCGCATTCGCCTTATTCTTCGCCGCATTGTGGTTTTTTTCAGGCGGCCGATGGATGGGGTTTGGCGATGCCAAGCTTATCCTTGCGACTTCGCTCGCTGTCGGATTTCCCGCATCCTTGTCCGCGTTTCTCTTTTCGTTTTGGCTGGGCGGGATCGTGGGTGTCGCACTCATCGCGCTTGGCAAAAAAGGCCTGCAGAGCCGCATCCCGTTCGGGCCGTTCATCATCGCGAGCGCTATTGTCGCTTATTTTTTCTCCCCGGCCTTCCTTTCATTGACTGGTCTTGCCATGCTTTTTTGACACGCGTTTCCCTGCGGCGGGCTTTTTTATTTTGCCCAACGGGGATATAATGATAAGGATGCAAGTAAAAAGTAAAAGGATAAAAGATAAAAGGATACGAAGAGGATTTTTACCCTTTACCCTTTACCCTATACCCTATCGGGAGGGTTTTACGATGGTGGAGGTGGTGGTTATGATGATGATTATTGTAACCATCAGCGGCATGGTGCTGGCAAGCTTCACCGGCCTGCATGAGGGAGCGGCCTTGAATCGTGGAGCCAGGGAACTGGCGCTCGCGATCCGCAAAATGCAGAATACGTCCCTGGCGGTCACGCAGGTGGAAACAGGCAGAGGCCCTAAGATCCCTTCGGCAGTCGGCATCCGGCTCACGCGGGGCGTGTCCACCTTTATTCTTTTTGCGGATTTGACGCGCGACAATAAATACGACACCTCGGTACTTTCTGATGACCCGGATGCCAAGATAGGGGAGGATCAGATGTTTGAAGGCGGGGTGATTGTAAAATCCCTTACTTATTTTGATGCATTGGATAATCCGCAGACCGTGGAAGTTGCCCATATTATTTTTGCGGCGCCCGAGGCCACGGTTTTTATCGCTGATCAGGACGGCAATACTTTGGGAGATACGTTGAAAATAGAGCTGGTGGCCGGGTCAGGCCTGCTTACCAAGACCGTCACCGTGCGCACCAGCGGCCAGGTGAGCATCCAATGATATGATAAGAATCAAGAATCAAGAATCAAGAATCAAGGAGCGCTACGAAGCGGGATTCACTTTGCTGGAGACCGTGATTGCGCTCACGGTGATTTTGGCTGCAGTCGTGGGGCCGGTCGCGCTCATTACGCGGGGCATCTTTTCGTTTTCCTTTTCGAAAAATAAAGTCATCGCAGTCAATCTGGCACAGGAGGGGCTGGAGATTATCCGCCTGATCCGCGACAATAACATTGCCTGCGATAATCTCAACGGCCCCGCGGTATGGGAATGGAATCGCGATGCTGACGGCGGCCTGATGCGCCGCCTGAACGTCGGCGTGGATATGCAGTCACGGACTACGATCTCTTGCGGGAGTGCTACAATTACAACGCCACGGCTGTCGGTATCATGCTCTTCTCCGTTGCTCTTTGAGTCGGATCCGCAGTCGCCCAACGTAGGCACCTACGGCTATCAGAGCGGTTCTGCGACCGTATTTTCCCGTTGCGTGCGGATTACCAGTCCGCCGGACAATCCTGACTGCGACGAGCCGCGCGACAATCCCGATTGCACGACGCAGGCCGCGGATCAGATGGATGTGGCCTCCACGGTAACGTGGGATGATCACGGCAATAGCCGGAGTATCACGTTGCAGGAGCGATTGTATAATTGGAAATAACAGGATAATTTTCAATTTTCAATTTTCAAAACGGGCGTTTGAAAATTGCATCATTGAAAATTGATTGAAAATTGAGCATTGATAATTGGAAAATTGAAGGATTTACCCTGCTGGAGATGATTATCTCCATCGGGATTTTCTCGGTGCTGGTGGTAACTTCCATCGGCGTGATGCTGGGCGTATCCAATGCCCAGCTCAAAGCCGCCAATGTGCAGGCGACCGAGGATAATATCCGGTTCGGCATGGAACTGGTAACCAAGGAGATGCGAACTGGCTCCCAGTATGCGTTATCGGCGTTTTGCGGGGGCGATCCCGGGACCGAGGTTAGTTTTCTGACCTCGGCGGGCGAGCAGAGGGTTTACTGTTTGTCCGGGGATCGGCTCATGCGTCTGGTCGGGACTCATGATTTCCGCCGCGCTAAGCCCCTGATGGCTGATGAGATCACCGTGGAGCGGGTGCGTTTTCAGATGGGCGGGGTGGTACCCGGCTCGTCAGACGGCCAGCCGTGGGTGATGATGGCGATGAGCATCAGTTCCAAAAGCGGCAAGCAGGCGTTTGAATCGCGGATGGATCTGGAAACCATGGTGGTCCAGCGATTACGGGACCTGTAAGGACGAAATCACAAATGACAAATTACAAATTACAAACAAATTCGAAATCGCAAGCCCGAACTTCAAAAAAGTTTTTGCCATTTGAATTTCGGTCATTGAAATTTGTTTGGGATTTGGGATTTGGAGATTGGAAATTCCAACAGCAAGGTATTACCTTGCTGTTGGTGATCGTCCTGCTCTCCGCAATTCTCTCCATCAGCGTGGGTATTTTCAACGTGGTGCTGGGAGAGTTCAGGATCTCCGGCGAGGCGAGTGATTCATTCCGCGCGCTCTACGCCGCGGATCAGGGGATAGAACGGACGCTGTATCGGGACCGCCGTCAGCAGGGATTGTGTACGGTTGCCGAGGGTACTGATTGTTTTGTAGCCGAGGGCGTGGGCGTGCCGTCCGAGGCATGCTACACGGTGCGGGTTTCCAAGGCGTCGGGCGCCACGACCATTGTCATCGCCGGCCAATACCGATGCGGATCCAACCCGGCTCGCGTGGTCAAACGCGGATTTGAGGTGACGTATTAGCGCGATATATTTAAACATTTAAATATTGAAATATTACGGCGGCATGCGTTTTTCGCAATTGGCGAAGTATTTGGAGCGTCTTGAGGGAACGGCGTCGCGCAACGCGATGACCGAGATTTTGGCCGCATTGTTTAAGCGGGCAGATGCCAGCGAGATTGATAAAATGTGCTATCTGCTTTTGGGCGAGTTGGCGCCTGCTTACCGAGGACTTGAGTTTCAGATCGCCGAGAAGATGATGATGCATGTTCTTGCCGCGGCATACGGCAGGACTGCGGATGACATCCGCCGCCGGTTCAAAACAGGCGGGGATTTGGGTGATGTCGCCGAGGCGTGCGCGTCTGACAAAAAAACACGCGTCGGACATACAGAGAAAAATCTCTCGGTTGTTGCCGTCTATGACGCACTGCATGATATTGCCGAGGAGAAAGGCGAGGGGAGCCAGGAACGCAAGGTGCAGAAACTGGCAGGCCTCCTGTCGCATAGGGACCCGCTTTCCGCGCGATTCGTCAGCAGGATTCCGGTGGCAAAATTGCGCCTTGGGTTTTCCGACGCCACGTTGTTGGATGCGTTTTCACTCATGCTTGTCGGTGACAAATCGGCGCGCAAGCAGATCGAACGGGCATACAATGTGATTGCTGATATTGGCGCTATCGCGGTACATATAAAGCGTGGAGGCCTTGCGTCGCTCGCGTGGATGACGGCAACACCGGGCATTCCGATCCGGCCGTCGCTTGCCGAGCGCCTGCAGGATATGGATGAGGTGATTGAAAAAGCCGGGCCCCGCGTTGCGGTGGAGCCCAAGCTTGACGGGTTTCGCACCCAGATTCATATCTGGCAGGAAAAAGGAAAAAAGCGCGTGGAGCTGTTCTCCCGCAATCTTGAACGCACGACATTGATGTTCCCGGAGATTGCGCAAGCCGCCGCGAAATTGCCGGTGGACTCGGCAATTTTAGACAGCGAGGCCATTGGATATCATCCGGATACTGGCGTGTTTGCGCTTTTCCAGGAGACGGTTCAGCGCAAGCGCAAGTACGATATCGCGACTATCGCCGCAAAAATCCCGCTCGCCGCGTTTGTCTTTGACATTATGTATTTGGATGGGAAGTCGCTGGTCGCGGCACCCTTTTCTGAGCGGCGTCGCATACTGGAGCACGTGTTCCAAAAAAAACACCGTCATGATGCGTTGCGTCTTATCGAACGCAGGGAGACCGATTCTCCGCAGATCGTACAAAAAGAATTACATCGGGAAATCAAGCGCGGGCTTGAGGGCGTGGTCGTCAAAAATCTTACGGCGCCGTATGAGGCCGGGAGCCGCGGGTTTCATTGGATCAAACTGAAAGAAAAGAGTTCAGCACTTCTGCATTTGCGTGCAGGAGAGACCGGCACGTCGGCTGGGCTGCCCGATACCATTGATTGCGTGGTGATGGCTGCGTATCGGGGACGGGGCAAGCGCGCGCAGTTTGGCGTTGGCGGGTTTCTACTCGGCGTGCGGGGCACGAACGATCAATATTATACGATCTCGCGCCTGGGCACTGGTCTTTCGGACGAGCAATTCCGCGAAGCGCGCCGGCGCATGAAAGCGCACGAAGCCAAAGAAAAACCAAAAGAGTATGTGGCGGATGACGAGGTGGCGCCCGACATTTGGATCCGGCCCTCGCTTGTGGTAGAAATACTTGCAGATGAGATTACGCGCTCGCCCCGCCACACCGCAGGCAGAGGAAAAGACGACGTCGGCTATTCCCTGCGTTTCCCGCGTCTGGTTCGTTTCCGTGACGACAAAAAACCCGAAGACGCGACCAGTGCGGACGAAATCATAAAAATGCACCGGCACCAAAAAAACGCAGTATCAAAATCAAAATAACTATGGCAATTATACGGGAAGAGATAAAACATATTGCATCGCTCGCGCGGATCGCGCTGACGGCGGACGAAGAGGAGCTCTATGAGAAAGAGCTTTCTTCGGTTTTGGCTTTTGTGGCGGAATTGGAGAAACTTGATGTATCTGACGTAGCGCCCATGGCAGGCGGCACGGATTTGGTGACGGTCATGCGCGAGGACGCGGTAGCAGACAGTAATCTTGAAGGCAAATCGCCGGATTTGCTCGGGGTTGTGCCCGAACGCGATAGCGATCTGATAAAAGTGCGATCGGTGTTCTAGCTATGCAACTCAACGAACTCACCATACAGGAGGCGAGCGCGGGCATCCGGAACAAGGATTTTTCCGTGGCCGAACTTGTCGTGTCGTGTACAGACGCGATTGCGAAAAAGGATCCGGACATCCACGCATATCTTGAGATTTTTGAGGATGCGGCCGAGGAGGCAAAAAAAAGAGATGAGGAATTGGCAAATTATGATGCAGGCGAGCGGCTGAAATTGCCCTCGCTCTTCGGCATTCCGCTCGCGATCAAGGATAATATCTTGATTGAGGGGAAACGATGCACCGCAGGATCGCGCATGCTGGAAAATTATACGGCATCGTACGACGCGACCGTGACCCGTAAACTTAAAAAGCAGGGCGCGATTTTTTTGGGGAAAACCAATATGGATGAATTTGCCATGGGATCTTCTACAGAAAATTCGGCATTCGGCCCCACGAAAAATCCGCGGGATCCGACGCGCGTGCCCGGGGGATCAAGCGGTGGCTCCGCGGCCGCCGTGGCCGCGGATATGTGTTTGGGCGCTTTGGGCTCGGACACTGGCGGGTCCATCCGTCAGCCCGCAGCATTTTGCGGCATTGTGGGCATGAAGCCCTCGTATGGCGCCGTTAGCAGGCATGGCGTAATCCCCATGGCCGCATCATTGAATCAGATCGGCCCCATGGCCCGGACAGTTGCGGATACGAAAATACTGTTTGACGCCATTGCAGGCGCAGATGCGTTTGATGCGGTGGCGTATGCTCACGGCGCGTCTTCCAAGCTCCAAGCTCCAAGCTCCAAGCTGGAAGGTCTTCGAGTCGGGGTGCCGCGGGAATATTTTGGCACCGGGCTTGATGCCGGAGTTGAACAAGCGATCAGAGGCGCGCTGAAAAAAATGGAAGATGCAGGCGCGATACTGGAGAGTATCAGTTTACCGCATGCGGCGATTGCTCTGCCGACGTACTATATTATTGTGCCGTCTGAAATATCCGCGGATATGGCGCGGTTTGACGGCATTCGCTACGGGCATCATGCGGCCGGTGCCACGACGCTTTTTGATACCTATGGCCGCTCCCGCGCCGAAGGATTTGGGTCCGAGGTGAAGCGGCGCATTATGCTTGGCACCTACGCGCTGTCAGCAGGGTACTACGATGCCTATTATGTGAAAGCCCAGAAAGCGCGGGCGCTTATCTGCGATGATTTTGAAAAAGCATTTGCTAAAGTGGATGTGATCGCAGGCCCCACCACGCCGACTCCGGCGTTTGCATTCGGCGAGCACAGCAATGATCCATTGAGCATGTATCTTGCCGATATTTACACGGTTGCCGTGAATCTTGCCGGACTTCCGGCGCTGTCGTTGCCTGCGAGTAAGCCGCAGGCGGCGGCAGGGGATATATCTCTCCCGATGGGCCTTCATCTGATTGCTCCGCGTCGCGAGGATGCACGCCTCTTCTCCATTGCTCAAGCGGTTGAGAGATTGTTATAATTGAGATACTTGTTATGGACGACGAAGAAAAACCAGATACCAGTGTCAGCACGATCCTCATAGAAATCGCCGTTGCGGTGATTGCTTTTCTGCTCGTGCTGGCGTTCTTCGGCTCCTACCTGCAGGCGATTTACGACTGGTACCAGAGGTTTCTTGCATGGGCGTATTCTCTTTGGGCGGTGATTGGCACCGGCACCGCGGTCGTGATTAGCATTTTTAATGTTGGTCTGATTGTATTTATTATTGTCACGCTCCGTAAATTTTTCAAACTGGATGCAAGTCCGCCGCTTTTCATTGTCCCCGGAGAAGGCCCGCGCAAAGTGCGTGCCGTGCCTATTGAAAAAGAAGTCAGCGATGAATGGAGCGAGACCAAAAAACTTGCCGCATCCGTCAATCCTTCTGATTGGAACATGGCAATCCTGCGGGCCGACGCGATTCTCGACGACGTGCTCCAGTACATGGGGCATGAAGGCAATACCGTCAAAGAACGATTGGACAGAGTAGACCCGACCATCCTGCCGTCCTACGACCGCGTGGTATCAGCCCACCGCCTGCGCAATATGGTGGCGCACGACCCGACCGTCAGCCACACCAAAGAGACCATTGACCACGCCCTGTCCTCATTTGAACTTGCCTTCAAGGAACTGGGAGTGCTCAAAGAAGAGGAGGATAAAGAAAGTAAAACTTATCCACAAGCATAAAACTTGCATTCTTTTGTTTGATTTGTTATTATAACAATATAGTTATATACTCAATTTGATCGTATGTTTTATGCCAATCGAGGAAAAACTTATCATAGAGCCATGGGATGATGGCGAAGGGAATTCACCCATTGAAGATTTTTTAGCTGAATTGCCGGCAAAATCCTTCAGATACATTGTGAGGAAAAGAGAATATTATGAGAAGCGTACGGTACAGCAACTCAAGAACAACCGTCTATTTCTTGAGGACATCAAAGGGACAGATTCTAAGCTATGGGAGCTTAAGTTTCGATCTTCCCCACAATATCGAGCGGTTTGCATCATTCGAGGGAATAGCATCATTATGCTTGTAATGTTTAAGGGGAGCGGAAGCGAGGGAGAAGTTATGAGACATGTACCAAAGGCATTAGAAAGATCGATCGCATGGGATGAAAGATATCTTTCAAGTAACGATCAATAATTGACTAAAAAATAATGATATGCGTTTTGACATTATCGTACAAAGATTACTGGAGAAAAAACCTGCATTTAGGAGGGAGTATGAGAAACAGGATTCTCGTATGGAGGTAAGCAACCTTATCACGGCGGCTAGGATACATAAAGGCCTCAGTCAAAAAGAATTGGCGAAATTAGTGAAAACCAAACAGCCGAGTATCGCTCGTCTTGAGAGCGGAAAGGAACTTCCGAGCGTCAGTTTTCTTGATAGAATTGCGAAAGCTCTGGATACGTTTTTGATTATCAGATTTGATTTTATGGAAGAGAGGACAACCGCTACATATGTTATACATTTTAGTGACGGGATGTTGACCGATACGGCTTCGGAGGGCGTGCTATATAATTTAGGACCGGACTCTTCAAGAAACCAGACAAATAATGCTAAGGTCTTCTGAAAATCCAAAATAAACAACAGCATCTAAAACTATTAAGTATGGTCAAGAAAACAACCCCCCGTTCGTTCAAGCACCTCTGGTCTGTGTTATGTAGGGTCGCCTCCGTAGACAAAGAGTCAAACAGCCTTTCGCTTTTTAACGTGATTGAGGAGATAACCATTAATAAGGCAGAAAATCTTGAGAAAGAAGGAAAAACTATCGGCATGGAAGAAAAGGCGATTATTGTGCCGATAGAATTTGTAATAGTTACTTTCTTGGAACGTTTGGACGATAAAGATCAAGGGCCGCTGATAAAAGAAGGGCAGATTGAGATAGTGGACCCATCCGCTCATTCGCTATTGAAACGAGAGTTTGAGATGAATTTTCTTAAAGGTTTTAAGAGAATGAGATATCTGTTGAAGATGAACGGATTAAAAGTCACGGAAGTGGGTACTTACCGATTTTATATCAGCACAAGAGAGTCAAGAGAGGACACTTTTGAAGTGGTCGCAGAAATACCCGTTGATGTGAAAATAGATTCTCGTCCATCGCAGCAAAGTACGACTCAAATTTGATCACTAGAGATTTTGATGACAAACAAAAATACTCCATTGAATGGAGTATTTTTGTTTGATGTATTGATGGTTGCGGGGGCCGGAATTGCACCGGCGTTTCAAGGTTATGAGCCTCGCGAGGTACTGCTCCTCCACCCCGCTGGAATGTTCCCATGACATGACAATGAGGTCATTTCAGCGAAATAGACTTTTCTATATAACTTCGCAATGCGGCTGGATTTTTTAATGACTTCAGATACCGCTCTTTTTGCATTGCATGAGCGCGGGTTCTATGACGCTCTGTATAGACAATCTCCCACGGACGATATGCTTTCGTCCATCCGTGCATTCCTGAATTATGTTGGATGATTCGTCGAGAGATGTCGTCTGTATGTCCGATGTAAAAGCGATTGTACAAAGAACTATACAAAATATATACGAAATAGTCCATAGTGGTCATGAGTCCCGACAGGTCGGGATACTGCTCCTCCACCCCGCAATCAGAGTATAGATGAATAAATACAGAAGTGCAAGGTATCGGATAGTTGCCCTATACGAGGGAATACGGTATAGTCAAAACGGATCGCCGGTGTAGCTCAGCGGTTAGAGCGGACGCTTCATAAGCGTTAGGTCGCAGGTCCGACTCCTGCCACCGGCATCGGATAGTGATTTAGGAAAATATAAAAGATATGGAAAAGAAACTTCGATGGAAAAGAGTATTGCTCAAGCTGTCGGGCGAGACCTTGAGCGGCAAGGGCGAGCAGGGGCTTGATATTCAGGCCGCAGAGTATATTGCCCATGAGGTAAAGGTAGCGAGCGACATAGGATGCGAGGTGGCGCTGGTCATCGGCGGCGGCAATTTTATCCGCGGGGAGAAATTGTCTGCTATCGGGATTGACCGGGTGACCGCCGACTACATGGGGATGCTGGGTACCATTATCAATGCGCTTGCTTTGCAGAGCACGCTGGAGCACATCGGGCTTTTTACGCGGGTGATGAGCACTATCACGGCAATACAGGTGTCCGAGCCGTTTATCCGCCGGCGAGCCATCCGTCATCTGGAAAAAGGGCGCGTGGTGATATTTGCCGGCGGCACCGGCAATCCGTATTTTTCCACGGACACTGCGGCGGCACTCCGCGCATCCGAGATCGGTGCCGAGGCGATTCTCAAGGCAACAAACGTGGACGGCGTGTACGAGGAAGACCCGAAGAAAAACCATGACGCGAAGTTTTTAGCTGAAGTGGACGCGTTGGACATGGTGCGCCGCGGATTGAAAGTAATGGATTTGACCGCAGTTACGCTCGCGCACGAGAATAAGATTCCCACGATCGTGTTCGACGTATTCAAGAAAGGAAATCTTGCGCGGCTCCTCGCAGGCGAAAAAATAGGTTCGGAGATTGTGTAGAAAAATGAATATTGACATACATTGGTATGTCAGATAATATGGAGAATATGGAATCAGGAATTATCGCAACACGCGAAATACAGCGCCGATATCGGCAGCTGATAGATAAAGTAAAGAGGACGAAAGTGCCTCTCTATTTGGGCACGCGCGCGCGATCAGAGGCTGTTTTATTGGACGTGGAGACGTTTGAACGGATGTCGCGCCAATCAAATCAGCGGACGCGAACCTGGGAGGAGGTGGTGAATATCTTGAAAGATATCCGTAATGACGACGCAAAGAAGATCAACCTTGCGCGTTTTATCCGTGAAGACCGTCTTAGCCATGGCATATAAAAGAGCGGTTATTGACGCGTCGGTTGCGGTGAAATGGTTTAGCAGTGAGACAGGGACAGACGCGGCGCAACGCATTTTGGCGTCTTCGTTTTACCGCGAATGCACGCTGTATGCGCCTGACCTGCTTTTTTATGAGATCGGTAATGCGCTGGGCAGGGGAAAGGGCATGGACAAAGAAAAGATTTTTTCTGCACTCGGCATATTATTTGATTCGCCTATTGAATTTATCCGTTTGGATCGGACGATGATGCAGATGACAACGCATATGATGACCGCATACGGGCTTACGTTTTACGATGCGGCGTATGGTGCAATAGCGCATACCCTCGGCGTTCCTCTCATTACGGCGAATCCAAAAGATCACGGTAAAATCGGAGAGATACAAGCCATTGACATAGAGAAATTTTTGGGGACGTAGCTCAACCTGGTGGAGCACTAGCTTGTCACGCTAGGGGTTGCGGGTTCAAATCCCGTCGTTCCCGCCAAATCAATTATGGATATTGTATTCACGCCAAACGAAAGGAAACTGGTTGAGCATGCCAAAGAGGCAATCGTTAGATATAACAAGCAAAGGCATGCAAAAGGAGGTATAGATACGCTGTACGCTTTTTTGATCTCAGAAAGCGGAACAATGTATGATGGCGCGGCTTTTGAACCAAATATCAGTCACGCTACTGTCTGCGGAGAGAGACACGCGATTGCGAATCTGGTGATGAATGAAGCATACAACTCAAAAATAGAAAGTATCGTCATTGCGGACCCCGTTCCGAGAATACAAGAAAAAAGCTCATTCCCTTGCGGTACCTGCCGACATCTCATTTGGCAATTCGGGACACCAGACACATCAGTTATCTTGATACAGTACATACAAGGGAAGGACGAGTGGACTTTTCCAAAAATAGAGAAATTTATGATTAAAGATATCTATCCGTATCCTTATGAGCCGATAAAAGGACTTTGGGATTAAAATGCGGGGGCGGATGCCCCCGCATTGTTCTTTTTCGCTGGATTGGCGATAATGGGGAGAATGGAGATTGAAATAGACAAAAAGGGCTTACGGTCGGCTTTGGAGTTGTGTGTTGTCGGCGCGATTATTGTCCTTGCGGGGTATTTTATCGCAGGCAAATGGGATGTGTTTTTTGCGTTTCCGCCGCAGGCGGTAGCGCCTATATCTCTCGCGGATGGCGCGGGTATTCTGCCGGATGAAAACGCATTTTATATCAATCCAGCAAGCACCACGCCGATCTTCCTCGGCGTAAAAGAATTGGAGAAAAAACGCGAGGCGCTCGTATGGGAGAAACGCAGTTTTTTAGTGGTCGATGAGGACGCGGCAACGGTTTCTTTTTATGATAAAGGCGCGCTCCGCGCAACGTATCCGATGGTAGCAGTACCCGTATCTGGCAGTTTTTTTGATATACCCAGAGGATTTTATACGCTGCAGGGCAAAGCCGAGAATCACATTGCAAAAGACGGCAGAGCGCATCTCTCGTGGGCGGTGTATTTGTACGGCAATTATCTGATCCGCGCCTCGTCGCCCTTGCGGGGCAGTGCCGCGGCGGGGCTTGCTCGGGACAGCGTCGGGGTGCAACTGGCGCCGGATCAGGCAAAAGAACTTTTTGCCGCTGTCGTGCCCGGCATACCAGCACTCGTCATGCGGCAGGATTCGCCGCCCACGGTTTCCTTCGCCTATTTTCGCAAGACCCTTCTGCCCCACGCGGTGCCCGAGGTGACGAGTGCGTCGGCCCTTGCCGCGGACATTGAGACCGGCGAGATTCTTTTTGAAAAAAATAAAAATTATGCGGATCCGACCGCATCTCTCACCAAGCTTATGACCGCGCTGATCGCCAAAGAGGAAGTGAAGCCGGATCGCCTGCTCGCGGTCGGAGATGAGGCGCTGGCAACTTACGGCGATTCGGCGCAGTTGTCGCGCGGCGAGGTGTTCCGCGCCAGCGACCTCATGCACGGCTTGATTCTAGAATCCAGCAATGACATTGCAGTGATGTTTCAATTGGCAGTTCCGCATTTTATTGATCAGATGAATGCAAAAGCAAAAGAACTGGGTCTTACAAAAACGTTTTTTGAGGATGCGAGCGGGTTGTCGCAAAGAAATACGACCAGCGCCGCGGATTTGTTCTCGCTCCTGCGCCATATTGGCACTGCGTATCCGGAGTTGCTGACATTGAGTCAGGAAAGAACGTATACCATTACATCCGCGAACAAAAAAAGAGTGCACACATGGGGCAATGTGAATTGGCCTGCCGGCGACAAGCGGTATCTAGGCGGCAAGGCAGGTTTTACGGATGAATCCATCCAGACCATGGCCGGCATCTGGAGCACGCGCATGGCAGAATACGGCGGCAGGAAAATTGCAATCACGCTCTTGGGCTCGCGCAATCGCGTGGCTGATGTGCGCGCTATCATCGCGTATCTAGAAAAGGATTTTGTGTACGGATTTGCGTCGTCCGCGGACGCCAAAAATCGCTCCGCGTCGCTCTCCGGCCGAGAGGGCGCCGCAATCTATGAGGCAATCCAAGCTGTTCGATAATCCGGCGTTTGGTCGGAGTACGCGCGCAAAATGATTCCGCCGCAGGCGGAATCATTTTTCAATTCTTAGCGGCACGAGTTTTGATCCGATGACCACTGCGGCCGCGACAATGAGGATATTTTTAATAATGTATTGGCCTTCCAGCGTGGGGACGAATAGTCCCTGCCAAGTGATATGCGGCAGGAGTATGAGCGGCAGGACAGTGGTTGCCAGATGCACACTGAGGAGCACGATGGCGAGCCGCTCCCATCCGCGGATAAGAAAAATAATTCCAATCGCCATCTCAAAGAGTGCAAAGCAAGTGTAAAAAGTCGGGAATGGTATTGGCAACGGCATTGTTTGTCGGAATAGCTCCTGCACGAGCGGCCCGGCCGGGCTGACGCCGATGACTTTGAGTAATCCGAACCAAAAATAGACAATGAAAATGGCGGTCCGGGCAACCGGAACCTCCCATTTTTTGAGGTCATTGATAATCAGGCGGTCAAATTTCTCGATTAAGCGCGTCATGCTTTTTTGATGTCTTCCCACAAGCCGATGACATTGCCCTCGGTATCGGTGGCGTACGCATAGTACCCCATGCCGCCCACTTCCATTTTTGGCATCACGATTTTGCCGCCAGCGGCTTCCACTTTCTTTACATAGTCATCCACCGAGGCCACGTTGATCGCAAATACCGGGCCGCGTACCGCGTCGGAGCGCTGCATCATGCCGCCGTTGATGGCGCCTGCTTCTTTAGGCATGTGCTTCTCGTCCATGGGAACCGTCGTGATGCCCATGTATTTCATGCCGCCGGGCATCGGCATATCGGCCATCTCCCATCCGAAGATGGAGGAATAAAAATGCTTGGCCCGCTCCATGTCATCGGCCGGAATCTCGAAATGCACTACTTTGTCCATATGATTGTTGTTTAAGTAAATAATCGTGATGCAAGATAATCTCTATTCGGGGCGAAAGAGCGTGCTGCCGATGAGAATGCCGTTTGCCCAATATGCTCCGGTTGCTCCTGAGGGAAGAATATCATACGTGAATCGTTTTTGATAGGGGATGTTGTCTGCCGCAATGACGCGACTTCCATCTATTATATCCCCTGCGGCAAGGCCGCCGATGACGCGCCCGTCTCCGGTCGGGTGTCCCGGAGACGCAAAGAGTTCGCGTCCGTCAGCCAGCAGGAGATGAATGACGCGGTGGGTCGCGGGCACCGGCGTGCGCACGGTCTCAATGATTGTGGCAGAAATGCGGGCGCCGGAACTATCCGTTGTCCACACGGCTATTCCTTTGCGCAGGTCCTGCACTCGTATTGATCCAGCGGGCGTATCAATGAGCGTATTTTCCGCAAGGCATATCGGGCACGGCCGGTTGAGATCGGTTTTTTCGGTAAATGTCGCGACATTTCCGGCAATGCCGGTGAGGGTCAGGGTGACCGTGCATCCGTTGCTCACGCTCTCTCCGATGCGCAAAGTTATGGGGGATCCCGGGAGCATCGCGACCGGGTATTCCCTGAAACTCAAGCCCGTAATGGAGTCAGCCGAGATTTTCTCGACCAGTAGAGGGCCTTCTTTTTGGCCTTCCCGCAGATATATTTTTGTTCCATCGAGTTTGGGAGATGGCAATGGCAGAGGAATTGGTTTTGGGGTCGGTTTCGGACTGGGGCAGGTCGCAAATTCGCAACGCGGCGCTACGCGGCTGACCGATGAACCGTCCGGACAGAGCCTCGCATCCTGCGTGCAAGCAACAGGTTTTGGTGTCGGCGTAGGAGCGGGATACGGCATGGGCCAGGGCAGGGGAGCAGGCGGAGATTTTTGCATGTTTAAGGCAAAATATCCCGCCGCGCCGACGATGAGGGTAATCAAGATAATGATCGCGATATTCATGAATCCTTTTTGGCGCATAGGGTTTGTAAATTAATAGGGTTAATAATTTTGAGACGGTTTAAAAATACTTCTTGCCCTTGAGTTTTTCGGGCAGGAGATCATCTGGCGTGTATTTCTCGTAGCCCTTGCCGTAGCCCAGATTTTTCATGAGTGCGGTCGGCGCGTTGCGGATGCTAAGCGGGATCGGGAGATTACCGTGTTCCTTGGCGTCGGCCCGCGCAGCCTGATATGCGTCATGCGCCGCTCTGCTTTTGGGCGCGGACGCAAGATAGACAACGCCGTGGCCAAGATTAATCCCTGCCTCCGGATACCCGATGATTTCAACAGCCCGGAACACGGCGTTGGCAAGCAGGAGTGCCTGCGGATCCGCCATGCCAATATCTTCGCTTGCAAATATCACCATGCGTCGGGCAATAAACTTGGGGTCCTCGCCCGCCTCAATCATCCGGCCCAGATAATAGAGCGCGGCATCGGGTTGACTCGCGCGCATGCTCTTGATGAATGCGCTGATGGTATTATAATGCTCATCACCCCTTTTGTCATATCGGAGATACGCGGATTGGAGTGTGCTTTTGAGGTTGTCAAGAGTGACGGCGGTGTAGAGTTGGTGCGTATTTTCAAGCATTGCAATGGCTTGGCGCGCATCGCCGTGACACATTGCAATCAGCCAGTCCTGCGCATCATCGGGCATGGCGTGGCCGGTGCGTTTGATAATGATCCGCATTTCGTCGTCGCTAAGTTCGTTAAGCACAAATACGCGGCATCGCGACAGGAGTGCGGGAATCACTTCAAAACTCGGATTCTCGGTGGTGGCGCCGATGAGTGTCAGCTTGCCCGACTCCACATACGGCAAGAGAAAATCTTGTTGGGCTTTGTTAAAGCGATGGATCTCGTCGAGGAAAAGAATCTTCGGGCCAAGGAGTCCGGTAGGCGAGTCCACGATCTTTCGGATGTCATCTTTGCCTGCTGACACCGCCGAGAGCTCATAATAATCAGCGCCGATCGCGCGGGCATATATCTTGGCAAGCGTGGTTTTGCCCACGCCCGGCGGCCCCCAGAGGATAAAAGAGAAAAGATGCTTTTTGGCAATAGCGGCCTCAATGGGTTTCCCCGCGCCAACCAAATGCTCCTGCCCCACAAAATCCGCAAGTGTCGTCGGCCGTATTTTCGACGCAAGTGGCTCCATACCCCGCACTATACGCCCAATCATTGTGGTCGCGCCAGCGGAGATAAAGTAGCACTATTTTTTCTTCAGTCTTGCGTCCACACTCCACGGGCCTGATCCCGCGGCCGAGAAATAGAGCCAGATAAAGCAATAGAGAATCGCGGGCTGGCCGCCATTGAGGCCGGGCCACCAGCCGCTCGGGAAGTGGCCCATGAAGTACGCGACCGCCATTTCACCAGCAAGCAAAAAAGCAATGGGCCGCGTGAACAGGCCAATGAGCAGGAGACCCCCGCCAAATACTTCCAGCACGCCCGCAAGCCCGAGTAGAGATAGAAGCGGCACCGCGCCGCCAGCCGGAGGAATCCCCACAGGAAAAGCAAAGAGCTTAATAGCCCCGACCGACATAAACATAAGCGAAGCCACGATGCGCAATAAACTCTTCACCCGCGGAGCCCATCCCGTCCATCTCCCGCCGATATTTGACGCAGGCGACATCCCTGATACTTGTGCGTTAGTATTGTTTTCCATAAGGATTTTCCTTTATTTTGTAATCTTGCATCAGCATACCATTATTATTCGACAAAAGCGATGAGCGAAAAGTTGTGGACACTTTTTAGAATCCGCCAAGAATACAATGGTGGATAACTCTATTTGACGATAAGAGGCGCGCTTTCTACAATAACCCCATGCATTTATTTCTCAAAATCATAAAGTGGGGGGGTGATAAGTTTTACGATGCTGTCTCTCGAATTTTTTAGGATGTAGTGCAATATTATGATTAAACTAACCCGACTCAAACTTGCCAAAATAAAATATGCCGGCGACTCTATCGGAGACGATATACGAATTGAAATAGAGTGCCTGGGTCGTTCTTTTGGTTTGGATAAGGAAATAAAAAACGGCACCGAGGTCGCGCTCAATGCCGAGATCGGACAATTTACGATTGATGAGACATCACCGCAATTATCCATGAATATCAGGATCATTGAGCAGGATTTGATTTTTAATGATGTGGGGACTAAGCAGGTGAAAATGAAAGTTGATTTGCGTGATACCTCTCCGCAGACAAGCGTCTATGACATAGCTTGAACAAAAACGATGGGATGATCTTTGGGCGGTGCTTATTACGGCACGTAAGGGAGATGGCAAGAGTATAGGCGTGCTTAAGGTCATTGAGTAGGTGTTATGCCAAAAAGCCAATTCATTACTCTCATTGCTTGCTGTCTTCTTGTTGCCGCAATTGTTTACTTCTTGCCGTTTCGCGCGGATAGTCAAGGCGCGATTGCCGGTGTCAAGGCACTGGGCCATATTGCCATCGGCGGAGAAACCGTTGCGGGACGGGGCAGTTTTACTTTTGCGCCCTATTATGCCATTCCTCCCGCGAAATTTTATGTTACTGTCGTAGACCATGATATATGGTGTAGTAATGAGGATTGTTCGCTTGATGGCGCGCTGATTCAAACCATGGGCGGGTGGCTGCAGGCCGAAAAAACAAGCGGTGGCTCAGAAATACGAGAACAAATCGGTTTGGATCTGCCGGAAAATAAAGAAATAAAAACTCTGGTCATCATAAGCGACGGCAACAACAAGATTGCCGGTATATATGCCAATCGCGGCCTGTCCGACGTACTTCCGATTCTCCGGCTACACCCCGATTTGGCGGACTTTGCGATGCTTGCGGGCGTACAAGAATTCGGCGCGCTCAAAGTCGGACAACCAGCACCTCTTCAGCCAGGCAACACCCTGAAGCGTTTTGGAGACAAGCCGGAACGATATTCCATAACGCATATTCCTGCGGGCAAGAAGTTTTATCTGTTCTCGGTGCAACGGAGAAAGTACGACACATTCGGCGGCAAGGGACCGTACCGGGATGAGAAGCCGCAGGAAAATGAATACGTCTGCTACCTCTCGGGGTGCCGATACCCGGAGCCGGATCCCCCGCATGATTTTTTGTTCGCGGATGTTGAGAATTTGAGAGGGTGGTTCTTCAGCAACGATCAAGATAATTCAGCGCTACCGGCGCTTTTTGGAATTTCTCAAGAGGCGGTGCTCGGCGGCAAATCATCGCTCGTAGTACTCACGGATGGGGCCGGTATCATCAGAGCAATCCATCCGCAAAAAACCATGAGCGATGCGTTGACGATTTTACAACAACACCCGGATCTCGCGGATGTAAAAGCACTTTATGGACCGCATCCGAAATAATCCTCTTATGAGGCGCCAGCAACATTCCAACATTCTCAAGAATGTTGGAATGTTGCTGGCTATCGGAAAATCAGCCGCAATGTCTGCCTAATCTCTGCGCAGCATAATAAAATAGAAGCAGTGGATAACCGCAATTGACGCTATGATGGTTTCCTCTTTACAATAAACTTATGTTTCTCTTTCTCAAAATACTCAAGTGGGGGGTGATAACTTTTACTGTTGCTTTTGCGGCTCTGGTGGTGTACCGGATGTTTGTTTTGTGGAACAAACAAAAAACGGACGAGCAAGTAATAAAAATCCATGCGACCAAGCTTACGATGGATGACGTAATGGGCAAGAATCTCCCACCGGATCCAGGAGTAGATGCGGATAAAACCGTACAAGGTATAGACGCGAATGCCAATGGTATCCGCGATGATGTGGAGCTTGCCATATTCAAAGAATACCCCGCCTCGGCCAAAACCCGCGCGGTGCTGTTGCAATACGCGCTTGCCTTGCAGATGGAGGTGGTGCAGACAATGGTGAATGAGGGAACGGTTATTGCGGCGGTGCAAGAAGAGAGTAGAGCATTTGTATGTATTGGTGATATTATTTCTCGGAAAGATGTACAATTTGATGAAAAAACAGATTTACTCACTAATTTTGTCAAAAAAAAGCAGTTAAACACTCAAGAAAGAAAAACTACTAGAACGAATTTCTATGATAAAATAAATAGTTATGAAGCTTTAGATAGTGTTTGCGATATTAACTACTCAAAACTGCCCAATTGAAGTGCTAATGCAATATTGATAATCTTATTAAATAGCTATGCAAACACCATATTACGAAAAACCAGAGTTTAAGTTGTACAATGCGAATTGCTTGGATACTCTCACCGAACTTCCCGAAGATTCAGTCGATATGGTTTTTGCTGATCCTCCTTACAATCTTTCCAACGGAGGCATTACCGTCCACGCAGGACGAATGGTTAGCGTCAATAAGGGAGATTGGGACAAGAGCAAGGGATTCAAAGATGATTACGATTTTCATTACAAATGGATGGAAGCATGCCGTCGAGTTTTGAAACCCCACGGCACTCTTTGGGTTAGCGGCACTTACCATTCAATTTATCAATGCGGTCACGCTCTTCAATCACTTGGATATCACATTCTCAACGATGTTGCGTGGTTCAAACCGAACGCATCGCCGAATTTAAGTTGCCGTTTTTTCACCGCAAGTCATGAAACTTTACTGTGGGCACGCAAAGATAAAAAAGCAAAACATATTTTCAATTACGATTTAATGAAAAACGGTAACTGGCCGGAAGATCAACTAAAAAAACCCGGACTTCAAATGCGTTCAGTTTGGGCAATGGGAACGCCGAAAACTGTAGAAAAGAAATTCGGCAAGCACCCAACGCAAAAACCGGAAGATTTACTAAAAAGAATTGTACTTGCCTCCACCAATAAAGGCGACCTTGTTCTTGATCCTTTCACTGGAAGCTCAACAACCGGAATTGCCGCATATCTTTATGGCAGACGCTTCATCGGCATTGATACAGAGAAAGACTTTTTGGATTTATCTATAAAAAGATTTGAAGAATTAGATCGCAATCTTTATGCCAAACGCAAATTATACGCCAGCGCAAAAACAGACCGCTATAACCACATCATGGCGCCCAGTTCTAAAGTACCCATACTGGTATGAAATATAAAGAATACATTCCATCAGAACAGCACTGGAAAGACATGTACGCACAATATCCCGCCATGTATCGGGTGGTTGAAAAATTTCCCATAGAAAAAATACGGCGCAGAAAAATGCCGAACAAGATAAATCACAAAGAGGTTTTATACACGCTGACGAATTTTTATCCTCCGGCATGGGAGCCGATAAGAATAGACGAAAGAAATTATTTGGTTGACGGGCAACACCGGTTAGCAGTAGCTGCGCAAATGTGTATGCGCTATATTGATGTAGTCATGCAAAATAAACAAAAGATCAAATAAAAATATATGAAAATTATCACCCGTGCAACCGCAATAAAAAATCTAAAGCCATGCACTGGCAAAGATTTACGGT
>Ga0209515_10003906_pt1 | contig 20647 bp, 23 predicted proteins | sample Subgroupgradi54m_FD_187454 | JGI IMG/M metagenome (GOLD analysis project Ga0209515, IMG submission 187454) | Subsurface groundwater microbial communities from S. Glens Falls, New York, USA - GMW60B uncontaminated upgradient, 5.4 m (SPAdes)... ...
TCATAAAATTTTAGGCTTAATTAATCTTCGTGTTGCAATAATTAAACGATCTACTTGATTTAATAGTCTTTTTTATCATTTAATATAGTTGAATGGCAAAAAAGCGGTTAAGATGTATATCCTGTAATAGTTTTCTATCTCCATGGGGAAAAACAACAGCTGGACGAAAAAGATATCATTGCAGGAATTGCAAAAAAGGCAGAATTTTTCTCAAGCATCCATTTAAGCGGATAAATTATTTCAACTTATTTAAGCAATATGTTCTTTGGGGATTAACCTATGAAATGCTTTCTTCTTTTTCAGGATATTCAATCCAGCATCTTATTAAAAAGTTTCATGAATTTTTAGAACAGGATCCTCCGGAGCTTCCTCTTTTGGATCAATCAAGTATTTCTGAAACGTATCTCCTAATAGACGGTCTCTGGTTTGGCAGATGGTTTGTCTTAATGGTCTATAGACAATCAGGAAATCTAACAATTCTTCATATCTCAACTATGGGGAGAGAAGCAGCGACAAGAATTGAAAAAGATTTAAAAAAGATCAAAGAGAACTATCTATTTACAGGTATTGTTTCTGATGGAGGAACAGGAATTGTCAGCGCAATAGATACGGTATTTCCTCATATTCCTCATCAAATCTGTCTTGCTCATCTCCATAGAGGTATTATTGCCGCAATTGGAAGATACTCCAGAGATTACAGAATACAGGAATTAAAAAGAATCGCTGATCATGTATGGCTTATTGAATCAAAGGAGGCATTGAGGTGGTGGATTGAAAAACTCAATGAATGGATTAAAAGAAACAACAGCTTCTTAAAAGAGAGGAGATACGATATTGATTACAACTGGTGGCATGTCCACAAAGGCGCAAGAAAAGCAGTATCCACATTACTTGAGTTACCGCATACAAGCTTTAAATTCCTTGACCATCCTCTCATGCCAAAAACAACAAATGAGATAGAGGCGCAGTTCGGACACCTTGGTAAAAGATGGCTTGCCCATAGAGGACTTAAAAGAGAACGCTGGGAATATTTCCTTAAATGGTTCGTTTATTTTTACAACCAGGAAAAACTATCCCAGAAGAAAACAAAAGAGGACTAAAAAAACAACACGGAATCCTAATTAAGCCAAAGATTTACAGCTTGTAATATCTCTTTGTCAGCAGAGTCATCTAAATCGGATAAGCGAGTCTTTTGGCGAGAAGTAGAATTTTTTGACAGAGATACTATTGTCACTTTGGAACCTTCGTCTGGTTGGCATATAAAGCTTATAGAATCCTCTTCTCTCACAATGGCTGTGTGCGTGAGAGATGTAAAGATATCTTCTTCCCAAAGAGTAGCACTCGATACTTCAAAAAATCCTGGTGTTTTATGAAAAAAGACCTGTATATGGGAATTTGTTTCTGGATAGTCGATGGTTACTTCACTTATCCCTAATTCCTTGCTTGTAAGGTCAAACTCATCAGGATTAAAAGATGGATGAGTAACCCCTCCTGTTATTCTTGCTATGTCGCGTACATCTCCCGGTGTTACATCGCGTATTAGTTTAATTTTGGGAGAATGACTAATGCCTTTTTCTATTGCAGTCATCTTATCAAGGTATTATATCTTATTTTCTGAATTTGTAAATAGTTAAAATATGCGCTAGAATACAATTATAAAGCCGCGGTGGTGGAATGGCAGACACGAAGGCCTTAAGAGCCTTTGTTCGCAAGGACGTGTGGGTTCGACTCCCTCCCGCGGCACCGGGGAATAGCTCAGTTGGTAGAGCGCGCGGTTTGGGACCGTGAGGTCGGAGGTTCGAGCCCTCTTTCCCCGACACTGAAGCCGCAAGACGGCTGAAGTGCGGGTGTAGTTCAATGGCAGAACACGACTTTTCCAAAGTCGATACGAGGGTTCGATTCCCTTCACCCGCTCCAGACGGGGCAGTGTCCCCAGAAAAGCTCTGAATGTATTGATATAACGGGCTAATCTTCGAGTTCAGTGTTCCATTATAGTCCCACGCTAGACTTAGTTCGAACACCGAACTCAGGAGTACTTTTAGCTGTGATATGGACGATCTTTTATAAGTTTCTCCTAAATCAGCTAGAACGGTTTGTTAAAGGGTCTCTGTCAACCGTGTTTGACTCACAAACCAACATTGAGCTTGATAACAGGCTGGTCATCTTTGATATTAAAGACTTAAACGAATCTCTCCGTCAAATTATGATGCTGACAATTGCCAACTTTGTCCACGCGCAGGTTAAAACAAACCCGCAGAAGCGGATTCTGGTCATAGATGAGGGTTGGATGCTCTTACAGCATGAAGAGAGCGCCAGATTCGTTTCAGGGCTTGTCAGACGGGCCAGGAAGTACTATCTGGGGGTTACCATTATTTCTCAACAGGCCAATGACTTTCTAAACCAGGAATACGGCAGGGCAATAGCCTCCCAATCCTCATTAAGGGCGCTGATGAGGCAGGATACAACCACCATTGAAAAAGTCGCCAATGAATTTAAGTTAAGCGAGTACGAACAAAAGTTCCTCTTAACTTGTGACAGAGGCGAAGCTATTATTATTGCCGATCAAAATCATGTAGCTCTAAAAGTAGTTGCTTCGGAGCGGGAGCATCCGTTATTAACTACCGATCCAAAGGAGATTTATTTATAAGTGAATGAACTTCTTTACCCCCTCTAATATCTACGCCCTTTGGTCATTTAGAAAAGAATTAAAGTTTGTTGCTTTTTCTTTTCTTGTAATTCTCTCTCTTCCCTTTGTTGCAGTTGCACTTCTAATGCACTCCGGTATAGATATTATCTCCGATAGGTTAGCTACAGTTGATGAACAGACAAAAGCGGTAGACATACATGACCCGACAACGGGTGAGGTGGTAGACACCCTTCCATTTACCTTTACTTGGCCAACCAAAGGTGTAATTACTAATGAATTTGGAGTACCACGCCTACCCTGGTATCTTTTTCATTCCGGAATAGATATAGCAGGTAAAAAAGGAGATCCGGTCAATGCCTTTATGCCCGGAAAAGTTATTTATGAAGGAGAAATCTTTTGGGGATTCGGCAAGCACATCATTATTGATCACGGAAACAATGTAACTTCAATTTACGGCCACTTAAGCAAGATTAAGGTATATAAAGGCCAGGAGATTACGACTACTACTCATATTATCGGGGAACAAGGAAGCACAGGCTGGTCAACAGGAGCTCATCTGCATTTTCAGATAAATGTTTATGGCTTACCGGTTAACCCAAGAACATTTTTAGGAAAAGGCAATCCTTAGTGCCAAGTTAAAGATATTAAGACAAAGATGGCTCGAAATTAAGAAATTACGGGAACATTCTTACACTGGGCTTAGTAGTGTGCTTAACGCCCCAAATGGCTAAAATAAACTTATCAATATCGTCTTTAGTTACTAATTCCAGGATTCTTTCTCTAGAGCTATCTAGCATTCGTGAGGTAAGGGCATCTCGATATTGTCCTGCTTCATCTGAAAGTTGCATCACTTCCAGCATTAATTGGTTCATTTTAGGTGAAGTTGGTTCTTTTCCATCTGGAAACCAGAATGCTTTATATGCAGTTTCAAACTCTTTAATTAAAGGTTTAAGAGCTTCTAAAACCTCTTTTTTACCCAACTTTAATGCCAGAATACCTACAAAACATGCTCTTTCCATAATGCGTGGTTCTGTAAAACCAAAACGTGAGCGGGAATCATCTTCTTTTTGAATCATCTCAACAGCAAAGCTATTAATGATTTTTTCTGCCTCTATTGCTGTTTCACTATCTCCAACTTGCAAAGCCTTTAATCCAATCTTGATAACAGTTTCTACTAAAGAGTCGAAGGATAAATTATCTTTAATTTTAGGCACTTCGTAGGTAAACCATTTTGGCTGATGAATGTACCATGTGACTTGGTCATGCAATTGTTTCTTCTCCAGATTCCATTTAGGATTTATGCTTAATTCCAAAAGTAATTCGCCAATCTCTGATATAACTGTTCCAAATGTATTAATTAATAAATGGTCAGCATTTTTCATTTTTTCGGAAAGATACCTTAGTGTGCTTCTTGTCTCCTCAACTACATCAAAAAAGGTACTTTTTAGATGACGCATCTCCTCAGGTGTTTTCTTCTCCTCTATTTTCTTGGCCAACCCATAAATGCAATCCTTAAGCGTTTCAAATGGTAATGCTAGGGATGTCTGTGTAAGATAGTTGCCCTGCAATCCTCCTCCTACAATTGATATATAAGCCAATAGAATAATGTTTTGTACCTTTTCTAACAGTGACTTAAGTTTGATTTCTAAATTAAACCCTGAAGAGAAAATAAGCTCAATTAGTATTGTATTATAGGAGTTAATGCTTTCGCTAAGGACAGCATCTTGTCTATTTATAAGCCCGCTTATAGCAATCTCCTCTAAAGAATTAAATACAGGAGACATTTCATGGAATAAGTTTTTTCTAACTGCAATAATACCCAAATCTTTATAAACTATTGCACCCTGGAATGTTCCCTCAAGCGATTTAAGTTTTACGGCACTATCCATTAACTGATCTAGATAACCACGACATTGTTCTAATATGGGGTTATCGGAACCTTGCCCCGTAACATATTTTATATCTGCAGCTACTATACATAAGTCTCTAAAAACATATATTACCTTCGTTATGCCAGTATTACTGTTATTCCGCATGTACTCTTCTCCAATCGAGAGTAGTCTTTCTAAGACAGGTGTAAGAAAATCTTTTGAATCACTTGTTGTAGTAAGTAAAAATCCCGAAGGTAAAATAACAGACGACTCTTTTCTAGTTTCAAAATACTTAATAAGGATAGTCTTTATTATTTGTAGTACATCTGCTGCAGAGCTATGTTCTCGATTAGCCACTAATCTATCATGGTAATCATAAAGATAATTAAGGCTGGGATTTATTTTGTTAATATCTGGCCTAAAATACTGATAAGATTTTGCGAGAATTGTTTGTTTGGTAACTGCCTTATCAATTACTGGATCTTTACTTAACACTTCTGCAATTTCCTCAGCACGCTTTTTCACCCTCACTAATTCTTTAAATGCTAATTTATGAACTTCACGCAAAACAAAACTTGGATTAAGTTTGTTTAAAACTCGTTGGTAGAGAATAAACACAAGGTAAAAAACGATACTAATGAGAAGTAAGGCACTTTCCAAGGCATACTTCGATAATCCCAAGTGAATTGTTCCATAGCTAATGGCCAGTCCAAATAAAATTAAAGAACAGCAGCTAATTAATATATAGATGATATTATGAGTGTGATCTTTTGCAGCAATATCATAAAAGCCAACTGGTATTTTTTCTGCTTTATCCATTAATAAAATACTAAGTGCGAAGATAATGGCTAATATACCTCCCACCATTGCACCTGCTGCTGTAAAGAAAGTTATTGCATCACTATTTGGGAGTTGAGGGTTAACTTTTAGGTTGAAAAAGTAACCAACTACTATTAAGAATGAGAAATATGCCAAGCTGCCAATAAGAAAACGCCATTTTCTAACGAGATAAGATACATCATAGCGAAAAAAGTTAAAAAATCTTAAGCGACCAAAATATAAATAAAAGATTAAATATTTCTTTCCTATAGCTAGCTTGTCATGCAGCTGTTTGATTTTTCTTTTAAAGTAGCTCTTTTTTGCCTTAAAGTTGATCGTTTCCCTAAAAAATGAGGAGAATTTCTTTATGTTAAAATCAACTGGACTTAGCTTCTTTTTGGGCATTTTTTTAAAATCTTTTTTACCATCCATATACTCTTAATTATCTCCCCTAATTTTTATTGCCTCTTCAACTGCATCAGATAAATATCTACAAATCCAATCGTATCTTTCTTTACTGTTAGCCCCTTTTGGATCGTAGCATCTTACTATTGTAGATAATTTTTTCCCTGTAGAACCGTGAGTAATATAATCGAATGGATTCGCTCCTTTTTCAGAAATAAGTTCTTTTGAATTTTTCAAACCATAAATATGTATACCTACTACACCCATTCCGGCATTCCAGGATTCTACTATTTCATGATTTATCCATTTCCTGTTTGCGGTTTGATTTCCAACTAGAACGATCGTGCATGACCTGTATTTCATTTGATCTTTTATCCAGTTCTCAATTGCAGGATCGCCGCCTCTAATTATTGCTTCCCAATCATTATCGGGTGCTGGTCTATTCCCTTCTATTGCGCCTATGTTGCGAACTGTCGATGCACGCCAACAATCTGGATTGTAATGGAAGCTATAAAAAACCTGTCTTTTTGCCATAAATTTTACCTCCAAAGAAAGAACACAATTGTAAAAATCATAAGTGGCAGATAAAATATCAAAAGCGTTCGAGATAACGCAATATCCCACCAGGAGCAATTGATTTGCTTGGAGAGTTTTTTTACGTTCATATCAAAATCCACTTCATCTTCTTCGATTTTCCGAACGTGATCATATAAAGCTCTAAATAATTTTTCTTGCCATAAATAGTAGCTATCCAACATCCAGAAGATAAAAATAAGAGCATAGACGGAAAATATTGGTTTAAAGGTGTCATCTTTCGTGGAAAACGCAAATAATGCGGCAACAATCGTAATTATCCAGCCCTTGAGAAGGAAAGAATTTTTAGCTTGGCGGCCAATAATTTTTTGTATGAATTCCAAATGCTTAATTTTTTTATCCATAATCTACCTACCATGTCCAGCTTTATTGTGTGCTCGCCGTGAAACAACATACCTTTGACCCGCTTCAGGAGTAGGCGGAAACTTTTCATTACGATCAACTGTTACCTCATGTCCCGTATGTCCTCCGCGTGGCCCGATTACTTCTGCTTCCCCGGAAAATGGGGATTTCATACCTGGTTTAAATGTTTTTATATTTGTCACAACTCATCACCTCCTTAAAATCATCTATTTTTATTGGTTCTATTTTAAATCTATTATTAACTCCTGTCAAGATATAATTGCAATATACATTACATATTGTAAATAAAAATCTTTGACAAACCCCTTTTATTATGATATAAATCAATATTATGGCAAGAAAACAATTTACATCTATTCGGGAAAGATTCAAAGTAGTTGCCGAAAATCGTACGAACAAGATATTAAATGATCTTAGGATATTATCTCATTGCTCTAATAAAGCTTTATACGAATATTCAGATGAGGAAATTGAACGAATCTTTCAAGCTATTAGCGATGCTATAGCTGAAGCTAAGACAAAGTTTAAAGGTAAAGAAAAGAAACTTTTTAAATTGTAAATCCCTGAAAGGATTTTTGCATATTAGTTATTTTCCACAATCTCAATTTCTTCCCTTCGGCCAGCTCAGGGCAAGCCGGCGTGAAACCATAGAGTTTATAAACTAATTGGTCAATTTGCTTTTTGAAGTTAAGCATAATACGGCGATGGCACTGTCGGATATGCTCGGTAAACATGATAGAAAACTTCCTCTGTCTTTTTTTCAACTTCATTAACTGTATAAAAATTAATAGGCAATCCGGTTGTTTCATTCCACAAAAAATCTTTTATCATTACTTTTACTGTATCGCGCGATGGCTCTTTGTCTTGCCAGTGGTAAAGATCTTTTAATTTACCTTTCAGCGTCACAAGCAATTCTTTCGATACGTTTTTAATTTTCTTTATGTCTTTCGCATCCAAATCAGGTTTTTTGAGAAGATCAAAAATTGCTAATGTTTCTTCATCAAGATCTTCACGGACAGCCCGGCTTTCTTCTTCATCAAGATCTTCAACAAATTTCAAAAGTGCTTCAAAAGTTGCTTCTATATTCTGCCTGTCTTTTTCTTTGTTATATTCTGCAATTATTTCTTCATAATGCTGTTGAAAATCCGTCCTTAATGGATTCCTCTGAATTAAACGTTCTAATTTTTTCTCAATAACACTTTTCAGACTTTGAACAGTAGTATTTTTTGTTTTGGTATTTTCAAATTCCGCACGCAAGCGATTGAAGTCAATTTTGCTAATATCATATGGGATGCTCGGTTCCTTAATTCGATCGGCCTGAACCTTAATTGAATCATCAATAACCTTGTGAAGCTGTGTGATAATATCGCTAATATCCGCCTGCTCACGGTCTATTTGTAAACTTTTATATATGATATTTATTGCACTGTAATGAGTCCTATGGGCATTGATTCCAGGAACAGTGAGACACGCTCTAAATTTAATAAACACCTCGCGGCACATCACTTCAAACTTTTTTCTTGTTTCGTCATTTTCATTAACTGCTTCCTTCGCCACAGCAATAGCCTTGTTTCTTTCAAAACCCGTTGAATTGACAATCGCATCAAGAGAAGCTTTGCGATCAGCGAGAAACGCACTTACCAAATCAATAGCTTCTTTTAAATCATCAAGCAATTCTTCTTTCGGTCTAGTTGGGTCCAGTTCGTCTGGACCTAAACCCCCAGTTCGTCCCTTATCGCCTGTGCCGGTAAAGGTAGCTAAGGCTTTTCTCAAGTTTTTGAGAATTCCACAATAATCAATAATAAGTCCATTATTTTTGTCACCGTTTACTCTATTTGCCCGAGCGATAGCCTGCATCAAAGTATGTGCCTTAAGCGGTTTGTCTAAATACAAATTAGCAAGGCTCGGCACATCAAAACCAGTCAGCCACATCGCGCAAACAATCGCAATTCGGAACGGATGCTCTTCTTTTTTAAATGCCGAATCAACATCAATGCGTGTACCATCAGCCAGTTCAAAGCCAGTTTTTATCAATCTTCGATGAGAAGTAATATCCAGCTCCCATTTTCTAAACTTATCTACTTCTCCTTGTTCCTCGCTTACGATAACTGCTGTTCTGGTCTTCCGCATCCAATCTATCTGCCGTTTTAGTTGCTCTCTTTCTTCTCCGTCCGCAATCTTCCGTGATTCTTCTAGCTGGTCTATTTTTTCATCCCAATATTGCACGATCAGGTTATACATCCGTACACAAGTTACCTTATCAATACATACCAACATCGCTTTGCCGGTTTCCCAAGAGGTTGAATAATGCTCCACAAAATCACGGGCGATTTGCTCAAGCCGTTTATTCGCTGTGATTATGTGATAATCCCGCTTCAGCTCTTTTTCCAATCTTTGACTTACATCAATATCATTAATTTCTATTTCTTCCAGTTTTTGCGCGATTCGTTCATTAATATCATTAGTTGCTACCCCCAAGGTTTCTCCACGCGAATCATAATAGAGTGGCACTGTATTTTTGTCTTCTACTGATCGCTGGAAGTCGTAGGTGGAAACATAATCCCCAAATACCTGCTTTGTTACTTCATCACCTTTAAATAATGGCGTGCCGGTAAAGCCAATAAAATTAGCATTCGGCAAGGCATTACGCATATTGAGTGCAAGCTCACCATATTGAGTGCGGTGTGCTTCATCGGTAATCACGATAATGTCATCTCGTTTGGTGTAGCCTTCATTTGGATCAACTTCTTGATTAAATTTTTGAATTGTCGTAAAAACATGTGATTTATGGTGACTCATCAATTCCGCCAAGTGTTTTCCGCTTGTTGGACGGCATGGGTTTTTGTCATTGTCCGCCACTCCACAACCGGCGAATGTTTTATAAATCTGGGTGTTCAAATCATCGCGATCGGTACATATCAAAAAAGTATAGTTTCCGCCGATCTTACGATGTACTTTACTGGTGAAAAACACCATTGAATAACTTTTACCTGCTCCTTGCGTATGCCAGAAAACGCCAAGTTTTCCTTTGACTCTATGGGGATCATTCAAAGCTTTGATGACCTGATTGACACCAAGATACTGATGATTTTTAGCCAGCACCTTTATCTGTTTACCGGTGGAATCATCGTAGATAATAAAATTTTCAAAAATATCCATGAAATTACTCTTGTCGCAAACACCTTTCAAAAGCGTTTCCATATCCACCACGCCCGGATCGGATTCAGATAAACGCTTCCATTCCTGAAAATGCTCATATCCAGCAGTGATAGTGCCGATTTTGGCTTTGTCGCCGTTGGCGAACATGACGATTGCGTTGTGATGGAAAAAATGTGGGATAGTGTCTTTGTAGGCGGCAAAATTTTTCTCGTAAGCATTTTTCAAATCTTTGTGAATGTTTTTACATTCAATAAACAAAAGCGGTATGCCATTTACAAAACCTACAAGGTCTATACGACTGCGATATAAATCCCCCCGCACCCATAGCTCACGTACTGCCAAAAAATGATTACTCTCCGGATGATTAAAATCAAAGACTTTCAGCCGTTCTTTTTTTATCTCTCCATCTTTGCCCTGGAAAGAAACCAGCACGCCATCTTTGAATAGTTTGTATTTATCAAAGTTGGAAGAGAGCATTGACTGGCTCTGTGAATAATCCATTACTTGGCGCACGGCCTCATCGTAGGCCGTTTCGGGCAATCCGGGATTATACTTTTTGATGGCTACACGTAAATAACGAGTCAGCACTACTTCACGATCGGAATTTCTCCCCAGTAGACCATCCTGTCCAAAGGTTTCTTGGTTGTAGGCATACACAAAGTCCCAACCGAGATTATTTTTTAAATAATCGGCAGTTGTTTGTTGGACTAATGTGTCTTCGTTTAAATATGCCATAATTTATACTTCAATTTCTCCGCTCATCAGCCGCGGCAATAATAAATCCCGAGCATAAGTCAGCTTTTGATTTTGGCTTCTCAATAAAGAGCATTCTTCAAGTAAGGGATTTACTATTTCGGAATATAGCTCTACTAAATTCAGTGTAGGTAGCAGAACTTTTATTTTTTTTAAGCTAGCGTCATTAAGAGAAACCTGTGTAGCTCCTGTTGCAAAGTTATTTTTATACTGAACAAATTCATAAGATGTTAAAAGACCAAATAGGAAACCTAAGTACTTTTCTTCAGTTGCAAATCCAACCATTCCCGTCGATAATAATATTTTCTCAAGCAAATCAGAACTCCCCTTGTTAAAATACAAAACTTTATCCGTATCCTTCATTTTTGCGAAATACACAGTATTAATTCTTGGCGCAATATCTGCTCTACTCGGTCTACTCTCGTAATCAACTTCTTCTCCGTTCCCAGTAATACTAGTGCCATCGATTTCTGAAGTTTGACAATATTGACGAGTATCCGTAAACACAGGAACGCCAAGAGGAGCTTTTTTGAATAACCCAATTTTTGTAAATGGTAAATATTCCCACTCGACAGGCATATTCCTTCCACCACGGTCAGCTATTTTTACTTTTTCGTGATTGGGGAATTTAAAATATACAAACCACTCACGGAATAAGAGCCGCGCCGATTCTTCTATAAGGTGTATCCGTCTACGGTTTGTATCAATGAGTTGATCATAAAGATTAACAAAGGATGCAATATTTTTTTGATCTGGCAGGTCTGGATAATCAACAAATAACTTTTGTAGATCACTCCCTCTTATTCCAGCCTGCACTCCTTGTTGCACAATTGATTTCATTCCAGAATATGGGGATTTAAAATAATAATAGTAGAAAAGAGAATCAGCTTTATTTTTATCAAGTCTAACCCTAATAATATGTGACTCAAAAGTTGTTTTTCCCTGAACTCTTTCAATTATTGAAGCTTTTCCGGCACCAGATAAAACAAGAGACTGACGGGCGAAAAGCAAATCCCCCTCTTCGACGCACATATCATTGACTTCTCTAGGCGACATCAATACTAATTCCATCGGGATATCACCAATTCGATCATAAGCGAATAATTCTCCCATGTTAATCATCTTGTAACCAGAACCGCGAACACTTTCAGGTCTGCTTAGCCCATTTCTAGAAGGAATTGAATATAAATCACCGAATTTTATTTTTTGATATGCGCTGTTCATATATCCAATTTCTTAAAATTCTCGCTAATCTTTTTTGCCAAGTCAGTAGCTCGAATATTTAAGCCTTCCAAATCTGCGTGGATTGTGCGCATGGTTTCGCCAAAGTCAAAGTCTGGGTCTATTTCTTCAGGAGCTACACCTACGTACCTTCCAGGTGTCAGGCTCCAATCATTTGCTTTTAACCCATCTTCACCTTCTTTGTTCACTAGTTTCACCAAGCCTTCCACATCACGAAGTTTTTCTTCGGGGAATCTTTCTACGAGCCACTCTGCCTGGTGGTTAAAATATCGGACAAGTTTTAATTGATTAACCACACTGTCACGCGCCGCCTCAACTTGCTTTTTGAAGTTAGCAATTTCTCTTGTATTCCATTTATCGTCCTCTTTTGCGTTGTGAGTATTCAAGCACTGATCTATCAAACGATTGACAAGTCTATACATCAGTTCTGCTTCTTTGATTAGCTTATTATTTTCTTCAGTGAGTGATTTCAATTCCTCATATGCATCAACAAGTTTGATAGTGTCTTTGTTTTGTTTTTCCCACCAAGAACTTTCTTCTCTTGCTAGTTTTGTAAACGTCTGACTTCCACTGGTGTAAGCTGAAAGACATTCGCTTAATTCTTTACCAGTTTCCTCTTGTTTTCCGTCTTTTGGAAGAATGGCCAAAAACGGCTGAAGCTCATTATTTAATTTAGCAAAAACAGTGGTATAGTCTTGCGCGAGAGGGATACTCTGCATAGCCTCATGAAGCGTGGCGGAAAAATAATTAACTACTAAATCATGAAAGCGTTGATTCTCACCCCGATAAAGCCAAATAATAGAAAGGATATTTTGTAGTTGTTCCGGACTAAAATCATAGATTTTTCGTGTTACTTTGCGAAAGACATTGCGTGCGTCAATCATCAATACTTTATCTTTGAATTCCGCTGGTTTAGCTTTATTGAAAAACCATAGTTCACAGGGAACAGTTCGGGTATAAAAAAAGTTAGAACGAATAGAAACCATAATATCCACATCTCCAGTGTCAATTAGTTTTTCTCTTACTTTTGCTTCACCTTTACCGGCGCTAGACGCTTGAGAAGACATTACAAAACCTGCTCTACCTTGCTCTGTTAAGTAACTGTAAAAATAACTGATCCAAACATAGTTACCGTTACTAACTTTACCTTTTTTGTTTACACCTGGTAGACCGAATGGCAAGCGTGGATCGTTTTTTATTTTATCCGCGTCAATTTCATCAACGTTAAACGGTGGATTAGCCATAACAAAATCGGCTTTATTTAATAAATTGTGTGGGTCTTCATAGTAAGTAATGGCTTTTTTAATATCTCCCACCAGTCCATGTACCGCCAAATTCATTTTTGCTAAGTTGATAGTGGTAGCATTTTTCTCCATACCATAGAAATTGAGTTTGTCATTGGGATTTTGTTGTAGTTTTTCTACAAAATGCGCGCTTTGCACAAACATTCCACCGGAACCACAAGCCGGATCGAGTACAGTACCTTTTTTGGGTTCCAACACGTTTGCGATAAGCGAAACTAATGAAACCGGAGTAAAAAACTCTCCGCCATCATGAGCTTTTTGATCGGCAAATTGAGTAAGGAAATATTCATAAATACGACCAAATACATCACCTGATACTTTTTTTAGTTCTTCAGGATTAAGAGCCCGAAGAAGTTGTCCTAAAATTTCATTATCCAATTCGCGATATTCGCTTTTTGGCAGGACACCGCGTAGGGTTTCATAATCCCCTTCGATCGATTCCATAGCATCAATAACTGCCTTGGAGCGATCATTACTGTCTTTGAGAGCTACTAGATAATCAAATTGGGCCTTTGGTTGTAAGAAAATCGCGGATTTTTTACCATAATCCTCTTTGGTCAATTCTCTTTTTACGCCACCTCTTGTAGAGATATTAGCAGCCTCGATCTCATCTTTAACCGCCAAATAGCGGCTATACGCATGACGTAAAAATACCAAACCCATGACGGGCATGAAATATTCATTGCTGGCATAATTGGAGTTTGCCCGGAGCGTATCTGCTGCACCCCAAAGCCTTTTTTCAATCGCTTCAATATTTTCTAGTTGTGGCATAGTTTTATTTTACTTAAAAAGTAATCCCTTCTCTTTAAAACTGGTATAGCCATCATCGGTAATGATGATGTGGTCGAGCACTTCGATATCTAAAATTGTGCCCGATTGGATCAATTTCTCAGTTAACTTGATATCTTCTTCAGATACTTCTGTGTTTTTTGACGGATGGTTGTGTGCCAGTATGATCGAAGAAGTAAAGTGGCGTATAGCCGGTTCAAAAACTTCTCGTGGATGTACCAAAGAAGCAGTCAATGTACCGACTGAAATAGTTTCTTTGTAAATTAATTGATTTCGAGCATTAAGATATATAGCCATAAAATATTCTTTTTGTTTTCCGCGTAAATCTGCAAGCTGAGCAACTATCGCTTTGGGTGAATCAAGAATAGGAAGCGAATCATTAAATGATCTTACTGCTCGCTGACCGAGCTCTAAAGCTGCTTTGATGGTAATAGCCTTCGTGGTTTCAATTCCTTTAATAGAAAGGAGTTCATCTATTGTTGCCGCTAACAATTTCGATAGAGGGTACTTTTTTAAAGCGTCTTTGGCGATATCTAAAGCACTTTTTCCGACTCGCCCTGTACGAACAAGGATTGCTAAAAGTTCACTATCGTTTAAATTCTCAGCACCTTTTTCAGATAATTTTTCTCTTGGTCGTTTATGTTTTGGTAAATCTTTGATTCTTGTCATAATTTAATCACTTAATATATTCTTACGACCCAGCATGATGCGATAATAGTTTTTCATAATTTATGAAACTCCCTGGTGTAAAAATAGCCAACTAAAACATCAAAGAATTTAGTATCCTTGATAAGTACCTTGAACCTCTCAGAAAGATTCTTGTCTTTTTCGTTAGTAATAAAGGTTAAGTCCGTGTTCATACTAGCTCAATTTTAGCAGAAAACAGGCGTATAAGTACAGAGCAAACTATCCCGACAAGATTATTTTTATGTGGTCAATACCGGCAAAAACTCAACAAGAGGTTATTTGTTCGTTCTTTCGTTCAGAGCTATTTTGGCGATTAACTGCATTTCATGCGCCATGTCTTCAATGGATCTGTTATTTAATTCTTCTATGCTCACGTTCTTTAATCCCTTTTTTACATACTCAACTGCTTTTGAGTGATCTTTAAAGATAGTCTCAAGAGTTTCATCATCCAATTCATCAAGTTGTTTCTTTATCTCTTCAGACGCCCGTTGAATGTCATCCATGCCCGTATTATATCAAAAAACTTTTTTCGGGAGGTAGGCAAACTATCCAGAAAAGTTGTATAATCCAAACATGGGGTCTCAAGATCAATTAGGTAAGACTATAAAAAAGGCTAGGAAACAAGCTAAATTAACTCAAGTAGAAGTTGCCGGGAAAGCCGGTGTCCATGTCAATTACTATGCCCGTATCGAAAGAGGAGAGGTAAATCCCTCCTTTGAAATACTGGAAAGTATAGCAAGAGCATTAAAAACGAAGTTTGTAGTCAGCTAGATAAAATTCTTTAGCCTCAAGAAGTCAAACATCTGTAAAGCCATTTCTTCTCCTTCTATTCTTCTCATAATCTCACGACTGTGCGCTTGCGATAAGATATTCAGACTACCTTCCCAAAGAACTTTACGATCTAATATAGCTAATTTGCGGTGATGATTGCCAGCGCACAGTAAAACTTGTATTCCCAGCTCTTCACAGTGTCTAATTTCGTTCTCTGACTGATATTCCATACCTAATTCATGTTCTCTGGGGTCTCTGGTAAGAAAATAGATTTTGACGTCTTTGCTTAATAACTTTTTTAGGGTAGGCCAAAGGGTTTTCATTCTTCCGGTGGTTACATATGGGCTTTCAATAACAACTTCCTCTCTGCAAGCCTCCAAATCCCTCAAAAATGCCTTATAGAAGCCAGCCTCATCATAGAGTTGTGAATTTATCAAAGATAGGCTCATATTTCTTCCTCCTGAGCTTGATAAACTTCCATCAACTTGCTAAAATGAGCTAGGATGTGTGGGAGAAAGAGTTCGGAATAACTTGCATCTCCCGCTCCATTAAAATGTCTTAAGCTTCTTAATTCTTCCAGCCTTGACTTATATCCTAGAGTAGTGTATAATTTAAGGTCATGTTAAAAGAAACAAAGAGAATTCCATGCCCTGCTTTAGATGAGTTGGGAATATCAAAGGATATTTTCTTAGGGAAAATGCAGAGCTTAATCCTAATTCAAAAGAAGCTCAAAAGATTTTAGGAGCTATTTGGCATATTGCAGAGCTTTACGCCTCATTTACTGTTCATCTATCAGTCCCTTCCCTACGCCTGGAAAAGCTTGGCCTTATCTCTCATGACACAGCACATCGAATGAGAAAAAGGATTGCCCATGCTTTAGAGTCAGACCCACTTCAGTCTACTAACAATCTCTCATCGAGTAGAATTGAAGATAAAACCGTAGATGGTTTTATGATAACAGAGAAATATGTAGACGTAGAAGGATTCTATGAAGTAAATCATGATGGCGCTCGCCTGGAGCATACCGTAACAGAACGAATGTATATTACGAAGCACAATGGAAGATACCATGTTCGAATAGAGCAAGCAAGAGCCAGTGATGAGCTTCATGTATTTAAAAAAACATGGGTGCCGCAGTTACCTGCTCCAGACAAATTCGAGCCAATAGAGGTTACCCCGCGGCGTCTTAATACAACTCTAGCACTCTTTGTAGAAGGAACTCGCAAAGGATATATTAAATAAGCTTCATTCATCTGTTGGAATTGATACTCCTCTGTAATTTGTACAAAAATCTGGTAAAATAAGAAAAGTGCTTGCACCGAACGAAGTGAAGTGCGCCCATAGCTCAATGGACAGAGCAGGAGTGTTCTAAACTCAAGGTTGGGGGTTCGACTCCCTCTGGGCGCGCCGCGTAATAATATGATCAATAGTTTAATTTACTATCTTTACCGTAATCAGCTTATTGTTGCTATTATTTTTGTGTTTTTGGGCTGGTTAGTCCTTCAGGTAAGAGACGTGCTGGTCGGTCTATTTATCTCCTACATTATCATGGCAGCTCTATTTCCCTGGGTGTCATTTTTAAGGCGAAAAGGCATCCCCAACGCCCTTTCTGTGTCAATCACCTATTTTTTTACCCTGGCTTTTCTTGTTCTTCTGATACTTCCGCTCGTTCCATTTTTTGTTTCGCAAATCCTGTCTTTATACAACAGCTTTCCACGCTACGTTGATGAGTCTGCCCGTGTATTGGGATTTAGTATTACGTCAGGACAAATAAGAGAATTTTTGGCTTCGGATATTAACAATATTGGCAAAAGCGCGTTTACGGTTACCACAAAGGTTTTTAGCGGGGTACTTTCTGTTCTTACGGTACTTGTTGTTAGTTTCTATCTATTACTTGGTCACGACCAGATCAAGAGTAAAGTTATTGGGCTATTCGCAAGGGATTCGCAGAAAAAAGCGCTATTTACAATTGCCAGAATGGAAGAAAAGCTGGGAGCGTGGTTAAGAGGACAAATTATACTGTCTTTGTCTATTGCCTTTGTTACATGGATAACCCTTACTGTACTAGGCATTGATTTTGCCCTTCCGCTTGCCCTTCTTGCAGGAATTTTAGAGATAGCCCCAACAATCGGACCGATTCTCGCGGGGATTCCGGCTGTGATTGTGGCGCTTGCGATATCGCCCTCAACCGCTTTAGTGGTGGCGCTTGCCTATACATTAATCCAATTTTTGGAAAATCACATTCTTGTCCCGCGTATTATGCAAAAGGCTGTTGGCCTTCATCCTGTGATAATTATTTTAGGCGTAATAATTGGTTCACATTTATTGGGAGTTGCCGGTGCGCTGTTGGCAGTGCCTTTTATGTCTTTTCTCTTTGTCGGCTTTCAAAATTTAAAACAAATTAAAGAGTAGAGAGAAAGCGTAAATAATTGAACTCAAAATCCCTCTATGGTATACTTCTATTGGATTATTTGACATTTGAAATTGGTAGTATTGGTAGTATCTTAATCGTGGTGGTCGTAGCTCAACGGCAGAGCACTAGGTTGTGGTCCTAGGGGTTGGGGGTTCGATTCCCCTCGATCACCCATTTAGCTTGATATAACAGTCTAAACTATGGATATCCCTTGCTTAGATAATTCCTGCTTGAGGTTTTCATGATCCTTATATAGTATTCCTTTAATTCCTAAGTATTCCGCCTTATCTATATTTACCCCTAAATCATCAATAAAAATGCATTCTTCAGGCTTAGCATCAATTTTATTCAAAACATTTACAAAAGCCCTATCACCATCATGCTTAGTAAGTTCTTCTTTATTTGATTTGAATACTCTAGTAAATCTGTCATAAATTCCTCTCGAAGCATTATATTCATCATTAGTGTCTATTGTGTCAGTAAATAAGTAAACTTTGTAACTTTTTTTAAGTCTGTTGATAAATTTTAAAAGCTCCCAGTCTACATCCTCTGCATGGTTTATATATAAGGTTCTCCATTGAGATAAAATATCATTTATAGGTTTATCTGAATGTAATTCAGTTTTTAATCTATTCAAAAATTCATACGAAGAAGTTTTACCTGACATTATAAGTGGTTTTTCTTTCTTCCAAATTGCATCTGCTTGTTCTAAGGGAATAGAGAATATTTGCGATATCATCTCTTCCATAATGGTAGATTTGTGTTTTATAATAACTCCACCCAAATCAAAGATAATATTCTTAATCATGCTTCAAGTATATCAAATGTTGCAAAAAATGTTTGTAAAAATTTAGTTCTTGTAGTGAGAGTGTGCTAAAATAAGTACGTACATCATTCGATAGGCTACTCAAAAAAGTTTTGAATCTAAAACTTCATATTTTATAATACAAACAGTTTCAATTTAATCTCACTGATTCTTAAATCTCTGTACAAATTTCCTAAATAAGGTATAATTATAGCATGAAAGATCAGTTGCTACCTTCGGGTATTCTTCGCTATTTTTGGGGAGATGACCTTAAACAGTTGAATATAAATAAAAATAAAAAATACATTATTCAAACGCTTCTTGAGATGGGAAATAGTAATGCTCTTAGATGGTTATTTGCAACAATAGATAAACAAACAATTAGAAATCTCCTCCCAACGTTGAAGCTTAGTGAAAAGTCGGCACATTTTTGGAATATCTATTTAACATAATATATGAACTTTTATATAAAAACAGTGCCACAAGCAACGAAATCTGTTCTTGATAAAATTAAAGAAATATCTGATATTCAAAATTTTTATTTGAGTGGTGGTACTGCTCTTTCTTTATTGCTTGGTCATCGTGAATCAGAGGATTTAGATTTTTTTACAAAAATTTCATTTCAACCACAACTACTACAGCAAAAACTTTTACAATTGGGAATTTTAGAAAATGTACAAATTGATGCAGGTACACTAAATCTTTTTGTGAATAAAGTAAAACTGCAATTTTTATATTACCCCTATAATTTACTTGAGGAGTTTATTCCATGGAATGGGATTTACCTTTCGTCAATGATTGATATTGCATGTACAAAGCTTATAACAATTTCCATGCGAGGAAGTAAGAAAGATTTTATTGATTTGCATGTTATTTTGCAACAAGCAAGTCTTAAAGAAATATTTGCTATGCTAGATAAAAAATATACAAATGTAGAATATAACTATGCTCATATTTTAAAATCACTCGTTTATTTTAATGATGCAGACAATCAACCGATGCCACGAATGCATAAAGATTTTCCTTGGGAAGAAGTGAAAGACTCCATAGTTAGACAAGTAAAAGCGTTTACATTTTAATAGCATTGGCTCTGATAGACAAATCTTGCCTCCTTCATAACGGTTTGTTTTATAAAGTTTCAAAAGCGTTTCTGAAAATTACTAACTCTTGCGGTGGGAGCGTGCTATAATAGGTTCGGACATCATTTGGTAAATTATCCCACTTTTTCTTGTCTGATATAATCGGAGCATGACTACGTTTTATCTTATTCGGCATGGAACCAGAGAAAGTCGTGCGGAAAACACTCTTCTAAGCGACATTGGAAAAAAACAAGTAGAAATAACGACAAAACACTTAAAAAATCATGGTATTTCTTCTATCTATGCAAGCCCCGTGAAACGAACCCAACAAACCGCAGAGATTATTGCAAGCACACTAAAGCTTGCAATAATAACAGATAATAGATTAAAAGAACGATTAAGCTGGGGCGATAGAAAAGGAGAATCGTTTGATGAGTTTTTAAAACAGTGGACAAAAACACAAATTGACAGAAACTACCAGCCGCCAAATGGAGATTCTTCTTATATGAGCGGAAATAGAGTCAAAGCTGTTTTAGAAGAAGTTTCCATAAAAAATGATTCTAAGATTTTAGTTGTAACGCATGGTGGCGCAATAGGAGATTTTTTAAGAAATGTATTTTCAGAAGAAGAACTTCCACTTGTGACTGATCTCATATCAAAAGCGAAATACATAGAAATATTGGAGTGTTCTGTTACAACGGTTCAGAAAGATGGAGATGAATATATGCTCAAGAAAATTAACAACACAAGCCATCTCTCTACGCCTATTATATAAGCATTGATTTTGCGAAACATGACTGTGGGTTCATTGACAGCCTGCCGACCTCGCAGGTCAGAGACTAAGATTTTTGATGTAATTTAATAGCCGTTGACTTTTTATTCCTTTTTTTCTATACTCGCTCTTCAATGATGCCATGAAGGAAATAAAGACTCGCATTACTACTTT
>Ga0209515_10003907_pt1 | contig 20638 bp, 17 predicted proteins | sample Subgroupgradi54m_FD_187454 | JGI IMG/M metagenome (GOLD analysis project Ga0209515, IMG submission 187454) | Subsurface groundwater microbial communities from S. Glens Falls, New York, USA - GMW60B uncontaminated upgradient, 5.4 m (SPAdes)... ...
CGCGTCGAGGCCCATGCCGACGACGCACATCATGGTCGCCGTCTTCTCGTCCTCCGAGAAGAAGGCAGGCTGCCGCTTGCGCGCATTCTGGAAGTAGGCGCCAACCTCCGAGACGAGCGTGCCCTCGACGAGACGAAGGATGTCCAGCACGCGACCCGACTTCGGTCCAAGTCCGTCGGCGATGGCGTGGAGGAACGGCACACCGTAGCCGATGATCGACGCGAGCGCCTTGGGTACGCCCTGATCCTCGAGCGAATGGAACTTCGTCCGCTCCTCGCCCTCGGTGTTGAAGTGGGCGTACGAGGTCGTCACCGGGCCGCGGGTGAGGCTCACGTGCTCGTCGATATCCTCCAGGAAGGCCAGGTAGTCACCGTTGGTGGAGAACCCCTCCCCGAGCCGGTCACTGAGGTTCAGCGAGCCACCGTTCTCCTTCGCCGACCTGAGCATGATCTCGGTCGTACCCACGCACCCGGCCGAGACGACCACCCGGCCCGCCTTGATCTTCCCCGCGGTGGTCTGCTCGGGCTTGTCGGGGTTTCGCTTGCGGTAGTGAATCTCGTAACCACCGTGGGCGGACGCCTCGATGCGGTCCACGTCGACCATGGCCTCGATGGTGAGGTTGGGGAACTGCGGCGTCGGGTTGTCAGGCGTACCGAAGACCGCGCGCATCAGCTGCTTGTTCAGCGTGTGTCGCGCTCCCGGCAGGCAGCCGACGTTGCATCGGCCCTGGCGCTCGCAGTAGTTGCCCGGCTTCTCGCCCGGTTCGAAGGCGTCGGTACCGAGCGGCAGGTCATTGACGGACGAGTCGACCGTTCCGAATTCCGAAGCAATTGCCTTCGCGGCCGTCTGGAATACTCGCGCGCGGTCGATCCAGAGAGCGTTCTTGGGATCCGACTTCGGGTGGGAGTCAGCCGTGGACAGCCGCTTGACCCTTCGCCCCGTGCTCGGCTCCTGGACCTCTTCCAGGTGCGGGTCGAGTCTGGCCGAGCGTGCCACGACGTTGTGCAGGCCCCCGTACGCGCGCAGCTTCGGGTCGGCATTGGGATCCTTCTGCAGCTCGCGCGCGTAGACGACTCCGTAGCCAATGGCCTGCCGCGCGAGGTCGAAGTACTTGTCGCGTTCATTCTTGTGCTTCGTCCACCCCGGCCATCGCGCGTCCTCGAAGACCAGGTCGGGCGGCTGGATGGTGATGTTCGAGTACACGAGTGAGCCGCCGCCGACGCCGCTCGCGCGCAGGATCATCACGCCGTCGCTCTCGGCACCGATGCCGAGGAATCCGCCCAGAAGGCCCTTCTTGCCGAAGGCCGTGAAGTCGTACAGGCCATCCTCGTTGCCCTCGTGGCGAACGCAGCGGAGGAGGATGTCGAGGAAGCCCTTGAAGTGATCCATCGATGGCCAGAACTGCACCGGCTGCTTCTTGTCGCGCAGGAACTGTTCCGTCGCGACGGACTTGTCCGCGACGGTGCTGACCGGCGTCGTCCACCAGGTGCCTCGCTCGAGGATCAGGATCTTCTTGTTCGTGTCCTTGAATGCATTGGCCAGCGTAAGGGCGACCATCGTGCCGCCGAATCCCGAGCCGATCACCACCACGTCGTAGCTCTTCCCGTTCGTCTCCATCGTCCCCCCCGATCGGCGCATGGCGCGGACTGGTCGCGGCAGGCCGCGACCACGCGCTGTTCCCGAATCCCCCCCGGGACTCGCAACGAAGAAGACGACTATGGAACAGCCGAATGAAGGTGACAAGGTGGGCAAGCCAGACCCGGCGTTCGGAACTGCGACTCGATGCACATGATGTGGAGCTCGCGAGTCTAGAGACTCCCGAAGATGGCAGTAGCGCGAGGTCGTCGGGACCCGGGTTGCGATCCGGGACTTCGCGGACGAACTTCGGCCTCGAGAAAGAGGCTACGTCTCGTTCGGCGACCTGCCGCCGCCCGAGAGTCTCAGTACGCGACCGTGAACGTCGTCGTCCCAGACCGAACGTACGGTCCGTCCTTGATCACCTCGGACATGACGTTCAGGAGCGTCGACTTGCCGCTGCCTGACTTCCCGGTGATCGCGATCATCTGGCCCCGCGCGACCGAGAGCGAGACGCCTCGCAGCGCCGAGAACGTGCCGCCAGGTGTGGCGAAGGACTTGGTGACGTCGAGAACCTCGATGATCGGCGCGCCATGGATGTTCGGTGTGGTCTTCATGGTCGTCCTCACCCGCCGTGCACCGAGCGAGCGAGCCCGGCGAGGTTGAAGACGTGGGCCAGGAGGGCCAGCCTCGCCACGACGGCGAGAATGACGAGCGAGACGACGATCTTCTTGCGCATGGATGCTCCTTCGGCTGGAGCGGCGCGCGCCGCTCCGTTACTGGACACAATGTCCAGCTTCCCGAGGAAACCGCCATGCAAACGGGCCCCCAACTGTTCAGTTCTGGAAAATGAGGGGCGAGTGTCCAGGATCTCGGTCTGACCACACTGGCGCGTTCGAATGTCAGACCTCTGTGCCAGAAGCAACATGGGCCGTAGACCGCTCGGTGTCCGGCCAGTCTGAAAATCGAAGTTACCGGGTGCAGTGCAGTGTTAGAGGAGTTGAAGTATGAGCAACACGGTAGTCGAGGACGAGGAGGCGGGCGGCCGGCTGTCGATGCCGGCGCCGGGGGTGAAGCGGTACCTGGCCGGGTACATGGACCGCCCTCACCTGGAGACCTTCGTGGGCGAGTCGCTCGCCATCCGGCCCAAGGACGAAGTCGACCAGTTCTGGGCGCGCCACGCCTCGACGAGCGATGAGAAGGGCAAGCTCGCCCCGATCCCGCTCGACGATGGCCAGTTGCGACCGCTCGACGGTCCGGACGCCGAGTGGGTGCAGAGCGTCGCCAGTACCGACCGATTCAAGCGCGAGATCGCAGGACCGCACGCCTTCGCCTGGGTGCCGATCGACAAGCTGCTGGCTTTCCAGCCGCTGATCGATGAAGGGCCCCCCTCTCCTGGCGCCAGCGCAGACGAGGTCCTCCGGTGGTGCTTGCCATCGGAGTTTCCCAAGACGGCCGCCGACAAGCCGCAGTTCATGGCGAATCCCGCGTGGAGCGGTCCGCGCCTCGTCCTGGGCACCAGGGACATGAACGCGCAGCTCTCCTTCGAGGTGCGCGACGACGGGCTCTCGCTATCCCTCGTGCCGCGAGGGAACTGGCTCCAGGTTGCCGTGGTCGGGTCCCGACTGATCCTGCGCAACGGATACCATCGCACGTGCGCCCTGGCCGCCGCTGGACATACCCACGTCCCCGCGCTCGTCCTGCCCATGCCGGACCTCGCGAGCGCCATTCCGCAGTCGCCGGCCTTTTTCGGCGCCGATTACCTCCAGCGCCTGCCGCGACCACCGATGGTCATGGATTTCCTGAGCCCCGACCTGACCGTCGAGCTAGCTCACACGCCGCAAAAGCGCGTCGTGGAGATTCGCTTCGACATCATGGAGATGCGCATTCCAACCTAGGAACTGCTCGGCGCCGCCCGGCGCCAACAACGCGTCCTACAGGTCGCGCGCGAGGAAATGCAGGTCGAGAACGGTGAGGAAGCCGTCTTCACCCGATGGCTCAGCGGGCAGCCCGAGCATCCTCCTCGACGTTCCCTTCTGGGCCACGATGCCTGCCACATGTCCCGCACCGAGGATGTAGATGAGGGTGTGCCCTCCGACTCGCCATTCCGCTGGGATCGATGCGGGACGATCAGCGATCTTCACTTGTACGTACACCTCGCGCTGCCAGCCGTACTTCACGGTCCGAGATGACCGGAGCGAAACCTTCGGCCATTAGTTTGCGCTCTCGCTCGACGGTGCGGGGCTCGCGGCGCGTCGAGACCTCGCCGAAAGGCCTGCGAGAAGACGCCCGTTTTGCCGATTGTCGCCCCGGCCTGACGGCTGGTATCTTTCGGGAGTTCCATGAAAGTCTCGATGCGTCGTGAAGAACCGGTTTGCGAGCGCGCCTGGCTCGCCGAGGCGGCTACGGCAACCGGCCGCCCCGCCGGTCACCTCTGCCTGGCCATTGCAGAACAGGCGCTCCTCTACCCGTTGCCCGCTCGCGGCGAGGTCATCGTCGGTCGTGACGTGAACGTCGCCCTCAGCGTGGACAACCGATCCTTGTCGCGCCGGCACGCGCTCATCCGCGTCGGCTCGGGGCTCACGATCGAGGATCTCGGCAGCAAGAACGGAACCTACGTGCACGGATGCTCGCTGCCGCCGGGGGAGCAGCGGCAGCTCGTCCTCGGGGATGGCGTGCTCCTCGGCACCATGGTGCTGGGGATCGTGGCGCGAGGAACCCTGCGTGGCGGCGACATCTGGGATGCCGAGGCCTTCGAGGCGCTGGTGCGCTACGAGTGCCAGCGCGCGCGCCGCACCGGGCTGGCGTTCTCCACCCTGCGCATCCGACGGACCGGCGTCGCCGTGCAGAACGACCTGCAGGGGTTGCTCCGGCAGGTCCTGGGCGCCGGGCGCCCGCTGGCCTCGTTCGGCAACGACTCGTACCTCGTGCTCGTCTTCAGCAACGAGCGGCCAGAAGCGATGATCGAGCGGCTGAAGGCAGAGGCCACGCAGCATGGCATCTCGTTTCACTTCGAGATCACCAGGCACCCGATGGCGACCGCGCCGGTCGCGACCGCGGCTCCGGAACCGACTTCTGCCCACGACGAGGCGGACAAGCGCCAGCGGATCGCCGCTGCGCTCGAGGCCTGCGGCGGCAACCAGTCACGTGCCGCCCATGCGCTGGGCGTGTCGAGACAGACGCTGATCCGCTGGGTCGAGCAGTACGGGCTGCCGCGGCCCCGCGAACCGAAGGCTCTGCTTGCCTCCTCGGTTGATCCATTGACGAAGGCCGAGGACGCCGCCGATCGCACGGCGATCGAGGATGCCCTGGTGCGCTGCGGCGGCAATCAGGTGAACGCCGCCGAGCTGCTGCAGATTTCGCGCAGCACGCTCATCAGGCGCATGCAACGCTACGGCATCCGGCGACGCGGTTCCGTCGAGTGAGACGCGGCGCCCGGGGAGGGCCAGTTGACCGACGGCGGAGATGATGGCCGCGGCGCTGCAGGTCGGGACGGCGGGTCGAGCCAGCTCGACGAGACCGCGACCGCGCGACCGGATCCATCCAGTCTGCTCGCGAGCCAGGACGCCGATTTCCCGCCCGGCTCCCGGTTGGGTCGCTTCATCGTGCTCGCGCGCCTGGGCGCAGGCGGCATGGGTGTCGTGCTCGCCGCCCACGATCCCGAGCTGGATCGCAAGGTCGCCATCAAGGTGCTGCGGCCGCAGGCCACGGCCCGAGGCCAGCCGGGCAAGAGCCAGCAGATCCTGCTGCGCGAGGCGCAGGCGCTCGCACGCCTCTCGCACCCCAATGTGATCACCGTCTACGAGGTCGGCGCCTTCGACGAGCACGTCTTCCTCGCCATGGAGCACGTCGACGGGGCAACGCTCACCAGGTGGCTCGCCGGGAGCGCGCGCGCCTGGCGCGAGATCCTGCGCGTCTTCATCGAGGCCGGACGCGGCCTCGCCGCGGCGCATCGCGCCGGTCTCGTGCATCGCGACTTCAAGCCGTCCAACGTCCTCATCGGCAAGGACAGGCGCGTCCAGGTCACCGATTTCGGCGTGGCCACGACGGTGGGCGGCCTCGCCTCGGCGGGCGGTGGCGACGATGCCGAACCGGCCGGCCGATCGCTGCTCGGCATCACCGTGGGCGACACCGGCGACGCGGTCGGCACGCTGCAGTTCATGGCGCCCGAGCAGCACACCAGCGGTCCCGTCGACAACCGGACCGACCAGTTTGCATTCTGCGTGGCGCTCTACCTCGCGCTCTACGGTGAGCATCCATTCGAGGTCGCCGACTTCACCGAGTTGCGTGCCAGTGTCTGCGCCGGGCGTGTGCGTGCCGCGCGCACGGCCAGCGCCGTGCCGTCGGCGGTGCGGGCGGTGCTCCTGCGCGGCCTCCGCCCCCAGCCTGCGGATCGCCATCCGTCGATGGACGCCCTGCTCGCCGAGCTCGAGCCGCAGGTCACGTCGGGCTGGTGGCGCCACCGGGTGGCCGCGACCCTCGCGCTCGTCGCGATCGCCTCGGTGCTCTCGGTGACGGCGGTGGGCGCATGGCGGCACCATGGTGAGCGCGTCGTCGCGAGGGCGCGCGAGGACGCGGCGCAGGCGAGCCTGCGTGCGCTGCGTGAGCGGGTCGAGCCGCTCTTGCAGGAGGGACGGAGCGCCGATGTCGACACGGCCTTCGAGGCCTTCCTGCAGATCGACGACTTCCGCGGCAGCAACGCCGTCGCCCAGGCGTGGCTCGAGCGCGCCGCGTGGATGCACCGCCAGGGTCGTCGCGGCGACGAGCTGGCCGCCTGGGCTGCCGCGTGGGCCGCCTCGCCGACGCAGGCGCTGCAAGCGCAGGCGCTGCTCGGGCTCGCCCACGCCTTTCGTCGTCGCTGGGAGTGGGGACGGCTCGAGACCGTGCTCGATCGCCTCGACAAGGGCTTCCACCGCGGACCCGATGACCCCGAGCTCGCGTCGCTGCGGGTGAGCGAGCGGCTCGCGCACCGCGATCTGCCCGGCGCGGTCGAGCTCTTGCGAGGCCACACGCCGGCGCCCGATCCCGACGGCTACGACCCCGTGGGCGCCGCGCCCGCGCTCTCGGCGCTGGCACACGCGACTCCGACGAGCATCGATGCGGTGTCGGTCACCGCGACGCGCTTCCGCGGTGCGCCGGCGCTGTTCGTCCTCGCCGACGGCGGCCGCAAGGTGGAGCTCCTGCGCGAGGACGCGGCGCTCACGCCCATCGTGATCCTGCCCTTGCCGGGTGACGCGCTGGCCCGGGCGGCGTTCCCGCTACCCGTGGCACCGGATCGCTTCTTCGTGCTGGCGATGAAGGACACCGGGACCGGCGACGTGGCCGTGCTCTACCGACTCGCCGACGAGCTCGTGGTCGAGCAGGAGTGGCCCGACTACAGCGTCCTCGCCGCCGACACCTTCGACGTCGATCGTGACGGGCGCGACGACATCGTCATCGGGACCGGGCCTTACGCCAGGCGTGTGCTGCAGCTCCAGCAGACGTCGAGCGGGTGGCGCTTCGACGATGCCTATCCTGACCTCGCGGGCTCAAGCTCCGACGTCCTCGCGCTCCACGACGCGGACCTCGACGGCGACGGCGACGCCGAGGCCTTCATGGCGCTGGGCCCGTGGAAGCAGTTCGAGGTCCGGGTGGCCCGCCGCACCAGCCACGGCCTGGTCACCGCCGGCCGACGGAAGCTCGGCGTGGTCGACGACGTCGCGGTGCTGCACACGAGGGACGGCGTGCGCCTCGCGGCCGCCAAGAGCGACGTTTCACCCAGCCGCAAGGCCTTCCCGGCGGGCGACCACTACGGTGAGCCGGCGGGCATCATCTTGCTCCGCTGGGACGGCAACGACCTGGTGCGGGCCGGCGGGATCGCGGTCCGGCCTCCCGAAGGGGGCGCGCGACAGTTCGTGGTGACGCCCCTGGGCACGCCGCTCATTGCCGCCGACCTCGATGGAGACGGGCTCGAGGACCTCATCACGGCGGTCGAGCCCCGCGATCGCCCGTACCACATGCTCTTGGCGCGACAGCGACCGGACGGTGGCCTGGCGCCGGTCCTCGTGGGTGACGTGCGTGTGCTCGCGGCCGCGGAGCTCGACGGCGACCCGGGCGCCGAGCTGCTGGTGGAGCTGCCGCCGAGCCGGCGCCTGTGGGTGCTCGGCCTCGGCGATGGGCACTTGCCCGTGGTGGCGCCGCCAGCGATCGGGCCGGCGGCGCCGGTGCCTTCGGCATCGAGTGATCCACTGCTGGCGCGGACGTGGGCACGTGCCGAGGATCTCGCCACCATGGGGCTCGCCGACGAGGCGGCGAAGGTCATCGACCGCATCGCCGATCTGGGCGGGCCGCTCGGCAAGCGCGCGCGCCTCCGGGCTGCGGCGCTCCACGAAGCCATGCGCGATCTGGACGGGGCCGCCGATCGCTTCGAGGCCGCCGCTGCCGAGGACCTGGATGCCGGGCTGCGGGCGGCGCGGCTGCGGGCGCGCTACTTCGACTTCGTGGCCGCCGATCGCCTCGCCGGCGCGGTGGCCCGGCGCACCGAGGCGAGCCCGGCGCAGCGCGCCGAAGCGCGCTTGCTCGTCGATCGGATCGCGCCGCTCCTGGCCATTCCTCCGCTCGAGCTCTCGTTCGCGGGACCGCTGGCTCCCGGCTGGAGGATTCTCGCCCCCGAGGCGCTGCGGCGCGATCTCGCGACCGGCAGCTTGCACGTCGATGCCTTCCCGAGCGATCGCTCGATCCTGGAATTGCCCGTGACCCGGGTCGGCGACTGGATCCGCATCTCCGTCGACCTCGACGTCGAGCACACCGATCTGGGCACCGGGCTCGAGGTCGCGCTCGTCGACCCGGCGGTTCCCGGCAGTCACCTCGGCGTGGTGGTCCAGGCGCAGGGTGGCGGGCTGCTGCTCCGGCGGCTCCACGCCTGCTCGCTTCCCGCCGAGGGCTACCCGACCGGTGGCTCCCTGGAGGAGCTGGAGTCGCCCGACGATCCTGCCCAGCTCACTCTGTCGGTGGACTACCTGGCCGGCGAGAGCGTCGCCTGGTGCAGCATCACCGACCGCCGTGGCCACGTACTATCGCGCGGGCACCTGATCGGCATCAAGCCGCCGGCCGGAGCGGGGCTCGTGCTGGTCGTCGGTCACGGCGGCGCCGTCCGTCTCACCGATGGGCTGGGTGCCTTCACCCAGCGCGCCTCGATGCGCATCGAGCGGATCGAGGTCCGCGGCCTCCGCGCGGCGGAGACGCCGCCGACGCCACTCCAGCGCGCGCACCACCAGCTGGTCGACGGCGACGCCCTCGGCGCGATCGCCTCCTACGATGCGGCCCCTGCCAGCGCGGACCCGTCGTGGCGAGTCGGTCGCGCGCTCGCGCTCACCTCCCTCGGCAGGGACAGCGAGGCCGTCGACGAGCTGCGCCCGGCCTGGTCCAGGCCTGACGTCGGCCGCGCCGTCTGGCAGATCATCTTCATTCACCACACGCCATTCGCGGTGGCCCTGCTGAACGCGCTGGGGAGCCGGTCGATCGCCGGCCTGCCCTGGTGGATGGCCTTCTTCGAGCACCTCGACGATCCCCATATCAGCGACCTGGTCGCGCACTTGCCCGATGCCTCGATCAAGAGCCTGGTGACCCCCTCCAGCCGCCACGCCATCGTCCTGGCGCTGTTCACGCGTGGCAAGGCCCGGTGGCGGAGCGGCAAGGTCGCGGCGGCGCGCGCGGATCTGGAGCGCGCCCTGAAGATCGGCGGCCCCCAGCTCGTGGCCCAGTCCACCGACGATCCTCCCCAGCCCGATGCCGAGGAGGTGGCTTCGGCGCTCGCGCAGCTCGCCGTCGTCTGCTCCGCCGAGGGTGACGAGCGTGCCGCACTCGCGTACGCGCGGGAGGCGGTGGCGATGGCCCCGTTTCCCGACTTCATTCGATACAGCCTGGCGACGGAGCCGACCCTGGCCGTCCGTCGTGGGCAAGCTGGCTGGCAAGACATCCTGCCCTGACGAGAATGGCCCTCATGGGCTGTGTCACGCAGCTTATCGGTCTCCTGGTCGCGGGCATCCTTTACTTCTTCAACACCGGCGCGCGCGTGACGATCGCGATGACCTCCAGGCTTCCATGAGCTTCCACGCCAAGCGGCGAGAGCTCTGGGGTGACATCGGCCCGGGTGCGATGACGCGCCTGGCGAAGATGTTCCCCACGCTGCGAGAGGCCGACGGCGTCGAGCCTTGGGACGCCATGCGTCTCCTTGAATGGCTGTGCGGTCCGGCGCCCGGGACCGGGGCGAGGTGGGCCGGCCTTTTTGTTTTGGGTGTGGCACGATCTCGATTGGAGTGAGCAAGCGAAGGACCTGCCACGTCGGCGATGCCCCGATTGCGGATTGGGTCGGGCCATTGCGCGCCACGACTTCGATCCACAGCTCCTGCGTAGCTGGAGCGCCCTTCATTGCTGAATGCATTCCTAAGGGCCTTTGACAGCGGCCGTTGGCGGTTGTCGGCCGGGCGTGCTGGCAGTATCCAGGAGCTTCATGAAATTCTCGATGCGTCGTGAAGAACCGACCCCGGAGCCGGGCTGGCTCGCAGAAGCTGCGACGGCGACCGGGCGGCCTCACGCTGCCGGTCATCTCTGCCTGTCCATCGTCGAACAGGATCTGCTGTACCCGCTGCCGGTTCGGGGAGAGGTGATCGTCGGTCGCGACGTCGACGTCAGCTTCAGTGTCGACGACCGGTCGTTGTCGCGCCAGCACGCCCTCATCCGCATCGGCCCCGGGCTCTCCATCGAGGATCTCGGCAGCAAGAACGGCACCCACTTGCACGGACGCACGCTCGCGCCGGGCGAGAGGCAACCACTCGTCCTGGGAGATGGTGTGCTGCTCGGCACGCTCGTGCTCGCGGTGGTGGCGCGAGGCAAGCGCCAGGGTGCCGCGGATATCTGGGAAGCTGACGCCTTCGAAGCCCGGATGCGCTACGAGTGGCAGCTCGCCGAACGGACCGGGCGGGGCTTCTCGACCATCCGGATACGCCGGTCCGGCGTCGCGGTGCGGAACGACATGCAAGGCTTGCTCAAGCAGGTGCTGGGTGCCAGTCGTCCTCTCGCCTCCGTCGGTGAGGACGCGTACCTCGTGCTCGTCTTCGCCAGCGAGTCGGCAGAATGGTTCGTCGAGCGGCTGAAGGCAGAGGCCAAGCACCATGGCATCTCGCTGCACCACGAGATTGCCCGCTATCCGAGGGCGAGCGAGCCCGCCGCCGCATCAGCCCTGGATACTACGCTGGCGCATTCTGCCGAGGACGTCGACAGGCGTCGCCGGGTCGCCGCGGCGCTCGAAGCATGCGGCGGCAACCAGTCGCGTGCTGCCCAGATGCTCGGCATCCCGAGACCGATCCTGATCCGGTGGGTCGAGCAGTTCGGGCTACCACGGCCGCGAGGACCGAGAGCTCCAGCAGCCCACCCGGACGACGCGCTGACGAGCAGCGAGCGCGCAAGCGAGCGCGCGGCCATCGAGGAGGCCCTGGCTCGCTGCGGCGGCAATCAGGTGCACGCAGCCGGGTTGCTCCAGATGTCGCGCAGTACGTTGATCCGGCGAATGCAAAGCTGCGGTCTCCGGCGGGCTCGCGGCGCCGCCAAGTAAGAGCCGCTGACAAGCGGCGGAGCAAACGGCGCACCCTTCCAGCGCTGGCGCTGTGCCACGACAACCTGTCGTGAACAGCAAAAGCCGCCGAATGCCCATTGCACGTGAATGGCGCGCTGGCTAGAAGTGAACCAGGTGGACGCGAGCACACGGCGATTCTGAACCATGGGTTCAGATGGTTCGTGCACCGTTCGGCGCCCGCGGAACGCACCGTCACGCAAATGACGTTTGAAAGGGGCATTGAATGAATCGTACGCAGACAGGCTCGCAGATGAGATTCCTTGCTGGATACCTATTGATCATGTTCGGCCTCGCGGCCACCGGCTGCGCCGACGGCGGAACGGACGAGGCCGCTCGCGCTCCCGACGACGGCGAGACCGTCGCGGAATCGGTCGAAGCGATCGCAGGTATGCGGGGAGACTTCAATGGCGACTCCCTCGTCGACTTGGGTTTCCTCACGGTGTCGAGTGAAGGCAAGCTCGTCGCGACCGAGCTCCTGAACCGCGGAGATGGGCAGTTCGTGCATCGCACGGCCCTGGCCAGCGACGGCAAGATCCCCGCGATCGACTCGGTCGCCTGGACCAGCAGCGACGCGCTCAGCCTCGACATCCTCGCCAAGCGCGTCCCGGGCCTGCGCAAGGCGATGAGCGCCAGCAGGATAGCCACGGATCAGAAGCTGACCACGCAGAACAACTGGGACCAGTGCTCGGACGGCCTCGTCTGCGCGTGGGAATCGGCCGGCTTCAGCGGGCCCTTCGGCTGGATGATCTGGTGGAAGCCATATGTCTGCGCGGAGGACATGACCAACTTCAACGACATGATGAGCGCCTACAGCAACCGGACGGACGACGCCTACTTTTACTGGACTGACACGTGGTATAATGGCGAGCGCGGGACCATGAATGCGCACTCGGGCGACGACTCCATCCATCAGTTCCCACAGTGGTGGGACGAGCGCATGAGCAGCTTCCAGCGCCAGGACGGATACTGCACGTGGCACAGTAACTACGCTTGGTAGCTCGCCTCCACCACGCACTCGAAGATCAACACTCGGACCGACGTGGCGACGATTGGCGTGCACGAACGACTTCAGCTGGGGGGGATGTCGCTCCATCGCCGGGCCGCGCTAGGTCTGCTGTCACTGATGGCCGCGGGCATCCTGGGGCTCGACGGGCCGAGCCGGAGCGCGCACGCGGCACCGAACCGGTCTACCGCGCGCGACCCACGGGGGTCGAGCGGTGCGCCGCTGCCACGCGGCGTCCACCAGAGGGCAAACGGTCGCTACGTGCGGGACCTCTGCGGCGAGGCCAGCGCCCGCCTCCGCTGCCGGACGATGCAATTGCTGCCCGAGGGCTGGCAGCCGGGTGACTCCATCCTCGACGCCGAGCCGCCGCAACCGGCGCCGCTCTCCGCGTCGATCGTCGCGGCCGCCTACCACCTTCCGCCCACGGCCCAGGCCAGCGGGAAGATCGTGGCCATCATCGGCGCGCCGGACATGCACGCGCTCGCCGACCTCACCATGCACCGCAGCCTGCAGGGCCTCCCCGCGATGGAGCGTTGCAGCGGGCTGCCCACCGGGACGGGCCCGGCTTGCTTCGCGCAGGTGGCCCAGGACGGAGGCCCCAGCACGAATACCTCTCCGGTGCCCGCACACGACATCGAGACCTCGCTCGATACCCAGATGGTCAGCATCGCATGTCCGGACTGCAGCATCCTGCTGGTCGAGATCAAGCCAAGCTTCTGCGAGCGCGACCTCGTCGAGGGGGTCGCGACCGCCACCAGGCTCGGTGCGTCGGCGATCAGCATCAGCCTGGGCGGCCCCGAGGCGACCGACCCGAATGCGCTCTCGGTAGGCCTGGGCGGCGCCACCAACGGGACCTCGGGCTGCCCGGCCGAGACCCGGTGGCCATTCGACCTCCCCGGACCCTTCTCGACGCCCGGGCACCTGGTCTTCGTGTCGTCTGCCGACCAGGGCTACAACAACGAGAATCGCCACTTCACGCCGACGGTCACCGGCGCGGCTCCGGCGTACCCGGCCTCGTCACCGTACGTCATCGCGGTGGGCGGCACGACCCTCTACGCGGACGGCTCCTCTTTCGGTGAAGGAGTTTGGAGCGCCACGACGAGCGGCTGCAGCACGGAGTTCGCGATGCCGCCCTGGCAAGCCTCGCTGCTCTCGGGAAGCACGTGTGGCGGGCGCGCGACGGCGGACGTGTCCGCAGCGGCGACGTTCATCTCGAACGGCACGGAGGTCGGCATCGAGATCGTCTTCCACGGGCAAACGACGTCGGTGGTGGGCACGAGCGCGTCGGCGCCGCTGGTCGCGGCGATGTTCACCAGGCTGGGCCTCACGACCGAGGTGTCGAACGACCTGTCCTGGGTCTACAAGAACAGCGCCGCATTCAGCGACGTCGGAGCGGCGGAGTACCCGCTTCCACCGGGCGCCTCGAGCTCCAACACGACGAGCGACGCATCGTGCGGCATCCTGTGCACGGCGGGGACCGGCTGGGACGGACCCTCGGGCGTCGGCTCCCCCGATGGCATGAAGCTGGCCGCGCTGCCGGTCAGCACGGATGCCCCGCAGCCCTATCCTGACTCGGGCATCTGCGGACCCTACGGCCGCGTCGGCGCCGGCGGCGCGATCGAGGCGTGCGACGACGGCGGATGCGCCTGCAAGGTAGGCGGCGGCCGGGGGCGCGCGCCGGGCAGCGCGTGGATGGTGGCGCTATCGGTTCTGGCGCTCCTGGGTGCCCGCCACAGGCGCCGTGGCCGCACCGGGACGCTTCACCCGTCCGTGGACGTGAGGTAGCGCTTGATCAGCTGCCCGAGGTACGAACGGTCCATGCGGGCGGCGCGCGCGGCCTGCGAGACGTTGCCACCGTAGCGGCGCAGGAGCTCGGTGATGTACCAGCCTAGGGACGCTTTTGCCGCGCGTCGGGTACCGTGGCCAAGCCCAGCCATTCGAACGTGCTCAGGCTCACCCACGCCTTGACAGGGATATCGAGGGGCTCGATGAGCTCGTCGAGAAGCACCTTGACCTCCACCGGGATGTTCCAGGGCGCAAGGCCGTTCTCGCGGATCCTTCCAAGGTCGTCCGTACTGAGATCCCGGAGTGGCGCATCATCGATGAGCCGGTCTGGGAGGCAGTGCAGAAGCTGATCGCAATGAAGGCTGACGAGGCAGGCGAGCGCGGCCCCGTCACGCCATGGCCTCACAACAAGTACATGCTGAGCGGCATCGCCAAGTGCAAGGCTTGCCAGCAAGCGATCGGCGTACAGAACACCACCCGCGCAGGAGAGCGCGTACGGGCCTACGGATGCGCATACCATCAGAAGCGTGGCTCTCGTGCTTGCCCGGAGGTTCATGTGCAGCCCATCGACGCGGGTCCCTTCACATATTTTCCCGTCGACGAACTGCCGACCAAGGAACAGCTACTTGCGCAGGGGTTCAAGGAGCAGGTTCACTTGCGACTCTGCGAGTGCTCGCAAGAGCTGGCAAGGCCGCGACTTAAGGATGGCTCCGAGATGCCCGAGCTGGTGGAGCAGCTCAACGAGGTCAAGGAGCGCATCCGGAGCGCTGACCAGCAGCTCCGGGCGGCCCAGAGCGCCGCCAAGGCTCCCGAGACCGAGCTGGCCGCCTTCGAGGCCATCATCCGGGAGGATACGGCCCGCCTGCGGGAGGTGCTCTCGGAGCCGGGCACGCCTGGGCTGCGGGACGCGCTCGCCAGCCTGTTCCCCGACGGCCTGCTGATGACGCCTGCCGAAAAGGAAGACCGCCGAGTGTGGGCCATTTCTGGCGTCCCAACACTCGGCGGGTCCCGACTACAGAGTGACCCCACCGGGAATCGAACCCGGGATTGAAACGTGAGAGGCTTCCGTCCTAACCGCTAGACCATGGGGCCAACTGAAACTGCGGCCGGCACGCTGGAGAGAGGCGTGCCGGCCAGCTTCGTTCGGGGACTAGGATTCGAACCTAGATAGTATGAGTCAGAGTCATACGTCCTGCCGTTAGACGATCCCCGAAGACCATTCTGACTTGGTGATTCTCCGTCGGTATTCTTCAGTTTTCAACCTTCGAACCCGATGGTTCCGCGCTCGAAGCGGCGAGAATGTAGATGGTCGTCCGGCCGTCTGCAAGAACAATGTGAATTGCGGACCAGGGCGCGCCCGGGGCCGTCGGCAGGAAGCGCACGAAGGTCACGTCGCGGAAGCGCACCGGACCGTCGGCCTGCACGTTCACGCCCCGGCGGCGCAGCTCCTTGGCGTACCAGTCGACGGTGTCGCGGAATCCCATGGGCGAGGCGTAGCGGCCGTCTTGCATGGCCTTGGCGCGCCTGGGCAAGGGCGCGCCGGCGAGGTCAGCAGCCTGCGCACGCGTGCAGAGCAGCGACAGGAGCAGGATCATCGCGGCGCGGGCCATCTCGGTTTCGTACTTTTCGTGGCTGCCCGTGTCAAGGTACCGTCCTCGGGTGGAGACCACCGTCTTTCTGATCCGCCACGGAGTCACCGACTGGCATCGCGATCAGAGAGTCCTGGGACAAAGGGACGTCGCGCTCAATGCGACCGGCATCAACCAGGCCCAGGCGGCCGCGCATGCGCTGGCGGGAGTCGCGGTCGGCGAGGTGCTGGCCTCGCCGCTCGTGCGCGCGGTGCAGACGGCGGAGATCATCGCCGGGCAGTACAGCATCGAGGTCGCGCGTGACCCACGCCTGACCGACTTCCGCGTCGGCAAGTGGGAAGGTATGGCCTACGAGGAGGTCGCCAAGTCGCCCGAGTACCAGCGCTTCGTGGCCGACCCCCTGTCGGAGGGCATCCCCGGCGGCGAGGACATGAAGCAGATCCGCGAGCGCGCCGTCGCGGCCGTCGAGCAGGCGCTCGAGGACGCGCCGCAGGGCGAGTCGGTCGTCATCGTGACCCATGCCGGCATCGTGCGGGTGCTGCTCACCTACTACCTCGGCTCGCACCCGGCCAACTACCACCGCCTGCGCGTCGCGCCCGGGTCGATCAGCGTGCTGTCCTTCGCCGACGACCGCGAGCTGCCGCGCGTGCTCGCGGTCAACTGGATGGGCGCGCTGGGCGACGTCCTCGTGTAGCACGAGCCCCGCCCTACCCGGTCGCGCCCTCGGGTGCCTCGGGCAGCCAGATGGTGAACGTCGTGCCCCTACCGACGTGGCTCTCGACCACGATCTCGCCGCCGTGAGCCTCGACGATCTGGTAGCAGATCGACAGGCCGAGGCCGGTGCCCACGCCTGCGCCCTTGGTCGTGAAGCCGGGGTCGAAGATCCGGCCCAGGACGTCGCGCGGGATGCCGGCGCCGGTGTCCGAAATCGCCACCATCACGCGGCGGCCCTCGGCGTCGTGCGCCGTGCGTAACGTGATCGCGCCGCCCTCGCCCATGGCCTGGCAGGCGTTGACCAGCAGGTTCATGAACACCTGGTTGATCTGGTTGGGATGGCACTCGACTGGCGGCAGCTTGCCGTACTCGCGGCGCACGTCGATGCGGCCCTTGATCAGGTGGTTGATGAGCACCAGCGTCGATTCCAGGCCCTCGTGCAGGTCGACGGCCTTGCGGTCGGCCTCGTCGAGGCGGGCGAACACGCGCAGCTCGCGCACGATGTTCATGATGCGCTCGCAGGCCATGCGCGTGACCTCGAGCAGCTCGGTCACCGCGACCATGTCGCGCGCCACCACCGGGTCGTTGTCGAGGCCGAGGTCGCCGACCCGCTTGCGCAGCCGGGTGAAGCAGCGCACGAACAGATCGTTGTTGCTCACCACCGCGCCGAGCGGTGTGTTGACCTCGTGGGCGACGCCGGCGACCAGCTGGCCCAGCGAGGCCATCTTGGCCTGCTGCACCAGGCGCGCCTGGGCGGCGCGCAGCTCGACCAGCAGGCGCGACAGCTCCTCGTTGGCGCGCGCCAGCTCCTCGCCGCGCCGGTGCTGCTCGAGCAGGATGCGCGTGGCCGTGTACAGCTCGATGGGATTCACCGGCTTGCGCAGGTAGTAGTCGACGCCCGCGGCCAGGCCGCCGATGCGGAAGGCGGCGTCGCGGCGCGCCGTGGTCACGATGAGCGGCACGGGTCCGCCCGCGCGCTGCCGCAGCGCGCGCACCAGCTCGAAGCCCGAGGTATCGGGCAGGTTGTCAGAGATGATGTAGAGGTGGGGCGCCTCGCCGGTGCCCAGGCGAGCCAGCAAGCTCTGGCCGTCGGCGAAGGCCTCCACGGTGTAGTCGGCGACGCGCAAGAGCCCCGCGATCTGCTCGCGGTTGTAGTCGTAGGGATCCGCGAGCACCACGCGCTCGCCCCCGGGCGAGCGCAGCACCGCCGCGGGCGTGGCCGGCGGTGGCGAGGGCGGTGGCTGCTCGAAGGGCGGCGCATCGGGCACGCCGATCCACTCGCCGCGCGTGCCGCCACCCGAGGGCGGCGCGGGCGCCTCGGGGTAGCCGACCGCGACCATGGAGACGAACTCGCCCGAACGGATCTCGGGCCCGAGCAGGCTGCCTGCCCAGTCGAGCACGGCCTCGGGCACCAGGTTGGTGCCGAAGATGCGGTGCGTGGCCAGGCCGGCGGCCGCGCACAGGAGGACCACATTCTGCGTCGCCAGGGCCACATGGTTGACCGCGTCGAGGCCTTCCGACGACGGCACCTTGGAGAACACCAGCAAGAGCGCGGGCGCGCGCAGCACGGCCTCGGAGGCCAGGCCGCGCGGACGCACCGCGCCCAGGCCCCAGCGGCGGCCGAGCGCGTCGGCCACGCGCAGGAGGATCTTCTCCCGCTCCTCACCGACGACGACGAGGAAGCGCCAGGGCTGCTCCTGGTAGCGGCCGGCGTAACGCCCGGTGGCGATCTCGAGAATGTCCTCGAGCAGCTCGCGCGGCACCGGATCGGGGCGGAAGCGCGGAGAATCGCCGGCTTCTTCGACCAGGCGCCGGACGAGGAGGAAGCGCTCGTCTATACCTCCGCTCATGGGGCCGGCGGCTTGGATGCCACGATCACCGGAATGAGCGCCAGCAGCCTGTCCCGCTCGTTCAGGGCCGGATCCTCGACCACGCGCTCGAGCAGCGCCTTGAGCGTGTCGCCGATGACCTTGCCGCCCTTGACGCCCAGCGCCTCCATGACGTCGCTGCCGTTCACCGCCAGGTCGCCGATGGCCAGGGCCTGCTTCTCGAGGAGCACCTTCTCGGTGCGCGCGCGCAGCTCGCGCAGCTCGTCCTCGGGGTCCTCGCCCCGGCCGCGGCCGATCACGTCGCCCTCGCGCAACGCGAAGAGATCCGGCAGCAGCTCGGCGCCGACCCGCTGCACGAAGCGGCGCACGGTGGCGTCGTTCCACTCGGCCGTGTACCAGAACATGTGGTGCGCGACCATGGCGACCACGCGCTCGCGGTCGTCGTTGGACAGCTTGAGCCGGCGGCAGATGGCGTCGGCCATCTGCGCGCCCACCTGGTCGTGGCGGTAGAAGGTGAACTCGCCCGGTGCGTCGGGCTTGGGCGCGGCGGTGCGCGGCTTGGCCACGTCGTGGAGCAGCGCGCCCAGCCGGCGCACCGCGTCGCCGGGCGTGGCGTCGACGACCTTGACCGTGTGCGTCCACACGTCGTGGGCGTGGTGGCGGTTCTGCGCCTGGCCGACTGCGGGCAAGAGCTCGGGCAGGATCACGTCGAGGATGCCGGTCGACTGCAGCGGGATGAGCCCGAGCGACGGCCTGTTCGCGCCCAGCAGCTTGAGCAGCTCGACCTGCACGCGTTCGGCCGCGACCTTGGCGAGCGACTCGAGCGCCGAGGGGATCGCCGCCAGGGTGGCCGCGTCGATGCTGAACTCGAGCACCGCGGCGAAGCGCACCGCGCGCATCACGCGCAGGCCGTCCTCGCGGAAGCGCGCCACCGGGTCACCGACGGCACGGATGATGCGCGCGTCGAGATCGACGCGGCCGCCGTGCGGATCGTGCAGCGTGCCGGCGACCGGGTCGAAGGCCATGGCGTTGACGGTGAAGTCACGCCGCGACATGTCCTCTTCCAGCGTGACGCCGAAGACCACATGGTCGGGACGGCGTGCGTCGGAGTACGCGCCCTCGCCGCGGAAGGTGGTCACCTCGATGGCCTGCTCGCCCTCGAGCACGGTGATGGTGCCGTGCTGCAGCCCGGTGGGGATGGTCTTGCGGAAGACACGCATGACCTGATCGGGGTGCGCGCTGGTGGCCACGTCCCAGTCGCCGGGCGTGCGCCCGAGCAGCGCGTCGCGCACACAGCCACCCACGACCACCGCCTGGTGGCCGGCCTGCTGCAGGCGCTCGCACACGCGCAGGGCGCCGGGAGGAACGTCGATGCGGATCACGAGCTGGCGTTGGCGGCGCCGCGCAGCCGGCCGAAGATGTCGTCGGCCTTGGCGCGCAGCTTGCTGGCGTCGGCAGCCTGACCGGTGCGCTCGCGGTAGATGGCGAAGGCGCGGTAGCAGCGCGCCAGCTCCAGCTCGGAGCGGTGCGCGGCCAGGATCTCGATGGCGCTGCGGAAGTGCGCCTCGGCCTTGACCAGGTCGCTGGCGGGGAAGCCGCCCGAGCCGATGACCTCGCCCAGGGTGCGCTGGGCCATGCCCACGTGCACGCGCGAGCCGACCTTCTCGAACAGCTCGAGCGCGCGGCGTGCGCTCTCGAGCGCGCCCTGACCGTCGCCCATGGCGAGCAGGACCTCGGCCAGGCGGCGCGACGACTCGGCCTGGCCCAGGCGGTCGCCCAGCGACTTGGCGATGTCGATGGCCTCGATCAGGTAGCCCTGCGCCTCGCGCGAGTGCTTGCGCAGGAGCTCGACCTCGCCCAGGCGGCCGAGCACGTGCGCCTTGCCCCACTTGTCGCCGATCTCGCGCGCCATGCGCATGGCCTCGGCGAAGAACTCGTAGGCGGCCTCCAGGTTGCCGTCGGCCTCGTGCACGCTGCCGACGTCGCACAGGCTGGAGATCACGCCCGCCTTGTCGTCGATCTCGCGGCGCAGCTCGAGCGCCTCGCGGAACTGCTCGATGGCGGCCTTGAACGAGCCGGAGTCGTGGTGCACGCGCCCGATGTTGGCCAGGGACAGCGCGATGGAGCGCTTGTCGCCCAGCGCGCGCCGGATGGCCAGCGCCTGGCGGTGGTGCTCGAGCGCGGTCGGGTAGGCGCCGCGTAGCCAGTGCACCTTGCCGATGTCGTCGAGCGCGCCGGCCACGCCGCGGCGGTCGGCGGTCTTCTCGAACAGCGAATGCGCCATGCGGAAGTGCTCGAGCGCGCGGTCGTACTCGCCGCGCTGGCGGGCCAGACGACCGAGGCGCCCGTGTGCCGCCCCGCCCTTCTTGGGATGATCGAGCAACCAGGCGGTGCGCAGCATCTCCTGGAAGCGCACCGCGGCCTCTTCGAGGCGGCCGATGAGCGTGAGCACGTCGCCCAGGTTGTGCAGCGCCTCGATGCGCGCCAGCGCGTCGTCGTATTCGAGCAGCGTGAGCCCGCGCATGCGCTT
>Ga0209515_10003909_pt1 | contig 20623 bp, 25 predicted proteins | sample Subgroupgradi54m_FD_187454 | JGI IMG/M metagenome (GOLD analysis project Ga0209515, IMG submission 187454) | Subsurface groundwater microbial communities from S. Glens Falls, New York, USA - GMW60B uncontaminated upgradient, 5.4 m (SPAdes)... ...
GGTAATGTCGGTAACAATGACAGTGGCGCTACTGTAACTTATGGGTCTTGGCAAGAAGGCGTGACGGCAGTAGCCGAATGGTTAAGCAGATATCGTACATCAAAAGTTATTGAGAAAACCTTACCGGTAACCACTCCAACGCCAACCCCTACTACCGCTTCCTCTTCCTTTTCACCTACTATCCCTGCTACTGCACCCGCGACTGCTTCTTCTAGTGCGAAAACCTTACCGGTAACCACTCCAACTACAACCACTACTACCGCTTCCTCTTCCTTTTCCTTTTCACCTACTATCCCTGCTACTGCACCCGCGACCGCTTCTTCTAGTGCGAAAACCTTACCGGTAACCACTCCGTCTGCAACGCCTACCCCTTCGGCTTCGGCAACTCCTACTCTTACTCCTACTCCAACTCCAACTCCAACGCCAACGCCAACCCCTACTCCAACACCAACCCCCACCCCCACCCCAACGCCAACCCCCACTCCTTCGGCAACGCCTACCCCAACCACTACTCCTACTCCAACGCCAACTCCTTCGCCAACGCCAACAAGCACACCGGCTACTTAGACAAGCTCAAGACAAGCTATCACTACGCCGGAGACCGCTACCACAACAACATCTAATTGACCAACTTGGAAGAATTTAAAAATAACATAAAAACATTTCTTCCATTTTTGGAAGATCTGCGTATTCAATTGTATCGCGGAGTAATCTTATTCGTCGTAGTCTTTTTGGGCGGTTTTCTTTCGGCGGGAGTAATTCTAAAAAAGTTTTTGAGTATTATTCATCTTGACCAAGTTACAATCGCCACTTCTTCACCATTTCAGTTTGTCGATGTATCGATGGATGTCGGATTTTTTTTCGCTATGATGGTTTTTATTCCGTACATAATTTATAGCTCTTATGCCTTTATCCTACCCGCATTAACTAAAAGAGAGAAAATAAAATTATTAAAATCTGTCCCTTTTAGCATCGGATTGTTTGTTGCCGGATTTTTTTATGGGTTTTTCATTCTTTATTACGCATTAGAATTAATGGCTTCTGTTAATGTAAGTTACGGGATCGCCAATTTTTGGAATATCAGTCAATTTTTGTCGGAGATATTTATCACCTCCGCACTGTTGGGATTTGTCTTTGAGTTTCCTCTCCTCTTGGCTCTACTTATAAAACTGGGGATAATTACAACCCAGACCCTCAAAAACCAGAGGCGTGTCGCTTATTTTATCATCTTTGTCTTAGTTTCTTTACTTCCGCCCACCGATGGTTTATCATTAATAGCGATGGCATTGCCACTCGTGTTATTATACGAAGTGACGATATTATTAAATAACAAAAAACAGTATGTTTGACATAGGACCTAGAGAAATAATTATTTTGGCAGGCATTTTGGTTTTACTTTTTGGTTCAAAGAAGATCCCGGAACTTGCCCGCAGTATTGGAGAGGCTGCCAGACATCTCAGAGGCGCTTTTTCTGATGATGAGGAAAAAAAGGACACGACTAATAAAAACAGATAAAATCGCGTAATCCACAACCTTTGGACGTATTTTACAAGATAATTATTACACAAGGTTGAATATTATAAGTCAAATTACGGCCGCCGGAGTTATGCACAGGTAGTTGTCTATACAAGGTAGTTCACTTTAGTATATCATTAATAAATAGCGATGGCATTGCCACTCGTGTTATTATACGAAGTGACGATATTATTAAATAATAAAAAACAGTATGTTTGACATAGGACCTAGAGAAATAATTATTTTGGCCGGTATCCTCGTTTTGCTTTTTGGCTCCAAAAAAATCCCAGAACTTGCCCGCAGTATTAGGGAGGCTGCCAGACATCTCAGAGGCGCTTTTTCTGATGATGAGGAAAAAAAGGACACGACTGATAAAAAAAGATAAAATCGCGTAATCCACAACCTTTGTCTGACCGCTTTACTTCCGCCCACCGACAGAGTATCATTAATTGTGAAGGTCGATATTAATTAATAAATAATAAATAATAAAAAAATTATATGTTTGGACTAGGAACTAGAGAAATAATTATTTTGGCAGGCATCCTCGTTTTGCTTTTTGGTTCAAAGAAGATCGCAGATCTTGCTCGCAGTGTCGCGGACGCTGTTAAAATCCTCAGGGGTAGTTTTTCAGACGAGGACAAAAAGGACACGACTGATAAAAACAGATAAAATCGCGTAGGTTTTTGCGTGTAGGGTAAGCCAGAACAAAACATGAAGAGCTGGAAACGTATTACTTTGATAGTTTTTGTTTTGATTGGAGGTATTATATCTTTTGGTTATTGGTATAACAATCAATTTAATATCGCGCTTGATAATATAAGCGCTCCATATTTCGCAAACATCCATTCAGCTTATCATCCATCTTTTAAACAAAATCAAAATACAGAATTAGCTTCTGCTTCCTTAGAAACATCCGGGGAACTCACCACATCTACTACCGGTTCAGAATTAGCTTCTGCTTCTCTGGAAACGTCGGTGGCGCCCGCCATATTTACTGCTGACTCAAAACTATCTTTCACCTTCCCTCAAAAGGGCGGCAAGGTTTATATCGGCTGTACTTACCCAATTTCTTGGCAGCCAACCGCAACGGTAAGTTCATTAGAAGCTGATCTTATTGATACTGGTGCGAGAGAAGCCATTGAGCCGATTGCAAGCGGTTTGGCAAAAGAAAATACTATAGAAAAAAAATCACAAAATCTAAATTGGAAAGTAGGTTTTGTTTGGCCGGGAGCATACTACATTAAAATATCGAAGATAAATGGCGTTGAAGCAGAGTTCAGAAGCAAAGTCTTTAAAATAAGCAAAATGCCAAAAGGTATAAGTGCTGACGAAAGAGAAAAAATTTGCAAGGAATCGGACAGTAGTCCAGCTTATTAGCCTCCCGCCATTCTTTATTAAAATACAAAAAAGTCCATTCATTTAGCGTTCGAACATGGGTCGGATCTCCCTAGGCGCGGATAGAAGTATAATACGGGCCGACAATGGTTATTTTGGCGTCGTGCTGGAAAATTCGCCAAATCTCATTCATAAATTTCATTTATCTGCGGAAATTTCATTGAGGACACGGCCGTGGCGGAAAATCTGAATTCTCGCAACATAAAACCCTGTTGAAATTTCAGCAGGGTTTTATGTTGGACACGCTTAGATCTCGTATCCTTCTTCCTCACCCGTAAGGTCGTCTCGATATTTGAGTGGTACCACTGTTTCATATTAAATATCTTCTTGCATAAAATACATTTCTCCATTACGCATTAAGCCATCTGCTTTGTTATCTGCAGCGCTTTCTCAAGCAAAGCAAGCAATTCTTGTTTTCTCGTTCCGTTGGGCGATAACGCGAGGGCTGAAATTTCGGATAAGGCAGGAACATTGTTCGGAGAAGCTATCAAGTGTCTGGCCCAATCGTCGGCAAGATTTTTACCGTAACAGTTTTTGTTCGCGAATGCCCGGTGGGGCATAATCTTCTCCGGCGGTATGCCGTATTGGCTTGATTTATTCTTTAAGAGTCGGGTAAGCGCGACAACCTGCACCGAGGAAGGATACTCAACATCAAAGTTGCCCGCAAGGCATATGCCGAGGCTTTTATCATTATATCCGATTGTGTGTGCGCCTACATCCGCGTCGACGCGTCCTTGAGTTACTATACCTGCGGCATCTATAAAATACTAGTATCCGATATAAAATCCGAGCGAGGATTTAAACCACCATTTGTCTCGATGATATCTGTCAACAGCCACGAATGTTGTTTTGTCGCGCGCTGTTGCCGTGTGATGCACGATAAGCCATTCCGGTTTGTTTATTTTTTAATTATATATCTTTTTCTTGGTTTTTTTAATCCAACTTATCAACAAAAAATAACTGCTTTATTTGTTAAGCAAATTTATTGTGTCATTAAACTTAGACCAAATACCAAGAAAAATTCTAAAATCGGCCAAATCAACTTCGCCATCTCCATTCAAATCCGCTTCGCAGTCAGCTGAACCCCATCGGTATGCCAGAATGCTCAAATCAACCAAAGTAATTTTGTCATCATGGTTTAAGTCAGGATTTGAAAAACATTTTTCATTTTGAAATAGCAATTTATATCCACTCATTTCCATTTTACTTATGGCTTCAACTGGGTCTGACTGAGGGACAGAAAAAGAAGTTTGAATAATATTGCTTTTTCTATCTTGCTCATCAATAGCAAACAGTGTTAAACTGTGAATTCCTTGAGAGACGCTTTTAATCTCCAATCGGAACTCACCCACTTGATTACTTGCTCCTTTTATTTCTGTTTGATTGTCAATACTGGCAACAATTTCTACCTTAGGCAGGGTTTTGCCAGAGATGAAAACATCTTTACTTTCATTGTCTGCCAATGCTGTTTGAGTAAAGATAAAAATGGATATTAAAATGCAAAAAGCACCCACAAACGAATGCCTGCAAAAACTTCGCTCATATAAAATCCAGTGAGTGTTGTTTACTTTCTTTCTAAAACTTTTTAAGTTTCTGGTATAGGGGTAAAATTGCTGATTATAATGCATACAATAAAAAATATGTGGCTAAAAAGAGGCGTGCAAAAATTTTCCTCTAAGAGTTAGCCCAGGGAGACCAAACTTTGATATCCAGTGATCATAAATTTATTATACCATTATTAACTTGAAATATTATCCACAAAGTTACCGGCTAAGACTTACTGGATTTAATAGGGAATTTGCGTTATCCCTTGTCTTGTATGGATACTACACAAAACAAGGTATTTGGGGGTCTTTTGGGACAGACTAGGGGTCGACCGGAGGCTATTAAGGTAAGGTATCGCCTGTATGCCAGGAAGAGCACTGAGAGCGAAGAAAGGCAAGTTCTCTCTATTGATAGCCAAATCAAGGAAATGCTCCAAATTGCATAGACAGGGATAAAAGAAATCAACCCGACTCCGTTGTTAAGATAGACGGCAAGGACTTCATAAAATACGACCTGATTGACTATGGCTCATCCGGCGGCGAGAGCTCCGGCAGAGTGATAATATTTTTAGGCCCGCAGATTAGTATCAATGGTGAGGATTATTATCTTACTTTTCATTGGGAAGAAAGGCCGTTGACAATCACTATCCCCGGCAACGACCCGGCAATTTTTGAAAAAATGGTCTTGACGGCGAGGTTTGCTAAATAGGTAGCTGGGTTCGAATATATAACATGTTTATAACTCAACTTGACCGCGTCAAGCTAATCGGACAAAATGTATTTAAACTCATAAACTTATATGTTGCTACATCAGCCAAAAAACACAAAAAGCAGAGCCCTGCTTATTTCGACACTGCTTTCAATTGGGTTGGTCTTATTTTTCCTTGGTGGTAAACTGATTTCTGCACAGGCAGCGGAAACCCCAACCCCTTCACCAACTGCTTCACCCTCACCGACCGCCTCGTCCTCCCCATCTCCAAGTAACTCTCCTGCCACCTCTGACTTTCGACGCGATGTCCAGGAGGGTAAACAACAAGTGAATAACGATAAAGACGCTCAAAATAATCAGCGCGAAATTGACAATGAAGAAGATGAGAAAGCGGGAGACCAGAATGGCGACCATAATGTAATTGACGGAGAAAAACCGGAGAATGAGATTGAGCAGGAAATAGAAACTGAAGTAGAGCAGGAAGGCGACCAAGGTGGGGAAGGAAATACTACTACATCTCCAGGTAACACAAGTGGAGAAGGCGATTAAAGCACCACATTTAAAAACATGGATAAAAAACTTCTAACCGGCGTTATCATCATTGTTGTCATAGTGGCAGGAGCCATCTTCTTTACTATGCGGTTTTCGCAGGTGAGCAATATTGTACCTTCTTTGACTCCAACACGTTCTCCCGTTTTGTCACCATCTCCTTCCTCAAAGCCACAACAACTACCACAAGCAACTCCCACACCTGTTACAAAGAAGCCAGGAGTCCAACCCAAGCCCGCTGTAGCAACAATAACTAAGGTTGTTCTCAGTAAAGGCATTACCACAAGTGGCGCCGCTCTCAATCCTGCCAATACCTTTTCTCCCACAACACCGGCGACGTTTTACGCAGTTTTATCACTCAAAAGCGCTCTTCAAAGAACGGAACTTTCTTACACCCGCTACTATGAGGGAAAATATGTTGATTCAAAAGTTTCCCACCCGGCAAAAAACGGAGTGAGTTATTTCCACTTTACATGGACATTGAAGCCGGGGCAAACGAGAAAAGCGGGCAACTATTCACTCAATTTTTATGTCAATGGAAAACGAGCTCAAACGGTAAATTACATTGTCCAGTAGTAAATGCATTTTTCGTCTTTGGTATCACAACCGCACTGGAGACAGAAAACCCAACCTCATAATTTTCTTAGTTTTACTTGTTTTTGGTTCTAAAGTCCATTTGCTGTCCATGAAAAAATCCTGATAAAATCAGGATTTTTTCATCTGCTCCGCGGCCAGGACTCGAACCTGGAACCATCTCCTTACACATAATCCATAACTTTCGTTAGGGGGTGGACTATCTCATATCCCCAAAGGGATCCGGGTATATAGTCTCTACACATTTATCACTTGCGTGAATTTAGCTCGGGATTACCAGTTTAAAGGTTTCCCCGAATTAGCCCGATTTTTCAATTCGCATTACTACGAAAAGCTGCCTTACTCGACAGGGAGCCGCTCTACCATTGAGCTACCGCGGAATATTGTTAACACTGACAAGAGGAATTTTATCACAGTAGAACACATTTTTCAAGCTGCTTTTTCTTTAATATATATCTGGGAATCTTTAATAAATATAGTGGCATCCAAACAAGCTATAATCTCACGCTTTTCCTCTCGTGTGCCTTCTTGTAAGAGGTACTTGGCATAGTTCCGGATATTCACCTGGTTAGTCTGGGCTTCAGCAACTTCTTGGCCTAGGATGCCATTTACAAACTTTCTATGTCTTTCAACCTCTCGATTAAGCTTTTCAGATATCCGTATCTTATTCACAGGTATGTTGTCAAAAAGCTGAAGCAGTAAACCAATAAGGTTATCCTCCCGGATATACTTTTCATTGCAATACCGATTTCTAAATTTCGTGCAGTGGTAATAGATGTACTTGTTCACGCCACCATTCTTAAGCCGTTTGAATTTCTCACTTGCCGTCACTCCTGATCCGCATTTGCCGCATTTGAATATCTTTACAAAATTGAACTCTTTAGTACCCGGCCTCATTTGAGGCGCATGGACCAAAGAGGCCTGGACCTTATCAAACAAATCTTTATCTATAATCGGCTGGTGCTTGCCGTCATAGAAGATGCCACTGCCCAGGGGATACTCAAAGCGGCCGTAATAGAAGTGGTCGCGGAGAATTAAGTAGATTCTGCTTAAGGCCATATTGCAGCCACTCCGAGTTTTAAATCCCATCTCATTCAACCATTGCAAGATATCCCGGCCGCTTTGGCCTTGATACGCTACTCGCTCAAACATTTGTTTCATGATCGGGGCACGATCCGGGTCTATGATAATTTTCTTTTCGCCTTTACGGCATGAGGGATCATAGAAATATCCTAATGGTGGCATACCCGGCCGCCAGCCTATTGCGCATTTAGCCCGAAGGCCTCGTTTTACATTTTCGCCTTTGTGGTCGTTTTCCAATTTTGCTTGACTACACAAAATCATGAGAAGGAACTTCTCGTTTGGAGAATTAGTAAATCGTTGTCCATGGGTCCTGATCTCTTTAATGTATCCTTGGTCAATGAGGTCTACGATCTTGCCCAGATCGCCGGCATTGCGGGATATGCGGCTTGGATCCCAAGCCAAGATGCCATCAAAGGTGTTGTTCCGAATATCCTCAACCAGTTTATTGAATACCGGTCGTTGACCTGAATCTTTAGCAGAATGACTCTCTTGTCTAATTTCGGTTACCGTAATCCCATCTCGGATTGCCATCTGGACCATCTCTTTGATTTGGCTATCAATAGAGAGAGCTTGCCGTTCGTCCTGTTCCGTTGATTTTCTTGCATACAGGCAATACCTCGTCGGCTGGACCCCTAAAGCCCCCGAAATCCTTTGTGGTTGATATGTATCATTCATACCTACATTGATGACGCGGTTCCTCTGACCAGTCCAGACCCCTAGTTGGTAACTTAAACTACCCTTTACCTCTGTTTTGATATCCTATATACTTGGGATATGATTTTGCATATTCCGAAAGAATCACAGCAAATTAAAGAGTGGATTAAATCCGTGGAGAGTCTATCTCCGAAAAGGCGATGTTTATTTTTCTTATCGGTTTATTCTGCCCCCTGTTGGTTATAGGATTTTTTGTAACGAAAGGTCAGTCCCGGGTCGGACAACCGCCGGGCTATCCATTCCGCCATAATTTCAAAGTTTGATCAAAAAATGGTCGGCTTGGCATTTGCCTGGCAATCATAAAGGTCAGCGCTAAAGCGTCGCCAATATCCGGAGATGAGAATCCCGCTTCACACATTTCTTCCCTGGTTGCAATTTTTAATTTGCCATCAGAGCCGCGTCGGTACTGCATATCCAGAAGCCCGTCGAAGGCGGGATCAATGATTAATTTTCCTCCCTCCCGGATCCATTTTCTCATTTTGAAATAACCCTCGGTGATAGTGTCCTCGAAGTCACCCGAGGTTTTCTTTTCATATAGACGGACACCGAAATACTGATTCTTAACATACTTAGGAAGATAGTCATGATACTGGCAAAGGTTACGGCGAAGCATATCACACACCTCACCGCCAATTCCTTCTCTTTCCGGAATGATGAAAGAACGAAGATGCGGAACGCCATGACTGTTGGCGAGCGACGAGACCATATTGACAATCTGGCGGGCGTTGGCATTCTGGTCATGCCACAAGAGTCGTGCTGTATTGCCCTCGCGAAGCACAATGGCCGACTGTTCACGTCCGTCTCCTCCCGCAACAACACCTAAGACTCCCTCGGCAAATCTCGAATACTCGCCCACATATGCCCCTTGAATTTCCTGCTCGGTAAATAACATTTCGTATCCTTTAATCGAACGTCCTTCCCGCTCAAGTATTTTCAAGATCAAAATGGAAAACGCATCCACCAGATCGTCATGCTTTTCCTTGCCAAAACCAATGACCTGCTGGATAAGCGACTCGGCTCCATTTTTTGGGAAGAGAATTTTTCCGCTTTGAATAAGGTTTGCTGTAAGCGATAACCTGGCACGCTTATCATTGCCTTGAGGTGGAAACTCTTCGGCCGGATAATTTTCCTGCCGTAAGTGATCGATAAGCGCCTTTTGATAGGCGATACTTTCAATAAAGAGTTTGGTCGATATGCCCGCACCCAGGCTTCTTGAGACGGCCTTGGCCCGTTCGACGGTTTTGGGAAAATCCAGCCGTTCATTCACGGGGTTGGGGAGGATATATATGCGGAGGGCATTACCACGACCATAGACACGCGCCGAGACCATGGCCGTATAATCGGCTGACATCTTCTCGCTTATTGCTAAATCGATTCCTGTTGCGGCATACCGGAAAACGCTTGAACCACTATCGCTGGGAAGTACATCGTATCTCTGAATCCATTCCGGCCATATGACGCGGTCTTCATCGGCAATGATCCGGAGCAAGTACTCTCGCTGCCATGTCGCTTCATTGCCAACTTTGCGTTTTTCACGTTCTATCGAATCCGCATCAAGAAACTTTCCCGACCAAAGCGGATGGTCATCGGCGTCAAGAAGAGGATATTCACGGTGGATGCCATCAAGCACGCCGTCATCAATTTCCTGCTGTAGCCGTCGCAGGAATGAATCCTCGTGAAGAAGATTGCCGACAACTATAATTCTCGTCCCTCGATCACCCGCCGGAACCACATCTCCTTTGAACCACTGGTAAACCTTGTCCCGTCCTTCTTTTGTTTTAACTGACTCCAAACTCTCCACATCATCCACAATAATCAGGTCGGGACGGTATTGGAGGTGCCGCAATCCCCGAATGCTTTGCGAGACAGAGCCAGCCATTATCTTGGCATCGAAACGATTCATTGTCAGCGATTGGACGCCCCACTGACCTTGTTCCTCTTGGAAGGGTCCGAGGTCATGGCGTAAAAGGTCGTTATCTTCAAGTTCGCGTTTGATGTTCGCTAAATACTGCTGCGCCTTGGGCTGGGTTTCACTCAAGATCAGAATGAATTTTTTCTGCTGGCTGCCTAAAATCGCCCATATGGGGTAGGACATTGAGAAGATTGTGGACTTGGCTGAACCGCGGAACGCCACAATGACCGATAGAAATGTGTCGGCATCCTCGGTAATACCCAACATTTCGTCTTGAAATGAAGCCGATGGGTATTGGATATATTTACTGAAGTAAACTGGAAAGAACCATTTGTGGCTTTCGCAGACAATTTTTTTGCGGACCTTATGGTCTTTTAGGAGAAGCGGGATGATTGTTTCTTTATCCATGGTTTTTTTCTTGGCCACGATCGGGCAGAGACAGCCGAAGCGCTTCCTCTACGATTTTTTTCTGTTTCGGCGTAAGCTCTTCGTCTTCGGAAGAAATCTTGGCTCTTACTTCCAACCGATCGGCGTAGCGGGGGTGGTGCTGCCTCAACCAAAGGGCGATTGAAGGAAAATGCTTGTCTTTGATTAGGGAAATAAGTTGGGACTCGCTCATGTCAGTGATCAGCGCCTCACCTTCTTTGAGCGCTTCATCGGCCAGGCGGCGAAATTCTTTGTCGTCGTCCCGCCAGCGATAATAAGTGGTATGGCCTATGCCGGCTCGTTCGCAGGCGATCTTGAGAATGGGCATTCGCTTCAATTCTGCTAAAACCGCATCCTTATCGTGATCCTGCCGCTCTTTTATGGAATGTCGTTTCTTTTCGTTGTTCATGATATTTTCTTTGATTTGATTCCGGTCAGCTTCTGCCAACGGTTCCGGATTACCTCGGCGTAGACGCAACTTTTTTCCATGACATAACAGCGACGGTTCATTTTAGTCGCGGCAATCAGCGTCGACCCGCTTCCGCCGAATGGTTCAATAATGAGGTCGTCTCTTTTTGTAAGTACCTTTATGTAAGGGATGAGAATTTCCAACGGCTTTGTGCCAAAGATAATTCCTTGACCCGAACTTTTTTCATCAGCTGCCTTGAACTCGATGAAATCCGTAGGGCAGTATTTTTTACCTTTCTCATAGCTTTCCCAATGTGGCTTGCCCGATGTCGCAAAGAGCGCGTTCTCATATTCTTGTTCTAATAATTCTTCTTCCGGTTCAAGATTCAGCATGGCATTACCGCCCGTTCCCACTGAGGCAATATCTTGCTTGTTAAAAAACTTGTATTTAGCCGCAAAGCCAGACACTCGATTTGGCAGATGCCAGGTAATTGTATTGCGGTATTTCCAGTACTTCTCCATGGCATTCCATATTGTGCGAAGATTTTTTGGATTCTCGAACACTATAATCGAGAAATCTGGCTTTTGAACTTTCGCTACATTGGCCATCCAGAGATCGGTAAAATTCTCAGGCAGCGAATCAGTCCCTAGATATCTCCGATCACGCTTCAGGCCGAATCCTTCCGTTGACTTCTTTTTCTTCTTACCATGAAGATAATCCAAAATATACGGCGGATCTGTGAAACACATATTGGCCTTCTTGCCGTTCATGAGCTTCAGAACATCAGCTTCGACCAGGCTGCTGCCGCACATTAGGCGTGATCCGCCGAGCTCATAGACGTCGCCTTGTTGGATTTCAATCTTATCAATATTGAGTTTTTTGAGCTCCTTCTCCAGATCAAACTGTTCGGGTGTATCTTCAATTGCGAAAATGTCATCTAGATCTTCACTGGAGAATCCAACGTTGGCGAGAAATGTCTCGTCGAATTTTGTGAGGAGATTCCAATCAAACTCGCCGGTATTTTTATTGAGCCGGATATTAAGCTCCTTCTCTTTTTCGAGGTCGGGAATATTAAGATATACGACGGGCACTTCTTTGATGCCGATTTCTTTGGCGACCGAGAGACGAAAATGGCCACCAATCACTATATTTTCCCTTCCCGGAGCCCGATTCACGATAATCGGGTCGACAAACCCGTAGTGATTCAAACTTGCCTTGAGCTGTTCTTTGGCGGTTTTGTCCCAGCGCCTTGGATTATATTCCGCCGCCCGGAGCGTGCCAACCGGTATATACTTAACTGTTAGATTTTCTTGTGTCTTTGCCATATTGTTTAATTCAATTTTACTCTTGTTTTATATTGCTGTCAACAGATATGATGATTAAGACGCTTGCAATGGGAGAAGGGGCGTGCTACACTTATTTGCATGGGACTTCATCCAACACAACAAGCCATCCTTGAATTGGCCGAGAAAGAAAATATCGGCGAACTTTCGTTGCGCCAAATCGGCCAACGCGTCGGCATCCCCAATTCCCCTCAAATGGTGAAATATCACCTTTCCCAGCTTGAAAAGCGAGGCCTTATTAAAATAGACAAACCCAAGTATCTTATAGAACGCTATACCCCTGGGTGGGCGAAGGGACTGCTTGATAGTAAACAGGCCCGGTTATATAACATACCGATTTATGGGACGGCGAATTGTGGCACCGGCGGCATCATCGCTGAGCAAAATCTCGAAGGATTCCTTAGGGTATCGAATACGCTTCTTGGCCGAAAACCGGCGAAGTCATTTTTTGCCATCCGTGCCTCAGGCAATTCCATGAACCGTGCCAACGTGAATGAAAAACAAATCGACGACGGCGATTATCTGGTAATCGCTAAAGACAGCGGCATTCCCCATTCCGGCGATATTGTAGTCGCGGTCATTGATAATCAGGGCTTGGTGAAAAAGTTAGTGAAAGATCCGGAACACAACCAAATTCTCCTTGTCTCTGAATCAACAGAAGAATACCCACCGATTTGTATCCATAAAAACGACCAATTTTTAATAAACGGGAAGGTCGTGGAAGTAATAAAACAACCCAAAAATTAAAACATGTCACGCAAAGAAAACGAGTTTCCAAATTCAAACTTTACTGGCGAAGAAAATGACACCAAGGTAATCTTGCTTTTACCGAACGAGATTGTGATCAAAATGGTTCAAGCAAACGAACTCAAGCACTATGAAATATTTACCTGGCTCACCGGATTATTTTTTGCTGCCGCAATCGGATTTTGGACTGCGTACATGGCGAACCCACAAAACGCACTTTTGTGGAGTGCCTGTGTGTTTAGTATTTTCACCATAGTGTTTCTTGTTGTTGCTGTTTATTATCGTTCTCAGGTATACCACAAGAGTGTGAAAAGGAGCGCCTCATTCAGAGATTTTAAATAAGGCCATATAAAATATTCGTAGTCAAATGGGACACGGCTTTTGGATCGTGTCCCATTTGCTGAGTGGTAATTTACCCTTATTTTACTTGGTTATTTCGACAAATGAGACATGCTTATATGTTTTTTGGGACACCCCCGAATAGTGTCCCATTTGTCCCATTTGTCCCAGTATCACTGACCTGTGGGCCTCCAAATTTAGACCCATTGAAACCCCTTTAAATCCTTGCTAAAATTGGTTCACGACCAACACGCGGAGCCAAGTAGGACTGTCAGCTAGTTCTAATACTAAGTTGAAGGGAGAACGCAAGGTAAAACCTAGCGTTTTTTCTTTTACAGTCGGGTTCTGAAGTAAGTAGTTCAAAAATACCCTTTGTTCTGCTGGTTCAGAACTTTCAAAGATAGACTTAGCACGGCGAGCAACAGAAATGACCATAGATACGTACTAGGACCAAGGTGTAATTATTGTCGTAGCACAGATGTTCGTCATATGAACTCTGTTCGTCAATTAGGCGGTATGCCTAGAGTTAATGATAAGCTCCTACGAACCAACGAAGACTACTATATTCCCGAAAAGTAATGCCGACTAACCGTCGGCTTTTGTTTTAACCTTACCCGAGATGTCGCCAGAGAAGTATTAAACATGGCCTAAATATGACTTATGCTGGACATGTTGACATCTCATTGACTTTTAATCTGGCCGGGCGTATACTTATATTGAAAATCGCCTGCGCCTGCCGAAAGGTAGTGTGCAGGTTTTTGTTTATTTGATACAATAGGCTCATTATGGAACGAGTATCTATATTTATTGATGGATCTAATTTCTACCACCTAGTCCTTAAGAAGCTGGGTATAGAAGAGACCCAATTTGATTTTGAAGGTTTTATCACCTTCCTTATTAACGGTCGCAAAATTTCAGAGATGGGCAAGAGGTTTTATACTGGGACCGTTCCAGAGAAAGAGGGAGATTTAAAAACAAAGGAGGCTATGTCCAAACAGACCACTCTTTTCACTGAACTAAAAAAGACGCGTTGGGAGATCAAGACTAGCAAGTTGAAAAGAAGGATAGAAGAAATTCGTATAGACGGTCGGGTTGCTGATTTTAAAAACCTTCAGAAACTCGGTATTACTAAAATCAAATTTGAGCGATTTAGAGAAAAAGGCATAGATGTTAAACTGGCCACCGACTTAATTGTAGGTGCGGTTGATGATCAATACGACACAGCTCTTATTGTAAGCTCTGATTCAGACCTTATACCGGCGATTGACTGGGTTAGGCATCGAAAGAAAAAGAAAATAGAATATGTAGGATTTTCCATTCCAGACGAACATGACCCTAGAAAATCTACCAACCCGCTCATATCTTTAATTACTAAGACTGATATAAAAAGGATACTTGTTAAATCAGATTTGAAAAAATTTATTAAACCAGACCAGATGGGCTTACCCGACTTGTCGGACAAGAGAAAGTAACTGATTTGTATGCTTTAGAACCAACTTCGGAACAGGACACGCTTTAACCCAATCATACGACTTAAAGGCCGTAATCCATTGTTCTAAAGCTGTCCGATCTTGTGAGCATCAGAAAAAGAAAAGGTCCCAGTAATGGGATTTTTTCTTTTTCTGTATATCTTCCGCGGTCATAACACCAACTGCTTGGTGTTATGAAAGGACTCGAAAAGGCGGAGCGATACCCCGCAAGCTTGCGGGGTCGCGAGCCGGGGTCGAGAAAATTATGACGCGACGGCGTCATAATTATTCGTGACCTAGCCTGGCCGCGGAGCCAGATAGGATGAGCATCAGCGAAAGCTGGTGTTTTATTGTTGACTCAAATATTACATTTTTGGAACAGGGAAGAGCTCGTGGATTTCAACGCTGAACTCACCAGAATGATCACTTAGAAATGGATGATCGGTGACCAGAGATTTTGCAGTCTCCATGTCCTTGGCTTGAATAATGCTATAGCCGCTTAATTGAGTGGCAGTTCCCAGTGAACCATCATCAACTACTGCAACACCATTGGCCATCGGCTGACCCATATCGACCAGTGCCTTGCCGATCTTACCCATCCATTTCACCCCACTTCGCCATTATCTCATTGCGCTTTTCCTCTGACATATCCATCGGATCCGTTGCCGGTCCTTTGTACAATAATATAAATTTTTTCATTCTTAAAATATAAACAATTAAAACTGAATTTGCGATGAATTAATTCGTAGGCAACCCTTCGATTAACTTGGGGCAGGCATTTCAGAGCCGGCTTTTTCATACCTCAACCTGGGGCTCTTGAATCCTCATCTTATTTACATCATATTATAATATGCTAATATTATTATGTTATGACTGATTTATGTAATGAAATAGAAAAATTTGGAAAAGGAATTGGCAACACTTCACGATACCGCATCGTGGAAGGATTATTTAAGGGGCCAAGAACTGTCGGGCAATTAGTTAAAGCAGTTAAGCAGTCTCAGCCCCTGGTATCCCAGCATCTAAAGATACTTAAGTCTAACGGCATAGTTATTGATGAGCGCAGAGGCAAAGAAGTCTACTACTCTCTAAATGCAGGTTATATTGTTAAACTTCTTAAGGGATTAGCTAGCGAGATAAATCGACACAAAAAATAATATTAAATAAACAAAATATGAATTACGAAAAATTAGCACAAAAAGAAACAATTGAAAAAGTTATCAAATCCCTCAAAGAGCGTAGTGTAGAGTCAATTTTAGTTAATAATAAAGAAGAGGCTCTTGAAAAAATAAAAGAATTTATTCCCAAGGGGGCATCGGTTATGAATGGAGCTTCAAAAACACTTGAGCAAATTGGCTTTATCGATTATCTAAAGTCAGGTAACCACGATTGGAATAATTTGCACAAAGGCATTGTTGCCGAAAAAGACCAAGCTAAACAGATGATTCTTCGTAAGCAGGCCATACTATCGGATTATTATTTGGGTAGCGTCCATGCCTTAGCAGAGACAGGTCAATTTATCGTGGCTTCCAATTCTGGCAGTCAATTGCCCCATATAGTATTCACTTCTCCTAATTTAATTTTTGTAGTCAGTTCTAAAAAAATTGTTTCCACTCTTTCGGACGCCATGAAACGTCTTGAAGAGCATGTTATTCCACTTGAAGATGAGAGAATGAAACAAGCATATGGTGTTGGCACTGCACCAAATAAAGTCCTCATATTCAATGGCGAAAACCCCATGATGGGAAGGAACGTCAAGATGATAATCGTTAATGATGATTTAGGATTCTAACTCTTAAGTATCGTTTTTAATACTACCCCACTCCAGCGTTTTGAATGCGTTCTGTAAGCGAAGCCAAGAAACGAGACCCTATCTAAAACTATTCTTTTCTGCTACACTCAACTCACTAATTAATAAACGTATATATGGCAAAAAGAAGAACGGGAATAGGCGGAACCAACAGCAAGCGCAGGAGATCGCATTCCCACAAAACTAAGAAGCGCTTGGAGGCAAAGAGGGTTATGCTCGAGACAAGGAAGAATAAGTAGATTTTGTCTATGCTTCAAATATTTTTCGCTTTACTAGCCGGAGTCCTGACAATTGCCGCTCCATGTATTTTGCCGATACTGCCGATCCTTCTTGGCTCATCAATAGGCCAGACCAGCAAGACCCGTCCCCTGTTTATTGTCGCTGGGTTTGTTGTTGTTTTTTCTGGAGCGGCAATTATTTTATCAATTTTTACCCGAAGCTTAGGACTAAACACAAATATCATAAGAACTATCGGGGTTTATGTTTTGGGAATCTTCGGCTTGTTGATGCTCTGGCCGACCCCATTCGAGCTTCTAATGCTCCGCTTTAATAAACTCTTCGTTAGAGTCGGAGCTCTCGGCAAAGCGGCCAAAAGAGGAAACTTGAGCGGGTTTATTCTGGGTATGACGTTGGGGGTGGTTTGGACGCCTTGCGCCGGGCCAGTTCTGGCCTCGGTGTTGACGCTCGTGGCCCTACAGAAAGATTTGTCAGTAGCAGGAATTTTGCTTTTTGCTTATGCTCTTGGCGCCGGAGTGCCGATGCTTTTAATCGCCTACAGCGGCCAGTATCTTAGCAACAAAATAACCGCTGTAGCTAAGTATTCCAGATTACTCCAGCAAATTTTTGGAATAATAATCCTCTTGCTTTCAATCGCCATTTATTTTAATTACGATATAAAGCTATATTCTTTATTTTTAAAGTATTGCCCCAGTTCAAATCTAAAGTTCTAAACATGAAAATACTATTGCTAATCATAATTGCGGCGGTTGTTATCGGGGCCGGATTTTATATCGACGGACGAATGAGGCGTGTGAACATCTCCCTGAATACCGGCACAGGACAACCTGAAACCACCTCGACAAATATCAAAGTTGATTTTAAAAATTACGGCCCGGCTCCGGATTTTGTCGGAATTAATAAATGGTTAAACAGCGAACCCTTAACTATCAAGGACTTGCGTGGGAAAATTGTTCTCGTCGACTTCTGGACATACTCCTGCATCAACTGCATCCGCACTCTTTCGTACGTAACCAAATGGTACGATACGTATAAAGACAAGGGGTTCGTAGTGATTGGGGTCCATACTCCGGAATTTGTATTTGAAAAAGAAACCGGCAATGTTCAGGATGCCATTAAACGCTTCGGAATTCATTATCCTGTCGCTCAAGATAACGACTACGGGACCTGGAAAGCATACAACAACCAATACTGGCCGGCAGAATATTTGATAGACAAGAATGGGAATGTCGTTCGTGTTCATTTTGGAGAAGGAGAATATGATGTCACGGAAAATTCTATCCGTTCTTTGCTTGGGATGGACGTGACACAAAACAACTCCTCGAAAGAAAGCTTAGGTGAAGTTGCCTCTCCTGAAATGTATTTCGGCACCAACCGCCTGCAAAACTTAACACCCGAGCAGTTGGCGTCTTTGTTGCCAAAAGCATATTCACTGCCCAAAACTCTTTCATTAAATAATTTTGCCTTGGAAGGAAACTGGCAATTTAGCAAGGAGAGTATTAAGTTGGTCAGCGGCCAAGGAAAAATTAAACTTAAATTTCATGCAGGCAAGATACATTTCGTAGCCTCAAGCCAAAATTCCGCCAAACTAAAAATTACCGTTGACGGCCAAAGCCAACCGCCTATCGTGGTAAAAAATTCAGAGTTATATTCGCTCTTTGATTCAAACGATTACTCCGACCACATAATCGAGATCATGATAGACAATTCCGGTTTTGAGGCATTTACCTTTACTTTTGGATAGAATGCTATCTTGTCCAAGAGAGTTTAACTTCATGGGAAATATGCTATATTAATATTTATGAATACCCACATTCCACATCAGCGTATTGAGGAAAGGGCAAAAATAGGCCCTCATCTAACAAAGCATGAGCACCTTGGATTTAACGGTCGTTTAGCATTGCTAATAACAAACATGGTGAGCACAATGTGGTGCGCCTACCTTTTTGCCATGATCGCACTCATAAGCCTCCCGGCGGCAATTAACGGAGGGACAGCCACTCTTGTATCATGGGTGGCCCAGACATTTTTACAGTTAGTTCTTCTCTCGGTTATAATGGTGGGGCAAAAAGTTGCAGCCCAAGCGTCTGACAAACAAGCATTGCAAACATTCAAAGATACAGAGGCGCTTTTGAAAATCCAAGACGAAGTCCACAGATTGATAAAAATCAACAATGAACTGACCGAGGAAATCCACAATAACGTACTCAAAAAGTTTCAATAATAAAAATTCTGACCAGTTGCGCTTATTGTAGTAAAGGAAAGCTCACAGAGAAGGTGCTACCTTTGGTAATGGAGCTTTTGCATGTAATATTCCCGCCATGTGCCTTGGCTATCAATTGAGCGATAGAAAGTCCAAGACCGACACCGCCTAAGTCCCGGCTCCTTGCTTTTTCCACACGATAGAATCTCTCGAAGATGTGAGTAATTGCAGAGCTGGGAATTCCTATGCCATTGTCAGCAACATCAACAATATATGCGTATCCCTTTTTTGTTCCTGTAAGACGTATCCATCCTTTGTTTTTACCGTAATTTATAGCGTTGGCAACAAGGTTGCTGAATAGATTGTCTAGTTTGTCCGCATCTCCTTTTAAGATTACTGGTTCTATGGATGCCGTGATGTCAATATTCTTATTTTTAGCCAAAGCCATATGTCGTTGAACAACCTTAGAGATCAGGTCCTTCAGGTGTATTTTTTTGTATGTGAACACCCTCGATACACTCGGACCGCTTTTTGTTAACAAGGCGAGATCGCCTACAATTTGAGATATTCGAAGAACCTCCTCGTCAATCTCTTGCAATGATTCCCTGACTTCGGAGAAATTTTGAGGTTTTTGTTTCATGGTCAAATCGATTCGACTCTTAATAACTGCTACAGGAGTACGAAGCTCGTGTGAGGCATCGGCTAAAAATTCAGATTTTAATTTCTCCGATTCTATTAGTTTTTTAGTTCTGTCAGCCACTCTTTTTTCTAATGTACGCGAATACTCTGCCAACTTATCCTCTGCTTTTTTACGCTCAACAATTTCAGAAGCTAAACCATTGTTGGCAATGGTAAGCTCTGCAGTCCGTTCTTTGACGCGCTGTTCAAGTTCGGAATGAGCCTGGCGCCATTTAGCAACCGCTTCTTTCCTCAAGAATAACAAAAACGCCGTTAACCAGATTATAACTATTCCTACAACTCGGTTGATAATGGATATTTTAATTTCTATTCCAGCGGGAGATAGAAAAAATCCTATCACAGTGAAAATCGTAGCAACAATTGTGATCCAAATCAGTATGCGCTCTTCAACTATCCATATTGTTAAAATGAGTGGTATTACATAACCAATCCAATCCGAGTACTCTCGCGGAGTAAATATATCAACAATAAAAATAATGACTACAGAAATCCATATAAACACTGATATTCTCTTTCTAGTATTATCAGGGGGGGCGATTATCATGCTAGGTCTGAATTTTGTAACCAATTTTCTTTACTGTTTGGATCAGTTTTTTTTTGAAATTGTCGTCAATTTTTCTCCGCAAGTAACGGATATGGACATCGAGTTCGTTGCCCGTAGGCTGATGATCAGGACCCCATATGTGCTCTACGAGCTGGGAGCGTGTTAAGACCATATTGGGATACCGAAGAAAATAATCCAATAGTCCGTACTCTTTTGGAGTCAGGGGGATTATTTGCCCCTCTCGTCTGACTTCATGTGTCGAAGGGTCAAGAGACAGGTCTCCCGCTTTCAAAATAACTGCACTGACGGTCTTCCCTCGCCGGAGCAAAGAACGAATACGTGCATGTAATTCCTCAAAAGAAAAGGGCTTTATTAAATAGTC
>Ga0209515_10003911_pt1 | contig 20621 bp, 19 predicted proteins | sample Subgroupgradi54m_FD_187454 | JGI IMG/M metagenome (GOLD analysis project Ga0209515, IMG submission 187454) | Subsurface groundwater microbial communities from S. Glens Falls, New York, USA - GMW60B uncontaminated upgradient, 5.4 m (SPAdes)... ...
ACAATTTTAAACTCTCTTCTCAAAAATGCCATTGCGCCGATTCCCACTGCATTTGAAATATCTAGCATTTGTTGTGTTCCAGGTTTTTGTTTAGATACCCATGCTGCAAGGACTGCCGCAATAATGAAAGCAATAACTGACGCACCAACAGGAATTATTTCTTTGAGCGTCATTTACTAGATTTTTGCCTATTTGTGGTAAATATAAACCATTTTAGAACAAGATTCTATTTTCTTTTTTTGTACGGCGCAAAAGTTTTTCCTGCAAGTCCTTGTCTTACTAGTTTGTTGAATCTTTTTCCATGACTAAGATATGGAAATCTCATATGAATCAATTCGTGAACAATGGTATTTTCTAGAATTTTTTCATCGGGCATTTTTTTAACATTTACAAAAATCAGGTTGTGCTGCATGTAGGAAACTCCATAGTACTTGTAAGCAGATGTTCTTCTTCCTTCAGTCATTTCTTTTGGCACCTCAAGAACTTCTTTGGTAGTAAGGAGCACCTTTGGCTCCGGTATTCCGAATCTGTTGGCGTAAATTCCAGTCTTTTCTAGAATCGTAAATCGTAGATTTGAATCAATCTTCACAGTCATTTAATTTTTTAAAGAACGTTTAATTTCAATTGTCAATTGTTGTGTTTGAACTGGTTTACTTTTTCTATTTTACCACAAAAATAGTTATCAGGGTCAGAACTTGTGTAGCTTAATCATAGATCATACAGCCACCGTGTCATCATACCCCAGCTAATATTAGCCACTTTTATAGGATAAAAACGATGGGTGTCTAGTTGAAGATATCAAAAGACGAACTAACACTAGTCAATGATGATGCATTAAGCAAGTTCTATTCAGGTATCAAATCACAAGCTAGTTCTGGTAAGTTATTGGGGTTTAGTTAGAAAAATTCACTGTGAGAAGGCTTAACAATAAACCAAAAACAATAATGCCAAAACCAATTATTTGCAATTTTCTTTTCTTATTTTCTGCTTCTGGATTTGGTCTCCCACCATCAAGTGGAAGTTTTCCAAGATCTGCACCTTCACCACCACCTTTTGTGTATTGAGATTTGAAAGATGAATAACTTGCAATAAAAGTACCTAGTATTCCTATCAAAACGCTTGCAATAATTATCGAGCCAGATTGATTCATAAGTTTCGGGGGTTATGGAGGTATTCCCGTTGCTATGTCAGGGTTAACATCAATGACTCTTGGATTATTTTCCAATGTCCACAGATTTTCCTTTGGAATATACGCTGTAAAACCATTCATGATAGTAAAATTGTATGTAATATCACCACCAAGACGTTTTACAAAAATGTAATCATCATCTATTGGTTTTCCTGATGTGCCGATAAATATGGAGATCATATTGCCCTTTGTCACCAGTTCTGTTTTGTTGATTGATTGTATTATCACTCCCCAATTACGCTTTACTAGTGAATCTGCTGTTTGTTGTCTGACACAGGCAACAGAGATAAAGGATTTCTTCATCAGCACCATGCCAGCAGGGCATTGAACAGTAATAGCAAACTCGCCATTTTTCAATTGTTTTAATGGTGACAAAGAAGGCTGTGGTGGATTTTGCTGAATAGGTGTTGGTGTAGGTTGTGTTGGAATGCTTTGTGTTGGTGTGCTTTGTGCTGTTTGATTTGGAATGCTTTGTGTTGGTGTGCTTTGTGCTGTTTGGTATGTCATTGTTGGAGGAGTCTGCGGTGTTGTGAAACCTATAGTATATGTTCCTAATCCTGTTTTCTGAAATATTGCTATTTGTGGTGGGGGTGCATAGCTTAATGAGCCTGTCCCGTAATATTGATGGTTTCTTACTAACTGTGAATTATAATACCAAGTGTTTACTGGAAATTTATGACCGTCTGTTGTAGCATACAGGGTTTGATCTGTGATGTTCTGTAGTGTTCCTATTGCAGATGTAGAATTTATAATATTCTGTGATGTCCCTGTACTTTCTATGTATATGCCTGCATCATACATTGTTTTGCCAGAAATCGTCCAAGGAATTTGTTTTGTAACAATTTGTCCTGATGTATTGTCTCTTACCGAAGCCATCCATCCGTTGTTGTAATAAATCAAAAATTGATAATTATCTCCTTGTATATATGGCAAATTCAAATACTTTGTATTATAAACACCATCAGACACATAAAAATCCGACAGATCACCTGTATTACCATAACCAAATCCAAACTGCAAAAACTGTCCGTATGTAGTATGAACCCATACATAATTCAACAAGTAGGGCGAATTTAAATTTCCTTTTGGCAAAGTCATGTTTGTTTCTACACTTGTTGTATTTCCAGCAGTCCAACCTTCTACTCCCTTCTGCCAGACCCATGCTGATGTTTGTGCATAGGATGAGTGTGATGATATCAATACGAAAATTAATATCAAAAATAATACAGCGAATTTGTAAATCATCATTCTAGGACTCAATTTTCCAGAGTGAATTTTTTTTATCGCTCCTCTAGTTATTTTCCAAGTTATTTGATTACTCATTTTTCTTAATCTCAACTTTTTATTTTGGTTTCAAAATTTCCTATAGTAAGCCAGCCATGTGCTAAAAGTTTTGTTCCTGTACTTGGCTTGACACAAGCTGGATATTCATTTGATTCTTTAATTATCAGCACAAAACCTTCTTTGCATATTATATCTTTTAATGCGGTTCCTGATTTGATTTGTTTTAATGGTGACAGTTCTACTTTTTGTGAAACTTGAGATGTTTTCTGAATTGATGTTTCAACAGATACTGACTTTGTAGCATTTGGTTGAGTGTTGTTTTTTCCTATATTCATTACGTTAACTGTTCCCGAATATGTGACAGTAGTGTGACCTGTAGGAGGGGAGGGGGGAGTAGATTTTCCAGTCGCTGGGCATACAAAAACTGAATAATTAGCTTGCATATCCATCAATACCCTTTTTTGAGCGTCTGAAAGTGGATACCAAAAGTTTCCATTATTATCATATTGACAAGCTTTTGCCTTCTCTTCGTCTGTAGCAGTTAACTCATTAGGGCACTCTGGAGTCATGCATGGTCCGCCACGGTGTAATATGTTGTTGAAGTATAGTTTTTCATCATATAACAAAAATCCATTCGTCGGTCCAACATGTCCAAATGCGTCTGACAATACTGTTGGAGTTCCGGTGTCCTGACATGAACGTGATTTTGCGGAGATGAGATTTCCCAATAAAGCGTATACGCAATCAGGTTCTGATGAATTAGCAGCTTGATTAGATTGAGCAAAGACAGAATTTGAAAGTACAATAGAACTACTAAAAATAATCACTGACAGTGTGATAATAAATAATAGTTTCCTCATATTTTGAACATCGCTTCCTACTTTATAGAGTATGCGAAGTTGTGATTCTTACCTTCATAACTATAATTTGTATGAAACTTCAACATTACGAATTTCTGAATCAGAAAGAATTCATACCAAACATGCTAATAAGAGATATCGTAAAGGATCTAATCGTACGATTAGTAAATTTCAAATTCAATCTTGTGTGAGTTTCCCACCAGGTTGTATCAAAACACCACTACCAGAATTGACAAAGAGTTTGTGTGATGCAAAGTTGACACCCAATGTTATACCATTTGGAATTGTAAGAACTGAATTGTTTGCCACAAATACGTCTCCAGTGGCATTGAAATTACTTCCCATAGTACAGCTTGACGAAATAGTCCAATCGCCAGGAGATGTAGGCGTCTGGCACCATAGTGAAACACTGGCAATCCAAGTAGACCAAGCTGGTGGTGATTGAGGGCTTGTACACACGTCGCCAAACACGATATTAGATAGATGGTGATATTCACCAGCTACCCAAGCGTTCAAAGGTTGGGATGGATCTATAGCTGCTCCGAAATAATCACCATATCTGCAGCTCAAATCATCTTGTGAGCCTGTCTTTAGGAGAACTAGTGGTTCTACAGAATTAGGTTGATCAAAGGTCGCTTGGCCAGTAACATAAAGTCCTGGATATGCTGTTGACGATGAATAGCCAAAAATAACATCCATTCCACCTGCATTATCAAGAGTCAAAGCTGGAAAAAAGTAATACGTATTTGCGTTCGAAATTTCTATCTCATTGGTGGTTGTTGAAGCGGTATTGTACCAAAACAAATGGGCGCAGGAACGAGCAGTATTATCATGAGCAGGGACACATGAATCGTTAAATGAAAACCATAACTTTCCCTTAAACCAGGCCGCATCCAAAACTCTATGGTCATTAGTCTTGATCAGAACCGAAGTTCCTGGTTGAACCGCTCCAGGAGGATTAACTTGAGTAGCAGCTGTTGAGGTCAAGTTATTCGTAATCTGTGCGGTTAGCGCAGGTCCGTATATCTTATAAATAGTAACTGTATTCGTTCCTGACGGATATGTCGGATCGTCACTAGCCATGAACAAATCATTAGTCGAACTTAGAGATCTTGCAGGAGTGATGGTGAAGGTTGAATCGGTAAATTCTGTCTTTGTAAGGGATGTAGTTTTATGTCAGGACAGATCGCTTTTTGCGATCAACATTACAGATTCACCTTTAGTTACCAGCGCTAGTCTGTTAAGACCCTCTACTTTAATGAAACAATTCAAGGCCCACCACGGGATTCAACTGATGGTTCAACTCTCTTTCCGTTATTGAATTGGTTTTCTACATCAATAAAACGTAATATAATGAGTATTGATAGATCTGATTACTTCACAATAAATCAATATCTAAAAAATACAACCGAAGTGTGTCCATATTGCACACAATAAAATATTGATTCTAAAACTATGAATGAATCAGTGCCATTATCGATGAACTATTTTGAGAAAAATAAAATTTAGTCTACTCGTGTTTTCTTTTTACTTTGAATAAAGCAATTGCAGCTCCTGCAATTCCTCCAACTGTTGGCAATACCCAAAAGGCATTTGTCATCATACCAGCAACAAATAGAGCAGTCATATCAACTGGAATAATTATTCCTCCAACTGGTGCGATAGAACCTGTCCCCCACAACTTTGTGGCAATGTTACTTTTGTGTAAAGCTCCAGTAGCATCATTGAAAGAGGCCTGTATGTTGTCAGTTCCACCACCACCCGTATCTGAATAGGTGAACGTTGCGACGCCGCTAGCATCAGTGACTCCTGTGCCAGTCTTGCCCGCGTTGGGACCGCTCGTAACAGTAAAGGTGACTGTAATTCCAGCTAAACCCGCCCCGGTATTGTCCGTAACCGTCGCCATAACTGTATGCGAGGCACCAATAGCATTGGTGGCCGAATGTGGGGTTAAAGTGATACCGGTAGCTACTCGACCGCAGGGCAGACTATCTGGGGTGAAGGGCTGGTCAAGGATGTTGTCAAAGACTTTTTTGTCATATGCATTGGGTCCAAAGGTGAACCAAGTGTCTTGGCCGTTGTAGATTACCAAGCCGTTGGTCGATGTCCGTGCATAGCCTACTTGGATGCCGCTAACTGCAAGGCCATTGGTACCAGAAATAGCATCGCACCAATTAGGGTCGAACGTTGTAAAAGTATTAGAATCGCCAATGGCATCGTTCAAGCCGGGTAGGGGACCCAAAGAAACACCGCGAGTCAGCGTTGCTGGCACACTCTCAGTCTCAACAAAAGTTATCGGACCGGCAAATCCCCCTGGTCCTGGGTTGCTTGACGTGAAGGGGAACAAGAATGTACTGTAAACAGCCGAGCCCGCTGCAATAGGGGAGCAACGATCACCGTCAAAAATTACTACCTTTCCCAATCCACTGGTCAGATAGCTATTCAGCGCGGTCATGAGACCGGGATGGCTTCCAATATCACATACCATATAGAGCATCACCGTGTCGAACCCTGCTATGGCGCCAACGCCGCCGGCATCGACGGTAGAGACTGATACATCAGTGATTGTCACTGCATTACTGCTTGGAGCCGGAGTCGTGTAGATACCGCCTGAGAGTATAGGAATGCCATTAACGGCGTTCCTGAGAATACTTGATCCTGCTCCAGGCCCGGCGCCGTCACTTATGCCAGCACCAAAGTCGGTGATGTACGCCACGTGTATGCTGTGAGTAAGAGCAAATGCGTTGTGGTTAGTATTTGGCGTTAAAGTTCCAAATATCAGCACAATCGCTAATATGGTCATTAATGCATGTGAGGTATTAGTTCCTTTGAATTTCAATACTTCAGAAAGTTCTCATTAATTTATAACACTTGAGGAATCTATAATTTTAATTCCGTCATAGTGATCCTAAACTCTAGAGGACGGAATCTAGAAATTCTACGGGAAGGCGTCAATGCACTCTTTTTCCCGCAATCAAATACCACCGATGTAGTGAATTTTCTCATGATCTTTGAGATCTGCTTCGAAGATAGATATGCGGCCGCAATGCTGACATACAAAAAAACCGTCACTTGAAGCATCATCAGCAAGTTTCAGTGCCTTTCCGTTCAACGAGGTTATTGAAACAGTTTGATTCACGGCTGTGACCGCAAAATCACTTTCTTTATTCAATAGTTTTAAGAAACCTTTAATCGACTCTATTACCTTACTAATTGCAATTTCTTCATTCCCCAATGATGTCAGAACAAATTCATGAATTTTTAGCATAGGTATTGCTTCAACTTGTTCAGCGACATGAACCGCAAGTTTTGACATTACCGCCTCCACGTCTTTGCATTTTACAACTATCACTACTTTTCTCCCTTACCAGATCAGTAAAAAAGGATTCTATTTTTACTCTTTGTCGATAAACTCGTTTGCTTGCGTTGGATGAAATTTTGATTTGTGGATTAATACTAAATAAGATTTGTGTTTGTTTAAATATAATTTATCAAAACGATGGTCAATAACAGCTTAGTTATCATCATACCCCAACTAACACATAGAATCCATGATAGATTGAGCTTTATTTCTTATCTCTGCATTTATTGGTACAATTACAAGTCCTTCGTTAGGTTGTCCATACAAAACTGCTGAATTTTCTGGTGCAAACACAACAACAGGTAAAACTAGCAAGTCTTCTTCTCCGATAACAGCAATCCTTACTGGTTTTGGAGACTGGAATGCTTTTTTTATTGTGTTCATGCTTTCCGTTGTAATTTCTGCTGGAGGGTTGGTACAGTTTAATGTGGTCATTACATTAGCAGAAGGCATTTCTCTTTTAACTCTCTTTTCTAATCCATCTACAATTTGTAACGATGGAATGATTCCAAATTTGATCAATTTTTCTGTTGTTACGTCACCAACTGAAATTATAAATGACTCTATGGGTAAGTTTTTCAAAATACTTTCTTTGGTCACATCAGAATCTTTGAGCAAAATCCCTAGTGGCTTTTTTAGTTTATCTCTTAGGTTATCTGGAAGGTGCACAAAATATCTTTGTTTTAAACTATTTTTGTGTAGCTACTTCGGCTTTCATTTCCTCATTTAACTGAGCTGCTAATATACTACATCTTGCTGCAACATTTTTTGCAACACTAGTAAATGCAGAGGCGTGTGCAGATTTTGGATCTGTCACTAGTACAGGTTTGCCTGTGTCAGAACCTTCCATGATTCCTGGATTAAGTGGTATCTCGCCTAAGAATGGAATGCCATATTTCTCACTAATTTTTTTTGCGCCTCCCTTACCAAAGACATGATGATCTTTTTTACAGTCTGGACATTTGAAGTAGCTCATATTTTCTACTATACCAATAATTGGCACATTTAGTTTCTGAAACATGCCAAACGCCTTTACTGCAACATTACTTGCCACATCTTGTGGGGTTGTAACTACGAGTATTCCAGTAATTGGAATGGTCTGAGCCAGTGTTAATGGAATATCTCCAGTACCTGGAGGAAGATCAACAATTAGATAGTCTAAATCACTCCAATTAGTATCAACAAGAAATTGTTTAACAATTCCTGAAATTATCGGTCCTCGGTATATTGCGGCTTGATGGTCTTGTTCAGCAAAAAACCCAAACGAAACTACTTTGAGCCCATTTGATTCGGCTGGTTGTAGCTTGTTATTTTCAACTTCCATTACAGATTTTCCCATTCCAAGCATCAATGGGACACTTGGACCATAAATGTCAGCATCAAGCAATCCAACTTTTGCACCAGCCTGTGCCAAAGCTAATGCAAGGTTAACTGAAACAGTAGTCTTTCCCACTCCGCCCTTGCCACTTGCAACACCAATGATATTTTTTACAGTTGGCATCATTTCATCCATGCTTAGTGCACGGCCTTCCATTACTTTGGCAGTTACCTTCAGATCAAGTTTTGAAACTCCTATGGCGCTTATTGCTTTTCTAACATCCTCTTCTATTTGATCATTGAAGGGACAAGCTGGTGTTGTTAGTTCAAGAGTAAATTTTAGATCATTGTTATTAATTTCAAGATCTTTGATCATTCCCATAGAAACAATGTCTTTTTTTAGATCAGGATCAATCACTGTACTTAAGGTCTTAAGGACGTCATCTACAGATACCATAATTAAAAAAATCCCTGTACATTATTTAAACATAGGCAAAAAAGGTTAATTTTATCATTCCAAAGATTCATAAATTGAAATTTTATCAAATTTCTTAGATGTTTTCTATATCTACTCTTACTGATGTAGTTAGGATTCCGCCCAAACTGTTTGGAGAATCTCTCAAAAAAGCAGCAACTACCATACTTAGAGAAAAATACGAGAGCATGATAAATCCCGAACTTGGCTATGTAATTATGATTCTTGATACAAAAGTTGAAAAAATGGGAAAAATTGTTTCTGGAGATGGCGGTACATATCATAAAGTTGAATTTACAGCCCTGACATTTTATCCAAAACTTCAAGAAATTGTTAGAGGAGAGATTGTCGAAATTACTGACTTTGGAGCATTTGTAAGAATTGGAGCAACAGATGCATTGTTACATCTCTCACAAATTATGGATGATTATCTAAAAAGCGATGTAAAATCCGGCATGATACTTGCTAATCAAAGTGGAAGAACCATGAGAATTGGTACTACTCTTCGTGCAAGAATAACTGCGGTTTCCCTTGGAAAAACGGCAGCAATGAAGATCGGTATTACATGCAGACAACCTTTCCTTGGTGCAGATGAGTGGATAGAAGAAGAAATAAAAAAAGCAAAAGCTCCACCAGCGAAAGCTCCCGCTGCTCAAGCTGAAAAAGCCAAGAAGACAGTAGAAGCAAAGTGAAATTAACATGGTAAGAGAAATGGCGTGTAGAAAATGTAAATTTGTTACGATAGGCAAAGTGTGCCCTGTTTGCAAATCATCAGATCTGACACCAGATTGGCGCGGTTCTATTCTTGTTGTTGACCCAGCCACTTCGGTAGTTGCAAAAACTTTGGGAATAACAGAAAAGGGCAAGTACGCGCTCAAGGTAACCTAGATTGCACATACGTGCAAGAAAGGCACTTGACAGTTTTTTAGCTGAAGATATTGGAAAAGGAGACATTACAAGTAATCTTTTACCAAGAAAAAAAATTTCTGCAAGCATAATTTCACGACAAGAGGGAATTGTAGCTGGTGTACAATATGTAAAATTCATCTTTGTCTCAAGAGGATGTAAAGTAAAAATTCTAAAAAAAGACGGTTCCAAAATTAAACCAAATCAGAAAATAATGGTTGTTTCTGGTTTTGCCCACACCATATTGTCATGTGAAAGAACTGCGCTTAATTTGTTATCCAGAATGAGCGGCATTGCAACTCAAACCAATCATCTTGTGAATAAAATAAAGAAAGTAAATCCAAAAGTAAAACTCTATTCCACAAGAAAAACAGTACCAGGATTACGTTTGTTTGATAAAGAAGCTGTGGAAATTGGTGGTGGCAATAGGCATAGAATGTCACTTGATGAGATGGTAATGATAAAAGATAATCATCTTGCGGTTGCTGGTTTATTAGAGTTAATTCAGAAAGCATGCAAACGATACAGAACAATAGAAGCCGAGGTAGAAAACCTTAATGATGCAATTCTTGCTGCAAAAGCTGGAGCATCCATAATAATGCTAGATAATCGCGCACCAAAAGAAATTTCAAAAATTGTTGGCACTTTAAAAAAATTGCATCTAAGAGATAAAGTTAGAATCGAGGCCTCAGGTGGCATTGATTCTACGAACATCCAATCTTATGCAAGGACAGGTGTTGATATGATATCAGTTGGAAAAATTACTAGTTCAGCATCAGGGCTAGATTTGAGTTTGGAAGTTAACTGATTGCAAGCATTCGTTCTATTGCAAGTTGTGCTTTTTGAGCAATATTTTTTGGAACCCTGACTTCGTATTTTTCTTCTTTTAGCGAGGCATAGACTTTGTCAAGAGTTATCATCTTCATGAATTGGCATACTGCTTTGTCTGAGACTGGGATGAATTCTTTTTCAGGATTTTGTTTTCTCATCCTGTAAAGTATTCCCGTTTCTGTTGCAACAACAAATTTCTTTGAAGTTGAGATCTTTGCGTGATTCATCATTCCTTCAGTGGACAAAATCTGAACTTGTCTACCTCCATAATCTCCTGATGCAACATCATACATAACTGAAGAAGTACAGCTACATTCTGGGTGGATAAGAAATTCGGCGTTGGCATATTGATTTAGTTTTTCTTGTACATCCTGTGATCTGATTCCAGCGTGTACGTGACATTCGCCTGCCCAGATAAACATGTTCTTGCGATTTGTCATCTTTGCAACATATGATCCTAAGAACATATCTGGCAAAAATAGAATTGCTTTATTTTCTGGAATGGATTTCACAACATTTACTGCATTTGTCGAAGTACAACAATAATCAAGTTCAGATTTCACTTCCGCAGTAGTGTTTACATAACCTACAGTTATGGCTCCTGGGTGTTCGCTCTTCCATTTTCTTAATTGATCTGCTGTTATGGTATCAGAAAGTGAGCAGCCTGCAGCCAAGTCTGGTATGAGTACTTTTTTCTCTGGGCATGTGATGGCAGCAGTTTCTGCCATAAAATGTACACCACAGAACAAAATCGTTTTTTGTTTTGTCTTTGCAGCTTGCCTTGATAATCCTAAAGAATCGCCTACGTAATCGGCAATATCCTGTACTTCAGGGATTTGATAGTTATGAGCCAAAACAAGAATGTCTTTTTCTTTTTTGAGCTTCAAGATTTCTGACTTTAAATCCATTTATCCAAAAGAAACTGCCTACTTTTCTCATTTAAAGGATCAGGTCTATGACAAATTTTATGACATGTTGTGGTATGATGGCAAATATTGCCATTTATGTTCCAATTCTAATATCACTTTGACAGACTGCTCTCAAGCACTCTATTGCAGATAAAATTGCAAGTCTACTAGTTTTTGGATTACTAGAGCTTGGTACATTTTCTACTTTAATCAAGAATTTACCAAATTTGCCTTGAGCCATTATCTCATGAGTATTTTTGTCAGTGTTTGGATCTGCAACTATTCTTACTTTTGTGTTTAAGCTGCCAATCCCAGCCAAGCTAAGAAGAGCTGCCACGTTAATATTTGCTGGAAAAAGTCTGACAGCTTCTTGGGCGTTGCCTTCAAAAATTGTTGTGGGCTCTTTAATATTTTCAATATCAAGTTTTGATGTTTCAAAAAATTTTGCTCCTTTTAATGATCTTGGACTTTTTGTCGTAACCAAAGTAATTGATTCCAATTCATCCTTTACTGACCTTATACCGTCTAGACCCAAAATTGCCCCGGAAGGAAGATAGACTGTTCTCTTGAAATCCTTGCAACCTTCAATTATAATATCAAAAATTGATTCGTCTAAAAGTGCTCCAACACTCATAATCATCAAATCTTTTCTGTTTTGTAGTATGCTAAGCGCATTGTCTCTAACTGCATCCTGTGAGGCAGCTTCTACGATAATATCAGATGGTGCAGCAGCAAGCAATCCAACATTTTCAGTGATCTCGGGTTTGTTCTTTAGTTTTGTTACTAATGATTTTGAAGCATCTTTAGAATAATCAAAAACATGCGTTAGTTTGGCTGGAATTTTTCCTGAATCAATTGCCAGAGCAATTTCAGTACCAATAGCGCCACATCCTAAAAGTCCAATTCTCTTCAAACTAACCGATCTTATAGCAAACCCCTGTTAAAGCTATTAGTCATAGGAAAAATAATCCTACCCAAACAAGATTAGTACATAAAATTGAATAATGAAATTAATCTTGGTAAATACAGAGAAAAGAAGGTCATCGATTGAAACAAGCTGAATCTGGATTAATGGAGAGATTCCTCTTCAGGATAGCCAAGCAATGGATAGCTGGAGATACGATGGAACAAGCTTTGGAATCTGCACGTCTTGCAAACAAAAACGGCATGGATGCGATAATTAACAAGCTTGGTGAACACATGACTTCAAAAAATCAAATTGAGAACACTGTTTCAGAATATCTTGTTCTCGTTTCTAATTTACATGAATCTAAAGTAGAGGGCGGGGTATCAATCAAACCCACACAGATAGGCTTATCTAAAAACAGAAAAGAATGTTCAGATAACTTTAGCAGAATAATAGAAAAGGTATCACTATCACAATCCTTTGTTTGGATAGACATGGAATCATCTGAATATACTGATGACACCATAGGAATCTATAATGAGCTATTTGGCAAGTATGAAAGACTAGGCATAGCTCTTCAAGCAAATCTAAAGCGAACATCAAAAGATTTAGAAGAATTACTAAAAATGGGAGCAAAGATTCGTCTTGTAAAAGGGGCTTATCGTGAAAATAAGAAAATTGCATTTCAGATAAGAAAAGAAGTTGATGAAAATTATAAAAAATTAATTGAAATGCTTTTTATTAATGGAAATGAATTTGGGATTGCAACACACGATTCTAAATTAATTGATTATGCAATACAATTATCCAAAATACATGAAAGAAAGTTTGAGTTTCAAATGCTAAAAGGAATACGGGACGAATTAAAGCCAATTCTTTTAAAAAAAGGATTTTCAGTATCAGAATACATTCCATATGGAACCAATTGGCTTCCCTATTCCCTTAGAAGGTTAAAGGAAAGAAAGCGCAACATCTTGCTTTTGGGAAGTTCCTTTATTCATTCACATCGAGTTTGAGTTTGCTCTCGCATAAATTGAAGCAAATAGTAAGCTCCACCAGCTCCTTTACCTGAAATTCCAGACTCTTTCCAGCCAACAAAAGGTTGGGCTCCAACCATTGCGCCAGTGGTTGCACTTGCATCTCTGTTAGCATAGGTTACACCTGCTTCAATTTTTTCAAAAAAGGCTTCGATTTCCTTCTGGTCTTTGCTAAATATCCCAGCAGTAAGACCATAATTGGTTTTATTTGCCATTTTTATTGCCTCATCAAAGCTATCAAATTGGATTACACAAACAAATGGCAAAAACAATTCTTCTCTTACCAGCTCATGTTCTTGTGGAAGGTCAGTAACTATTGTGGGCTCTACAAAATATCCGTGTTGGTAATCTGATTCCTTTAAAACAGATCCGCCAAATACAACCTTTCCATCTTTTTTTGCAATATCGGATACTCGTTGGAATTTTTTTACAGCATCTTCATTGATAACCGGCCCTAAAAAAACATCTTTTTCCCAAGGATGTCCTATCTTCAATGACTTTACTTTTGATACTAATTTTTCCATAAACTGGTTTGCAATATTTTTTTGCACATAAACTCTGGAACAAGCACTGCATTTTTGCCCACCATAACCAAACGATGCCCGTAAAACTCCTTCTGCAGCTTTTTCAAGATCAGCAGATGCAGTAATTACCGTAGGATTCTTTCCTCCCATTTCGGAAATAAACGGTCTTGGTTTTTTTTCAACGAAAGATCGAAAACCAGACATCCCAACCTCTTTTGAGCCAGTAAAAGCGATTCCATCAACAAGTGGACTTTCAAGGATTGTTTTACCTACTATACTTCCTGCACCAGTCACAAAGTTTAGAGCTGCAGGAGTAAGCTTGTGATAGATTGTTTTTACAAACATGAAGGCGGAAAGCGGTGTGTCACTTGATGGTTTAAGAACCGCAGTATTACCTGTAATGAGAGCTCCGGTAGTCATTCCAATTGCTATAGCCGATGGAAAATTAAATGGCGATATTATTCCCCAAAGACCATATGGTTTGAGCACACTTCGCGTCTTTTCATTTGTGCTTGCACTCTTTGTTTCCTTAGAAAAGCCTTGGTTTAATTCAAGTTGGTCTGCATAAAATCTAAGAAAATCGATTGTCTCATCTATATCGCCCATAGCCTCAAGGCGATTCTTACCGTTCTCATATGTCATTATAGCAGCAAGTTGAAATTTGTCAGAAGAGAACGTATCAGCACATTCTCTAAAGATTTCAATTCTTTTTTGATAAGATGCTCGGCTCCATCTTGAAAAGGCATCCTTTGCGGAGTCTATAGCATGAATTGTATCTTCTTTTGTAGCTAATGGGAAATTTGCAATAACAATTCTAGTATCAGCAGGAGATCTTACTTGGAATTGATTATCAGAGTAAATTTCTTTTCCTCCTATTATCATAGGATAACTTTTGCCAAAGTCTTTTTTTACTAGATCAATTGCCTGATCAAATTTACTATGAAATTCATCAGTAGAGTTGTTTAATACTGCTTTTGCCCATGTTTTTTCATTTTCAAACACGATGATCCTAGATATCTGCCAAATAAATTAGTTAGCTGCTAATTTTATGTGTAGATCATAAATGAAAATAACATGTATTGGTAAATACTATCCAGATGCGTAAAATATGCAAACGCTGTAAAACTGAATATGAAGATAATGGATATCCTGTCTGCGATTACTGCTTAAAAATGCTAGACAATTATGAATAAAATCTAGTAAAGAAATGGATTAGCTATTAGCTTGTACACTAATCTGTTTTAAACGCTAAACATTTTATGCATGTATACAAAGTGTGCTTATGCTTAATACTGTCTATATTGATGCGTTAAAAAAACGAGAGGAGACACTTTCTATTTTAAAAGGAGAAAAATTTGAACAGATAATAGAAGAAGCCAAACATAATTGGATAGAATACATACCAAAAAAACAAGATTCGGAAATTGCTGGGATTGACAGTAGTTACAACAGTACAAAATTCCAAGGTCTAGAACTTTGGGTAGTTACGGCAGTATCGATAAAATCAGATGGCGTGGTTATTTCAGAGTTTCACAATCATGGCCTTGGTACGCCATCGCCTGAACTTGAGACACAAGCCAGTAAAATGGAAATAGATGCCTGTAGCGCTTCTGTAGATAAGGCAGACGTGGTAACATTAGATGGTTCACTATATTCTCAATTTCTAACTAGGCAATCCTCCCTTAGTTCTATGATTACAGCTGCTATTAAAAAGAGGAACAATGTAGTATTTGTTTCAAAAACTTCTTCAGCAAGAAAGCAATTTGAAAAATTTGGTTCTCTGGCTGGAGACATTTTCTATTATAATCATGCTATAAAAAAACCAGGATTTAGCAAAATTTTTGTAGACAAAGAACTCGGACCTGGAAAAGTTATTTCATCTGTCTATGCAAGGTTAAGCGATTCTACACCGCTAATAAAAATTGAATTATTAGGATCCGATCACGATGAATCAGAGATTAAATCACTTTTAGATAGATTATGTAAAAATAGTGTTTCAGGATATCCTTACGCCTTAAAGCTTGCACATAACAAATGCAAGATAACTCATACAGATCTTGTACGACTTGTTAGTCTATATGGCCTGGGAAATGAAGTTGGATCAAGAGAGGTATTAGGATGACAATTGGAGTTGTAATAGGTGAATCAAAACCTACCGAAGTCACTGCTCAATCATCTAGACCACTTTCTGTAGGAGAATATGTTATCGTTGATTCTCAAAATGGAAAGCTGTTGGGATTAGTTGAAAGATCAATTGTTTCAAGTGATGCGCTTACAGATGTACGAAATTTTGATGAGGCCATAGAGAGCAAGGAGGTAGCTGAGCTAAATTCTCGTGATAAAAACTATAAAGTGAAAATAGGAATCCTTGGATTTTTAGACAAATTACAAAAAGGACACTCAGTTTTACCTGCAGTTCCTCCATTACCAGGTGCTTCTATACTTGAAGCAACCGAAGATGACTTGGGAATAATTTTTGCACCAAAGGAAAAAGAATGGATCAGAATAGGTTCACTTCTCAGAAATTCAGAAATTGAAGCAAAAGTAAACTTGAACAAAATTGTCTCAAGACACATAGGAATACTTGCTATGACTGGCATGGGAAAAAGCAATCTAGTGTCACTAATTGCCAAACAGATAGCAACACTTCAAGGGACACTAGTGATTTTTGATTATCATAATGATTACGAAAATCTGAATTTGCCAAAAATCAACATAATGGCAGCCAAGATAAATCCAAGATTATTACAAGCAGATAAGCTTGCAGAGGTAATTGAGCTTAGAGAAAATGCAGACAAGCAGCAAAGAGTACTGCGCGAATCCTTTACTGACTCTGTTAAACAGGCAAAAGATTTCTGGGCAACGCTAGAAGACAATGTTTCATCCTTCGGACACACAACAAAAGGATATGCAGATAGTGCAAGCAGGGTTCTTGACAAGATTGATGATGCAAAGCACAGGTTTTCTGATATTTTAGATCCAGATTGCGGAGATCCTGTTGATTTAATTAAAGAAGGCAGAGTTAACGTACTAAGTGTTGCTGAGCTGAGTGAAAGGCAAGCAAATGCCGGTTTAGCATATTATTTGCAGGAATTATTAACAGATAGAAAAGATGCTTGTTGGGCAAAAAAAGGAAGAGAGTCTTCAAGAAAGAACAATAAATTTTCTGCTCCAATTTTTGTAATAATTGAAGAAGCTCATGTTTTCATTCCAAAAGGGGAACATACAGATACAAAATATTGGGCATCCAAGGTGGCACGAGAGGGGCGAAAATTCGGAATTGGACTTGGTATTGTATCTCAAAGACCTCGAAACATTGATCCAAATGTGTTAAGTCAGATGGGTTCACTTGCAATAATGAAAATCGTCCAAGACGACGACCAACAACAAATTGCATCAGCCGCAGAATCACTCAGCAAAGATCTTCTTTCTCAATTACCTTCCTTGAATATAGGAGATGCAGTTCTCATAGGCCAGTGGGTCAATTTACCAGCAATAGTACATGTTGACGAAGTAAAAGGAAAGACCGCTGGCTCTGATCTTAATGCAGTAGTAGAGTGGTCAGAATATACAAAGTTCAAAAACATTGGAGTTGAATCTACACAAGGACTAATCCAAAAAGATCTATTGATGGACTAATGATTTTTTCTCATATCTCTGACACACATTTAGGATTTGTACAATATCATTCAGAGGAAAGAGAGGAGGACGTTTATTCAGCCTTTAACCAAGCAATAGACACTTCAATAAGTGATCATGTAAATTTTGTAATTTTTGCAGGCGACATATTTCATGTCCCAAACCCAAGTGGAAAGGCAATCTTGGTTTTGGCAAATGCTCTAAAGCGCTTGAAACAAAACAACATAGATTCGTTTTTCATTCTTGGCGAACATGACATTAGCAGAATACGTGCAACACCAGTTCCATTTGTTTACCACAATTTGGAATTTTCCAAATATATTGGAAATGGAAAACCACTTCAATTCAAGGATGTCCTTATTGTAGGATATGATAAACGAAGAAAAAGTGAAATCCATACATTTGAACATGATTTTGAAAAGGCAGATTCTGAAGCTAAAAACCACAATGGTCACAAAATTCTAGTTTTACACCAAGGAATTGGTGAAATTAACAAGTTTGCCGGAGAATTAAATTCCACAGATCTTCCTAAGAACTTTACATATTATGCGATGGGGCATCTTCATGAGAGAGAATTAAAAAGATACAACCATTTGGGCGGGCCTGTTGCATATCCAGGCTCTATAGAACTTACCTCAAGTGAAGGAATTAAGGAAACTCGGAAAGGATTTTACGAAGTTGATTTGTCGTCATCCGAAGCAAAACCAAATTGGATAAGACTTGATACTAGGCCGCAGTATTCAGTTAGAACTAGTTTTGAAAATTTAGCAAAAGAAATAGATACGTTATCAGAAAAGTTCCAATCACTTACAAGGAAGCCAATAGTCGAGATAAAAATTCATGGCGACAACATAGAGACTGACCTTGTCCAATCTCAAATTGCAAAACTATTTCCACTTACACTACGATGTTTTTGGAAAGCAATACTGTTAGAGGAAAATGAAGGTTCAACTTTTATTGATAAACCTGCAAAAATTGATGATGAAATGTTAAAACTCGCAAAAGAGATCCTAAAATCTGAAGATCTGGCAAATTTTGCAATTAATGATCTACTTCCACTTCTTTCAAAAAATCAAATCGAAGAAGCAAATCATTTGGTAATTGAAAACTTTAATCGATTCAAAAAGGAAATAAAAAATGTTAAATGAAATAGAGCTTGCTAATTTCCTATCCCATTCTAGTACAAAGTTAGGATTTAACAAAGGCGTAACAGTCTTTGTAGGCCAGAACGGAGCAGGAAAATCAAGCATAATCGATGGAATAACATTTGCACTCTTTGGTCAACATACAAGAAATTCAAACAAGGGATTGATAAGACGTGGTGCAAATCAAGCATATTCCAAAGTGAATTTCTCTATTTCAGATAGACAGTTTGAAGCCATACGTAAAATTGATTCAAAGGGAACAGTTTCTGCACAGTTTTTTGAGAAAAAAGACGGTACGCTTCTACCACTTGCGTCCGGTGAGAGAAAACAGTTTGGTGAATCCATGACAAAGACAATTGAATCGTTGATCGGCATGGATTTTGATAAGCTCAAGGTAGCATCAATTGTTCAACAAGGTGAGCTTAATTCCATAATTAATGCGGACCCAAAAAAATTCAAGGAATTGGTAAATGCAATAATTGGAATTGACAAACTTGATACAGCGTTTGAAATAATGAAAGAGGTTATAGAAAATTTTCGTTCTTCAATAAGAGAGAAATTAGAATACGATGACATGGACATTGAAAGCCTGAAAATTAAGATTGATGTGGCTACAAGAGAGATCAAACAGGCAGAACCACAAAAAGAAGAGATGCTTTCAAGAAAAAAAGCACACGAAAATGAACTTGCTCAACTACAAAAAAAGATTGATGCAGAATCTGTAAAGGAGTTAAAGATAAAGGAATTAGAAACAAGAAAATCAGAACTTGTTCAATATGTGAAAACTGCCATTTCTGCCCTTAAAAAAGAAATACAAGAAAAAGAAAAGAAATTCTCTGATTGTGATGGGTGTTTTATCCACATATCATCCAAAAAAGAAACCGAGTCACAAATAACAAAAATAGAAAATGAATTGGAATCATCAAGAAAAGAAATTCAAGAATTTTCGAAAAAACTAGGCAAACTTGGAGGCCAAGAGGAACTGGCAGGCAAGTTAAAACTACAAGATGGAAAATGCCCAGTATGCAATTCCACGGTAGAAAGCCTCAATCCACTTTTTGAGGAAGAACACATTCATAATGAGATTGCAAAAATACGAAACAGGCTAGATTCACTAACAAAATTAGAAAAAGATGATCGTGAGAAAAAACGTGATCTTGAGCAAAAACTACAAAAAGCTCTCAATGCAGAACGAACACTTTCTGTACATGGAATAAGACAACCACAGGAATTGGCGCAGCTAAAAGAAGAGATCTCTATGCTAAAAAATAACATTCGGGGAATTCCATCTGAACTAAATTCATCAGAAAATCTAATACATTTGTCCATAGATCCTCATTCCGAGTCATTATGCAAAACAATCCAGACAATTCAAGAAGAAACGATGGGGTTTGATTTAACAAACTTTCAAAACCTAAAAATTTCTTTTGATCAAAAACGCAAGTCTCTAAGTATGATAGAACAAGAAATCGGTGCAGTAACACAAAAAATACGAACCGCAAAAGAACAGCAAGAAAAAATCTCTCAGACTTTAGAAGAGCTTGTCTTAGTAAAAAAATACGTTTCACAGTTAGAAGAAATACGAAGTCAGATTTTCAATAGGGACGGGCCTGTTGCAACTAGCTTGCGGTCATGGGCATTGAACTTGATATCACAAAAAGCATCGGAATATTTGTCTACATTCAACGTAAAGATTCAAAGAGTTTTGTTGCAAGAAAAAGCACGAGATGTGGGTATTTCATGTTATTCTGGAAGTACAATTCTAGAACTTGATTCTCTTAGTGGAGGTGAAAAAGTCAGTATAGCATTAGCACTACGACTTGGAATGGCACACATTCTAGGTTCTTCTAACCTTAACTTTATCATACTTGATGAACCAACTACACATTTGGATGAAGAACGCAGAAAATCACTTGTTGGAATTCTTTCTCATGCATTTGAAGCTAACTTGGGTGCGATATCTCAGTTTATCATAATCACGCACGACTCTGAAATCTTTGAGAATTCCAACATAGATGCGATATACAATTTCGAGTCCACACCTGAGGGAACTAAAGTAATTCCTATTTAACCGCCAGTAAGTCTTGCAAATCTCTCGTTTTTGCTCAATTTTTCCATAAATTGCAAGTTAGAAAGAGCTACAATTGCAGACTCTCTTACCGGCTCGCTTGAATCTTCAAGGGCTTTTTGTAGTGTTTCTTTTGCTTCCTGAGAACCTATTACACCTAGTGCTATTGC
>Ga0209515_10003913_pt1 | contig 20611 bp, 21 predicted proteins | sample Subgroupgradi54m_FD_187454 | JGI IMG/M metagenome (GOLD analysis project Ga0209515, IMG submission 187454) | Subsurface groundwater microbial communities from S. Glens Falls, New York, USA - GMW60B uncontaminated upgradient, 5.4 m (SPAdes)... ...
AAAATAATTTTGTCAAAACAGGCCTCGCAGATAAGCGAGGCCTGTTTTGACGGAACTTCTTTTTTACAACCAAGGCAATGGCGAGGGAAAACCAGATCAAGCAAAAGATTTTTAAAATTCATGTAATAATAACCCTGTTATTTCTAACGTTAATAGCTATTTCTTTTTTTCCGAGATTTTTTTTCTTAAGGAGAAATTCTGCCAGGGGATTAGCAACTGATTTATTTATTAAGCGCTTTATTTCTCTGGCGCCGTTTTGATGAAACTTGGCTTTATTAATTATAAAATTAAAAACGCCATTTTTTATATCAATTTTAGAACCGATAATTTCTTCGGTTAATTTTTTAAGTTCCAGCGCGGTAATTTTTCTTACCTCATCTGGTCCTAAGGGATTAAAAATAATAATTTCATCAAGCCGCGACAAAAGTTCAGGAACAAAATGCCGGCGCAACGCTCTTAAACTGGTCTCTTTTATTTCATTATACTTATCATTTAACGATTTTTTATGATTTGATATAAAACCGAACCGCTTGGCTTCGCGGCTAAATTCTTTTGATCCAAGGTTAGACGTTAGTATTATAATAGCGTTTTTAAAACTAGTTCGACGACCATGGTTGTCGGTTAGATTTCCTTCTTCAAGAATTTGAAGCAAAATGTTGGCAATTTGGGGATGGGCTTTTTCAATTTCGTCAAAAAGAACCACGGCATAAGGATTGCGCCTTATTTTTTCCGTAAGATTACCTGGTTCTTCATAGCCTACGTATCCCGGCGGCGATCCGATAAGCTTGGCAATTGAATGGGCCTCCAAAAATTCGGACATATCAAATTTAATAATTTGGGTTGAGGGCGAAATTTCTTGATGCAAAATTTTAGCCAATTCTGTTTTGCCGACCCCTGTCGGACCGATGAACAGGAACGATCCAAGCGGCCTTTCTTTACTATTTAAACCGGCGTCAGCGAGCCTTAAGGTTTCCGAAATAATTCTTATCGCTTCTTTTTGGCCGATGATTTTTTGGCCTAATTTATTTTCAATTTTAAGCATATCGGGCGCCACTCTTAAATCATTTTTAAAGCCGGCAAGATTTTCAATTGAGATTCCCGTAATGATATTTAAGGCCTTGGCAACATCGGCGCTTTTTAAAACAGCGGACGACCGTTCGGTTTCAAGCGATTTTAAAGCGGCGGCTTCATCAAGCAGGTCAATCGCTTTGTCTGGTAAAAATCTTTCGCTCAAATATCTTGTCGCCAAAATTACGGCGGATTTAACGGCTTCGGGCATAATTTTTAAGTTGTGATGTTTTTCTAAAACCGGAAGAAGTCCCAAAAGGATTTCTTCGGTTTGGATATGCGTCGGCTCATCAATTATTATCGGCTGAAAACGTCTTTCCAGGGCGGCATCTCTTTCAATATGTTTTCGCCATTCGCTTATGGTAGTGGCACCGATGATTTGAATTTTACGTAAAGATAACAGCGGTTTAATTATGTTAGCGACATCAAGTGAACCTTGAGCGGCGCCGGCGCCGATTACTGTATGGAATTCGTCAATAAAAATAATAGCGTTTTTTTCTTCGGCTTCGTAAAGAACATCTTTTAGTCGGGCTTCAAATTCGCCCCGGAAAGTGGTGCCGGCAACAATCGCCCCAAGATCAAGCTGATAAATACTTTTTCCCGATAAAAAAGGCGGCGCGTCGCCGGCCGCGATTTTTTGAGCCAAGCCGTAAACTAAAGCGGTTTTTCCAACGCCGGGTTCTCCGATAAGCATCGGGTTATTTTTGCTGTGCCGGCTCATTATAGTTATAATTCTTTTAATTTCTTTTTCTCTGCCGATCGTCGGATCAATTTTCCCTCTTTTTACCGCCTCAACGAGTTCCGTGCCGAAAATTTCAAGAGCCGACGACCCTTCTTTTGAATGGTCGTCATTTAAAATATTAGGCAGATTCGCCAGATTTTTATAAGCATCAAGAATTAATTGGTCAAAAATATTCTGGCCATATAGCCTCGACTTTGGGAGATTGGCATATGCTAAATTATTCATTCTTCCTGAAACCGAAAAAATTTCTTTAAGATGGTTTTCGGCATCTATCACCATTTGAAGCTTTTCAGTTTTGACACAGCGTTTCATTTCCTCTAAAACGCCCCAAAGCATGTGTTCGGTGCCGATATAGCTGTAATTGTATTTCATTGCTTCTTCCAAAGCGGTTTTTAAGGCCGATTTTAACGGTAAGGCGTTTTTTACGTGAAAAGAAAAATCATTCAAATTAAGGTTATGGTTTTGTAAAATATTGTAAGCTAAACTGCCGCGAACCGTAAAAATGGCTTCTAAAAGATGCCGACTCGTAGCGCTTTTGTAAGCCAAATTTTCGGCGAATTTTAAAACGTTTTCCGCTCGCGATGTTAATCTATTTTTGAATGACGGTGAGAGATTCATTTGATCGTCCTAATTTTTTATAATGTGGATAAGTCCCTTTACTTTGGGTTTCATTTTTTATGATATAATAGAATTAAATTTAAATTTTGTCTATGGCATCATCTTTCAACATATTCGGCTTGGGGAAAGTAAATAGTTACCTCGGCGTTGATATCGGTACCTTGTCAATAAAAATAGTTGAACTTTCAAGCGAAAACGGCCGGCCACAGCTCCAAAATTACGGGATTTTGGAAAATTATCCGCTAGCGGCAGTAAGTTCGGTTCAGGATTCTACGGCGCAAAAAACTCAAAAAATTTTTGGCGGCGAAGCCGCTTTGATGCTAAGACGGCTTCTTAAAGAAAGCGGAATAGCCGCGCATGAAATCAATATGTCAGTGCCGATTTTTTCAAGTTTTCTTACGGTTATGGAATTGCCGCAAATGTCGGAAGCAGAAATTACTAGCGCCGTTCAATTTGAAGCTAAAAAATATATTCCGGTTTCGCTTGACAGTGTTGTTATTGACTGGTCTTTAATCGGTTCAAATGGCGACGGGAAAATACTTATTCTTCTTGTGGCTATTCCGAGAGAACTGATAAGTGAATATGCCGTTATCGCCAAAGAAACCGATTTAAAGCTTTTAACGGTTGAACTTGAGACCGTTTCAGCCGCTCGGGCCTTGATGGGAAACGATCCGACCCCGACGGTTTTAATTGATATGGGTTCTCGCGATACCACCATCAGTATTGTTGACGGCGGATATCTGCGAATAAGCCATTCTATTGAAACCTCCGGCGAAGACTTGACAAGAGTCCTCTCAAATAATCTCAATGTCAGCTGGCGTCGGGCCGAAGAAATAAAAAAGGAAAATGGATTAAAAACTTTAGACAATAACTTTCAAATATCCGCGGTGCTTACTCCGCTTCTTGATGTGGTTGCCCTCGCCGCTAAAAATATTATTGAACTTTATTTTGCAAAAACAAAGAAAAAAATTGAAAGATTGGTTATTTACGGCGGTGCCGCCAAAATGCCCGGTCTTATGGAATATTTGACCGACCGCTTAAAAATCGACGCAGTGGCCGGCAATCCTTTCAGCCGTATAGCTTATCCCCAAAATCTTAAGCCAGTAATTGACGAAATAGGGCATGAATTTACGGTAGCGGCCGGCTTGGCGTTAAGATCGCTTCAATAAATATGGTAGAAATAACACCGCAAAAATTAAAAAGTTATACAGTAACCTGGCGATGGCCTCTTTGGGTTTCTTTAATATTGTTTTTTCTCGGCTTAGTTACGTTCATATTTTTTAAAGTTTATTTATCTCGGATAGAGGCGGATATAGTTAATATCAATAATCAAATAAAAGTTGAAGCGGCAAAAGTCAACGCTGACGATGAAACCACTATGGTGCATTTAAGCGATTCTTTGGCCGCTTTTAGCGGACTCGTGGCAAATCACAGTTATTTTTCAAAGCTTTTAGAACTTGTCGGCTCGCTTACTTATTCAAAAATGATTTTTACCAAATTTGACGTTGATCGCGAAAAAGGCACCATGCAGCTTAAGGGATCGGCCCAAAATTATACCGCTTTAGCTAAACAAATGGTGGCTTTGCGCGAAAATGAAAATATTAAAAGCTTGGAAGTGAAAGGTATTAATTTTGGAACTAGCGGCCTGGATTTTGAATTAATGATGTTTCTTGATCCAAAAATATTTATTAAAAAACAATAGGCATGGGCATAAATCTTTTTAAATATATAATTCTTCCCATATTCTTATTTCTCGCCGCTTTGGCGATGGGCTTTTGGGTTTTAATGCCGCTTTACGGATATGCCAACGCCGCGCTTGAAGTAAAAAAGCAAAATGATGATAACTTGGCCGAAAGAAAAAAACTGGTGGCAAATTTAGAGCGTCTGGTTAATCAATATAATGAACGGAATAGCGACATTGCTTCTTTTAATGAAGCCATTCCGGCGGGTCAAAATACCCCGGAGCTTCTGATAAATCTTGAAGCTCTGGCTTCGGAAAATGGTCTGACATTTTCGGGAGTTAATTTTAAGCCGAAAGATTTTAAAGGCGGTAATATCAAGACGCTGATAATGGAAATAAAAATTAAAGGTTCATATCCGAATTTTCAAAATTACCTTAAGGCTATGGAAAAAAGTTTGAGAATTTTTGACGTTGTCAGCGTTTCTTTTGTTGGCGTGGGACCGGGCCAAATTGGCGCTCGAACCGATAATTTGGAGTTTAATTTAATAGTTAATACTTATTATCAATAATTATGGTTAATATTCCTCACACCATGTCGTCGGGCACTTTCGGGGCTTTCAGGCCTCCAGTGTATCCCAAAAAATCTTATCTGCCGTATTTAGTGGTGTTATTTGCTATTTTGGTTTTTGGAGCTGGCGCTTATTTTTTCTTTTATAAAGGAATCGGTTTGTCTTTGGAGGCCCCGGTTCTTTCACCGGCGCCGCTATTAAACTCGCTGGAATCCAAAGTTATTAAATTGCCCGGATTTTCTTTTGATGTTTTTGACGGTGATTTCTATAAATCGCTCAAAGTTTACGGAAGACTTCCAATAGTGGCCGACTCGCTTGGACGAATCAATCCGTTTGTTCCATATTAAAAATTATAAATATGGCGGATAAGCTACAAATCGATAGGGAACAAAAAATACCGCCAGATGTTTTGGTTTTAATCCCAGAAGAAGCGGCCCGGTATTACAAAATGATTCCTCTGGCCATTGATCAGAACGTGCTGGATGTCGGCTTAGTTGATCCTGGTGACGTTAAGGCGCAAGAAGCGCTTAATTTTTTAGCATCGCGGAATGGTTTGGTAGCCCGGGTTTTCAAAATTAGCGAAGACGATTGGTCTCAATTTATAAAACAATATGCCGGTTTAAAAGAAGAAGTAGGCGAAGCGCTAGAAAGCTTAAGAAAAGAGCTGGCCGAAGAAAAAATTAAACTGCCCGAGATGGCGCCGAAAGCCGGTAAGGCCGAAGAAGCGCCGATAATTCGGATGGTGGAAACGATCTTAAAGCACGGCATTGAATCAAGGGCATCCGATATCCATATTGAACCGTTAATGAAAAAACTTCGGGTCCGCTTCCGGCTTGACGGTGTTCTTCAAACTGTTGTAATTTTGCCGGTTGAAATTGCGCCGTCGGTTGTGGCCCGGGTAAAAATTCTTTCCAACTTGCAAATTGATGAAACGCGGCGGCCGCAAGACGGTCGTTTTACTACGATGGCGGATGAAAGAGAAGTAGATCTTCGCGTCGCGGTATTGCCCACGGTTCGCGGCGAAAAAGTTACGATGAGAATTCTGGATCCGACTATTGGGCTCCAGACTTTGCCGGAACTCGGCATTGTCGGCCGCAATCTTGAGGTCATTGAAAGAGGTATTAGAAAACCGTTCGGCATGATTCTCATGACCGGTCCGACCGGTTCCGGAAAATCAACCACAATTTACGGCATATTGCAGATTTTGAATTCCGAGTCGGTAAATATTGTTAGTTTGGAAGATCCGGTGGAGTACTATGTTGATGGTGTCAATCAGTCGCAAATCAGGCCGGAACTGGGTTATACATTTGCTAATGGCCTCCGGCAGATTTTGCGGCAGGACCCAAATATTATCGTGGTGGGCGAAATTCGCGATGCCGAAACCGCCGGTTTGGCAACGCAAGCGGCCCTAACCGGACATCTTGTTCTTTCAACGCTTCATACTAATGACGCCGTCGGCGTAATTCCGCGTCTTATAAATATGGGCGTTGAACCCTATCTTATTCCTTCGGCGTTAAATGTGGCTTTAGCTCAAAGATTGGTAAAGCGGCTTTGTCCGGATTGCAAAAAAGAAATTGAAGCGCCCGAAGCGATAAAAAAAGTGATTTTGGGCGCCATTGATTCTATGCCGGAAGAATCGCGGCTGAAGATAAAAAGGGAAGAAATAAAAATTTATAAAGCGGAGGGCTGTCCCAAATGCGGCCATAAAGGAACCAGGGGCCGGATTGCCGTATTTGAACTTTTGGAGATGACCCCAAGCCTTGAAGAAATAATCATTGCCGGCCCGACGGAATCAAAAATTATGGCCGAAGCCAAAAGACAGGGAATGATAACAATGTTTCAGGACGGAATCAGAAAAGTTTTGGAGGGCACTATCGGATTTAATGAATTGGTTCAGATAGTGAGCATCGCCGACGAAGAACCAAAATAATTTTGAGATTTGAATTTTAATTTTTAAATTTGAAATATGCCAACCATCCAACAAGAATTAGAAGATTTGCTCTTAAATGTATTAAACCTTAACGCTTCGGATTTACATTTAAATACCGGCTACAAACCAATTTTAAGAATTGACGGCGCCCTCATGCAGCTTGAAGAGTTTTCCATTTTAACTAAAGAACATTCCGCCGATTTAGCTTTTATTCTTTTGGGCGAAAGAAAAGATGCTTTTCTTGAAAGGAAAGAAATTGATTTCTCTTATAACTTTAGGGATAAAGCGCGTTTTAGAGTGAACGTGTTTTTTGAAAAAGGCTTTATCGGTTCGGCTTTAAGGTTAATTCCTTCAAAAATCAAAACCATTGAAGAACTTAACTTGCCCGCCGTGATTCATAAAATTGCCAAATTAAAACAGGGGTTTGTTTTGGTTACCGGCCCCTCCGGCCACGGCAAATCAACTACGCTGGCATCTATTATTGATGAAATAAATAATTTGCGCGCCGAACATATTATTACAATTGAAGATCCGATCGAATATCTTTTTACAGGCAATAAATCTTTAGTTAATCAAAGAGAGGTAGGCTCTGATACTAAAGGTTTTCACAATGCTTTAACTTCTCTTCTAAGGGAAGATCCTAATGTTATAATGATAGGCGAAATGCGCGATCCGGAAACCATTGCGTCGGCTCTAACCGCGGCCGAAACCGGACACTTGGTGTTTTCCAGCCTTCATACCAACAGCGCCAGTCAAACTATTGATCGGATTATTGACGTTTTCCCTTCAGACCAGCAAAATCAAATACGTTCCCAGCTTGCCAGTACGCTTTCGGGAATAGTTTCCCAACGGCTTATCCCTAAAATCTCCGGCGGTCGGATACCGGCAACCGAAGTAATGTTTTCAAATAGCGCTATTTCAAATTTAATTCGCGAAGATAAGACCCATCAAATTGATTTGGTAATTGAAACTTCACTGGAAAATGGTATGATTTCTTTAAATCGCAGCTTGATGGAATTAGTTCGTCGCGGCGAAGTGGCGCCTGAAACGGCGATAGCTTATGCTCTAAATCCAACAGAATTTCAAACAATGATTAGCCAATAATTAACATATGCCTAAATTTCAATATACAGCCAGAACGCCAAGAGGCGAAGTTGAATCCGATTTTATTGAAGCGCCTTCGCTTGAGGCGGCAATTTCTGTTTTACAAAACCAGCAATTGATAATTACGGAAATCAAACCGTTTGAAGAGGTAGGGGAACGGCTAACGCTTGTCAGGTTAAATCAGATGGTCTCACTATTTTTCAGCCGGATAAAAACCGAAGATATTGTTATGTTCACAAAGCAACTGGCAGTTTTGATTCAAGCAAAAGTTCCTCTGGTTCAGTCGCTTAAAGTTTTGGCTAAGCAGGTAGAAAATCCTTATTTTTCTCAAATTATCACTAATGTTGCCGGCGATGTTGATGCCGGAATGGTTTTTTCTAGAGCGCTTGCGAAATACCAGAAAACATTCTCAAATTTTTATATCCAAATGGTGAGGTCTGGCGAAATTTCCGGCCGTCTTGAAGAAACACTTGTCTACTTGGCGGATTATATCAGCCGTCAATACCTTTTGAACTCTAAGGCCAGAGGAGCTATGATTTATCCGGCTTTTATTCTTGCTACTTTTGTTATAGTTGGCACTCTAATGTTGATATTCGTAATTCCCAATATAACTTCAATATTGGTGGAATCGGGTCAAAAATTGCCGTTTGTTACTAGACTATTGATTGGCACCTCTAATTTTACTAAAAAATTTGGATGGATTGTTTTTGTGATTTTAGGATCGGCGGGTTATTTTTGCTGGATTTCAGTAAAAAAATCACCCGAATGGCGTTACGCTTTTGATAATTTTAAATTGCGCTTGCCTATTTTTGGCGAACTTCTTAAAAAAATTTATCTGGCGCGATTTGCGGAGACCTTATCTACTCTTGTGTCGGCCGGTATCGCTATTTCCCAATCTCTTGAAATAACCGCCGATGTTGTCGGAAATTCGGTTTATCGTCGCATTATTCTTGAAGCGAACGAGGCGGTAAGAAAGGGTAGTACCATTAGCGCTGTTTTCGCTCGCTATCCCGAGGTTTTGCCAATGGTCACTCAAATGATTTCTATCGGTGAGCAAACCGGAAAATTGGACATGATTTTAAAACAAGTGGCAACTTTTTTTATAGACGAGGTTAATCGCGCTTTTGATAACATCGTCAATCTTATTGAGCCGATTATGATCGTTGTTTTAGGGGCGGGTGTGGGTATCTTAGTTGCGGCAATTCTTTTGCCGATATATAATTTAGTTAGTGCATTCTAAAAAATTCGATTTATAAATTAAATTAATATTTATGTTTAAAACAAAAAACAATAAGCAAACGGGTTTTACCTTGCTCGAACTCCTGGTTGTTATAGGTATTATCGGTCTTTTAGCGTCTATTATTGTTATTAATCTTACCGGTGCCAGAAAAAGAGCGCGGGATACTAAAAGAATCGCTGACGTCAGAACATTGCAAACTTCTATGGAGGATTATTATGGCAAAAATGGCAAATATCCTACTTTAATAAGCGATTTAGTTTCCGGAGGTCAAATATCAATCTGGCCGCAAGATCCTTTATCTCCTTCAGGAACAGTTTGCGCCGCTAATTCCGATAACTGCTATTATTACGCTTACTACACCCCCGGCGGAACTATTGGTCCGCAATCATATCATATTGGCGCTAGTTTAGAGGATACCGCAAGTTTAGTTTTAAATCAGGATCGAGATTGTAATTCCACAACAGGTAGCGGTTGTCCATATGTCAACGCTTACACTAGCGGCTTTACAGGCGCCGATACGGCCGGTTGTGGCGGCATTGCCGGCAAGGCCTGTTATGATGTTGCTCAGTAGTTTTATTTTTGGAGTGGTTTTTGGAAGTTTTCTGAACGTCGTTATTTATAGGTTAAAGACCCGCCAAAATTTAGTTTTTGGCGGGTCTTTTTGTCCTCAATGTAAAACAAAATTAAAGTGGCATGATTTGGTGCCAATTTTAAGTTTTATGTATCTTCGCGGTCGTTGTCGTTATTGTCATAAAAAAATTTCTTGGCAGTATCCTATCGTTGAATTATTATCGGGATTCTTATGGGTTGGAATTTTTTATAAATTTTCTTTATTCGTTAATATTTATTACATTTTTATTCTCTCCTCTCTTTTAGTTATAGCTGTTTATGATGCTAAGTATTTTATAATCCCGGACAGGATAACTTATCCAGCGATTGTTGCTTCGGTCTTTTATAATGGTTTTCAAGCATTTTTATTTCAGGACTTAAAAGGATATTTTTTAATCCCACTTCTTACAGCTTTAGTAGCTTTTTCTTTTTTCTTCTTAATATTTTATTTTTCTTCCGGTCGGGCCATGGGCCTTGGTGACGCCAAATTAGCTATTTTAATCGCTATATTTCTAGGTCCTTTAGCGGCTTTTATAGCTTTTGATCTGGCTTTTATTTTAGGCGGAATTTATGGTATCATTTTACTTATGATAGGAAAAAAGACATTAAAAAGCGCGATCTCCTTTGGTCCTTTTTTGGTTATTGGTGCAATTACCGCTTTGTTCGTCTCTAATTTTATTCTTAAATTTCTAAATATCTAAATATTAAAATTTATTTTTTAAATGAACCGCTCTAAAAAACAAAATAATAACGATTATTTCTTAATGCTAAGCGCAGTTTTGCTTTTAATCGCAACCGGTTCTGTTGTCGGTTGGTTTTCTATTAAAAAAGAATCAATCGCTTTAGTCGAGCGGCCGAAATTTCAAATTATCGGCAACGTAGTTTTTACAATTGATTTTGGGAGTGGCAAAAAAAGAAGCTTTGAAGGCGATATAGTCAAGGGTGAAGCGCCGACAGATGCGCTAAGCCAAGCATCTAAAGCCGGCAGTTTTTCTTATAAGTTTGACGAGAAAAGTAATTTAGCCGCCGTTGATAATTTTACTAAAAATAGCGATAAATCCTGGCGTTGGTACTTAAACGGCGAAAAAATATCAAAACCATACGAAATTTCCTTGCATGCCAATGATAAAATATTAATCAAGTATGAATAAAGATAATATAAATGGATTCACTCTGATCGAGCTTTTAGTTACTTCTTCTATTATTGTTATAATTTCTACCATCGTTATTTTTAATATTGGATTGGAACGCCAAAATTCGGCGCTTTTTCGCTCAGCCCAGAAATTATCTTTGGATTTGCGCCGCGCCCAATCTTTCGCGCTTTCATCAAAAACTTATAAAACTACTGGTGTCCCTTGTGGTTGGGGCATGCATTTTAATGGGATAAATTCCACAAGTTATGTTATTTTCGCGGATTTGGCGGCGGCTACTGACTGTTCAAACCGCGATTTTGTAAGAGCCGGGAGCGGCACCGAAGATTTTGAAACGATAAATTTAGAAGCCGGGATTAAAGTTAATAGTTTAAGCGGTAATTTATCGGATATTGTTTTTACGCCACCCGATCCGATTGTAAAGTTTACCCCCGATCAAATTTCAGCAACTATCGTTTTAATAAACAAAAATTCTGATTCCCGCATCATAAATGTTAATAAAGTCGGTTTAATTTCTTTTCAATAAGAATTTTATCTAATACTTTATGAAATTTTTTAGGAAAAAATTTAGACAAAATAAGGTAGAAGGTGGCTTTACTCTTATTGAAACAATTGTGGCTACGGGCGTTATTGTAACAGCTCTTGTTTCGTCGTTAGCGTTGATAAATAGCTCATTAGTTTTGGCATCAAATTTCCAGGATCGACTCACTGCTTCTAACTTAGCGACAGAAGGTATAGAAGTTATAAGAAATATAAGAGATAATAATTGGCTTCAAAACTTATCCTGGAATAACGGTTTACTGAGTGGTGATTATAATGTTGCTTATAATGCGTTTTCATTAACCCCTTTCAACGATACGCCGCTTAGGCTTAATTCTTCAAACGGAGTTTATGATTATTCCGCCGGCAGTGATCAAACTATTTTTAAACGAAGACTTTCTATTGCCAATCTTTCAGGTTATGAAATGAAAGTTGTTTCTACCGTAAGCTGGCAAAGAAGAAGCCAATCGTATTCTATTGCTGTTGAGGACCATTTATTTAATTGGAGATAATAAAAAATGTTTATTAAAAATAAAAATAATTTAAATAAAGAAAGGGGTTTAACTCTAATAGAATTAGTGGTGGCAACCGGTATATTTGGGCTGGTCGTTACCATTGTTTTTGGAATTTTTATTTTAGCAACCATTAGTCAGCGGCGGATTATTGCTTTGCGCAATGTTGAAGATAATGTCCGTTTTACCTTGGAATCAATGGCGCGGGAAATCAGAACTGGTAAAAATTTTGGCGGAAATGTCAATTCTCTTTCATTTACCAACACCAAAGGTGAGTCGGTTATCTACCGTTTTAATAATAGTTTGATTGAAAAATCATCCGACGGGGGATCCAACTATTTTTCAGTAGTCGGGCCGGAAGTAACTATTGATTATTTGAATTTTTATTTATCGGGCCAATCAGCGGGCGACAGCTTGCAACCTCGGATAACAATAACAACCGGCGTTACGAGCAAAATCGGCAACCAAATAATTAATTCCAAAGTTCAAACCACAATCAGCGAAAGGTTTCTGCAATCATGAAAACAATAAACAAAAATCAATCGGGCGTTGCGCTTATCTTAACGGTTATTGTTTCTTCCGTTGTGTTACTAGTAGCGGGCTTAATTGCCAGTATGGTTGCGACCCAATTAAAACTGGCCAGTGATATCGGTGATTCAAATATCGCTATTTACGCGGCTGATTCCGGTATAGAATGGCAATTGTACCAAGTTAGAAATGGCGCCTCGGTTCCAACTCCCCTTATGTCCAATGGTGCTATTATTTCAACTACCGTAACCGGAAGCGCACCAAATTTCACCATTAAATCATTAGGATCGTATGGCTTAGTTAAACGTCAATTAGAAGTAAGTTTTTAAATGTCTTAACCAAAATAGTTGTCCACAGATCCGACAATACGGGGCTTTTATTTTTTGGTATAATAAAATAAAGATTCATTCATATCGCGCTCACGATAAGATTTTCTAGGTGTTTGAGCCGTTTTATTAAGATGTATGTCTTATAATTTATATAAAATAACAAAACTCTTAGTATGGAAACCAATGATTCTGTAAAATATTTATCTCTTAAAACCGCAGCCCAGCTTTATGGCTATACTCGGGATCATTTGGGTCTTATGATTCGGCAAAGCAAGCTCAAGGGGAAAAAATTGGGCAATTATTATGTTACAACCAATGATTGGGTTTTTGAATATATTAAAAATTATGCCGATCCGAGTCATTCTACGGCTAAGAACAAACTTTCAAACCGCTTTATATCGGAGATATTATCGCCGAAAAAAGAAATAAAATATTCTGAAAAAAACAAAAACTTTTCTCAAAAGCGCAGTAATGCCTTAGAAGGAGTAAAGAATCCCGGCTTATTTGTCATGGGAAAGTCAAGCGATTCTTTTATGGAGGAACCGAAAACTCGGCTACAGGAAGAAATTTTAAAAGAACTATCGCGTTCGCAAGGAGATAAAGCTTTTAAAATTGAGGGGAAACTCCAGCCCGATGCTCGGGTGAAGATGTTTTTGCCGCCTTTAGAGCCGCCTTATTTAGTTTTACCGATACGCAAAATGGAGGACATTGAAAGAGAGCGCATTCTTAATATTATTGATCGCGGCGAAAAAGAAATAGATTCAGTTTAAGTGACCACCTTTACGCTTATGCATTCATTAATGTGAAAGCCTACTGCTGGCTAAGTGGCTACTATGGCTAAATTTTATCTGCCAGCTGGCGGATTGTTGTTATTACGCCGCGAGATTAAAATCCTGTTTAACCAAAATCGTTAATAAATTATAAGTTTCGTTTGAAACAATTTTCTATTCATTCTCACGCTTTTCTCGGTCGCCCCAGCGAGGCGACCAAGAGGATTCGCCCTCGCTCATCTCTCCGCCAGCTGGCGGAGAGATACCGTGCCCGCTCGGGCTCATAACCCGCTTTGAGAATAAATAGAAAATTGTTTATAAAATAAATTTAGTTAATTAAAATATGCCCATTGCTTTTCTGAAGCTTCCGAAGGCATTTTAGCATGGTTCTATTCCGCGTAGAGGAATAGATAAAATGACTGAGGCGGACAATGAGTCTCGCGCTGGCGGGACGAATGCGCGAAGAAAAATAATGGGCATATTTTACCAAAGCACTACAACTCCGCAATTAGAAGCGAAAGGGCACAGGCGGAGAAAATTAATCAATGATTATGTTTATATGTTGTGAACAGAATGTTTAAAGACTGTTAAGAAGATGTTATTAAGTCTGACGCAAGGTCGGACTCCGACTCTCATCTCGCGAGACATCGGAGTTATCCACAATCCAGTATTTTATTTAAAATGTAAATCTTGTGTCAAGTGTGTCTAAGTTTGTTTGCCAGATTTTTAATAAACAGATTATTATTCTTATGATGTTATCGGTATTATGTCGCAGTTTTTTGGCTTAAAAACTTATTTATGTTACGATTAGAATACAATAAAAACAATGATTCTTTTCAATAGTAAACTCGGTAAAAATTTTTGGTTGGCGGTTTTTTCTCTTGTCGGCACTACCATCGGCGTCGGCATTTTTGCCCTGCCCTATGTTTTTTCACGCCCCGGTTTTATTTTAGGTTTCGTGGAACTTTTACTGATCACAGCGTTGATGCTTTTAGTCCAACTTATGGTAGGGGAAATAGCGCTGCGCACCAGGGGTAAAAAACGCATGCTAGGTTATTCCGCATTATATCTTAATAAAATCTGGCATCGTATGCTAATTATTTCTACGATTTTTGCCGGCATCGGTTCTTTGTTGGCTTATTTAATTTTGGCTGGAAATTTTATTTCAATTCTTTTCGGTTGGGGAGTACTTTCAAGTACCTTATTGTTTTTTGTAATCTGGTTTTTTTCTATTTTGATAAAAGCCAAGACCTTCGGGAAAACCGAATTTTATCTCGGGCGTCTATCAATCGCTTTCATAATTTTTATCGCGCTTTTTAATTTAAGGTACGTTAATATCGAAAATTTTTTGACGTTTGATTTCGGTAGTATTCTTTTGCCGTACGGCGTAATTCTTTTTGCTATTACCGGTGCTTACGTGATTCCGGAAATGGAAGAAATACTTTCTAGTGACAAGAGCAAATTGAAAAAAGCGATAATATTTGGAACTTTAATTCCTGTTATCACCTATCTTTTGTTTGTGGTTGCCGTAGTTGGAGTTTCTGGTTTTTTTACTACTCCTGATGCAATTTCTGGTTTAGCTCAAGCTTTAAATTCTAAATTTATTTTAGTAATCGGAGCGCTCCTCGGTCTTGTTGCGGTATTTCAGGCGTCATTAAGTTATGGTATTTATTTCAAAGAAACACTTTGGTACGATTTAAAAATTAATAAATGGCTGGCATGGATTTTATCGGGTTCATTGCCTTTATTATTATTTTTACTAGGCGCCCGTAGCTTTATTCATGTTATAGGTATTATAGGCTCCGTTTTCCTAGGTTTTCAGTTTATTATGATTTTATGGATGCATGAGCGTTCTAAGTCGTCTGAAACTAAACCGGAGTATGAGGTAAAATTATCTAAAAATATTTATTGGATTTTAGCCGCCTTTTTTGGTTTAGGGGCGATACTTGAAGTTTGGTATAATATTTTTTAATTTTGCTTGCCCTTCGTAGCTTTAGCGAAGTTGGGCCCTCGTCGTTCCCGCTCGCTTTAAGCGGGCGAGGCTCGCCCAATTTATTAAAATTGGGCGGCAATGGACTTGTCCCTGTAGCTCAGCGGATAGAGCGCTTCCCTCCGAAGGAAGAGGTCAGAGGTTCAAATCCTCTCAGGGACGCCGCACAATGAGTATAGGGGTTCCCGCCCATTCAAAATTGAATGGGCGAGGCTCGCCCACCTTTGGTGGGCGGCAATTCCTCTTGGGGACGCATATACTGGCTTGACGTTTCTATGGAGAAGTTGGTAAAATAAAACTATGACAAACGTTGAAGGAAATCCGCAAGGACCAGAAATGTCGAAAAAAAGATTGGTTGAGAGGGTATATAGAGATCAAGAGGGCAAAGAACAAGCCTCTACTTTTGAGTATGATACGCAAGGAAGAAAACTGAAAACGATTTCTGACGACGAGCAAGGCAGAAAAATAAAAGAAGAGGAATACCTATATGACGATAAGGGCAATGTAGTTAAAGTTTTACATGCGGCGTTCAGTATAGATGGGAAAGTTTTTTCTAGAAGTACGGAAGCTGTTGAGTACGATGCTCAAAATAGAGAAATACGTCATGTACTGATTGATAGTAGGGAGATAATCTTTTCCGAATGGCAAAGTGAATACGATGATCATGGTCGACTTGCAAGAAGCCGCGACGTAGATCCTCAAAGCGGAGAAATTAAATCTACAATAGAGCACATTTACGACGAAAAAACAAACAGAGAAACTGTTGTTACGAAAGATAAAGAAGGAAAGGTTTTAAAAACAATAGAAGTTGAATCGGATGAAGGTGGGATAGAAACTCGCACTGTAGTTAGAAACGGTGAAGGAGAAATATTAGAAATAAATGAAAGAGAATACGATTCTCAAGGCGAGCCCATAAGAGCGACCAAGAAAAATGCAGAAGGAGAAGTAGTGAGTACGCATGAATGGAGAAATAAATACGAATAAAAAAATTTGTGCCAGAGAAAAACTTACCTGCCCCAAGGGGGCGGGGTCTAGTTTTTGATTGAAAATTGTGAGTAGTGCGGCCTGCCGTCTTTCCGAATTTTTGTTGGAAGACTTTTTTCCGTCTATGGTAGCGAGAAAGGTTCGCACTATGTTAAGTATTTTGCGTAAAAATGTTTTACATCTATATATTAAAAAGTTTACGAGATCTCAGAACATATGTCGGTCATACTGAAGATATCGCAGTTCGGCTTAGGCAACATAATTTAGGAAAAGTAAATGCGACTCATAGTAGACGGCCATTCGAGTTGATTTATACTGAACGATGCATAAATATGGCGGAAGCAAAACGGCGCGAAAAATATTGGAAAAGCGGAGGGGGCAGAAGAAAACTTAAAAATTATTTTACAAATGGGTTCCCGCCCATTCAATTTTGAATGGGCGAGGCTCGCCCACCTTTGGTGGGCGGCAATTCCTCTTGGGGACGCTTGTATGTTAAAATAAAAACATATGTTTAAGATTTTTATCAATAAGGTTATCAGAACGTTAATAATGGGAGATATTCTTTTCTTTTCCGCGTTCGGTCTTATAGGACCTATCTTTGCGGTTTTTATTACCAATCAGATTAGTGGTGCGACTATAGCCACGGCCGGTTTCGCCGCTACCGTAAACTTACTTACCAGATCAATTTTACAACTACCAATCGCAAGATATATTGACAGAAAAAAAGGCGAAAGAGATGACTTTTTGCTTATGATTTTGGGTTCAACTTTGATTAGCATCGTTCCGTTCTTATATCTCTTTGTACATACTCCGTTTCAGCTTTATTTGGCGCAGTTTGTTTTAGGCGTTGGCGGCGCTATAGCCAATCCCGGCTGGTATGCTATTTTTACGCGGCACATTGATAAGGAAAAAGAAGGCACTGAATGGACTTTTGAAAATGTCGGAATTGGTCTTGCGTCCGCTGGCACCGCCGCTTTAGGCGGCATTATGGCCCAGAGGTTTGGATTTCATAATCTATTTTTAATTGTGGGAATTTTGTCGTTTATCGGTCTTATTATCCAAATTCCTCTTTATAGTACGGTGATTGAAATGGACCACAAAAAAAACGATAACCGTTTATGAGATTAGGTAATAAAGAAATCGCTAAAATTTTTTACGAAATAGGGGAATATCTTGAAATGAAAGGGATACCGTTTAAGCCGCGCGCTTATGAGAAGGCGGCCTATTCCGTAGAAAATTTAGAAGAAGAGGTTTTGGAAATCTATAAAAAAAGAGGATTAAAAGCCGTTGAAGATATTCCCGGCGTTGGTATTTCTATCGCGGAAAAGATTGAAGAACTTATTAAAACCGGCCATTTGAAATATTATCAAATGTTAAAAAAGTCATTGCCGGTCAATGTCAGTGAATTATCTGCAGTTGAAGGTATTGGTCCGAAAATGATTTTTAGACTTTACAAGACGCTAAAAATTCGCAACATAAAAGATTTAGAAAAAGCGGCCAAAGCCGGTAAGATCGCCAAAATCTCCGGTTTTGGCAGTAAAACGGAACAGAAAATTTTAAAAAGCATTGAATTTTTTAAAAAATCCAGCGGGCGGTTTCTTTTGGGCAGTATTTTTCCTCTCACAAGAACAATGGAAAGCCGGTTGAAAAATTTAAAATCGGTAGATCGTGTCGCGATTGCTGGTTCAATCAGAAGAATGCAAGAAACGATCGGCGATTTGGATTTTTTAGTAACTTCAAGTAAGCCAAAAGAAGTAACGGATTTTTTTGTAAAGATGCCAGAAGTCGCTCACGTCTATTCTTCGGGGCCAACGAAAACAATGGTGCGACTAAAAAATGGCCTGGATGCCGATGTTCGTGTTGTTAAGGGTAATAGTTTTGGCGCTGCTCTGCAGTATTTTACCGGCGATAAGCGACACAATATTACTTTAAGAACTTTAGCTGAGAAAATGGGCTATAAATTGAATGAGTACGGCCTCTTTAAGGGAAAAAAATTAATTGCTGGAAAAACCGAAGACGAAATTTATAAAGCGCTTAAAATGGTGACTCCGGCGCCAGAAATAAGGAACGATTCCGGAGAAATCCAAGCGGCTTTGAAAAACAAGCTCCCAGAGCTTATAGGTTACGGCGACATAAAAGGGGACTTACAGGTTCAAACCAATTGGACTGATGGCGAAAACTCTATTGAAGAAATGGCGGCAAATGCGCAAGCGGCCGGACTAGAATATATTGCCATTACCGATCATACGAAAAGCTTAGCGATGACTGGCGGCTCCGACGAGAAAAAATTATTAAAACAAATGTCCGCTATTGACGAGGTTCAGAAAAAATTTCCCAAAATTAAAATCTTAAAAGGTGCTGAAGTTAATATTTTGAAGGACGGCTCGCTTGATATAAAAGACGAGGTATTGGCCAAACTTGATGTTGTCGGCATTGCGGTTCATTCTCATTTTAATTTGCCTCGCGAGGAACAAACAAAAAGAATAGTTAAAGCGATGAAAAATAAAAATGCTGATATTCTGTTTCACCCGACCGGCCGCTTAATTCAAAAACGGGAACCGTATGATGTTGATGTAGAAGAAATTATAAGAACTGCAAAAGAAACTGGAACGGTTTTGGAAATTGATGCTGATCCCCAGCGTCTTGATTTAAAAGACGAATATATTCGTAAAGCGGTTGAAGCTGGAGTAAAACTATCTATTGATACCGACGTCCACTCAAAAAACAATTTTCATTATCTGGAATTTGGTATTGCCCAAGCGAGGCGGGGCTGGGCCAAGGCGTCTGATGTTATTAACACAAGACCGTGGCGGGAAATGTTAAAGCTACTAAAGTAAATTTACCGCACATTTTTATTATATCGCAATTTTTTGGCTTTAAAGAGTCAATAAGATAAAAGTTAATTTTGCGGCTTTTAAAAATTGCCTATATTATATTAAGAACAAAAACCGGCTTTAAGCCGGTTTTGTTTTGCCTAATAAGCCTTATTAGAGAACCGATTTTGTATAATTAAAGCAGATGATTTGGTCTGACCAGATCTACCCTAAAAACCGCATGAAAAAGGCAAATTTAGAATACGAACTAAAAGAGCTGATTTCTCTTACAGAAGCCACCAAGCTGTCTAATTTTTCGCGTAGTTATTTAAATGTTTTGATTCGACGCGGAAAATTAAAGGCGATAAAGCGAGGGAAAGATTGGTTTACAACTTATACATGGCTTTTTGAATATCAGGCACCAAAAGAATTTGCCCAAAAAAATTATATTCCTCTTAGCGAAGCTGCCGAGTTGCTTCATACAACAACCGGGTATTTAAATGTTTTAGTTGATAGAAGTAAGTTGCGTGCCATTAAGCTCGGCCGCAATTGGTTCACTACGAACGAGTGGCTTGGAGAGTATCAGAAATCTATGGGCCGCACCATTTCCTCGCCCTCGATTTCTTTGAAGTCCGATTTCCAAACTTCTCCAAAGTCAGACTTCGGAATTAAAGAAGTTTTTAAATTCAGAGATTTCGCGCTAAGCCAGGAAATTCATCTTCCTGCAAGAGAACTGAAAGCCGATGAAAAATCAATAATCCTTGAGTCGGTAAAAGAAAACATAAAATCTCACGATATTTCTGAATTTCAAAAAGCGAGTCAACATTGGGGAATTTCAAAATCTTTAAAATCTTGGTCAAATTTTAAATTCTCTCTGGTATCATCTTTGGCTGTTGTTTTCCTTGGTCTCTCTTTGGCAACAGTTTTTAACATCGCGCCGTTTAAAAGTTTAAGCCTGTTTAAAAGTTTTAATCCTTCTAAGTATCAAGCACCTTTATTCACCGACGCTCTCAAAAACTTCCCTAAAGACCTCCCTCAATTCTCAAAATGGCTTGCCATGAGCTCTGTCGAATGGGCGACCTCAATTTTCCAAACCAAATCAATTCAAGAATTAACTGTCGGTGTTCTAAAGCCCGGCCAGTCCAAAATCATACAACCCAAAGAAGAATTCATAAAAATCAACACTATTGAAGATGCCCTCGCTCTTGACGCGCCTTCCTTCGCTACCTCCTACGCCAAGGCTTCGGAGGTCAAGAAAACTACGGAGGGCAAAAACGATTTTATCGTTTTCGAAAACCGCCTATCAGCTTTAGAAAACGTCTCCATAGATCAGATCGCTCTAATCAAAGCCGACCTCTCAATTCAAAAGAAAACTATTTTAGGAACTTTAGAAACTTTAATCGGAATTTCCAAACTTCTTCCCAGTTACCCAA
>Ga0209515_10003914_pt1 | contig 20609 bp, 18 predicted proteins | sample Subgroupgradi54m_FD_187454 | JGI IMG/M metagenome (GOLD analysis project Ga0209515, IMG submission 187454) | Subsurface groundwater microbial communities from S. Glens Falls, New York, USA - GMW60B uncontaminated upgradient, 5.4 m (SPAdes)... ...
AAAATTATTTTTTCCGCTGGTATTCCGGTATTAATGCTCTCCAGTTTGACCGCGGAGAGCTGCTCTTGTTGTAAAATACCTTGTTGGAAAAGGATATCCTCAAGAGTTGCTTGTGGTTGGACTGGAGTTTGGTTTTGGGCAGTTTGTGGCGGCATACAAGAATTAACCCACAAAGGTGAGTCTTAATCCATTATGCTGGAAATGATCCCTTTGGTCAACCTAGTCCTAGAATTTTTGAAGTGAGGTCTGTGAAGTAAGACAAAGTCTCCTGCCTTCGGCAGTGAGGTATTGAATATTTGAAAATTTGAATTTTTAACAACTTAATCAAAGATTCAAATAATCCCACTTCAAAGACCCACTTCTAACTTCCCACTTCAAGATTTCAATTTTATATGTTAAAACTGCAGTTATGATTGCCAAACTTCTAATTCATCCAGATCTAGATACCCGAGTAGGGGAGATAGAGGAAATGTTGACTCCCCAGAAGCTGAAAAAAGACCATGTTGATGTACTGTGGGTGGAAGATGAAAAGTTGGGGGTGGAGCAAGCTAAAAAAATCAGGCAGCATCTGAGTTTAAAACCATATTCCACCAAGGGAAGGGTAGTGGTGGTTTTAAATACCCATCTGATGACACCAGATGCGCAAAATTCCCTGCTTAAAACATTAGAGGAACCACCCCAAGAAGCCATAATTTTACTGGGGGCTGATTCAGATAAAAACATTTTACCCACGATTTTATCTCGAGTCCAGACTATCTTCCTTGAAAAGACTAACGATTACAAACTACAGACCACCGAAAAAAAAGAAAACACTGCTGTAGACAGTGGACGGTGGACTGCAGACATCGAGAGACTTCTCTCTAATTCCATTGAGCAGAGGTTTGAATTTATTGAAAAACTGGAAGATAAAGAAGCATTCTTAAAAGCATTGTTGGAATATTTCCATTCTAACCTTCCTGAACATCATAAATATTCTGAATTCTCCAAGGAACTAATGAAAGCCGAGGAGTGGGTGGGTGCCAATGGAAACTTAAGGGCAATTTTGGAGTATTTAATGCTAAGAATGCCATTCTAACACTCCAAGATATCCTGAACATTATTAGGCTGTTGTAGCAGTCTAATCTAAATGTCTTAATTTGCAAAAAAAACCCGAAGCTGATAGAATAGATTTGAAATAAAGTATTGTAATTCTCCACAAGGTCGAATAATATAATATTCTTCGAGAAAACGTAGTGAATCGAGAAGTTACTACACAAATCTTATGGCAAAAAAAGACGATTACGGCGTAAAACAGATCCAAGTATTAGAAGGCCTTGAGCCAGTTAGAAAACGCCCCGGAATGTATATCGGCTCAACTGATGAGCGCGGTCTGTGGGTAATGATCAAAGAAATTATTGACAACTCAGTTGATGAGGCGATGGCTGGCTTTGGTAAGGATATTTGGATCACTCTCCATAACGATAACTGGGTCACTGTTGCGGATAACGGCCGGGGTATGCCCTGGGAAAAACACCAAACCGGCAAATCAACTTTAGAAGTCGCCATGACAGTACTCCATGCAGGAGGAAAATTTGGTGACGGGGCCTACAAAGTCACTGGTGGACTCCATGGAGTTGGGGCCTCGGCAGTCAACGCTCTTTCTGAGGTGATGAGGGTGGAAACCAGGCGCGGGAATAAAACCTTTTATCAGGAATATAACAAAGGCAAACCACTGGGCGAGGTTGCAGAAGTAAAAAAGCCATTTACTGATTTAAATTATTACTGGGATTGGACAGTCGGTTCAGGAGTTAGAGTCTCCTTTAAAGCAGACAGCGAGATCCTGCAGGTGATTGAGCCCAAATTTGAAACAGTGGTCCGCCAAATTAAATACCGCGCTTATTTGGTGGCAGGGGTGGCATTTCATCTTTATGATGAGCGGACGGATAAAGAGTTTAACTACTATTTTGATTCGGGAATTATCGCTTTGGTTAAACACCTAAATAAAAATAAGGGCGTAATCAACTCTGACCCGATCTATTTCCATAAAAAACTAGATGAGATTGATGTTGAAGTCTCAATGCAATACACCGATTCATTTAACGCCAACATTGAAACTTATGCCAATGTCCAGTCAACAGATGATGGCGGAACCCATTTAACTGGATTTAAAACCGCTTTAACCCGTGCAATTAACGATTACGCCCGAAAACAGAATTACTTGAAGGAAAAGGATGAAAATTTAACCGGGGATGATACCCAGGAAGGTCTAACTGCCGTTGTTTCCATCAAAATGGACTCTGAAAACCTCCAATTTGAATCGCAAACCAAAAATAAATTGGGCAATAATGAGGTCGGACCAATTGTTTCTCAAGTTGTCAAAGATGGACTTGATACCTATTTTGAGGAAAATCCATCTGAGGGTAGAAGAATTATTGAAAAAGTCTTTATGGCAGCCAGAGCCAGACTTGCTGCCAGGGCGGCCAAAGATGCAGTTTTGCGCAAAGGTGCATTGGATGGAATGACTCTGCCGGGAAAACTGGCCGATTGCCAGGAAAAAGATCCCGCCAAATCTGAGCTTTATATTGTCGAAGGGGACTCAGCCGGAGGATCAGCAAAACAGGGGAGAGATAGGAAAACCCAAGCTATTTTGCCGATGTTTGGCAAGATTTTAAATACGGAAAAAGCCAGATTGGATAAAGTTTTAGAATTTGAGGCGATCAAAACTTTGATCATTGCCCTGGGCACTGGGATTGGGGATACGGTCAACTATGATAAGGTCAGGTACCACCGGATTATTTTAATGGCTGATGCGGATGTGGATGGATCCCATATCCGAACTCTTTTACTGACTTTTATCTTCAGGTATTTACCGGAACTTCTAACCCGGGGTTATATTTATATCGCCCAACCTCCGCTGTACCGGATCCAAAAAGGTAAAGAGGTTTTTTATGCGTATACTGATGCCCAAAGGGATATCATTTTGGCCCAAATTAAAACCCCCAAAAATAGCCTATCTGCCGACAGACAGGACAAAACAGCCGAAGCGGTAGCATCGGTAGTGGAGGGAGCAGAAGATGCTGAGGTGCCGCAAGCAGACGACACCAACGCCGCAACCAAAAAGATTCCGGGAATTTATATCCAGCGTTATAAAGGTTTAGGGGAGATGACCAAAGACCAACTCTGGGAGACCACCATGAACCCGGAAAACCGGATCTTAAAAAAGGTTTCAGTTGATGATGCAGTTTTGGCTGATGAAGTTTTTGTGATGTTAATGGGTGACCAGGTTCCACCCAGAAAAAGATTTATCCAAACCCACGCCAAACAGGCAATTTTAGATGTATAGCAAACAACTAGCTAAGCAAGATTTGCACTCATCATCTTTAAATCAGGTATTACCCCTTCTTCAATCATTCTTCTAACCTCTTCGCCAAACATTTTAACAAAGCTTGTAATTATAGAGGTTGTGGACAATTCTTTTAACTGTCGGTATGAAAAGAACTCCAGTTTTTGCCCCTCATCCCCCAGTTTTAATTCTCTTAATTCTTCTTCATTTAGTTTCACTAAGTACAAAGCATGGAGACTACCTCCAAAAGATATCTCTCCCATGGAAGTAATATTTTTGGGTTTAAGGTTGGTTTCTTCATAGATCTCCCTTTTTAAGGTTTGATCAAAATCTTCGCCCTCTTCAACTCCGCCCCCAATTATTGACCATTTATTCGGCTCAGAGATATCTGGTTTGTCATCCCTTAAAAGAAGTAGGATCTTTTTATTATAAGTAATAACCGCATTTGATCCTTTTCTCACAGTTTATATATACCACTTTTAATTTAATTTTGCAGATTTCGCACTTTTTAATGCATATTTGGCTTTTTAATGTATAATTGATCATCATCTATGAGCGGCAAGTTAACCCTACAAGGCGGAAAATCCCTAAAAGGCACAGTAGAAGTTTTGGGGGCTAAAAACGCTGTTTCTAAACAGATGGTGGCGGCCATACTAACAGATCAAAAATGTCAGCTAAACCGAGTCGGGGAGGTTGATGATATCGCAATTGTCTCAGATTTGATTCGTACTTTTGGTGGGCAAGTGAGCGAATTAAAAAACAATTCTATATCAATTGAGGCCAGAAACCTGAAAATAGTCAAACAAGAGGTACTGCGTCCTTTTTTGAAAAAAAGCCGGATCCCAATCCTTTTTTGCGGGCCATTATTACACCGCTTAGGGGAGGCAATTATTCCTAACTTGGGTGGGTGTGAAATAGGTCCCAGACCAGTTGATTTCCATCTTAAAGCCTTGGAATTGATGGGAGCAAAAATTGAGGAGAATCCTCTATTCTATTTTTTATCTGCACCAGATGGGTTAACTGGGGCCAAAATCAGGCTGGATTATCCCAGTGTCGGAGCAACTGAGCAAGTTTTACTCTCAGCAGTCACCGCAAAAGGGTTAACTGAACTATCTAATGCCGCAGTTGAACCAGAGATTATAGATTTAGTACTGCTGCTACAAAAAATGGGGGCTAAAATCTCCATTGACTCTGACCGGACTTATTTGATTAGAGGAGTAGAGAATCTTAATGGATACACCCATACCCCAATCCCAGACCGGATGGAGGCTGCCTCATGGGCTTGTGCAGCCTTGGCGACTGATGGTAAAATTTTGGTCAAAAATGCCCGCCAGGAACATTTGCTCAGATTTTTAGATAGCTTCCGGGAAGCAGGCGGAGGTTTTGACATAACTGATCAAGGAATTACTTTTTTTCAGGCTAAAGAATTAGCGCCGGTTTCAATTGAAACTGATGTTCACCCGGGCTTTATGACGGACTGGTTACAACCATTTGTGGTGGTTTTAACTCAGGCCAACGGGCCATCAGTCATCCATGAAACAGTTTATGAAAACCGCTTTGGATTTACATCTGAGTTAATAAAGATGGGAGCGAGTATTAGAATAGAGAATCGCTGTTTAGGCTCCAAAGCTTGCCGATTTGGCCAAATGAATCACCTACATAGCGCGATTATTACTGGACCTACCAAACTTAAAGGCATAGTTGCTGAGATCCCAGATTTAAGGGCGGGATTTTCCATGGTCATCGCTGCCTTAATGGCAGATGGGGTTTCAACTCTAGAGAATATTAATTTGATCAACCGCGGTTATGCTAATTTTTTTGATAAATTAAAAGCTGTTGGGGCCAATATTTTAGAGATCAAGGACTAAAACCAAAAATTCATATGAAGGATTTGGCTGAGGGATTTAAATTGTTTCAGCAGTTGGTAGAAACGCTACCGGGTTTACCAACTAATAAAAAGAATTTGGCAGATTACAAGGAGACAGAATTAACATTTGTCACAGGCTCGACTGAAAATCCACTTTTACATCTTCCGGAAAGAATATTTCTGCCTCAAATCTTGCTCCCTAGTATAGATCCTACAACTCAAGAAATTATCAAGATGCAAGATTTACAAGTGGCTTTCTTGTATTATTACCAAGTCAACCACCCAGCTCCCAGAGATTTAGAATGGGTAGCAGAAATGTTAGTACAGCCTGTTAATGCTGGAATGCTAGAAGCCCGGGCAGTTTTCTTTTTGGCTCAACGCTCTATTCCAATCAGGAAAGAAAGTTATGAAACAAGACAAACAGTTAAAGCTCTCAGATTTTCCGCTCCTAATTTTCAGGTCGGTCATTTTATCGCCCATGACATTGAGCAAAGATCGCCTCTGCAACTGGTTAAATTATCATATGGACTAGTCACAATTTACGCTAGTGGAATAAAAGAAAATAAAGTTACTTAGAGAGTAAAGCCAGCCAGAGACCCAAAACTGCAAAGATGGCTCCAGCCAACCAGAAACGCATAACGATTTTTGGTTCTTCCCAACCTAAATACCTAAAATAAAGATGGATTGGAGCGATAGGGAAAACTTTTTTATGGAGGAATTTTTTAGAGAATACCTGGATGACTGAGGTTGCCAAAATTATCACAAATAACCCACCAATAATTGTTAAACCTAATATTTTGCCAGTCAGTAACCCAACTACCGCCAGCGTTGCCCCAAAACCATAAGCCCCAGCATCTCCCAAATAAATCCTGGCCGGGAAGATATTGAAATACAAAAAAGCCACCAAAGCTCCGATCCAAATCCCTACAAAAGTGGCCAATGTGACATCAAAAACTGTTGAAGCCAGGGCTAAAAATGCCGCCAGGCAGATCATCAATAGCCCGGTGGAAAGTCCGTCTAAACCATCAGAAATATTGTAAGCATTAGCAAATGAGACAATAATAAAAGCCGCCAGAGGAACATAAAACCAACCCAAAACTATATTGCCAAAAATTGGGACATATAAATTATTAATCCCTAAAACATAATATAAGAGTAAGGATACCCATAGGGCAGCGACAAGCTGCAGTAGAAAAATCCACCTGCCCTGAAGTCCGGGGTAAATATGATCCTTAAAATCAGCAAAGATCTTTTTAATATCATCAATAAAACCAATGCCGCCAAAAGTCAAAATTGTTAAAATTAAAATTAACAACTCTTTACCTAATTGGTGAGTAAAAAAAGCCACAATCAGACTCAATATTATTAGAACTGGAATAACTAATAGCCCACCTCCAACCGGGGTTTCATTATCCTTGCCATGCATTAATTTGTTATAAAGGGGATTATATTCATCAGCTGAAGTTTCAATCTTTTTTTTGTATTTATTGCGCAGATGAAATAGAAGATCAATAAAAGGCACCATTAAAATTGCCGTCAGAAAAAAGGAGATTAAAACCAGGCCAAGTAATTGTGCCATTTAAATATTATACCCTAAAATAAGAGGAATTTAAGGGTAAATTTACGAATTCTTAATCTAATAGTAATTTTCTTACTAAAGCTGGTTTCCCTTGTCGATCCAACTGCCGACTGATCTCTTCAAGTTCTAATTGGCGACTAATATTGACTGGAGTTTGGACATAACGTGCTTTTTTTTCTTCCCTCATAACTTCTCCATAAAGGTTCCCTAGGTCCTGCACCCACTCCTTTGCAACTTTAATTATATGTGCAGGTCTTATTTCTATCATGTTTTATATTATACCCCTCCAAGCAAAAAGGGACAATGTAGATGAGGGTAAATGGTAAAATACTACTTGTCTATGCCTAAATTACCTCAGGCTATTTTAATCCATGGATGGGATCCCAAATACTATAATAAAAATATTCCAGGTCCAATCATGGCAGATATCGCCTGGTCTCATCGCCCTGAACTTATCAAATTACTTGCTAAAAGATTTAGTTTAAAATACTTTAATTTACCGGGGTTTTGTGGAATGCCAGAACCTGACAAATTATACTTCGAGGTAGAAGATTTTGCTGATTATTTTGCTAAGTGGAGAAGGGTAAATACTTCAAACGCTAAACTAATTATCGCTTACTCATTTGGTGGGCCTGTGGCTCTCACTCAAAAGGTCCAAGATCATGATCCTACACCACTTATACTAATTTCCCCAGCTCTGAGGCGAGGCGAAACTTTGAGATCTAGGGTGGCTTCAGTAGCCAAAACAATCATCCCAAAAGTTCTAACAAGCTATTTAAAAAACTATTATCAGAAAATGGCCAGCGATTATTACCGACAAGGAACTCCATTTTTAAGATCGACTTACGACGTTGTTGTCAGACAAGATATGTCGTATCTTTTGGCCAAAGTTGACCCAACTAGTACATTTCTAATCTATGGGGATCAGGATCAAGACACTCCTTGGTCACAAGTAAAAGAAGGGGTAATTAAAAATGATCTTTCGTATCGGATTATTAAAAATGGACGACACAACATTGGTCAAACTCACCCAGAAGAGATAGTAGAGACCATTAAAAATTTTTTAAAAAAGAAGAAGTTTTGACTGGCTTTTTAGCTTCAAAAATGGTAGAATATAACAACTTGAAATGTAGTTTAGGTTGACGAGAGTAGGCTACTTCTGCTATCTTCTTTAAGCAAACTATGGACGATCAAACACAAAAAGATGGTATTGATACCTCAATCGGCAAAATAGAAATTGTGCCGATTATTGAGGAGATGCAAACCTCTTATCTGGCTTATGCCATGAGCGTAATTATCTCCCGTGCACTACCAGACATCCGCGATGGATTAAAACCGGTGCAAAGAAGAGTTATCTATGCCATGCACCAGATGGGTTACCACCATAACTCCCGGTTCCAAAAATGTGCCTCAGTAGTCGGTGAAACAATGAAAAACTATCATCCTCACGGAGATATACCTATATATGATGCATTAGTACGCATGGGACAAGATTTCTCATTGAGAAACATGTTAATAGACCCGCAGGGCAATTTTGGTAGCCAAGACGGGGATCCACCAGCCGCTAGTCGTTATTGCTTGACTGGAGAAACACTAGTTGTTACTAATCAAGGTCTAAAAAGAATTGACAATCTTTCTCCTAATGGCTCTGAATCTATCTCTCTCAAAGTTTTATCTCACGGCAGAAGAGTTAATAAAGCATCAAAGTGGTTCGATAGTGGCAAACATCCAACCATTAAACTTACGACTAAAAGAGGTTACAGTTTAAAAGGTACTGCTAATCATCCTATTTTAGTTTGGACTAAAAATTTAATCACCAGTAAACCTCAATTTCAATGGAAATTGTTAAGCGAAATAAAATTAGGTGATATCGCCGTTATTGATAGAACCCCTGATTTATTGTGGCCCAAAAAGATTGTTTCTCTAAAACCTTACTTCCCTCCTGTACCAACGCGACCACTAACCAGACAGATTAAAGTACTGCCTAAAACATTAAATAAAGATTTAGCCTTTATTTTAGGATCTTTAATTGCTGAAGGTTATATTGGAAAAATAAAAATAGAATTTTGTAATAGCGATTTAGTTTGGATCAATGATTTTGAAAAAGCCTGGAAAAAAGTATTTCCAGATTGTAGACTTCACAAATTTGAAAAAAAACCAAGTTCTTATGGCAAAAAAAATTATTGGACGCTTGAAATACATTCTCGTTATATCGTGGAGTTTTTAAGAAATATTGGCCTTGAACCTGTTAAAGCAACTCAAAAGACAATTCCACCACTCATTTTTCAGTCACCTAAAGAAGTTTGCGCTTCATTTATTCAGGCTTATTTCGAAGGTGACGGTACGATAGGTTTCAGCGATAACGCAGTTAGAATAGCAGCAATTTCAATTAGTAAAAACCTAATAGATCAATTACAAATCTTGTTATTAAGATTTGGTCTTTCTACATCACAGTACTATGACAAGTATAGATATACCTATAGTTTGAATCTTAGGGGAGTTAAAAATTATCAAATTTTCCAAAGAGAAATTGGATTTCTATCTAAGAGAAAAAAACAAAGGCTGGATAGCATCATAAACAAATTTTGCAAAGATACTTCTATTATTGATTATGTACCTTTCTTGAAGGACTACATTTACCAAAGCCTTGATAGAACTCTAAACTATGACCGAATTAGAGATTTTGTGTTCAAACATAACTTTGACCGTTATACTGCAATGGCTACAAATCACACTCAAGTTTTGACAAGTATTCTTCCTAACCTTAAATTATCAACTCAACAACTCTTTGAACAGCTCATCACCAATCATTATATTTTTGATCTAGTAGATAATATTGAAGATGGTGACAGGGAAACTGTTTATTCGATAAGGGTTGATAGTAAGTGTCATTCTTTTGTGGCAAATGGTTTTATAAATCACAACACTGAGTGTCGGCTCGCTGCAATCTCAGATGAACTACTTCGAGACATTAATAAAGACACTGTTGATTTTGTTGATAACTATTCTGGAACTACTCAAGAGCCAGCGGTTTTACCCTCGGTTATCCCTAATCTTTTACTCAATGGAGCTTCAGGTATTGCCGTTGGCATGGCCACCCAAATTCCACCCCATAACTTAGGTGAAGTAACTGATGCTTTGATTTATATGATTGACAATGCCATTATTCCCAAAAAAACTACTAGGGGAGAGGATGGACAAATCTCTGAGATAGCTTCGGCTGCACCTCACAATGACGGTAATCTGGAGGACGAAAGTAACCAGTTTGGAATCTCTGCCCGTGATGATGTGGTCAAAGAAGGCTTCCATAGCGATGTTAACGTTGAAGACCTGATGAAATTTATTAAAGGCCCGGATTTCCCAACAGGCGCCTCAATTTATGATGCCTCAGAGATTCAGCTGGCATACGCCACTGGTAAGGGCCGGATTGTGATGCGGGCTAAAGCTGATATTGAGGAGACCAAAAGCGGCCGGTTTGACATCATTGTTACTGAGCTTCCGTACCAGGTTAATAAGGCCGTATTAATTGCCAAAATTGCTGATTTAGTTAAAGACAAAAAAATTGAAGGCATCTCAGACCTAAGAGATGAGTCAGACAGAAGGGGAATGAGGATGGTAATTGAGCTCAAAAGAGATGGTAAACCTCAATCTGTTTTGAATAATTTATACAAACACACCGCCATGCAATCCGTTTTTAACGTTAACATGGTGGTCTTGTCTGATGGAGTACCGCACCTATATCCTCTTAAAAAAATCCTTGAAGAGTTTATTCACCACCGCCAGGTCGTAATTAAAAGAAGATCAGAGTTTGAATTAAGGGAGGCCCGGGCCAGAGCCCATATTTTAGAAGGTTTAAAAATTGCGGTTGATAATATTGACGAGGTAATCTCTATCATCCGCAAAAGCGCCAATGCAGATGAAGCCCGAACCAAGTTGATGACGAAGTTTAAATTGACCGCAATCCAAGCGACTGCCATCTTGGATATGCAGCTTCGCCGGCTGGCGGCTTTGGAAAGACAAAGGCTGGAGGATGAATTAAAAGTGGTGATGAAACAGATTGATTACCTCGTGGATCTGCTCTCCCACCCGGAAAAGATCTTAAAAGTGGCCAAGGAAGAGTTAATCCAGATTAAGGAAAAATATGCGGAAGATCGAAGGACCAGGGTTTATAAATCCAAAGTCGGGGAGTTTTCCGAAGAAGATCTGGTGGCTGATGAAACTACGATCGTCACTATTACCAAGGGCGGGTATGTTAAACGCCAACTACCAATGTCATTTCGGACCCAAAACCGCGGCGGCAAAGGGGTTTCCAGTATCACCACCAAGGAAGAAGATGCGGTGTCCCATATTTTCTACACCAAAACTTTGGATAACTTGTTGTTTTTCACTGACCGTGGCCGCGTTTTTCAAATCAAAGTCTGGGAGATTCCTGAGGCCTCCCGAACTGCCAAAGGCCAGGCACTTGTTAATTTAATCAATGTTGAACAAGGAGAAAAGATCACCGCTATATTAACTTCCAGAAAAGAGGATAACGTCAAGTTCTTGTTTATGTGTACTAGGCAGGGCAATGTCAAAAAAACCACCCTCGAAGAGTACGCCAATATCCGCAAAAATGGATTAATCTCAATTAAATTAGACGCTGGCGATGAGCTTTGCTGGGTTGTTCCCACCAAAGGCACGGATAATATGATTGTAGTCTCCAGGAAGGGCCAATCAATCAGATTTAATGAAAAAGATGTGCGTCCAACCCACCGCGATACCTCCGGGGTGAGGGGAATTGCCCTCAAAGGTGATAGTGTTGTTTCAATGAATCTGGCCACAGACCCCAAAGCGGAGCTATTAGTAGTGATGGAAAATGGGATGGGTAAGAAAACCCGGATGGAGATGTGGAAGGTCCAAGGCCGGGGTGGATCAGGGATTAAAGCCGCAGACGTGACGGATAAAACCGGAGAGATCGTCACCGCCCAAATTGTCGATAAAGAGGCTGATACTTTGGTCTTAACCTCCAACAAAGGCCAGCTGATTAAATTAAACTTAAAAGATGTCCCAACCTTGCAACGCCAGACCCAGGGCGTAAGGCTAATGCGGATGAAAGAGGATGAAAGAGTAGCCGCAGCGACAGTCGTGTCTTCCAAGGATAAAACTGCCGATGCGGAAGGTTCAGGCGAGGTAGCCATCCTCACCAGCTCAGAATGAGCTAACTATAACACTGGAATAATTTTCAAGTTTCAATGTTCAATTTTCCAATCAATTTCCAAGTTTTAAATGATTATTAAAAAATTAAAAACTTCATTGATCATTGTGTTATTGATTATTGATCATTTATCATAATCATATGCGCCTTCCTTTTACCACCAAAACCATTGAAGCCAGGTTTTCCACTTTGGGGATTTTATATTTCATGGTCGGTCTAATCTTTGCCTTTGTCTTTGCTTTTTATTACCGTTGGCCATTTACTGGTTATTTAAGTCCGGGATTTTTAGCAGTCGTCTTCACCTGGCCCTACCAAGCCATTGGTTTTATTAAAGATCTTCTATATTATGGTCTAGCAGGTAAACCTATTTAAAATGAAATTTGGGAGAGAAAAACTAATTTTTCTTCTGCTCTTAATTATTCCTTCGTCTGAATTTCTCCGTATGACATTTCATCAATCAAGATCCAGCAGATCAAATTGCCCATATGGCTAAAATTGCAAAAGTATACAAAAGGCACAATGATTACACTTAAAACTGATAGCCAAACCTCTGGTTATTTGGATGTTGTCAGACAAAAAGTCAGAAGATTAAGTGATCTAGTTGCAGACTACTGCCTAATTACTACTATCCGCTAATTTAAGTTTCCATCTTATTTTGTTATTATTCGATCATGCCAAAAATTGGTGCACATGTTAGCGCTGCGGTTTCATTAGAATTATCCTTTAAAAAAGCCCGGGAGATTGGGGCAGAATGTACCCAGATTTTTATCTCACCACCCCAGCAATGGCTGCAACCCAACCATGGGGAAGAGGTGATAGCCAGATATAGAGCCGTTAGCCGGGAGAGCGGGATTGGGTCCAATTTTATCCATGGGACTTATTTAATTAATCTGGGGGCTTCCAGTCTAGAACATTTACAAAAATCAATTGATTGGCTGAATTGGGCGATGAATATGGCAGAAAAACTTGGGGTCGAAGGGGTGATTTTTCATACTGGATCACACAAGGGAAGTGGGATGGAAAGTGTGCAAAGACAGGTTGTAGAAAGTATCAAAAAAGTGTTAAATGGAGCTCCCGGACAGGCTAAACTAATCCTTGAGATCTCCGCTGGGGCAGGTGGAAGTATTGGGGGGACTTTCCGCGAACTAGAAGAGATCCTGAATCAAGTTCAGGATGACAGACTTAAGGTCTGTATTGATACCCAGCATGCTTTTGGGGCAGGGTATGATGTTAAAACTTTAATTGGCTTAAATAATGTTCTAGAGGAGTTTGACCAGGAAATTGGATTTCAAAACCTAGCTGCGATTCACGCTAACGACTCCAAAGTTGAATATAAATCCGGTAAAGACCGGCATGAAAATATCGGCGAAGGATTTATTGGCAGGGAGGGTTTTGAAAATATGATTAACCACACTAAATTAGAAGATGTGCCTTTTATCCTGGAAGTCCCCGGATTTAGTGGAGCAGGACCTGATAGGGAAAATGTTGAACTGCTGAAATCTCTGAGAAAATAAATTTCTAATTGCTCTAATTACCTAATTATTCTAAATATGCTCCAAATCCAAATACTCAATTTTAGACATTAGTTACTTGATTATTATTTAGGTCACATAGGTAATTAGAAATTAGCTTAATTTTCTCATTGACTTACCTCCCAACTTTATGACTACAATTACTAATAGGGGGTGAGATATATGTATTTATTACTTGCATTACTGCTTAATGCACTGGCTTTAATTATCACCTCAAAAATTGTGCCTGGTTTTATGTTATCTGATTATGGTTCAGCCCTTTTGGCCGCAGTTGTTTTAGGCGTCATTAACACCTTTATCAAACCAGTCTTATTATTTTTAACAGCACCCTTAAACTTTTTGACTTTAGGATTATTTACTTTTGTTGTCAACGCCATTGTTTTGGTCATGACTGATACGGTGATTGATGGGATGAAGATTGACCATTTTTGGCCAACTGCAATCTTAGCAGCCTTAGTTTTATCAATTGTCTCAACAATTTTATCAATGGTCCTACAGGATTTAAATATCTTAGGTAGCGGCAAAAAAAGACGATAATTAAAGTTAGTTTAAGCTGGGTCAGGGAGTGGAATTTTTAGGTGCTGACCAATAATTATGACGTCTGGATTTATGATCTCAGGATTTGCCTCCACTATTCTTTGAATCTGATCCTGATCGCCATTTGTCAGATCCCATAAAGTATCTCCTGGCTGGACAATAATTTCTTCAAATTGGGGTTCTTTTGATTCTGTCAAAATTCGATCAATGTGCCATTCTCCTCGGTCAGCTGAGACCATAGCGATCACCGCTGTTTGATCTGCTTGAAGATTATTTTGCACTTGATTGGTTTTAATTTGTGACTCTGATCTTGAAAGCAATACTGGCGCTGTTACAAGTGGTTTGAGAAAACCAGCAGTAGGCTGTTGAAACCTCTGGGTCTTAAATTGATCAGGATTATAAGTTTGGGTTGGTGGCGCTGGAACATCAACGTGCGCAGAAGCAAAAATTACCCCTATCGTACCAAGCACTGAGATAGTACCAATTGCGCTTGTTACCCAGCGATTTTTTTTCTGACCGTCATCGATGAAACCTAAACATCGACCAAAAGTTTCTACTCCCTCTAAAGCCAAATGTTTACTCTCAGTAACGGCATTTTTTAATTTGGACAGAAAACTCGGTGGTGATGCAATTTCAGATTCTTCAGGCCAATTAATTGGAGCTTCAGGTAAGATTTGGGGCGGAGATATAAATGTTTCAGCAGCAATTTGTTGGTCTTGGGCTAAAAGCTGCTCCATCATCAACTGACGACGTTTCCTACTAGCAACTACCCCTAAACCAATTTTAATTCGTCTGCAGCCTTCTTTATAGAGATAATTATATTGGTCATCATCTAAAACATATGATAATTGATTTGACCAAGCCTCTGGAGTTAAATGAGACCAAAGCTCACCATCCTCAAGATAATCACGGGGATTAATAGGCTTAGTTACCTCAACAAGCCTTAAATATGGAACATAATCTCTTTTTACTTCGAACATCTGATATATTATATCCTATAAGAGACAAAGTACCATACTATTGTAAAAATTGGATAAGAAAAAATTATTTTGAGGAGAGGGGTTTATAACCCACAACGCGATCAGGAGCCGAGGGAACTAGTTTATAACCTTCATTTGCCATTACCTTTCCCATAGCTGCCAGTTCTTCAGGATCATCCGATCTTTTAATTGTAACTTCACCTCTTTTTGGATCAAACCAGAATAGACCACCTAACGTAACCATAGTTTTTTCTCCTCGACCCCAGGGTTGTTGAACCCAACTTGTAACTTGGCCTGTTCGGATTATTTTGGCTCCACCAGCAACTACTGTTTCCTCTGGTAAACTCGGATCAAAAGTTTCGGTGAAATTAACATAACCCTTTTCCAGGAAAAATTGTCTCAACGGATTTTTAGGAGCGTCTTTTTGTTCTGCAGCCATTTTGCAGTACTTATAGCAGATTTTTAATTAGCAGGTCAAGCCAAGCTTATTTATCTTCAGATGAATTATTCTTACTATGGAATGCTTTGTGCACATCCTTGAGATGCTTATTGGTTACATGGGTATAGATCTGGGTGGTGGCAATATTAGCATGACCCAGCATCTCCTGAACCGACCTAATGTCAGCTCCGTTGATTAGTAAATCTGTGGCGAATGAGTTATGCGATATGAACCCATCCGTAATTAAGTTTTCAGTTTCCGACACTGCAAAATCAAAAACTGGTTGAGGTTCTAAATAATCATATATTTCGGTAGTCTTTACTTTCAGCCACTTCAGTTGATGGTTACTTTCTGCTAGTATTCTTAATAACTCAAGTCGAGAATCATTTAACTTCATCCTTTTAAATCGATGGTAAAAACGCATTACTACTTCCTTTGTAGGAATAAGTTTTCCTACCCCATATCGACCTGGATCTTTGAGTAATTGCAAATCTTTTCTTTTTGTATATAAGTGTTTATTGAGTGTAAATCCAATATTCCTTAAGTCCTCCAACACTGGGTTTAATGGAATTTTTTCTCCATAAAAATCGTTTTGGATCTTAAATGTTTTTAGGGTGGGAACAAGTTTTTTAAATTTTTGCTGATCGGGTTTACGCAAAATATGCAACGTGTAGATCCTACTTTTAACTGATTTTTCGCTATTAGGCAGTTTAATAATTCGATCTCTCTTATTCAAATGAGCATCTATGCCTAATCTTAATAACAGCATCTGCACATCCTTAATTAGTTCCTTATTCGCGGAAAAAAACCTTGGGTAACCATTTGAATTACCTTCTGCATCATAATATCCAGCTAGAAATTCCGCGATGGCTTTCTCCGATGATTGAAACAACTCAATTGGGACTCGCAGTTGAGTGGAACGAAGATGGAGGTTAAGTTTTTTTAAAAGCCGAACCAGAGGCATGTAATAACAAATCAAACTATATGAATTGGAGTTAGAATTTCTCCGAATGAAAACTTTCTTTGAGTACAACTTTTTGATAATTGCCTCATAGAACTTAAGATTTTCAGTATTTTTATCACACAAAATAACGCCTCGGCGCCGTTCACTGACGATCCCATCTCCGCATAAATATCCAGCCAATCTCCAAAAATTAAGAGGATAGAAATATTTACTCTGTTGGCTAATCTTTTTAATGCCAGCAACATACATACCAATTTTTATATCTTTAGCAATAACTTCAGTAATTCCTTCTTTTGAAATCGTAAATAAACGATGCTCCGGAGTACAGATTAATTCATATCCATCTGCATTAATCTCCATCAACTCAGTAGTCTGGTGTCTTGTTTTTTGAATAACCTTACGAGTTGTTTGCCAACCCCTTTTCCAATCAATACATTTAACATCAGTATTTTCTTTTTCAAAAAGCCATTGGGCTGATACAACTTTCCGAGGCATGCTTATTCGAGTATTAGCTTCAAGACAATGTCTTAAAGTATGTGGGGTTGCTTTAATTGGCAGTCCAATTGCTTTAACATATTTTTCTACAATCCTTTCTATAGACCTAGTAGTAAGTCGCATATTTTCGCCCTTTTCAGCCGGATCAACCCGGCCCTGATAACGGATAAAAAGCGGCTGATACTGATCATGTCTAATCATTAGAAATCTCTCTACCCAATGGGCGGCTGCATCAGAGATAAAAACCACTCTTTCCTTCCCACCTTTACCCACAATCCCAAATTCCCGGCGTTTTAGATTAATCTGGTCCCGATTTATTGAGGCCAGTTCAGAAACCCGAAGCCCTGTTGAGAATAATAATTCCAGGATGGCTTTATCCCTTAGTCCATCCTTACTTGTTGTATCAGGAGCTTCCAGTAGCCGCTCTAAATGGTCCTGGTCAAGAATCTTTAAAGGTGATGGATCCTGGTCTCCAAGTTCCACTTTTTCAGCGGACAAAGTCTCAACATCAATCCGGGCTAAATATCGTAAAAAAGCCCTTAGAGCGATCATAAAATAGTTTTGGGTTTTGCGCTTTAATTGTTGATGAGACAAAGGGTCCTCATACCTGGCTAGAAAAAGCCTGAATTTGCGGATTAAATCCAAATTAATTTGTTTGGGTTCAATATCACCGGCAAACTCCAAAAAACGACGAAGGTAATGGTCATAATTTTTAATCGTCCGTTGGGAGCTATTGCGTTCCAGCTCCAAATATTCCAAAAAATCAGTTATGTATTTTGAAATGACCATACCTAAAGAGTACTTAATATTGTCCGACACTGTCAAATCCATTGAATTTGAAACTTTTTTAGCCTAAAATCCTTCCTATGAGCGTAGGAGATGGAGCAGCTATTAATGCAGGTGAAGGGTTGATTGCATTATACGGTTTTGATCATTCACCGTATAACGTGCAGGGAGTATTAAGATTTAAACAGGTTGCACTTGATTCATTACAAAGTACATCTGGGTTAAGAATTAACTATTTAGAAAATCCCAATCTAGACTCTCTTGATGCCGGTCGATATATTAACGAGTCACTGGAAGAAGGATTTGTTTATCAACTTACCAGAAAAACTTTAATGGGACAAACTACCTATACAGATGATAATAAGATTAAAAATAGGATGGAGGCTTTGGCGGAGGTGGATCCGGAAACAATTATTAGGAAAAGATTACTCGCTCCCGATGCTCTGCAGGTTTATTCTCTTTTTAAACTGTATGACGAGCTAGTTGAACTGGGAGTTAATCTTGATTCTGAGTCCCATAAAAGAAATGTGCGTGAACGGAGCCAAAGTTTAGCAACTCAAGCTACCAAACATATACTACTCGCAACGAGTAACTATAAAGGTGGGAATATTAAGAAAGCAGTTGGGAATATGAGGGTATATTCGAAACTTATAACAGAATCTGACCTAATCAGAGAAATGGATATGAACAGGGACTTACAGAAGATAACTGGACAATCTGAAAATTATGCAGCGGGGTTGGTTATATTTTCTGGACTTGGAGTTGCTCACCAGGAAGTTGCAAATGGAGTGATAGCACCCAAAGGATGTGGTATTTTGTTAGATATTCGAAGAACCATTTCCACTCCTAATTATCCCTATTTAAATCTTTTAACCCAAACTAGAGCGAAACAATATCCTTCAGACTTATTGGTTGCCCATGCTTTACTTTGCGAAATGATGCTTGCGGAGATCGTGGAGAGGACTCAATTAAACGGAAGAATTAATCAGTGTACTCAAAATTATGAAACTATTACTCAAGATATATTTCAGGAAGTTGGTGGATTAAGCTGGGAACAGATTCAAGAATATTGTCGAAGAAGACCTCAAATGGCTTACGGCATAGTAATTAATAACTTAGCACCTCTCACTCAATCTATACTTTCTTAAACCTAAAAGACCTAAAAGTATTAGAATCATTCCCAATCCTCCCACCATCCAGGTTACTTCACTAGTCCCACTATCAGGCAAACTAGTGGGTCCACCTTTGGGAATTGGGGTGGCACTGGCTAAAGCTTTACAGCCAACAGAGTTAGAACTTAAATTATAATTCCCATTAGTGACTGATTTTAAAACATCTTTTAAGGTCGCGCGTTCAATGACGTTAGAATCAGTGGTTTTGGACAAATTATTAGGGTCAAAATCAAATTTGAGGGCAGCGGAAGATGATGCGTTAGCAGTAGTAGTAAAGTTAACAGTGGCAACAGTACCTTTACCGGTAAATCCCTTAGTACTAGGGGCCAAGGCAAAAATACTGACCTTACCAGTGGTATTATCAATTGTGTTGCCGGGAAAATCACTATAAATTGAACCATTAACAATGCTGCTGGCATTAAGCTGAGTTGGATCAAACAACAAAATTATATCTGCCCCATCAGTCTCCACTCCCTGGGTATCAATTAAAACTTGGGTTGAAAAGCTGCAGGATTTGCCAAAAGTTCCTGAGGCAGGCGATAGAGATAATGTGGCAGCCAGGGCAGGGGAGGCGGAAAGCATATAGGTCAAAGTATAAAGTATAAAGGAAAAAAGCAATTTCTTTCGCATAGCTTAAGCTACCTCAATCATAACAGAGCAATCTGCTGAAAAGAAAGTCCTGGATTGTGCGACAAGAAATCAGCGTATCAGTAAATTGGCTTAGTCAGTAATTCAGTTGACCAGATTTGGTAAAATGCCGACATGACCAGAGATATAAATGAATTAGAAGTATATAAGCAATCCTTGAAATTAATCAAAGAACTGTACGAACTGTTAAGTCAAGTCCCTAGCACAGAAAGAGATCTAGAATCCCAGCTCAAAAGAGCCTCAAAATCAATCCCTGCTAATATTGCTGAGGGTTTACAAAGAAATCACCGATGTTTATTAATTGCATTGGCCTCAAGCGACGAAGTTTTAGCACACCTACAAGTTTTAAGTATTGTTCAACCTAGATTAAAACCACAAGTTTAAATAGTTTAAAATGAATTTAAAATTCTTTCTAAAAGATTAAATAGTTTACATAAGAATTGGCGTCTCCAAGATACTGATATTCCGTTTAGCTGAGTCACAAATACACCGATTTGCTGGCATTCCGACTTGCTGATATACAGGCTCAAATTGGAGCCCCAAAATGGCACCTAAAACGGCTTCCAAGGGGATGGGTGGTATATGGAGTCATCCAGGGTTTAGGTTGTCCTAGAGACCCAAACATAAAAACCTGAAAATTTAAGTAAGTAAAAAAATGAGAAAAAATTTTTGATAGGAAACAAGTCAAAATAAAGCTAAATAACATCTACACCAAAAATCAAAAATTTTGAATATAAAGTTTATTATTCAGCTTGCTGGGTCTCCCCTTGATAAAATCTTTCCTGGACATCGCATAAGCTACATTGTACGACGTCACGCCTGGAGAGGCTCAATTACGCATGGAGGATAAATAAGAAACAACTACAATGTAGTAGACCGGATGGCTAGCTGCTGCTCTGAAAAACATAAATCAGGCTCGCTTCACAAGGTACCCTTCCCTAATTCGGCCGATGTCGCTTTTTTCACGCGTGGAAAGAAGTTAACAATTGTATTCATTGGCAGATACAACTAGAGAGCGAAAGTGCTCTACTCCAAAAAGAATGTGTAAGAATTTTTTTACACTCAGGCTCAATTTGTGCGTAATTACGCATCGG
>Ga0209515_10003916_pt1 | contig 20603 bp, 17 predicted proteins | sample Subgroupgradi54m_FD_187454 | JGI IMG/M metagenome (GOLD analysis project Ga0209515, IMG submission 187454) | Subsurface groundwater microbial communities from S. Glens Falls, New York, USA - GMW60B uncontaminated upgradient, 5.4 m (SPAdes)... ...
GCCGCTCCCGGCGCTGATGGTAAAGCTCTGGTTGGAACCGCTGTTCACCGCGACGCTGCCGCTCGGGTTGATCGTTCCATTCGCCCCTGCGCTCACGGTAATCGTATATTGTCGACCCGGTCCTTGCCCTGCAACGAGCCAGGCGAATAGATTGCGCGCATAGGCTTCATTGTCCTTGTTCTTGATGCTGGTACCGGCACCGTTCTGATTGAAAAAAGTATTGCGATCATAATGCCCCGCAATGCGCCCTTTGCCGACGGTCGCAACCATCAGCGCGGCATCGGAGGACGTTTGCGGGCGCGATGTCCCCTGTCCGCCGGAGCTATTGTCATTTTGGTTAATCGTGTAATTCGCCCTGGCCACAACCGTGGACGTGACGCCGGAAACCGAAGCATTCGACAATGTGATGGGCGAAACGCCTTCGCCGTCAAACTCGTTTATACCGGAAAGAATCGGATGGTTCGGGGCAAGAAAGTCCCCGGCGCTGCGCTGGGCCGAATACTTCCCGTTATCCTGATCCATGGTCCAGCCGAAGCGGCTGAGGAAGTATTGGTCGGATGTCGGGGCGCTGGCCCAGTTGATTCCGAAATTCGCATCACTGATGAAAAGCGCCGAGCCTCCGTTGCGGACGTATTTCTCGACGGCATCAACCGCTGCAGTCCCATAGGTCGCGTTATTGGAACCGAATACGATGCACGCATACTTGGAGAGATCCATCGTTTCGAACGGCACAGGTGAACCTTGCGCGTGGTTCGCATCCCCTTCCTTGACCTGCTCAGTCTTGTATCCTATGCTGCGCAGATCGGCGGCAAGCGTACCCCAGCCATGGTTCCCGCCGTTCGTGCTGTTATCATTGATATCGGCGACCTCATCGTTTGCCCATCCCTCCATCCATGCGACGGTGCCATCCCCGCCCCTGACAAAGAGGATTGTTTGAGCCTGAAGAACCAAGGGAAAAAAAAATCCCAGGAACAGGAATAGACTTTTCAAACCGCGCATCTCCTTGATTTTCAAATCGCACATCCCTATGAATTAAGCGTGTAAACTTTCTGTGCAAGGTATAGGAATTGCGTTGATTTCCATGGCTTTCTTGCGCCTTTGCGTTCTCGAATCATCGCAGTAGTTTGCGGGTCACCACGCCTTGCTCCGTTTTCACGCGCACTTGGTAGAGACCGGGTTCCGTGATGCCCGTCAAGGCGTATTGCTTCTTTCCTTCTCCGCGGAATGCCATAACGGTGCGGCCCCGGATATCCATGATCCGGACCTCGTGTGCTCCCGGAACGGTGATGGAAATCCTCCGGGAATCCAGCCAGCCCCAGTCCGCATCCATTGGGCGGTACGCCATGGTCGTCACAGGCTTTTCAGGCAACAATCCCGGATCTTTGCAGGCGCCTTTGTAACGGATTTCGTCGATGCCGCGTCCGTAGTTCACGTAGTATAAGGCGCCGTCCGGGCCTTGCTTCAGGTCCACCAGGGTATTCGAGCTCATATTCCCGAAGACCTTCACATCCCCGGTGGTGGATTCACCGGCGGCGTCCAGGGTCAGGAGATGGAACCCGTAACTGTCGCAACCCGAGATCATCCATTTGCGATCAAATTGGGGCGGGAATTGGAAGGGAGAAGGATTCGATCCGTCATACCTGAAGATGGGCCCGGTCATGGCGCAACCCTCTTGCCGTTTGAAGATGGGCTCCCGGATGGCGGGAAGCTGCTTCACGCCCTGGATATCGGATTTGACGACCGGACCGGAACGCTGGTTTCCGGTGGGCACCTGAGACCCATAAGGACTGATCCCGCCCATGTCCTCTTCGCCGGCGAAATAAGGCCAGCCCATATAGTAGGGATCCTTGACCAGGTTGTTTTCGTCGGCGACTTTCTGTTGGTCGGGGCCCACGTCGCCCCAGGTCAGCCAGCGGCGGACGGGATCCACGGTGAGGCTGTAGGCGTTACGGGTGCCTTTGACGTATATCTCGCGACGGACCTTATTGGTGTCTCCATACTGGGCCGCGAGATCGGCATTGCCCGCGGCCTTGAGACGCGCCGACAAGGCCTCCCCGAAATTCCCTTTGGGAATGGCATACCCCCGGGCCGATTCGTCGGGATGGATGCGCAGGATGCCGCCACGGAGATCCGCGGTATTGGCGGGCCCATCTTCGATCTGTTCGTTATCGCCGATCGCCATCCATAAGTCTCCGTAGGCGTCGAACATCATGGCGCCCGCCGTATGCGGATGGTTGCGGTTGCTGGGAATCTTGAGCAGGACTTTTTCCGTGGCCAAGTCCAATTTGCCGTCTCCACCTAATTTGAAACGTGAAATGCGGTAGGTGGATTCGCTTTTGTCGGAACTCAAAAAGGAATAGTTCAGGAACAGCGTTTTGTCGGTTTTGAAATTCGGATCCAAGGCGAGACCGACCAGGCCGTCTTCGCTGCCGGTGGCGCAAGGAAGGGTCCCCAACAAGGTTACGGTCTTGGTGGCCGCATCGTACTTTTTGAGCCTGCAATTCTTTTCGATGAAATAAACGTCCACGAGATTGTTGTCGCGGGCGTCGAAGGCCAACTTCAAGGGTCCGTCGGCGGTTCCTTGCGGAACAATCTCCAAGTGCTCGAAATCGGCATCGGTCGCGGCACAACCCTTGTAGGTCCCCAAATCGACGGCGCCAAAGACAGCGGTGGCGGCAGCGAGGCATGCCGCGGCGGCGGCGGTTTTCAGAACGGTATGCATTGGATTTCCCCTAGGGCGCGAATTTTATCGAGCGAAAATATTGTGTTGGAAGGAATCCCCGGCTACCCGACCCGATAGATTGTATGCGCGATCGGACGCCGTTGCGTTGATGCCTTTGGTGGCGTCGAAGGCGGTTATGCCATCGAAGTCCGAATAGAAATAGACGCGGCCCCCGATCGATCTCTCCTTTGCCCCGGCTGAATTGGGGCGGACATTCCTACCGGCCGATAAAACCGAAACGGCGGAATGCCCCGCGCTCGCCCAGCGCAGGATATTCAGGCCCAGGGTTTTGTTGTCGAACCGGCCCAGGTTGGTGCCGGCGCCATTGGCATCGAAGAACGTGTTGCGATCGTAGTGCCCGACAATGCGGCCCTTGTTGCGGGTGGCCACGCATAGGGTGGCATCCAGTGGCGTAGCGGCAGTGTTGGACCCGCCGCCAAAGGAGGTATTGCGATGCACATCCCCTTGGGCAAGCGCCAGAACCGTCGAGGTGAAACCGTTGAAATTCGCTTTGGTCACGGTGATGGGGCTGACGCCCTCTCCGTCGAACGAATTTACGCCCTTGAGTATCGCGTGGTCCGGGGCCGTGAATTTTCCGTCCGCCTTGGATACGGTATAGGTGCCCCCGTCTTGATTCATGTTCCAGCCCACCGAATCCAGGAAAGCCTGATCGGAGTTGGGCGCGTCGCCCCAATTACGGCCGAAGTTTCCATCGCTGATGAATACCGCTCCGCCTCCCTGATCCACGTATTTGAGCAAGGCACCCACGGCACCCGGCGAATACCGGGAGTTGTTCGATCCGAAGATGATGACGTCGTATTTGGCCAAACCCACGCTGTCGAAGTTGACCGGATCGGAACAGGGTTGGCCCTTGGAGGCGTCGCAGCCGGCCTTGTTCGCGCCTTCGCGCACTTCCGTGATTTCGAATCCGTTCGCCTTGAGAAGGTCGGCGAATTCCCCCCAGCTGTGATTCCCATTGGCTGTGGTGTGATCGAGAAAAGAGGAGAGTTGCTCATCCGAACCGCCCTCCAGGAATCCCCCCGTATTCGCTCCGCCGCGGACGTTGAGGATTTTCACGGCGGATTGGGCCTGGGAAACGAACATCAAGAAAACTGCTACTGAAAAAATATTTTTCATGCTTAAACCTTTGTTCGAGTACTCCTGGAACTTAGCGCCCACCTGCCGCAAAACCTTTCAATAAATCGGCATATACTATGTATAAATCCGCACGTAGATCGATTATTGAATTTATCAGTCAGGAAAAAAACAACATGGTTACGCATCGAGGTGAATTTGTAAGACGAATTATACCCCCGAATAAATTCATTGAAATGGATTTTTTGGATTTCACAAATTTGGAAAAAACGCATCCTCGAAAGAAACGGGTTTTATTTTGGATAGATATGATTTGCGCAATAGGCTATTCCATCCGATTCGGACCGGGTGCAACCCGGTGGCATGGAGCCTCCGCTCAATACAGTAGTAATCTTCCTGTGAAATCGAAATTATGAGAGATAAGTTTTACGAAATAAACTCCCGGGGCCAAGGACGCTTGGAGTGGCGCCTTTGTGGTACCGGAGGCGGAACTGATGCCGCCCGTTCGGCCAATTTCTTTCCGGAATCGTTGTAGATCCGGATCCGATAGGAACGCCTTCCAGGCAGGCTGAAAATGTTCCGGTTCCTTTCCAGGGAGCGGATTCCGGCGGCGGGCATTTTCACCATCGCCGTGAAAGGATGGTCCGTCCACAAGGAGACCGCGTTGTATCGGTTCTTGGCCATTTCATCGAACCAGGAGGTCCAAAAAGTAAGATCCCATACATTCGGGATGGCATTCTGGTGCGACGTCCCATTGTTGTTGCCGCTATAAGTGGGACTGCGTTGGTCCATGGGGAGGTTGAGCCTGATCCCGCGCCTCAGGATGTAAGGCGATTCCTGGGACGCATAGGAATCCAGGAAAGAACCGGATTTCAGATTCTCGGCGATCTGGAGCCCTCCATACATGGCTCCGTTCGCGTCTCCTCCCAAGGCCCAGTAGGACTTCTGCGGAGAAGCCGTGGTGCGCAAAGCGTAGGCCTGCTCGCCTAAGCTTGTTGCGGCAGTGCCGCCTTCGGATACCATCTGCGCGATCACGGGCGCATTCGCAGCCAGGGTGATGATGATCTTTTTGTTGGGGTACGCGGAGGTGAGCTTGGCAAGCTCGGACATTTCGATGGTGAAAGACTTCCCTGCGAGGCGGGTCCTGACTTCGTTGGCCGCGAACACGGCTTGGGCGGATCCGGCGTCGTAAAATATCCCCACGGTTTCGGCCGCAGAGGGGAAGCCGGAGCTGATCCCTGCAATCATGACGGCAAAGAACACCCGCAGCGCGCCGAACATACCCCCCCAAAGGGTCTCACGGGGATTTTGGAAATCCCCGTGGACCTGGTAAACCTGGATTGAAGATAAGCGGGATTTCCGGAATATTTCCCGGACGATCGGCCGGCGCCATAACACCGGTTTCCAAAGAGAACGGCTGTGGGAGGGGGGGGCTGATTTAGGGGAAGGCGTCCGCTCCCGCCGGCAGGGCGGTTCCAAGGTCTTTGTAGTCCAGACCCTCAAGCCGGACTTCATCCATCCAAACCTCCACCGTCGAGTCCGGCGCGAAAAAGGTGATCTTCGCTATCGCGGATTTCGCCTTTTCCCACGTATACCCCAGCGAATCGGAATTCGAACCGACGGGGACCTTGATGTTCGCGGGGGTGGCCCTTATCTCGCTCCAATCTGGGGTGAGGGTGAAATTCATCCGCAAAGATGAGTTGGGAGGATCGATCAATTGGCAATGGAACCGGATTTGGATTTTTCCGGTGCCTTTCGCCCGGAAGGACAACGCGCTCAGCTTGGAAAGATCATAGTATCCGTTTCCCATCGCGAATCCCATCGATGCCCCTTTCGCCAGGGTCGTATGCAGGCTCTTTTTCCGGTATGCCCCTGCGGTATCCAGGGTGAGCGGCAAAGGCGACCATGCACCCACGCGGCTGTCCGCCGGCTGGTCGTAAGGATAGGTTAGCCCGCGCAATCCGCTGAAAGGATCGGCCCCGTCGAAATCGAACATGGATATCAGACCCGGCTCCACGGCAATGGTATCAAGTTGCAGTGCCTGACCGGATTCCAGGGTTACCGTCCCCGCGGATATCCGCTGACCTGAGACTGCCGAACCGAGCAATGCAACCAATCGGAATTGACCGGGAGGCAATAGCGGAAAACGAAAATGATGCAAGCTGTCCGGTATCGCTTTGAAGTGGGTTCCGGCGAGAATCATGGCGGCGACGGGAACCTTTGAGGCGATGATGCCGGTCAGCGAGGCTCCTTCGGACAAGCGGAGGGAGCCCAATGGCGCATTTTCCCCGCCGACCGGAAGCGAGTCCTTAACCCCGATCCAGGCCGAATCCGATGACGCCGCTTCCAGGAAATGCCGTCCTAGGGAAGCCCGCAAGCGGAAGTCCCCTTTGGAATCCGTGATCGCTTCCGTATCCAGTGTCGCGTCGGAAGGTTCGACGCCGATGTCGAAGCCGGAATGATAGCTGCCCGAATAGATCCGGACCCTGGCCGCGGAGAGCGGGATATCGTCCCCGCCGATTATCCGACCGGATATCCGCGGTTCAACCCGGTTCGGTTGATCACTTCCACCCCCCATCAGGCATGAGCTTATTTGCAGGGAGAGAACCACCAATAAAAATCCACGGAATCCTGTCATGGTCTTCTCAATTCCTGGGCGGCTTGAGTTGCGTCGACAAGGGGAATACCTGGATATTGATCGCGTACACTCCTTCCACATTCTCGTCCTCGGCGGCCATGACCAAAGCCTTCTTCCTTTCCTCATCGATCAAGCGGGTTATTTCCACGAACGTTTTCCTGCTCATCGCCAGCACTGCATAGGAGATATGCCTTTCGGACATGGGCATGGTCTCGGACGCCTCTATGGCCCGTAATAGATAATGGGTCCGGGCTTCGCGGAAAATATAGCCGGGGACCTCATCCGCAGTCACCACTTGATCGGTTTGCGTGTAGCGATGTCCGTTTTCCTGTTTCAGCATGCCGATATCCACGAGAGTCTGCATCCCTTGTTTCGCTTGTTCTGGAGTCAGGACCGGGCGCACCAAATGGCCTAGCTTCCGGAAGTCGCCGCCCCAATCCGAGTATACCGCGAGCTCCCGAAGGATGGGGAGATACCATTGGCTGTAATAGGCGTATTGGTGCTTTTGCACCCGGTAGAAATCGATGGTCATGCGAATCCGGGTCATTTCCTTGAGCGCATCGGCGCGCTCCTGGTAGGATTCGGATTGGTTGAACATGACCAATGCCGAAAAGAACTGCGATTCCTTGCGACCAAGGGAAATGGCCTTGCAAACCTTTGCGATGGAGTCCAAGGTCAGATTTCTTTTTCCGGCAATCACGTTGTGCAGGAAACTATGCGATCGAAAGCCGGCTTTGAGGGCGAGGAACCGCAAGGAAAAATGCGAATTGAAGGAGCGTTGCCAAGCGATGTAGTCCTGCAGATATTGCCGGTAATTGCTGTATTCGAAAACGGACTTCATATCGTTCGAATCTACTCTTGGCTACGGATTCAGAGAACGGCTATTCCCGCCATGGTGGGGAATATAAGCCCGGATCAGGCAGGTTCGCTCTGCAATCGGATGGTCGCCTGCTTGGCCGTTCTCTCCAGAAACCGCTTTCCCGGGGCGAATTCGATGGGTCGTGGACCAAATCCGGGCCATCGCCTAAAGCGCCCTCATGCAACCCCAATTCCTATACCTAGCCAATGCTTGATCTTAACCTGGACTCTACGGAGACCGCTTTATCCCTTGATCCACGATACGGCAGCGGCCGGAATTCCCTCCGGCTTATCTTCCCCACAAGGTCCGGGAAATGGGGGGACGCATGGCAAGGTTCTTATATCCGATGGTTGCGATCGGGATCATCCTGGGTACGAGCGCCTTCGCTCAGATCGGAATGACAGGACGGATTGCCTACACCTGTGACGGAAATATCCATGACAATGATGATTGGGACGCGACGCCCTGGTCGATGGCCTTGTTCCAGGCCTTTGGAAGGGCCGGCGCCGTGGTCCAATTCGACTACTCAAACCATATAGGCGTCAGCACATCCGAAGGCGAAATCCAGATGGACTCGAGCGCGCTGGGAGGAGCGAAGAATTTCGGAATCAATCCGGAAAAAGTATTTTGCGATGTCAGGAATTTGCAGGCGACCGTCGCCAATTTAAAGGCGGAAGGGAACAAGTCTTCCCCGACCGATCCATTATTGTTCATACAGGGCGGGCCCATGGAAGTGGCGTATCAATGCCTGTCCGCAGTCGACTTGGAAAAGCGGAAGTACATCACTTTTATTTCGCACTCCGGATGGAACAATGACCACAGCCATGGCATTTGCTCGCATACCTGGAGCGAATTGAAGGCTTTGCCGGGAGGCGCCAAGTTCAAAAGCGCCCCGACCGAGGTGTTCTCGATCAAACCGGGCGGGCCCGGTAGGTTCTACGCATTCCGTGAAAGCGGGGGCTTGAGCATGTGGCTTCCCTGGGTGGGTGGCTTGGCCGGCAATTCGGTTTTCGATTTCGCAGGACGTTATCTCGCCCCAATCACGGGCAAGAGCATGGCCTTGGCCAAGTAGCCCTTCCATTGCAAATAAGACCCGCGCTTATTTTTTCCCGGGGATTCAAGTTGAAGTCAAATCCCGGTTTCACGTTGTCATAAGTTGTGTATTTTTATCCGAATTAGCCAATAAAAGCAACTTTTGTTGGCTTTTGATAGCGTATATGATATCTTAAAAATATGTTGGTTGTGCTGGAAACGAATGTGGTTTTCCAAGCCATGTATAGCCAAATTGGGGCATCCCATTTCATCCTGGGTCTTGTCCGAAATCAAAAAGTAAAGCTCGCGCTCTCTATGAAGGTATTCGCCGAATATGAAGCAGTTTTAAAAAGGAAAAAAAGCCTGAAGGCGATGGCCTTGGAAGTCGAGGATGTTGAAAAAGTCCTTTCTTTCCTGGCCTACATTGGACGGCCTTTTGAAACCTATTTCCTTTTCCGGCCCAATCTCAGGGATGAAGATGATAACCTGTTCGTCGAATTGGCTTTGGCCAGTAACGCCAAATACGTTATCACCAGCAATACCAGGGACTTTACGAAGAGCGTTCAACTCAAATTTTCGGATTTTAACGTGGTGACTCCGGCTGAATTCGTGAAGATGTGGAGGAAGGAAAATGAAGAATAAACAAAGCACTTTGATCATTCGTCTCCCGAATGATTTAAAGCATAGAGTCGAGCTTATGGCCGAGGAGCAGGGTGTTTCCTTGAATCAGTTTGCCTTGTATGCCTTCACCAAGGAAGTGGTCCAAACGGAAACCCAAGGCTACTTCCGGAATATCTGGAAAGACAAAACCAAAAAAGAGATTTTTTCCGGATTTGATGAGGTCATCAAGAAGGTTGGAAAGAAAAAGGTTCCTGACTGGGATAAAATTTAAAAGAGACCGGCTGGACTGCCGGTCCCCTTCGGTCCGCACTCCCAATCCAATAAGGTTTCTATTGGAACTTCCCTTTCTCCAACGTCCCGCGACGCACCCTCGTCCTCACGGGTATTCGATCACGCAGAACAGGGATGCATAAGCGAGCCCAGGGCTGGAGAGAAGCCCCCATTCCGGCCGGGAGTCGCCCACGGTCGCCCGGATCGCGAAGCGCCTGAGGCCGACAGCCGGCGCCGGGAAAAGGATCGGAACCACGGGGACGTCTATGGGCCGGTCACCGTGTTTAGCCGCGATCAACTCGGCCCCGACTTTGTCGGCCCCGATTTTGCCGGGCGCATCCAGATTCGTATAAAACCACTGGTAGATAAGCTGTTCGTCGTGAAGATTGCCCTGGGGCGAACGGTAGCGTTGCCCTCCGCCGCCTGAGGCGATCAGGAAATAGGAATCTCCCGGCACCACCTTTAGGGTATCGAAGGTGCGCTTCGCCTCGTCTCCCGCCGCGCCTGCGGAGGCGCCGACGAATACGGTGTCGGATGCATGTTCCCGGATTTTATCGAAGTCGGTCACGCCGCCGGCATGCACGTGGATGAATCCGATGGAGTCCAGGCGGGGATTGGCGTTCACGTTGGAGGCGTAGGCGCCGGCCTTGAGCCGGTTGCTGTAGCGTACGGTCAGGTCCTTGGTGACATCGAGAGCGAACCCTGGTGAGGTGATGTGGGCCTTGATTTGTACGACCGCGAGGAATCCATCTACCAGGGGCGCGAGCCCATTGGGAAGGCTGCTGTGGGAGGCGAGCGCGGCCAAAAGGGTTTCCCGCGGGATGCCCCCCGCGGAGGATTCGATGCCGATTCCCGGGAGCAGGGATTTCTCTTCGGTGGACAGATCGCTTTCCGGAATGACCCCGGGCACGTATCCGGAAAGGCGCAGCGGATTGCGCGCATCGTCCGGGATCCGGAAACCCAAGTCCAATCCATCGGAAGAAGATTCCGTGACCAGGTTTCCGGTGTCGAAGCTCCCGGAATCGAGATCGATCCATTCCGAGGCCGTGGGGAAGGCCGAGCCGGTCACGCCCTGCTTTACCTGGAATTTCAAGGCCAGGCTCCAGCGTACCGCATAGGTTTTTCCGGCGTCATACAGCTTCAGAGCGGCATGGACGGTGTCGCCCGGAGCCGCTTCGGGCGGATCGAGGACGATGGCAAAAGGCCGGATCTTCGCGTCCGCGATCACGTTTTCATATTTCTCGGGGAATTCGGCGCAGCCCGCGAGCAGGCATAGGGATGCGGCGATGGGGAAGGCTTTGTTGCATGGCATGGTTTTATTCTCCCGGTTAGAATTCGGTGGTGACGCCGAGGGACGGCAGGAAGAGGGCGCCGATGGTTTTCCGCCGGCTGTTGTCGTAGTTGTAGGCGTAGATTTCGGGGCTGTTGTAGAAGAAGTAATTGGCGTTGGATACGTCCATATAGGTCGAGAGGATCCAGTTCTTGTAGGCGAACTTCTTGTCGACGCGGAGATCCAATTGTACGAAGGGTCCCACCCGATCCGAGAAGGGCTTGCCGGGTTCGGGCGCGTAGGCGCGGGCGTCGGAATCGTACGTGAACTTGTTTTCGGAGAGCGGGAGCAAGGGGGTGGCGGGATTCCCGGTCACGTAGCGGAAGCGGAAGCCGGTCTCCCAACTGCGGGGCAGGCGCCAGCTCCCGACCACTTGCAGGTTGTGGGTTTGATCGCGTTCGGCGAGCACCCAGGCATCCGGGTCCCAACCATTGTCGCCCGCGTAGAGCTCGGCGGCGAAGGGATGCGGCGCGCGGCGTTCCGCGCGCGAAAGCGTATAGGCCACCCATCCGAAGAAGCGCCGGCCGCGATCGTGCCGCAGCATCAGTTCCAGTCCGTACATGCGGCCTTCCATATTCGGCAGGAAGTTATAGGCTTTGCCGGTGGCGGGGTCGAGGCTGTCGGTGGCGCCGGGCATATGGGATTGCGTGTTCCAATAGGCTTGGGCATCCAACGTTACGAGGTCGGTGATGCGCCATTCATGGCCGAGGGTGAAATGCCGGGCTTCGACGGGAGGCAGATTGGGATTGCCGAGCCCCTCGACCGTGATGCCGGCGAACTTGGGGGCTTGGGAATAGGTGCCCGCCGATCCTTTCACGGTGAGGCCGGGGCGGTATTCGAAGCGGGAGGCGAGGCGATAGGCCGGCAGGCCTTGGTCGTCTTCCTTGTAATAATCGTAACGGATCCCGGGTGCGATGAGCCAGCGGGGGCTTGGACGGATCTCCGCGTTCGCATAGGCGCCCAGGTTGGCGATGGGCAGGGTCGACGCGCCGGCCGCGATGCCATTGGCGGTGGCGAAGCCATAGTGGAAATGGAAGCTCTCATAGTTGCAGTCCAGTCCGGGCATCAGGGCGATCCAGGGCCGCGGGGTGAAGCGGAGTTCTTCGCGCAGGCCGAGGCCATGGGATTGCGCTCCGAAATTCGACGCCCCGAAGAGGGATCCTTGGGACTCGGATTGGATGTAGCTGAGGCGGAGCTCGTTGCTGAAGCTCTCGCTGAACCGGTTGTTCCATCCCAGTAAGCCCATGTGGTAGCCATCCGAGGTGACGGCCTGCCGCCTGTCGCCGCTGAGTTCATCGCTGCCGCCGTTTGCGTCGGGGGTGATGATTTCCAATTCGTCCCGGGCGCCGCTATAAGTGAGGAACATGCGGTTGCGCGGGTTTAAGGTCCAATCCAGGCGCGCGTAGGCATCGCGGTACAGCGGGGCGACCGCGGTCGCCTCATTCCTGGTCGCGGCTTTGATGACGTCGCCGAGATAGCTGTAGGTGCCCGAGGCCTGCAGGGACAGGCCCTCGGCCAAGGGTCCTTCGACCACGGCTCCGGCGTCCACGGCGTTGATGTCCGTCTTGGCGTGCCAGCGATCGGTCCGGGCGGGCCGGCCCTTCACCTCCACCACGCCGCCCACCGCCGCGCCGTACCGCGCCCCGAAGCCTCCCGGGTACATGTCGATGGAAGAGAGGAGATCGGAATTGAAGACGGATTTCCAGGCCCCGAAATGGAACAGACGGAAGATGGTGACCCCGTCCAGCAAAAAGCGGGAATCCTCCGGACCCGATCCGCGGATAAGGATCTCGCCGCTGACGAAGGAGGGCCGGGCCACGCCGGGCAGGGCTTCCACCACCTTGACCGCGTCTCCTCCGAACCCGGGCACGCGTTTGATTTCGGCGGCGGAGAGCGCGGTCTTGGCCACCTCGGTCTTTTCGCCTTTGCCGTACACGATCAGTTCGTATTCATCGTAATTCTCGCGCGGGATTCGGTAATCCATCTCCAGACGCTCGGCGCGCTTCAAGGTTTCCTTGAACGCGGTGCGACGGTACCCGCTGACGGGAAAGGTCACTGATATCGGCGCGGCGGGAAGGGACTGGAAGGCGAAGTAGCCGAGGGAATCGGTCGTGGCCGTGAGCTTGCCGTCTTCCAGGCTTTGCCCCGGCAGGGCGCCGATGGCTTCCAGGTATGCCGAAAAGGACATGCCCAAGGTGGTATCCACCGCGGTGTCCAGGATTTCCAGGACCACCATGGCGTCGGGAATGGGCGCGCGGGTACCCTTCTCGCGCAGGCGGCCTTTGAAGTTCACGTAGGCCGCTACGGGCACGGCGGCAGTCGCCGAGGCGCTGTCGTATCGTGGCAAACTATCGGTCCGGGCGGTCGTGTCGGTCCCGGTTCCGGCCCGGGATTCGACCTGGGATGCGAGCGGGAGTGCGGCCGATGCGGCGAGCATGAGGATCAAGGCGGTTTGCATAAGGCTCCTATTCTTGCCATTCGAACGTGAAGGTGAAGGGGATCCAGACCGCGACGGCGGCGCCGTCGGCGTAGCCGGGATCGAATTCCAGTTTGCGCAAGGCGGCCAGGCCGGCCTCGCGGGTGCCATAGCCCAGGTCGGCCAGGACCACGGCGTCCTTGACCTTGCCGTCGCTGTCGACGAGCACCTTGGCCTTGAGCTTGCCGGCCAGATTCCGCCGTTGCATTTCCGCGGTGTATTCCGGCTTGGCGGCGACCGTAAGGATGGGCATGCGGGTGAGGCGCGTGACCGACACGAGCTTGCCTTTGAGTCCCGATCCGCCGGACTGACCGGAAGGGCCCGATGGGGCAAGTGATGCGGTAGCGCCCGGGATTCCCCGCGTGGCCGCCCGGAGCGAGACCGGGGGTAGCGCATCGGTTACGGTGGTATCGGTCCTTGGCGGCGCGAGGGTATCCGCATGCGCTAGGGCGCTTTCGTCACGCACCGACGCGGGCGGTTGGGGGGCGGGTTGCAAGGGAGGCGCGGGTTGCGGCCGCGATGCGGACGTCGTCCTGTGGGTTGGCGGACGGGCCGGAACGGGCGTGGGCATTGGCGGAGGCGTGATCGGAATCGGCGCGGGCAAGGTTGGACGCGTCGCGACTCCCATTTCAATCATGCGCGCGGGCTTGGAAACGCGCGGAGCGGACAGGGAGGCGGCGATCAACACTGCGACTCCGAGCGCATGGAGCAGCAGGGAAACCGCCAGGCTGTGGCCGGCTTTTGGGGAAGCCAGGCCATGGCCCGCTTCAGGAGCGGCAATGGCTTGGGAGGGGCGCGGGAGCGCGGTGGGAAGCAGGGTCATGTTCTTCTCGTTTAGTGCGTATTCAGTGCGTACTTATCGCATAATCAAGGCGCAAGGGAAACGGCGGGATCGGTCAGGAAGGCGAGGCGCTTGCCGCCCATCCGCTGGATGGCGGCCACCAAATCCATCACCACACCGTAAGAGATCGCCTGGTCGCTGTTGATGACGATGGCGGTTTCGCCATTGCCGTCCCAGGCTTTCCGGAAATCCGCTTCGAAGCCCGCCGCGTTCGAAGGGATTCCGTTGATCAGGATGTCCTTTTTCCCGGTGATGGTGACTTCCACGGTTTTCTTCTCTTCTATGGCGGCCGCCTGGGCTTTGGGCAATTCCACTTTAACGCCCTGGCTCATCAGCGGAGCGGTGATCATGAAGACGATGAGGATGGCGAAGAGCACATCGATCAGGTTCACGAGGTTCAGTTCGGGATTGGGAGTAAGGGAATGGCGTCTGCGCATGGCGGGTGTTTTCCAGGCGCTCAGGCCCGGCGCTCGGCCAAGGGAGTGTTTTCCAGGACTTCCATGTCGCTGCGCTGGAACAGGCAGAGCAGCTCGGAAGCGAAGGCCAGCAGGCGGGATTCGGCGTCGCGGTTAAAACCCGCGAAGGCGTTGTACCCCACCGATGCGGGGATGGCGACCAACAGACCGGCCAGGGTCGCGAGCAGGGCCTCGGCGATGCCGGGAGCCACCACGGTGATGTTGGCCGAACCTTGCTTGCCGATTTGGAAGAAGGAGTCCATGATCCCCCAGACCGTTCCCAACAGGCCGATCAGGGGTCCGGTGGCGCTGCAGAAGGCCAGGAAGATCAGGCCCCGTTCGTTCGCGGCCGCTTCCAGATCCGCCGCGCGTTCCACGGCTTCGCGCACAAGGTGATCGCGCCGTTCGGCCAGCCCTTCGCTTAAGGAATGCGGGACGTCCCGGCGTTCCCCGAAGGCGCTCAAGGCGACGCGTCCCATGGGAGTATCGGGCAAGCGGTTGGCCAATCCGAGCAGGGCGGGGAAGGTCAATTCCCGGCCCAGTGAGGAGCGCCACTTTTCATCGGCCAGGCGCCGTCGCCGGTTGGCGATGAGCTTGCGGATCAGGATGGCCCAGAGGCCGATGGAGAGGGCCCCCATGATGATGAGGATGGCCCAGGTGGAGCCTGAAGCGTGCTGGAGGATTTCCAAGGTCGCGGAATGCATGTGTTTATCCTGGTTCGGGTGGCGCGCGTCTAGAGTTTCGATCCGGCACCGTAGGTGCCGACGCGCAAGGAAAGATGGAAGGCCGGCCACTCCTCGAGCCGTCCGCCGAAATGGGAGTGTTGCATCCAATTGCCCTGCAAACGGCCCTGGCGGGAATCCGGAGTGATATCGAAGGCCCAGCCCACGCCCGCGGCCAGGGAGACCCACCGCCCCAAATCGACGCCGGCGGTGAAGCGCAGGCGTTCCACGTAATCCGGGACGGCGTCGAAATCCGCGGTATCGGTATCGATGATGCTGGACATCAGGCCCAGTTCCAGGAACCCTCTGCGGAAGGGCAGATGCCCTGCGGTCTCCACCGATAAGCCTCCCAGGGCGTGTTCCTCGGTGGAATTGGAGCCGATCCCGATCCGGGTCTGCATGTAACGGGTCCCGGTCACGAGGCCCATGTACGAGAACCCCGTTTCATCGCGCCACAGGTCCCCGCGCCAGACGCCGTCGCCCACGAAGCTGAGGACGCCGATGGGGGCGCCGCGGCGGTAGGAGCGGGCGATGTTCAGGAACCCCACCTGGAAGCCCTCGACCTCGCCGGTCGTGACGTTGAGGGCCGTCCCGAACTGGGTTCCATCCAGGTTACCCCTGACGACGTTCGCGACGAACGATCCCTGCACGCCGTGCGCGCCCTTGCCCGCGTAGTTCGCCAGGATGGCGACCTGGCCGCCGTCCAGGGATCCTTGCGTCCAATTGGCGCCGCTCGAGGCCTGAGCCCCGTCGACGTCTCCGGTGACCACGTTCAGGGCACCCGAGCCCTGAAAGGCCCCACGCAAGGAGGAAGCCATATTGAAACTGCTCGCGATCTGGCTCCCTTCCACCACGCCGCGGGTGACATTGGCGCCGCCGGAAAGTTGCACTCCTTCCAAGGGCCCGCGGATATAATTGAGGCCCGCGGAGGCCTGTATGCCGCCCAAACCCATGTCCGCCCGGTTCACGGCAACGGCAAGTTGCTGTCCGTGGAAACGGCTGATGGCGTGATTGTAGATCAAACTGCTTTGGGTCCCCCGGTAATCCTCGCGGGACGCATTGTGAAACCATTCGAAGCTCGATTCCCCGGTCAGGTTCTTGGACCAGGAATCGTCCCAGAGTTCCTCCTTGCGCCGGGGCGCGTCGCCGCGCGCCTGGGTTTCTTCCTTCGGCACCGGCGTCCACTGGGGGCCCGGCGTCAGCACCGCTTCCGCGCCTTTTTGCAGGACGAAGCGCACCGACAGGATGCCGGAGTCGGTATGCCACAAGGCCTGATAGGCGCCCGCTTCCAGGGCCAGGTGCAGGGGGCGTCCCGCCGGTTTCCGCACCTCGGCCACCAGATGGTCGCGCGAGTCGCGGATGAAGAAGCGGCCCTCCATGGAATCGGGCAAGGCCACCGAGGCTTCGGACCGGCTGAGTTCGGTCATCACCACGTCGCCGGATCCCGCGATGCCCATATCGTAACCGGCATGTTGCGGTCCCCCCGCGGTCTTCTCGGTATGCTCCAAGGTCTCGTGGTAGGCGTACTGGTAGGCCTCGTGCAGGGTGACGCGGCCGTCCTGGCTCGCGTCGGCGGCGCCGCGCAATCCCGCGTTCAGGTAATGGGTGAAGTAGGAGGCCCCGATGCGATCGCTTTCCTGCGCCGACTCGCTGGCCGAGCTGCTGGTGAGATAGGCATACCCCGTGGTCTGGCTGGATTCGTCGGACAGGAAGGCGGGCTGGGCATGGCCGCCTTTCAGTTGGGTCAAGGCTCCCGATGCGCAGGCGTCGACCACGGCGATGCGGACATCCGCCGGCACCGCGGCAATCAGGGCGCGAAAGGCGCGGAATCCGAAATGCCTGCCGCGCAGCAACAAGCCTTCTTCATCGGCATGTCCCGAATAATAGACCACGGCCTCGACGCGGCTTTTTGCGCGCTTGGCTTCATCCGCCCTTTCGGCGAGCCTGACCAGGGCGCGATACAGCGCCGCCGAATCGGGATCGTTCAAAAGGGTGCGGTCCTCCGGAGCCAGTCCGCCAAGGTCCTCCATGGAGCGGGAGAAGGCTTTGGCGTCGCTCACTGCGTACTGCAGGCGGATGCGATCGCGTCCGCCGTCGTTGGCGCCGATCATCAGGCCGAAGCGCCGGGTCGGCGCGCCTTCGGCCTGGCCGCCGAGCAAGGTCAGGCCTGTGAGGAGCAGGCAAGCGGACCTGAAGCAGGCGGGCCGGAAGGATATGGTCGAAAAGGCGGTTTTCATGGTTCAGGGTTTCTTCTTCAGGGTGAAGGTAACGACGCTCACGGATTCCGGGGCCTGGGCCGCGAGCCACGCTTCGTCGTGGCCGGCCGAGGCGGCCACCCGCGCCAGCCAGGCCTTCAGGTCGATCGGCTCCCGGGAAAGCAGGAGATGAAAGCGCTCGAACCGCGGGGAGTCATCCAGTTGGAAGGCCGAGGGCAGGCGGTGCTCCGGCAAGGCCGACCAGGCGGTGGCGCCTTCGGGGCGGGCGGGCCAATGCAGGGTAACCGATCCGTTACCGTCGACGGAAACGATGGCCCCGTAGGCGAACGTCCCCGGATGGAACTCCACCTGGAACACGTCCCCGGCGGCGGCATTGGACCCGGAAGCGACCCTTTCCGGGCCGGCGGAGGCGTTCCGGTACAGGCGCAATTCGGCCTGCTTCCCTTTGAGGCGTTCGCCTTGGTTATCGATTGGAACCTTCCACAACATCAGGGGTAGGGCGCACAGCAGTATCAGGGCAAAGGCAATGGCCCCGCGGCCGTTGATGGGGAAGGGCAGGGCGATCAGGTTCCGCCATTCGCTAGGCGGCTTCGACCAGGCCTGCGCCTTCGTTCGCGGTGCCGGGTCCGCATGGGGTTGTGACTGCGGCGCGGGGTGGGCCGCGGCTTCGATTTCGGGTACCACGGTTTCGGCCGGGAAGCGGGCGGCGAATGCCCGATCCTGCGACCGCATCTGCTCTACCTTCCGCGCCAGGGCCGGGTCCGCTGCGAGACGGGCCTCCAGGGCTTTCCGCTCGGCCTCAGGAAGAGCGCCCAATAGGTACTTTTCCAGTTGCAGGCCGCTTATTGGATCAAACAATGGCGCAGGCTTTTGCTCGCGATTCATATCCGCTCCCCGGCGATAGCCTCGGCTTGCAGTCCCAATGCGGTCTCCCGGATTTTCCGCAATCGGTGGCGGACCCCGGAAACCGACAGGCCGCATTCCCGCGCCACCTCTTCCAGAGTCATTCCATCAACGAAGTGGAGCACCGCCAATACCCGGGATGATTCCTCCTCCCGCCCGAAAACCCGGTTCAGGAACCGTCGCGCACCCAGGGTGTCTTCCAGGTCCGACTCGGCGGCGATGCCGAATAACAGCGCCTCATTCCGATCCTCGGGATGCCGCCCCAGGGTCCGGATCCGGTTGAGGGAAACCTGGGTGGCCATCTTGTACAGCAGGCTTACCGGAAAGGTCTCCTCCAGGGCGTCGTGGTTCTGGATGAGTTTGACGAAGGTATCCTGCATTGCGTCCTTTGCCTCCCCATCGTCTCTTAGCAGCTGCCGGCACCGCCGGAAGACCATCGACCCGTACCGGCGATAGAGATGATTGATATCCAATGGCATGTGCTTCTATTCGTTGAACACCGGAAACCCGGGAAAGTGTCAGTCGAAGATCGAAAAATTTTCCTTCCCTCCGAAGTCCCCGCCGCAAAAGTCCCAAAACTACGGAAAACCACCCCTGTTTACAGAGGTGGTTCCCCGGCGCGAAGAGCGCCCGGTAGGTCGATGGCGGAAGCGGAAACCCTAGAACTTCCCGTTCCTGTTCTTCCACTCCTTTTCCGCCGGGATGGACTCGATGGTATCCCAGTGTTCCGCGATCTTCCCATTCTCCACGCGGAAGAGATCGTAGAAGGACGTAGGCTTGCCCCCGAATGTCCCTTCGCTCGCCGTCAGCACGAAATCCCCTTCGCCCAGCACCATATGGATCTTGGAGTACTTGAAGGTGAGGCCCTGCTTGGCCATGGCTTCCAGGGCAGCTCCCAGGCCCGAAACCTTGTCCGGCACATGCGGGTTGTGTTGGAGGTAATTGTCGCCGTCGTAGTACCCGGCCAGTTTTTCCATCTTCCCGTTCACCAGGATATCCGTCACGAAGGCCTTGACCAGGGCCTTATTCGCCTCGGTCTTGTCCCGGTCGTGGATTTCCGTGGGCCCGTCGATCATGGTGTGGCCGCTGGGGGTCTTGGCCACCGTCTCCTGCAGGTTGTCCCAATGCTCGACGATCTTCCCGTTCTCGAAGCGGAAGATGTCGAAGCCGATCTTGGGGCCGAAGAAATCGTATTCGGTATGGCTGAAGGCGAAGTTCCCATCCTGGAAGGAGCGGACGACCCTGACCTTGGCCGAGCCCTTGGGCAATTGCGCCATCAGGGCTCCGAATCCGGCCAAACCGTCGGCGACGCCGAGATTGTGCTGGATGTATTTGGCCGGGTTCACGTATTCCCCGGCGGGGACGGGGTCCCCGGTCTGGATGCTGTTCAACAAGGCCGCTGCTTTGACTTTTAGGGTTAAGGTTTCTTTGGTTTCCATTTTCGTTCCTTTGGCGTCCGCGGACGCCGGTTGTATCGCAATGCCGGTCAGGGCCAGCAGCGCGATGAGATGTTTTGAAGTGTTACGCATGATATCCTCCGTCTTGTCGATGAGGATAAGATACCCCGGAAAGGGCTTCGGCGATAGGGTAGCTTCCGGCCTTAAAGTGGTAAATCCGGCATGGGTCCGCCGAGGTAACGCGCGCGGAACCTGGCGGGGGTCTGGCCCGCGTGCTTGCGGAACCATTTGATGAAGTTGGTCGGCTCATCGAATCCGAGATCAATCGTGATTTCCTTAACGGATCCGTTCTCGAACAGCAGGGACCTTTTCGCCTCCAGGATGATGCGTTCGTCGATGCAGTCCTTGGCCGCTTTCCCGTACATGCGGCTCACGGCCTTCTGCAGGCGCTTCTCCGTGATGGCTATCTTGTCCGCGTATTCCAGGACGCGTTTGGAAGACCGGAATTCCTGGTCTACCAGGCGGAGGAATTTGTGCGCGTACTCCTTGTCGTCTCCGCTTCCCGGGGTCCGGGCGCCTTGGGTGCGCTTGGCGTCCGAGGGGATGCCGTCCGCATCCGCATTCCGCGCCGCAAGCCGTTCGGCGGAGATCAGGATATTCCGCAGCAGGTTCTGCAGGACCAGATGCTGGTATTTGTCACCGTCCGCCGCGAGCTCGGTTTCGAGTTGCTTGAAGCGCGCGGCGAATTCCGGCGCGTCGCCGCCCAGGGAAACCAGAGGGGATGCATTGAAGACATTGAATAGCGGCGTGCCCTGCAGGAATTGCGCGTCCTCGGGATTTCGGCAGAAAAAGGCGTCAGTGAACAAAAGGACGATGCCGTCGTAGTCGCTGATCCGGTCGAACATGTGAACCCGGCCTTTGCCGATGAACAGCAGGCTATTCGCCTGGATGGGAATCGGGTGCAAATCGACGAGGTGGGCCGCTTTGCCTTTTTGGAACCAGATCACGTGGTAGAATTCGGCGCGA
>Ga0209515_10003917_pt1 | contig 20602 bp, 19 predicted proteins | sample Subgroupgradi54m_FD_187454 | JGI IMG/M metagenome (GOLD analysis project Ga0209515, IMG submission 187454) | Subsurface groundwater microbial communities from S. Glens Falls, New York, USA - GMW60B uncontaminated upgradient, 5.4 m (SPAdes)... ...
CTGCCATCTTCCAGATAAATCTTCACACCATCCATACGATTGATGCGTTTGACTTTGAAAGAGCCAATTTGAGAAGGGTTGAGTTTCTGAGCGGTGTCGCGAATTTTTTCCAAACTTTCCTGGGGTAAAGGAACATCCTCTCTGAGGAAATGGAAGGTGCCTAACTCATCACTCAGGTTTTTAATCAATTCTCCCAAACGTTTCTTTTTTGCCGACATCAATTGGAGGAGAAGTAGTCCGGATAAGAGACCGTCTCTTTCATAAACATGGGAAGGAATGCCGATGCCGCCGGATTCTTCACCGCCCATAAGAGGTGTGGTTTCCAAAAATTTTCCACAAATATATTTGAAGCCAATGGGTGTTTCATGAACGGTCAGTTTGTGTTTGGCCGCCAAACGATCAATCATCTGAGTTGTAGAGACGGTTTTGATCACATCTCCTCTCAAACCGGATTCCAGAAGATGATTCAGGATGAGGGCAAAGATTTGTTGGGGTGTGACAAACCGACCATTTTCATCCACGGCTCCAATACGATCCGCATCGCCATCGGTTGCTAAACCGACATCTAACTTTTTTGTTCTCACAAGGCTCATTAAATCGTGGAGATTTTTTTCAATCGGCTCTGGATTGAGTCCTCCAAAACCTGGATTTGATTCTCCATGAATTTCTTGAACCGGTATTTCGAGGACACGACCCATATAACCAGATCCGGCACCGAACAAAGGGTCATAGGCAATTTTCCAGTTTGATTTCTGAATTGCGGATAAATGCAATTGGGAACGTAGTTGCTGGACATATTCTTTGTGAGGGTCAAAATGAGGAAGAGCAGTCACTTCTGTTTTAAGAACTTCTTTTTTGTTTTCTACAATACACTTTTCAATTTTATCTGTAAATTCTGGAGAGGCGGATCCCCCGTAACTTTCCTTGAATTTTATTCCGTTCCATCGATAGGGATTATGGCTCGCGGTAACGACAACGCCGCCTGGTGCTTTTGTTTCTTTGGTCATCCACGAAATACATGGTGTGGGGCAATAAGACTGACTGAGAGTGACTGACAAACCATTGGCCATCAGTACAGATGCAATGGCTTTTGCGAATTCTTCTGATTGGAAGCGACGATCATAACCAATGGGAATAGGAGACCTCCCCCCAGCCCCCTCTTTTATAAGGAGAGGGTGCAAAACATCCGCATAGGCCTGAGCGACACGTTCTACATTTTTGAACGTAAAATCATGTCCGATAATTCCTCGCCAACCGTCTGTGCCAAATTGAATGGGGGAAGATCCCGTTCTCTGTGTCATCACTCTCTCCGGAAGGAAACCTTCCTTCGTTCATTATTTTTTATTGTCAACTTAAGTGCCAACTGTATGGCGGCTATCATACTTGTAGTCTTTGCAATTCCTTTACCAGCAATATCAAAAGCGGTTCCGTGGTCCACGCTGGTACGAATAAAAGGAAGCCCGAGGGTTATATTGACCGCTTCTTCAAAATGCAACAGTTTCAGGGGAATGAGTCCCTGGTCATGATACATGACCACCACGGCATCAAACTCTCCATGGACGGTCCGATAAAAAATCGTATCGGGAGAAAAAGGACCTTGAGCGTTTATTTTTTTTCGACGTGCTTTTCGGATGGCCGGCATAATTTTTGTTTTCTCTTCGTTCCCAAAAATTCCAGATTCACCGGCATGTGGATTCAAAGCCGCTACGGCAATGCGCGGTTTTAAAATGCCAAACCATTTTTTGAGTGCGTGATGAGTGATGGTGATTGTCTTAAAGATTTTCTCTTGAGTCAAAAGTTCAGAAATTTTCTTAATGGGTTCATGGATGGTCACCAAAATGACTTTGAGTTTTGGTCCGGCCATCATCATCCGAAAATCTTTTATGTGAGCAATATCCGCCAGGAATTCTGTGTGACCCGGGTAGGGGTACCCTGCCAATTGGAAATGTTCCTTGCAAATGGGTCCTGTCACGATGGCGTCGATTTGCCCGGAAAGAGCCGCATGAGCTGCTTGTTCAATAGAGTCCGCACAAATCTGGCCGCATTGTTTTGCCGAGAGTTTTTTTGCTTTTTGGTAATCAAAATATTTTTTGTCTCCGAAGAGTATAAAGTAAGCTTTATTTTTTAGTAGGGGAGAGCGGAGCACTTTTTGAATCACCTCAGGACCAATACCCTTGGGATCACCCATGGTTAAACCTAAGCGAGGAAGATTTTTAAACATAGTCTCTACTTTTTGATTTCAATTAGAGTTTTGGATCGAATTTCAGCAACAAATTTATCGATCTCTTCCGGGGAACGTTCTTCTAAAAGTTTCATACGTGCCTTGAATCGTCCTTCTTCAGAGCTATCTCCAGCAGACTTTTTGGAGATCTCATCATCCGAAAGACGAATACGAGGATAGATCACTTGACCCAGAAATTTCATCTGGCGAATCTGTTCTCCCAAATCCTTTTTGTATTTTTCATAAGAAGTGCCTTTTTTGGAAAGTTCCGCTTTTAACCCTTCAAGAGACGCATGATTTCTTTGCAAGACATCCTGAACGGCACTTGCAATATCTTGATCCGAAGCTTCTATGCCCAAATGAGTCATTTCTTGTTGAATCAGTTTTTCACGAATCAGGGCCTGTAGAGGGTCGCGGGTTTCACCAGGCAGGTGTTTTTTTTCAAAGGAACGGGAGGCAGAATAGTTTTTCACATCTGAGAGAGTGATAATATCACCACCCACAACCGCGGCAATACGATCGACCGTTTCTGCAAAAGCAGAAGTTGTGAAAAAAAGGCTCCCGATGATAAAAACAATTTTTTTCTTCATGGTTTCAATAAGACCTTTTTAAGGGTGACTTCGTCAATCTTGATTTTTTTGCTGCGATACAATTCTTCCAGCCAATTTTTAAGGAGAGGTTCTGCTTTTTCCCTCTGGAGCATGTTTTTAATTTGGTCTTTGACTTCATTCAAAACTAACTGGTGGCCCGGTTTTTTATCAACAACTTTGAAAAGATGAAAACCATATTCGGAAGACAGAACATCGCTTGTTTGTCCTGTGGCCAGAGAAAAACAGGCCTGCTCAAAAATTTTTGGATATTGACCACGGCGAATATAACCTAAATCCCCTCCGTTTTCACGATCCGGACTCTCGGAATATTTTTGGGCCACGATTGCAAAGTTTTCTCCATTTTCCAGGAGTGAGCGGATAGTTTCAGCCTTATCTTTTTTATTCGTGACAATATGGCGGCACCGTATTTGATCAGGTTCACGAAAAAGATTTTTGTGTGATTTGTAATAGGTGATCACACTTTGGTCATTGACAGGAATGAGAGACGCTATTTCTTGATCAATCAATTTTCGAATAATAGTTTTTTTATTTTGTTTGGCTTTCCAGGAATCCAAAGAAAGCTTCTTGTCTTGGAGAGCTCTTTCCAGTTCCCCTTGACTGTAGCCGGATTGAAGTTTTTTCAAAATGGATTTTTCTTCTTCCGAGTTGAGCATCAGATTCTTTTTAAAAGCTTCCTGCAGGAGAATGCGTTCTTCAATCAGGCCATTCAGAATTTTTTTCTTGATCATCAGACTTCCCTCAGGATTCTTGAGGATGTCTGTGCCGTAATTTTCGGACTGTTCGGTAAAAGCCTGCATGAAATCCTTGACCCGAATTTTCTCGTTATCCACTTGTGCCAAAACGCTCTCGTCCGGTGTTTTGGCACAGGCCAGAAAGCAACAAAACAAAACCACGCTATAAAAGGAGGCCTTCATAAGGTCCTTCTTATCTTTGAGTTAGGGGAGGGTGTCAATTGTTAGAGATGTAGAGTGAGTTCCCTCAAAAACTTTTTAGCTTCGTTCAAAGCCAGGTCTTCTTTGGGAAGGGGATGGAGCACAATGAATTTCATGTCAGGTGTGAGTCGATAGATTTTGGGAGATTTTTTGATTTTTTGCAGTAACAAGTTCGGATCCAGAGGAGAAGAAGGATCAAAAGAATAAGCGAAGGTTTTACCGTCGTAGCGAATTTGTCGAATCCGGAGTTTTTTTGAAAAAATCTTGATCAGAGACAACTCAAGCAGATTTTCAACCTCCGTGGGCAAAAGCCCAAACCGGTCTTCAATTTCATCTTGAATGGGATCCAGTTCGTCTTCCTCTGAAAGAGAAGCGAGCCGTCGGTACAGTTCCAAACGCACAGGAGGGTCAGGCACATAATCTTCCGGTAAAAATGCCGGCAAGCGGAAATGCAGTTCGGGATCGATCTCCTCCAGAATTTTTTCACCTTTTAATTCTTTCACGGCATTTTCTAGAAGCTCGGTATAGAGTTCGTATCCAATCGCCTCCATGTGTCCTGATTGGCTAGTTCCCAAAAGATTTCCGGCTCCACGAATTTCCAGATCATAAGAAGCAATTTTATAGCCGGATCCAAGGTCCGAAAACCGTTGGAGAACGTCCAACCTCTTGAGAGCTTCTGGAGTGAGATTTTTTTCAGGGGTAATTAAAAGATAGGCGTAAGCGCGATGGCTGCCACGACCCACACGGCCCCGGAGTTGATAAATCTGAGAGAGGCCAAAACCATCGGCATTGTTGATAATGATGGTGTTGGCTGTAGGTATATCAATACCGGATTCAATAATGGTGGTACATAAGAGGATATCGAATTTTTGGTGAAAGAAATTAATCATTGTTTCTTCCAGAATTTTTTCATCCATTTGACCATGGGCAATCTCAATTTTTGCTCCCGGGAGAAGTTCATGCAAAAAAGCTTTCATGCGCCCGATGGTTTCAATTTCATTGTGAAGAAAAAAGATCTGTCCGCCGCGTTTAAGTTCACGCGCAATGGATTCGTGAATGATGGATGTCTCAAAAGGCATGACAAAAGTTCGTATAGACAGACGGTCCACGGGAGGTGTCTCGATAACGCTAATGCCTCGAATCCCTACAAGGGACATATAGAGGGTACGGGGAATAGGAGTGGCCGAAAGAGCCAGTACGTCTACGTTTTTTCTAAATCGTTTTATTTTTTCTTTATGCTCCACACCAAAACGATGTTCTTCATCAATGATAAGGAGGCCTAAGTCTTTGAACGAAATATCTGGTTGAAAGAGACGATGAGTGCCCACAAGAATGTCAATCTTACCCGCAGCCGTATCCGCTAGAATTTTTTTCTGCTCGGAGGCGGAACGAAATCGGGAAATCATCTCAATTTTTACAGGATAATCTCGAAAACGTTCCAGAAATCTTTCGTAATGTTGGAAAGCTAGCAAGGTGGTAGGTACTAAGAAAGCGACTTGTTTCCCATCAATCACCGCTTTAAATGCAGCCCGCAAAGCCACTTCTGTTTTGCCATAGCCGACATCACCCAGGACAAGACGATCCATGGGTTTTTCTTTTTGCATGTCTTCCAAAACTTCTTGAATGGCTTTTTCCTGGTCGGGCGTTTCATCAAAAGGAAAACTAGCTTCAAAGGCTTCGAACAATTCGTTGGGAGGTGAGAACGCAAAACCTTTTCCCGACGTCCGTGCAGCGTAGAGGTTTAAAAGTTCACCCGCCAGTTCTCGAATTGCTTTTTCTGCTTTCCCTTTAATCCTAGTCCACGAAGTTCCTCCCATTTTGTCCAACTTTGGTGTTTTTCCATCGGCACCTTTGTAACGTTGAACCAGATTCATTCGGTACACGGGCAGATAGAGTTTGTCGCCGCCTTGATATTCAACAATTAAAAAATCAGTGCCGATTCCTTCGATGACCATATGAACCAGACCCTGATAGAGTCCGATTCCCTGTTCCTTATGAACAAGAGGGTCGCCGATTTTGAGTTCAGCAAAAGAAGAGAGACCTTTTCCTTTCCATTCACTTTTTTGTTGGTGGCGGGTCTTTTGGCCAAAAATTTCATCTTCCGTAATAAGCGTGAGGCCTTCTTGAGGGAGACGAAAACCGGAAGAGAGTTCTCCCAAAATAATTCGGACTTGTCCTCGTTGTGGAAGGATTTCATTAAAAGGAGAAGAAAGAATCGGTGTGGCTGTTCCTAAATAAGGAGTCAGAAGATCCGAAATTCTTTCCGCCTGATGATGAGAACTGGCCACAATAAAAACAGCATCTGTACTTACCCAACTTTGAATACGCTTGGCCAAAGGAGCCAGTGGCTCAAGACTCTTGCGGCTTTTTTCAATCTCCCTTCTAATTTCTTCGTGAGTGTGAATGGTGTCTGAAAAATCAGAGGCAGAGGGTAAGGGGAGTTGTATTGTGTTTGACGGAAGCCATTCCTCAAAACGGGTTGGTTGTGAATAAAAGAGTTCCAGATAAGATTCAATTCCCGGAAAGAAAATTTTTCCACGAACTTTTTCCAGGAGAGGAAACCATTGAGGTTTGGGCAGGTCTTTCTCTTCCGCCATTTCCCTAATCTTTTTAGAAAAAATTTCACAAGTTTCTTTACTAAGAATAACTTCCCTTACAGGAATCAAGGTTGCATTTTCTGTTGTGTCAAAATGACGAATCGTTTTTTGATTGTCAGGGTCAAATTCGCGTAGGGATTCGATGGTATCGTCAAACCATTCTATGCGAAGGGGATGTGGATGAAGCGGCGAAAAGACATCTAGGAGAGATCCTCGAATTGCAAAATGCCCTCGGTCTATGACAACGGGGACATGCTGATAACCCCACTCGGAAATTTTTTGGATAAAGTGGGTACGATCTAAGACGTCTCCTTTTTTGAGAGAGAGGGGATGATGTAACAATTCTTTAGGGGGCAGCTTGGAATCGATTGCAGCAATTGTTGTGGCTAAAAACGCAGGAGATGAAGGGCTTAGGAGAGCAAAGAGAGTTTTGAGTCGTTCACAAGAAACTTCGTTGTGCGGTGATAGATTGGAGAAAGGCAATACATCGTGTGCAGGGAAAAAAGCGGTTGTGCCAGGAGCAAAAGAGCCTAAGTAAAACTCCAGATTTTTTTTGAACTGAATGGCTTCTTTCGTGTTTTGGGCCACCAGAAGGTAAGTTGTTTTAGGACCATTGAGAATAAGTTGGGAAAGGTGGTAGGCTGTGTAAGACATGTTTTTGAGGTGCCTTTTACTTCATTTGACGTATAATGGAATCTAAAATGACAGAAGACACAAGAATTCGAGATGTTCACCGGACACAGTCTCCGGCCCCAGAAGGACCTGCAAGGCATGAATCCAATGTTTCTGTAGAAAAAGCGATTGCTCAACGTGGGGATCGTTATACCCAACACCTTCTCAATCGTGTGACCCAGTCTTTGAACGCTCTGCTTCGTCAGCGTGCTGTTCGTGTTGGTGATGCTGTAACGCGTGCAGAACATGGCACGCCCGAGTCAGGACATGAAGAGGTTGCCTTGTCTCTCTTTGAACAAGTTTTTCTTGCCCACTTTGAAGGAGAGGCCAAGCTTGGAGAACAACTTCCCTCCGGAACTTTAAAATTTTTACCCAAGCCTTCCAAAGAATGGATGGCATTTTTTCAAAAATTTCTTCCCTTCACGTTACAAAAAACCGGGAACGTATCCGATCTTCAAGCCGTTATTTTTCGGGGATTGTTGCAGGAAGTCGCTGAGCCTGCTCTTTTGATTTCTGATCTTCAGTTTTTGAATGGCAAAACCGATAAGTTTGCCCGTCTGGAGATTCAGAGCGCTGAAATACTCAAACGTCTGTCAACAATGATGCCAGGTGATGCTCTGGCTGTGGCATTTGTCACTGAACTTTTACAGACTCCTGAATTTAAGTATTTCTCGCTTTCCCATCGTGTTGTGAATCCGGAAATGGTTCAGAAAGACGGGAATGATATGAAAGGAAGCGATATTGCTCAAGCCTACAAATCTCCGGAAGTCATGAAACAAGTGGCTCTTCGAGAGGGGGTTCGTTGGGAGAGGCCAGGAATTGCCCTGTCTGCGAGAACGGAACAAATGGTGGCGCAACAATTGAATCTCAAATTAGGATCTCAGAGCGGTCGTCGAAAAAAGGGAAGAGATCTTCCGGACTCTCCTTCAGAAGAGGGAGGCGTGTTTGTGCCTTGGTTTGAGCTAGGGAGAAGGAAGTTTTCTGGAAAACCTCATTGGTTTGTTCCTTTTACTTATTTTGTGATTGCTTCAGGTGTAGGACTCTTGGTTTATTCCTTACTCAAGTTTCTTTAACAGCAAGTCTTCGCTCAGCCAAATCTAAAAATTTTTTACCACGAGCAATTTGTTCTGCCGCATCATCTTTGGAAAGTCCGGGACCTGTATCATAATCGCCGACATTTCGACTTTCTTGTCCCTCAATCAGATACCTATGATATTCTGAATCAATGACACCCGTCTTGGCGAAGCGTTCTCCGAACGCTGCAATGACGGCGGAATGTTTTGAAAAGATCAGACCTTCCTTTAACAACAAGGCCTCGGCGATGTAAAACATGGTATAGTAGGCACGTGAAATGGCAAAATCATAAAACCCTTCGTCAGAAAGTGTTTCTGCTGCCTTGAGGCTATCTTTTGCCTTATGAATTAAGGCAGCCTGCTCGGTTGTCACAATGGTACTCCCTCGCGATGGACGTTTAAAAGAAGAGGACTTCGTTCTTTTGAAAAGCGCTCTGTAGATACAAAAGCACAGGAAAGAACCGTGTTATATTTTAGAGAGAATTCAGCAGTTAGCTTGCCAGTTCTGGCAATTTCCTCTCCTGGATGGACATCTCCTCTCAGGACAACCATAATATCAATGTCAGATCCAGGTTCGGAGTCACCTCGAGCTTGAGACCCGAAAATAACGGCTTGAACAAGCTGATCTCCATAGATTTCTTGAAGATGCTGCCGAAATTCTTCTAGAAAAGAACTGTATCTTTGATCCATAATAATCATAAGTAACACTCTAGCGAGTTGGTGTGAAGTAAAAATTCTTGCCAAAAATCCGGCAAGTTTCCTGAAAAACTGCCGAAGATCCGGCAAATTCTCCTGTTTTTCCCTTGTGTATCCTTTCACGCAGTTTTCTTGAGGTTTTGGAAGTACTTGTAAAACATAAACCTAATGATTTCCTCGCTCTTGTTTTTGTATCATCCAAATCCGGTACGGATTTTGCTCTATTTCATACACATAAATACAACATCTTCTTTCCTCTGTTGCTTTTGACACAGGACCTGTTGATGAAAGAAATGAGGTTCTTTAAATGATTGAAAACAAAAATATTTTTGATTTGTTCCAAAATAATTTGAAGGTTCGGTACAGATCTTGCTTGGAGTTCTTCTCATTAATAAATGGGAGATGCATGTCACAGGGAGTGACAACAAGGTCAACGATCTCCTCAAAAAAAAACAAAAATAAGGAGAACTTCTTATGAATAAAAAATCAAATAGATTTTTAGTGTCATTAACAGGGGCAGTCCTCGCCCTGGGATCTTGGGGACTTTCTCATAACGTGGACTTTTCCATGAGTCAGGAAGCCATGGCAACGTCACCGACTGCGGTTGTCAAGGTAGATTGCACAAAACCTACGATTACTTCCTTTGCTGGAGGTATGACTTCTACAGTCACATGGGCGGCTCCCGTGGCAACTGCTGCATCCACACCCAGTGCGACAGCTGTTCTTGCAGGTGCAGTCGATGGTGAATCAAATCCGGCATCCGTTGTAGCGACTCTTAGTCCTACAGGCAAAGGTGGTTTTGTACTTTTAACAACTCAAAACCCCCAGCAAAAAATGGCCGGTCTGAATTGTAATGCCTTGAGCACAGTCGAGGTGGACGCTTATGGAGACGGTGCCGACAATCTCAGTTTCGATATTGCTCTGCAACACATAGGGGATGCTTCCAATGTCTATACTGCGGCAAATAAAGTCGATGCCTTACTTGTTGGAACCAAGGCTGTTGTTTTTGGAGCCACGGGTGCCCTGATCAGCACGACAGGTATTGTTGACGGTACGGATGCAGATGGTCTTACCAATCCGGATGGTGAAGTTGTCATTGGCAGTGGTACTGAGGCTCTTAAAGGAGGTACTTCAATTCGTCAGGTTATTGATGTGACAAACTACAGCCCTGCTTCGGCAACTGATCAGGAAACACTGACGTACGTGCATACGGCAACCTAAGGGAAAATATTGTGAAGACTCTCTGTCAAGTGATGGTGGGAGTGTTGATGATCATGGCCTCCCACCGTCTTTTGCAGAATGTGGAGATTGAAACAACCCTGGAAGCAGACGCTTCCGGGGTTGTTTCTACCATTAGTACTGATTGCACAATTCCCACGCCTACGGCTTTTGCGCCGAGTATTGCTTATAATCTTACATGGGCGGCTCCCGTGGCAACTGCTGCATCCACACCCAGCGCCACGGCGGCATTAACGGGGCCCATCAACCTGGATACGAATCCCGCAGTGACAACCACCTTGAACGCTTCGGGAGCCCCTGGTGGTTTCGTTTTGTTCGTCAATCAAAGTCCCAAAATGAAAATAGGAGGGATTCAATGTCAACTTTACAGCCAATCAAAACTTGAGGTGAATGGGGACGGTGTTGATAATCTCAGTTTCGATATTGCCATTCAACACCTGTCGGATAGTGACACAATCTATACTGCGGCAAATAAAGTGGATAACGTCCCGGCAGCTTCCAAGGCTGTGCTTTGGGGAGCGGGTGGTCAGATTGTCACCAGCAATCTCGTGGATGGAAGCGATGAAGACAGTACTACGGCCAATGGAGATGTTGTTTTTGGGGGCAGTGTGGAGGCAAAGGGTGGATCTGAGATGCACGTGATCCTTGATGTGACAAACTACAGCCCCGCCTCGGCAACAGATCAGGAAACATTGACGTACACGTTTACGCCTTTTTAAAAAACAGGAGAAAGTATTTGAAACAGCTTCTTTTATTTTTTGTGGTTCTCTGGATGCTGGCCGTCCTTCTGGGTCGGCAGGAGGAGGTCTATTCTTCTCAAAACTTTATGGAGTGGGAAGTCTCTGCCCAATGTCTTCCCCATTCTGATCTGGAAGTGCCTCAAAGGGCGCATATTCGTTACGCGTATCTTCCCTCCATGGATGCTGCTGCACAGGTTCAGGCTTTTCTTTCTGTGGATGGAGCTCCCGAAGTTGCTTTAACGAGATATGCTTGGGGGGACCCTTCTCCCGGCTGGATTTCAATTCTTTTTAAAGGACCTGCGGTACGAGCGCATTCGTATTGTCAGGAGAATCAAAATGATAAACTTCTTTCTTTAAGCTATTCCCGGAAGGAGAACCTTCAGGTTTTTCTCAGTCGTGCGGGAGAGGTTTCCCGGGAAGAATTGAATCCTCTCGATCAGTTTCAGAGAAGTACTCTTCACGTTCCCGCTCAGGGGAGTGAGCATTCGGAATACTCTGCCGGGGAGGGGACATCTCTTCCTTACTGGCTTCAATTTTCCACTCCCATCAATTTCTTTTCTAAAGAAGAGACAGTCATTAAATATAATATTCAATAAGGGGGTAATCCCTGTATTTTTCTCTTGCCTAGAGCGTATCAAATTCGGTACACTTACCTTAGTGAAAAAAGTCATATGGCACCCAGCAGCAAGAGTTGAGATTCGAAGCTTTCCAAAACCGATTAGAAACGAGATTGGTTTTCTCATTTTTAGGCTGCAAAAGGGTGATACGCTAGACATGCCTCATTCAAAACCTATGAGGTTGGTTGGCAAAGGAGTTTATGAATTAAGAAGTAAAGGAACAGATGGTGCTTATAGAGCATTTTATTATCTGAAATGTGAAGAAGGGATTTTAATGATCCATTGTTTTAAGAAAAAGTCTCAAAAGACACCATTAAAAGAGATTGAACGGGGGATTAAAAACCTAAAGGAGCTCTTATGAAACAAAAAAGAATTATCTCACACAATGCGCAGGAACTTGCGGAGGCAATGGGTTTGGATGAATGCGATGCCATCGAGTGGGAATTCCGATATAATCTTACAAACAAAATTAGGGAGGCTTTTCAGAATAGCGAGAGAACGATTACGGAAATTGCCAAAAAGGCGAAAACTTCTCGAGCACGAGTCACTCAACTCATCAAAGGAAATTCTCAAGGTATTTCGATTGATGTCCTTTTAAAAATATTAGGAGCTGTTGGTCAAAGTATCAAAATTACCTATAGGAAAGCAGCCTGACAAAACTAGGGAACCCCTCTTCCTTACGGTTCTGCAAGAGGTCTAATATAATATTCAATGAGTGGGGCTCGCGATGACAGTCAAGGCACCTCCCTCAACGTCCTCAAAAAAGCCTCGGCAGGGTTTGGTTTCAAAATCATCACATAAAATTCTTGGCCAAAGTTCATCAAAAGATTATACCGCCCATTAAAAAGAACCATTTGGTAGGAGCGGATTTCCAAAGGCAGTTGCCATTGAAACGTGACATCGGGAGATTGAAAACCATAAGTAGCTGTCTCCGCCTGTGTCATGGGTCCATGATAGTTTTCGTAAGTGAACGCGCTCATAATCTGAATGAGAGTATTCGCTTCGGCAGGAGAAATCCGGTCATTTCTTTCCTTCCATTGATTGTTTTCTTTTACGAACTCCCATGTTTTTTCTCCAAAGGCAAGTTTGAGGGTGCCTGCCGGATGGCTGAAAGGTTCCCGTGACACAAGTTCCATAAAAGCAGGAAAGAGCAGATCTTTTTTGGAGTTGGCTATGGTGTAAATGGTTTGAGGTTCTCGTGAGGAATGCAAATAGAATTCTGTTCCTGAAGGTGTTTCCTTGCCGAGCGACAGGAGAGTTGTTTCTTTTCCTATGAGGGTGAGTTGGTAAGCGCTGTTTTTGATGTTAAATGGTTCTAAATCCGGAAGGGAGTCCACATTAAATTTTTCAACATAAGGCAGGTAACAGACAAAACGGTTGAAAATATCAACGATTTTATCAGAGGCTATTTCCCGAAAAGAACCTTTTTGCACCCGCCACTGTCCTGTCTTCAGACTTTTGTCGGGGCTTTTATCGAGAGAGACCGATTGGGACGGAGTTTGAATCCTGAGACTAACAAGTTCATGCGGATCACAAGGTATCACACGTTTTATTTTAGGATTGAAATTAATGTTGAGGATGACAAGAATAGCCCCAAAAACAATGAAAAAAATCAGTAGCGAACGCAAAAGACTCATAAATCTCGGTACCTCCGGATCAGGATGAAAGAACATACAAGAAGGGCAATCCCTGGCAGGAAATAGAAGCTGACATTTTTAATCCAGAAAAGTGTTTTTGGACTGATATCCATGTATTTTTCACTGCTGTCAAAAAGGATATTTTCTGCTTTCCCTGCTTCTTCATCGAGAAGCCAACGAACAGAATTCAGGAGCAGTTGGCGGTTGTCTCCAAAGGAAAGATGGCGTGAGAGAAAGCTTCGACCACTTCCGAAAATAACGTAATGAGGTTTTTCCTTTTCCGTTCCGGCAGCTGCAAGGGTTAAAGCCCCATGATCCTCATGTTCTTTTTCCAGAAGCCGGAAAGAGTCATCTCCGGCAGGAGTTTGAAGAACCGAACTCCAGAGTGTTTCTGTATCCCGTGTTTCCATGGATTGTGTTTGAGAAAGATAAATTCCCAGTTTCAGATTTTTGAGAATAGGGTTGAGGCCATATTGATTCAGAAGAATATCCGTGATGGGAATTTTTCTGGATACGTTCGTGCGATTGATGACAAGATTTTTTGAAAATGAGACTCCTTTTTTTTCAAAAATTTTTGTGACGGCCTGTGAAACCGGAGGATCCAGAGTCGAAAAGACAGGAAGAGGCTGTTGTAGAAGAGCCTGAAAGTCTTCTTCTTCTTGCGGAAGAAAAGCTGTTCTTGGGCTCATGACAAAGAGAAGCCCGCAGTTTTTGCTCAACTCACCCGTGTTTTCCTGAAGAAGAGAGACAGGACGAATTTTATAACCAATATTGGACAGATATTTTTTTAATTCACCCAGACCTTCCGGACTTGGATCATCAATGTCAGGTTCCCCATGACCGATTAAAAAACACAAGACAGAGGAGCTCTTTGAAAGAAGACGCATCAAACCCTGGGTGAGTGATTGTTCCTTGAAATCAGCCACCTTGACCCATTGATCTCCCGAAAGAAGGACCGTTTCGCCTGTTTGTTTGACTTCGTAACGCTGGGCGAGGGTGATTTCCTTGTTGATACTCTTGATCTCAACGTGGATGGAAGAGGCATGGTGGTCTATCTCTTTTTGAAGCCACTCCGCATAGGCAAAGGTTTTGTCATCACTGCTTATAAAGATAAGAATTCGGACAGGGTCATGGATCTTTTTGAGCCACTCAATGGTTTCTGAATGCAGCGAGTAAAGCTTGGATTTTGAAAGATCAAAAACATGGTCATAACGGCGTGCGACCACATTAAGGACCACCAGAATAGAGAGGGAAATAATGAGAAAAGACTTTTTTTGAAACCAGTGGCGAATGTTTTGTGGTTTTGGCAGATTACGGACAATCATAATGAGAAAGAGAGTGGCACTGGTCGCAAAGGCGACAAGCTGTATCCAAACGGGCTGCACATTGAAAAAAATGAGTCCAATAGCAACAAACGTCATGAGGGTTGTGATGATGGTCATTTTGTCATTGTGAAAAATGTTGTTTCAATTTTAAATAACCCCACAATAAAAACAACGAAGTAACACAGAGATAAGCCGTAATATCCCCCACAAAAATAAGACCGGAACGAAAACTGTCCAAATGAGCCACCAGGAGAAAGTTTGAAAAAATCCGATCCCATGGAGCTCCGGAAATATAGGCAAGCCACTGGATGACAATGGCGGCAAAAAACACACCGTAAGAAATGATGGCTGCAACAATCTGGTTTTCAGTAAAGAGGGATCCCACAACGCCCACAGCAACATAGAAAAAAATAAACAGAACGTATCCCAGATAGGTTGATAAAATTTGAGGAAGATAAGGCTCTCCTTTCCAGAAGATGACGGCTGGGAAAATAAAACTTATTCCCAAAAGAAAGAGTACCAGACTGACGGATCCCAGATATTTCCCCAGAAGGATCTCCCCGGGACGAAGGGGATAACTGACAAGCAGGTCATAGGTTCCCATTTTTTTTTCCTCGGAAAAAGAACGCATGGTCAAAAGGGGAATGATAAAGGTGAGAACATTGATCAGGTCTTTGGAAAAGGGGGTCAGAAGATGAATGGTGACATTCAGACCTGCGATTTTTTGAACCGTCTCGTTGGGGTTGGTCATGTTCATGTACTGGTCCAGTCTGGCATAGAAGTAAGTGCCGCACAGTATCAGGTAGAGAGGGATAATGATGACGGCAAAGGGCGTATGAAAAAAATTTTTCCATTCCCTTAAAATGAGCACCCAGATTTTTTTCATGAACGAACCTCACTCTGGAAAAGAGCTTCCAACTGATTTTCGCCCGACACGATTTCCCGGAGAGGCAACCTCTTTTCCACAATCAACTGGAAGAGACAGGGGAAAAAAGAATTTTCGTCATGGATGCGCATCCGGAGGACGCAACCTGTTCTTTCCAGAAACTCCCCTCCCGGAAGGGCTTTCAAAAGATCAATCCAGCTTTCTTCCATGTTGGAAAAGCAGACGCGCACCTCGGATGTTTTTCCGGAGAGTTCGGCAACCGATTGAGTGGCGCCCTGGTGCTGGATCTGACCGTCACGGATAAAAATAATGTAATCACAAATCTGTGAAACTTCGGAGAGGATGTGCGAAGACATCAGGACGGTGGCTGAGCCTTTCAAACTTTTAATAAAATTTCTGATTTCGATGACTTGAGCCGGATCCATGGCCGAGGTTGGCTCATCCAGCAGAATGACGGTGGAATTTCCTAGAAGGGCCTGTGCCAGTGTCACCCTTTGTCTATTTCCTTTGGAAAGTTTTCCGATGAGTTTCCGGTGTATTTTTTCAAGTCCACATTTGACGATGAGATTTTCTTTTTCTTTTTTTCGGACAGAAGCGGATAGGCCTTTCAAGCTCCCAATAAAATCAAGGTACTCAGAGACGCGCATTTCACGATAAAGGTAGGGTGTTTCGGGCATATAGCCTATTTTTTTTCTGGCCTCGATGGGATGTTGGGAAAGAGAAATATCATCAATAAAAACTTCTCCGGAGGAAGGCGTTAAAAAACCGGCAAGAATTTTGAGGAGAGTGGATTTTCCTGCTCCATTAGGCCCAATGAAACCCGCAATGGAACCTTGCGGAATTGTGATATTGATATTCCGTAGTGCGTGAAAACGACCGTAATGATGGTTGAGATTTTGAATCTGAATCATGAAAGTCCAAAAATTTAATCATATAGTATTTCAACTTTTAATGGGTACTTCCTCATTAAAAGTTAGAAATACTTATGGTTGGTCAATAAAAATATACTCACTCAAAGTCAATAAACCATAAAAAAAGGTTGGAGCCAACTTATTTTTCGTATACAGTACAACGCACTTCATGAAACAGAACAAAAAACCCCTCTTTTTTTTAAATACTTTTGTTTTTTTGATTCTATTTTTTCTTTTTACCCAGGCGATGGGGCAGAGTCAGCCGTTTCCCAATATGGATGTTGGGGCTGTGGTTAACCCGGGGATAGAGATTGGTCTTGCAGAAGGTGTCAATTCCTTCGGCAAAAAAACAATTTTTGCGGGAAATTCCATTGATTTTGGAAATGTGACCTTTATCCACCCGGAACTGGTTTTTAATGGGGATGCTTACCTGGAGAAGGGATATTTAAGGCTTGAAGCTGTTATCAACATTGGAATTACCTTTGGCGGCACCTCTTCGGTGGCTCTGAATTTGACCCGTGTCAAAAAAACAGCCCGTTCTTTTCACGAAACTTATTTCTCTCTTTCCACCAACAGATCGGACTTGGTTCAGGCGGTTTTTGAGGAGCCTCAAAATAATCGTCTGACAACCCTGACAAGCTCAGCAACGATTCCTTTAAGAATCATCATGGAAGTTTCACCGTCCCAGCAGGGACGCATGACGGACAGATTCCGTTTGGAGGCTCAACCATTATGACTTTTCTAAAATTAACACCATTGCTGCTTCTATTTTTAGCGATTCCGCTTGCAGCAGAGGATTCCAAGATTCCTATCAGGCCAAGCACTGCTTTTGGAATTTATCCGCCCATCATGGATCTTGACTGTGTGGCAGGCCAGAAGGTCTCTACATCTGTGAAGGTAGATAATCCCAATGCCTTACCGGCCTCTTTTGATGTTGTGGCTATCGGGACAACGGCTACTGGAGATGAGAATCTTGTGAGTAAACCTATTGCCACGTTACCGGCGGATCATTTGGCCCGGCACGTGACTTTGGAAGCTGAGAAAGTTGTTATTCCGGGAAAAAGTTATAAAGATGTGGCCATTTATCTGGATGTGCCCTCCGGCTTGAAAGGCACGCAGTATGCCGGTTTAGTGGTGAGTAACACCTCTCCGTCTCTTGAAGAATCGGGACTTCGCAAGCAGGAATATCGGGTCGATGTTGGTTTGGGAGTTCAGCCGGCGATTGGAATCGTCATTAAATGCCATATCAAAGGGACGGAGACTTTTAAATATATCCTGAAAAAAGTGGAAATTTTTCCTTCGCAGGGCAACAAACCTTTAGGAGCTCGGGTCGAGTTGAAAAGTACAGGAAATGCGGAAATCCAATTTTTACCCACACTCATTTTGCTGGATAGTTCCAATAAAGTCGTTGCCCGTTTAAAAGCGGAGAGACGGGCCACAATTTATCCAGGTTCTCTAAAGGCCATCAATTTTCAGCCTGTTTACAAGGAAATTCAACCAGGCAGATACAAAGCAGTCCTTTCTTCCAATGAGCCCAAATACAATCTTCCACCCTTGGAGCAGAGTGTTCAGGTTGGCCGATAGTTTTTCTCACTTCCTGTTTATTATTTTTTTCCCATTTGTTCTTTTGATGATTCCTGTCAGGGGACAAGCCCAGGTGACTGATCTTACCGACCCGGCGCATCAAAAAATCCAAATTAATATAGGTGAAACAAAGGCCATTCCCATTGAGGGGGAGGGTGCTTTTTCTTCGGACGATACGGTTTTTGATATGAAGGAGTTGCGTCCAGGAGAGATTGTCATCACAGGTCTGGGGGGAGGGAATGCCCAGCTTTTCTATTGGAAAGAGGGAGTGTTAACTTACCTGGCTATTGAAGTGCTGGTAGCTCCCACTTTGCAAACCACATCCATCGGACCACACTTTCTTGGAAACCGTTCGTACTTTCTCTATCAATTTCAGAACAACTCCAGTTTTTCCCAGAAAACTTTTTTTCAATTACCAACCTACAGTCATTTTCTGACAGGAAATATCCCTCTCTTTGCAAACGGGGGGCATCTTCAGTCCAGTTTCGGCTTTCAACATCAGGGGGATCAACAAGGTCGTATTCCTGCGGGGAGTCTTGTCTATCAGGATCGCCGGCGCATTTTTCTTTATGGACAAAGTAGTGTTTCTCTCTCTCGTCTTGGGGCAGAAGCATTTTCAGGTGCTTCTTTTCTTGGGTCCACCATGAAATTTAGCAGTCTTCAGCCTTCCTCAAACATCTCACACGAGTTTCAGATATTTGGCGGTGTGAAACAACCCCAGGATCTTCTAAAGATAAAGGCAGAGGAGCCCGTGTATGGATTGAACTATTTCCTGTCTCGTTTCATTCCGGACACACTTTTTCCGGATTTTTTCAATGTGAGTTTTCTTGGTTACCAGCCGCAGCCTTTGGAAAATCATCGTTTTTACCCTGCCGGTCTTGTGGAAGGAAATTATCATTTTGACCACGCCCTCTCTTTGGGCACGGGTTTTACCATGGGCAAGGGAGGGTATACTGCCGTGTTATCCCCTGCTCTGGAAAAAGAAGGAAATCTGACCTCAGCGCGTTATGTATATGTCCATGCCGGATTGCAAGCCCTCCAAGCTTCCATTGTCGAAAATGACGAACATCGTTATCGAATCCAGCATCAAAGACTTTTAGGGGACCACAAAACTTTTTTGGCGGCGTCTTTTGCCCAGGAGATCTCCTTGCAAAAAACGGGTTCACAAAAACCGGCAAGCGATAACCTGAACAGCGCCTTCTCTTTTCGCCGACAGTTTTCTTTTCAAAAAAGTTATGGGTTTCAGTACAGTTTTGGAAGATCTCACGTGAGTGGTGTCACCGCTCTGAACAACGGGTTGTCCACTTTTCTCAATTATCCATTGACCCAGACGTCTTTTGTGAGTCATGGCGTGGGCTACTCACGCTCTGATTTGAGTTCATCTTCGCAACAAGTCAACTTTTTCACGGCTCTCACTTCTGAATCAAGACATATGCGATCATCAACGCTCCTAGATTCCTCTCTTGTTCGCGGGGTTTCTCCCAATGAGTCACTGGGACTTCAGGAAAATCTTCAGTTCAGTTTTTCCCGTGGGCAGTTACAAATGGGTTTTGCTTACCAAAAGTCGAACCTTCGTGATGGAAATCATCAACTGCAATGGACACCCCTCTTTCTTTATCAGGTGACAAATACCCATGCGCTCACTCTCAACGGGTCCATGTCCTGGGTCCTGGGGGATATCAAACAGATGAATGGAGGAGTGGGGATTGGGTACCGTTATTTCTTTGGTCCCGGTGTGGAAAGAGATTCTCCTTTAAAACTGATCACAAGAAGTGTGGGCAGGGCTCCGGTGGAGGGAGATATCTTTCTAGACAAGAATTTTGATGGTTATCTGAATGAAGGAGACGAACCTCTCACGGATTTTCCCATCTCTCTGGATGGACATGAAACCCGAACCTCTTCCCAAGGGCATTTTGTTTTTCCGAAGGTTAAATCGGGAGAACATACGCTGGCCTTGAATCAGGAAAATTTAGAAAAGGCAGGAATAGGCAATGAGAATGAATTCGATTTTGTCCAAAAATTTAATATGACGACAGACGGGAGGGAAAAACGACAGGTGACCGTTCCCGTTTCCTTCAAAAAAGCTTCTTTGAGGGTACGGCTTGTGATGGATGTGAATGGAAATGGAAAAGTAGACGGGGAAGATTCTTCCGTATCTCTCCCAAAAATATTTTTTCAGAATGCGACTTCTCAACCAAGAAAAGTCGTTGTGATTGGCGGTGAAGCCCGGATTCGGGGCCTTGAAAAAGGGGAGGTGACTGTGAGTTTGGATTCTCTTGATTTTCCAGAAAATCTGGATTTATTTGGTTCTCTGGAACAAAAAATTTCGGTGACGGATTACCAGGATTATGAAATTATTTTTCTTTTCCTTCCCGTTCGATCCATTCGGGGAAAGATCGTGGTGCCTGAAACTTCTTTAACGCAGAAACCCTCCTCTCTTTTGAAAAAAATGTCAGTCAAACTGGGCGAAGTTTCTTCTTCTGTTGATGCCGAGGGATTTTATTGGCTTAAAAAACTCCCTGCTGGGGAATATCCTTTAGAGGTCAAGAATCTTCCACCTTCGTACTGTATCGACAAGGTGGTTCCTTCTGTGATTAAAATTCCGGAGGGACCTTATGTTCAGAATTTTATAATTCCTCTAAAGACGGATTGTGCGGAATCAAAAGAGGAGATTCCTGGCGAGGAGTTTCCGTAGGTCACGAAAGGAGAAACTGAGCGGTTACATCTACCGATCAGTTAGTGCAACGTCTTATGTGTAAAAGTGATCGGGTAGTCTCGTAGTTTTTCATTTCTGATCATGGTTAATGAATAAAGTATCCTGTCAGCGGCCTTCTGTGTCGGAATGATCTCCATAGGTCTCA
>Ga0209515_10003918_pt1 | contig 20601 bp, 21 predicted proteins | sample Subgroupgradi54m_FD_187454 | JGI IMG/M metagenome (GOLD analysis project Ga0209515, IMG submission 187454) | Subsurface groundwater microbial communities from S. Glens Falls, New York, USA - GMW60B uncontaminated upgradient, 5.4 m (SPAdes)... ...
CCGCGAATCTTTACGAGCGCGTCGCGCAGCGTGTGGTAGAGCAGGTCGAGAAGGGCATTTTCCGCGCCGGCGAACGCGTGCCGTCGGTGCGCCAATTGAGCCATCAGCTCGGCGTCAGTATTGCCACCGTCATTGAGGCCTACCGCCGGCTCGAAGACGCCGGCGTGCTGGAGGCGCGCCCGCAGTCGGGTTACTACGTGCGTCTGCGCCAATGGCAGCCGCCGGCCGAGCCGGAGGTCTCGCGACCGTTGTCGTCGCCGACGACGGTGAGCATTACCGATCTGGCGCTGAAGGTGCTCAAGACCGCGCGCCGGCCCGACGTGGTTCAGTTGAGCGTGGCAACGCCGCATTCCGATATTCTTCCCACGCGCCGGCTCAATCGCATTACCGCCGCGTTGGCGCGTCGCGACGATGGTCGCATGCATCGCTACGACTTCCCGCCTGGCTTGCCGGAGCTGCGTCAGCAGATTGCGCGACGCATGCTGGAAGCCGGTTGCGATGTGGCGCCGGAAGAGATTGTCGTGACCAGCGGTTGCCAGGAGGCGGTAAGCCTGTGCCTGCGTGCAGTGGCACAACCGGGCGATGTGATCGCCGTTGAATCGCCGACGTACTACGGCACGCTGCAGGCGATCGAGTCGCTCGGCATGAAGGCGCTCGAAATTCCGACGCACCCGCGCGAGGGCATCAGCCTGGAGGCACTCGAGCTCGCGCTAGAACGCCACCGCGTGCGCGCCTGCGTGCTGGTGTTGAACTTCAGCAATCCGCTCGGCGCCTGCATGTCGGAAGACAACAAGCGCCGTCTGGTGCGGTTACTTGCCGAACACGACATCCCGTTAATTGAAGACGACGTGTACGGTGATCTCGGTTTCAGCGCACCGCGTCCGAAGGCGGCCAAGGCCTTCGATCGCAAGGGGCTGGTGCTGTATTGCTCGTCGTTCTCGAAGACGATCTCACCGGGATTTCGTGTCGGCTGGACAGTGCCGGGCCGGCAGTACACGCAGCTCGAACATCTTAAATATGTGAACACCATGGCGGCGGCGACGCTGCCCGAGATGGTGCTGGCCGAATTTCTCGCGCACGGCGGGTACGATCGCTATCTGCGCGGGGTGCGCCCGTTGTACGCGCAGAATGCCGAGCGCATGATTCAGGCGATCGCGCGCTTTTTCCCTGACGGCACGCGTGTCGCCAAACCAACCGGCGGCGTCGTGCTGTGGGCTGAGTTACCGCCGAAGCTCGATACCCTCGAGCTGCATCGGCGCGCGCTCGAGCGCGGTGTCAGCGTCGCGCCCGGCCCGTTGTTTTCGGCCAAGCAAAAGTACCGTAACTTTGTGCGCTTGACGTTTGCGCTGCCGTGGAGCGATCGTGTCGAGCAGGCGCTGGTAACCGTCGGTCGTCTGGCGCAGGAGCTGGTGTGACGGAAGCGCTGCAACGCTACAAGCGCCCGGCGTCCGTGTTGGTGGTGGCGTACGTACGTGCCGGCAAGGTGTTGCTGCTCAGGCGTGCCGACCATGCGGATTTCTGGCAGTCGGTGACCGGCTCGATGCGCTGGGACGAGACCGATCCCCGCGTCACGGCGGTGCGCGAGCTCGAAGAGGAAACCGGCTGGCGTGCCGCGCCGCAGGACTTATGTGATCTGGAACTGACGCAGCGCTTTCCGATTCTTCCGCAATGGCGGCAGCGCTACGCGTCGGATGTGACCGAAAACGTGGAGCACGCATTCGCGTTCGAGCTGGCTCACGAAACCGAGCCACGACTTGCGCCGCATGAGCATACCGCGTACGGCTGGTTTTTTTTCGAGGAAGCGCAGCGCAAAGTGGCGTCGTGGACCAACCGCAACGCCATTCGTGAAGTGCAACAACGCCCGGAATAGACATGGCAACGGCAATGCCCGGCTCGCAGCGGGAAATGGTGGTTCTTGTGCATGGCCTGTGGATGAAGGGCTGGTGCATGGCGTGGCTCGCGTGGCGGTTGCGACGCGCGGGGTTCGCGACACACTGCGTGTCATACCGCAGCATGGGCGCGGACCTGCATGAGAACGCAGTGTTCTTGCAGGACTGTCTCGCCGAGCTGCCGTATAGGATGGTGCACCTGGTGGGGCATAGTCTCGGCTGCATCGTCATCCGTGCGTTGTTTCATTATTTTCCGCGCCAACGACCGGGGCGTATCGTCATGTTGGCGCCGCCCAATCGGGGCAGTCTGGCGGCGGCGCAAATGGCCGAGAGCAGCGTCGGCCGGGTGTTGCTCGGCAAGGCGATGCGCGATGTGCTCCATGGTGTCCCGCGCCAATGGCCGGCGCCGGCGCGCGAGATTGGCATCGTCAGTGGTACTACCCCCGTTGGATTGGGACGACTGATCGCAACGCTGCCGACGCCCAATGATGGCGCCATTACTGTTGCTGAAACGGCGTTGGCAGGCAGTCAGGCGCAGCTTTTGTTACCGGTCGCGCACTCGGGGATCATCCTCTCGGAGACGGTCGCGCAGGCGGTTGCGAAGTTTATGCGAGTCGGTAAGTTTCCCTGACAAGTTGGGCCGCGTCGGGGCGCGATGCTAAGCTGCGCCCGTCAGGAGCGGCAGGAGGGGTTGGTAAAAGTATTCATAAAATTAGATTTGAGGCGTTCTTTATGGCCGGTCATTCAAAGTGGAAGAACATCCGATTCCGCAAAGGTGTGGCGGACGCCAAGCGCGGCAAGGTATTTACTAAAGTCATTCGCGAGATCACGGTGGCGGCGCGTACCGGTGGCGGCGATGTGGCGCACAATCCGCGCCTGCGCTCCGCGGTCGACAAGGCGCTCGATGCCAACATGATGCGCGACACCATCGATCGCGCCATCAAGCGCGGCACCGGTGAACTCGAGGGCGCGCATTACGACGAGGTGCGCTACGAAGGTTATGGGCCGGGTGGCGTGGCCGTCATGATTGAGTGCACGACCGATAACCGCACCCGCACCGTGAGTGAAGTGCGCCATACCTTTTCCAAGTACGGCGGTAACCTCGGGCTGGACGGCTCGGTGGCCTATTTGTTCAGGCATCTGGGTGTGCTGCATTTCCCGGCCGGGACCAACGAAGATGCGGTCATGAGTGCGGCGCTCGAAGCCGGCGCCGACGACGTGGTGACGCAGTCCGACGGCACGATCGAAGTAATCACCTCGACGGCCAATTTCCATCCCGTAGAGGAAGCAATGACCAAGGCCAAGTTAAAGCCGCACGCCGCAGAGATCGCGCATCGCGCCGCCATTGACGTTCCACTCAGCGGTGAGTCGGCGGAAAAGATGCTGCACCTGCTGGAGGCGCTGGAAGAGCTGGACGACGTGCAAAACGTCCACTCGAACGCAGAGTTTCCTGAAGAGCTGCTGGCCAGGCATCACCACTGATGCGCCAGGTAAACAAACTCGCGCGCAGCGCGCTCGGCTCGCCTCCCTCTCCCGGTCGCTCCAGCGCATCCTGCGCTCGCGACATTCGCGCGTCCATGCGCAGCACAAGCGGGAGAGGGGGTAAGTGGTGATGCGGATTTTAGGAATCGATCCCGGCTCCCGCATTACCGGCTTCGGGGTGGTGAATGTATTGCGCAATGGCAAGCTCGTGTACGTGGCGAGCGGTTGCGTGCGCGTGGGCAAGGGCTCGCTTGGCGAGCGGCTGAAAATTATTTACGACGGTGTTACCGAAATAATTCGCACCTATCAGCCGACCGCCATCGCGGTCGAAAAAGTTTTCATGGCCAAGAGCGCCGATTCCGCGCTCAAGCTCGGGCAGGCACGCGGCGCCGCCATTACGGCCGGCGCCAATCACGCGCTACCCGTCGCCGAATACAGCGCGCGCCAGATCAAGCGCACGGTCGTCGGTACCGGTGCGGCGGAGAAACGTCAGGTGCAACACATGGTCAAGGCATTACTCGCCCTCTCCGGTACGCCACAGGCCGATGCCGCCGATGCGCTCGCCTGTGCGATCTGCCACGCACACCACATGCACCGCACCGCGCCGGTACGGCCGCGGCGCGCGAAGCGCCGCTGGCAGGCAAAGGACATCGCGGCATGATCGGTCGCTTGCGCGGAGTATTGGTAAAGAAGGAACCGCCGGCGTTGTTGCTGGACGTGGGCGGCGTGGGCTACGAGCTCGAAGCACCGATGACGACTTTTTACGATCTGCCCGCGATCGGCGAGACCGTCACGCTGCATACCCATCTGGTGGTGCGCGAGGATGCGCACCTGTTGTTCGGGTTCGCGCGCGAATCGCAGCGGCGCCTGTTTCGCAATCTGCTGAAGGTCAACGGTGTCGGCCCGCGCGTGGCGTTGTCGATACTCTCGGGGCTCTCGGACGACGAATTCGTGCGCGCGATTCAGCAGGACGATATCGATCGCCTGACGCGTGTGCCCGGCATCGGCAAGAAGACGGCCGAGCGCTTGATCGTGGAGATGCGTGACAAGCTGACGGCTGAGTTGCCAACCGAAACGCCGGTGGCGTCCATGCCCGTCGATGCGGTGGGTGAAGCCGTGAATGCGTTGATCGCGCTCGGCTATAAGCCGAACGAGGCCTCGCGCATGGTGCGTGGTGTGTCCACGCAGGGGCAGACCACCGAGGACATCATCCGCCAGGCACTCAAGGGCGTGGCGGGGTAAGATAGACAGCGCCTTTGTCTTAAATTCCCTCTCCCACAGGGAGAGGGTTAGGGTGAGGGGAGTAAAAATTTAGTTACACCCCTCACTCCTTGCCCTCTCCCTGTGGGAGAGGGGGAGTATGTGAGAATCTACACTTATGATCGAAACCGACCGACTTATTTCTGCCGCCGCGGTGGTCCCCGAAGAGGTCGCCGAGCTCAAGCGGTTGCGGCCGACGCGTCTGGACGAGTACGTCGGCCAGGAAGCCATGCGCCGCCAGCTCGAGGTGTTTATTCCGGCGGCGCGGGCGCGCCAGGAGGCGCTCGATCATGTGCTGCTGTTCGGTCCCCCGGGTCTCGGCAAGACCACGCTAGCGCACATCGTGGCCTCAGAGATGGGCGTCGGCCTGCGCAGCACATCCGGCCCGGTGCTGGAGCGCCCCGGCGACCTGGCGGCAATTCTGACCAATCTGCAACCGAACGACGTGCTCTTCATCGACGAGATCCATCGCCTCGGTCCGGCCGTCGAGGAAATTCTCTATCCTGCACTGGAAGATTTTCAGCTCGATATCGTCATCGGCGAAGGTCCGGCCGCGCGTTCGATCAAACTCGACCTGCCGCCGTTCACGCTCGTGGGCGCGACCACGCGCGCCGGGCTGCTGACCTCGCCGTTGCGCGATCGTTTCGGCATCGTGTTTCGTCTCGAGTTCTACAGCCCCGAGGAGCTGGCGCGCATCGTGCGCCGTTCGGCCGGCATTCTGAATTTGCCAATCGAGCCCGCGGGCGTCGAGGCGATCGCGCGCCGCTCGCGTGGGACGCCGCGCATCGCGAATCGCTTGCTCAAGCGCGCGCGCGATTTTGCCGAGGTGAAAGGCGATGGCCGTCTGACCGGTGACATTGCCGAGGCGGCGCTGCGCATGCTAGAAGTCGATGCGCAGGGCTTCGATACGTCGGATCGCAAACTGCTGCGCGCGATCATCGAAAAATTCAACGGCGGACCGGTGGGCGTGGACAACCTCGCGGCCGCGCTCGGTGAAGAGCGCGACACCATCGAAGACGTGATCGAGCCGTATCTGATTCAGGAAGGATTTGTCATGCGTACACCGCGCGGACGCATCGCCACGGCGCGTGCATGGCAGCATCTCGGATTGACCCCACCGGCGGCGGCAGAATCGCAGCGCGGTTTGTTTGGAGAATAACGACAGGTTTCCCGGTTTTTGGCGCTGCCCACGATGACGACCCCCTTCTCGATTCCAGTGCGGGTGTACTACGAAGACACCGACGCCGGTGGCGTCGTGTACTATGCCAATTACCTTAAATTCATGGAGCGGGCGCGTACCGAATGGATGCGTGGGCTTGGCTTCGAGCAGGATGAACTTCTGGCACGCTGCGGCGTCGTATTCGCTGTTCGTTCGGTGCGGCTGGATTATCTGAAACCTGGCCGCATGAATGACCTGCTGAAGGTCAGTGTCGTACTCATCCGTCGCGGACACGCGAGCCTTACCCTGCAGCAGCGGGTACAGCGCGAAGACCTGGTGCTGTGCGAGGGCGAGGTCAAAGTCGCCTGCATCGCGGCCAACACTTTTACATCGTGCGCGCTCCCCGATGAGCTCGTCACGCGATTGACCGAAACAGAGGGAAGGGTATGAAACCAGAAGGCGTGGCGTTACTCGATATGATTTTCCGGGCCTCGATCCCGGTGCAGTTGGTGCTCGCGCTGCTGATCGCGGCGTCGGTCGTTTCCTGGACCATGATCTTTCGCAAGTTTTACGCCTACCGCGAGGCGCTGCGCGATGCCGCGGCGTTCGAGAAGCGTTTCTGGTCGGGCAACAACCTGAACCAGATGTATGCGGAGCTGACCAAGAGCAAGGGCGAGACCGAGGCGAGCGGCATGTCGAGCATGTTCATCGAGGGTTTTCGCGAGTTCAAACGCCTGACGCAGCAGTCGAATATCCAGCCGATGGATATTCTGGAAGGCGTGCAGCGCGCCATGCGTGTGGCGCTGTCGCGCGAAGTGGATTTCCTCGAGACCCATCTGTCGTTTCTGGCCACGGTCGGATCGACCAGCCCTTACGTGGGGCTGTTTGGAACCGTGTGGGGCATCATGCATTCGTTCATGTCCTTGAGCAGCGCGCAGGCGGTGACCATCGCCGACGTGGCGCCGGGTATCGCCGAGGCGCTGATCGCCACCGCGATTGGTCTGTTTGCGGCGATTCCGGCCGTAATCGCCTATAACCGCTACGCGCACAAGACCGAACGCCTGGTCGCACGCTACGAAATTTTCATGGAAGAGCTCGCCAGCATTCTGCAACGCCAGGCGTTCGCCGCGCGCGCTGGCTGAGAAAAGAACAGGATTTTTGACGGTCCTTTTCTTTTTACGAGGAACAAATGTACTACCGCCACCGGCGCAAGAAACTCATGAGCGAGATCAACGTCGTGCCGTATATCGACGTGATGCTGGTGCTGCTTGTCATCTTCATGATCACCGCGCCGCTGCTGGCGCAGAACGTCAAAGTCGATCTGCCACAGGCCAAGGCCCAGGCCATCGACAGCCGCCAGCCGGAGAACCTGGTCATCACGGTGAATCGCCGCGGCCAGTACTTCCTCGATGACCGGCCGGTGGTGGCAAGCGCGCTCGTGGACCTGGTGGGTGCACGGCTGAAAGCGCAGCCCAAGACTTCGGTACAGGTGCGCGGCGATCGCGAGGCGAATTACGGCGAGGTCGTCAAATTGATGGCCATCCTGCAGGACGCCGGCGCCACCAGTGTCGGCCTGCTGACCGAACCCCCGAGTAAACCTAAATGATCAGTGCGAGTGCGCGGCAGGGAGACTGGTCTTATGACCGGACGAGCGAGCGCGGAGCGCGTAGCAGGGAGACTGGTCTTATGACCGGACGAGCGAGCGCGGAGCGCGTAGCAGGGAGACCTTAGTGCGCGACACCTCGTCGCGGAACCCCGGGTGGGTACGCGCGGTTTCGTATGCGGTGGCGCTGCATGCCGTCGTCGTTGCGCTGCTGGTCGTCGGGTTTCGCTTTACCAGCAAGAGCATGCCGGTGCATGGTCCGTTGAAGGCGGTCATGGTGCGCGAGCCGTTGGCCGAGGTGGCCGAGAAGGAACGCGCCAAACAGGAGCAGGAAAAGAAACAGCGCGAGCAGGAGCGCCAGCGCGTCGTGGAAGATGAGCGGCGCAAAGAGGCCGAACAGAAAAAGCACGAAGACGCCGAACACAAGAAGCAGGAAGAGGCGCAGCGCAAGAAAGACGAGGCCGAGCGCAAGAAGCAGACGGCCGACGCGGAAAAGCGCAAGCACGACGACGAGCGTAAAAAGCAGGACAAGCAGCGCCAGCACGAGATGGAACAGGCGCTGCGCGAACAATTGGCCGACGAGGAAAAGAGCCGCGCCGCCGCGCGCGATGCGCGCCTGGCCTCGGAGGCCGACAAGTACAAGGCGGCGATTAGGCAGAAGGTATCGCGCTATTGGGTGCGTCCGGCATCGAGCCGTAAGGAATTGCAGTGCACGGTACGGGTACGTCTCGTGCCCGGCGGCGAGGTGCTGGAAGCGAAGGTAGTGCGCACCTCGGGCGATGCGAATTTCGATCGTTCGGTGGAGGCGGCGGTCCACAAGGCCTCGCCGTTGCCGTTGCCGGAGAACCCCGAATTGTTCGAGCGGTTCCGCGAAATAGAATTTGTTTTCCGGCCGGAGGGTGAGTCGGGGTAGTCGCGAGCGCACGTCAAGTGCGATGCGACGCCGGGAATGGCGGGAATGCAAATTGAAGGAGCCAGGCCGATGAAAGAATATGTGACGTACGGAAGTGTGGCACTCTTGCTTCTCGGCGGTTGCGCCAGTAACCCGACGGCCGTGCCGCTGACGCCGAAGCCGGTGGTGACGCCGTCACCGCAGGAAGACTCGCTGGCGATCAGAACGCCGATCGCAGAATCTCCGGTGCTGGAGAAATCCGCACTGCCGGAAGTCGAGGCGCAGCGGGGATCGGAGGCGGGCGATGCGGCGGCAGCGGAGATCAATAAGTACATGGCGGGAATTCGCCACAAGATTTCCAGCTACTGGAAACGTCCGCAAGCGAGTCGCGAGGGCCTCACGTGCACGGCGCGCGTGCAGCTGGCGCCGAGCGGTAAGGTGATGGCGGCGAAGCTGCTGCGGTCTTCCGGTGACGCTGCCTTCGATGGGTCGGTGTTAAGCGCGGTGCGCAAGGCCTCGCCGTTGCCATTGCCTGCCGATCCAGAACTGTATGAGCAATTCCGTGAAATTGAGTTTGTCTTTCGGCCTGATGCATAAGGTGAACAAGATCTGGAGCAGGTCGTCATGATGGGCAGAACAAATATGCGTTTCGCGGCGTTCGCGTTGCTGGCCATGCTGTGGCCGGTGTCGAGTCACGCCATCCTGACAATTGAAATTACCCAGGGTGTCGATACCGGCATCCCGGTGGCGATCGTGCCGTTCACCTTCGAGGGTGCGGGCAAACCGCCGCAGACAGTGTCGGAAATAGTCGAGGCGGACCTGGCGCGCAGCGGGCTGTTCAAGGCTACGCCGCATAAAGACTTTCCGGCCATGCCGCAGGACGATGCGCAGATCAGGTTTCCCGACTGGCGCTCGCTCAAGATCGATGGGCTCGTGACCGGCAGCGTGAAGTGGCTCACGACCGGAAAATATCAGGTGCAGTTTCGGCTCTACGACGTGTTCAAGCAGACGCAGCTTGCCGGCTTCCGTTATGTCATCGCGCCTGAATTGCTGCGTACCGTCGGGCATCAGATCGCCGACCTTATATATGAGAAGCTGACCGGCGAGCCCGGCGCGTTCAATACGCGCATTGCCTACATCACCAAGGATGGCGTGCGCAGCGCCACGGTGTTCAGGCTGCAAGTGGCCGATTCCGACGGTTTCAATCCACAGACCATCGTGACCTCGCCGGAACCGCTGTTGTCGCCGTCCTGGTCGCCGGACGGACAGCGACTGTTGTACGTCTCGTTCGAAGACAAGCGTGCCAAGGTGTATTCGCAGACGGTGGGTGACGGTCGCCGTGAAATGATCGCCGAGTTTTCCGGTATCAACAGTGCCCCGGCCGTCTCGCCCGATGGCAAGCGCCTGGCGCTGACGTTGTCGCGCGACGGTAACCCCGAGATCTATGTCTACAGTTTCGCCAGCCGCCAGTTCACGCGCCTGACGCGGGACCGGGCCATCGATACCGAGCCGTCCTGGTCGCCGGACGGCCGTTACGTGATCTTTACCTCCGACCGGTCCGGTCGGCCCCAGATTTATCGTATTCAGGCCGAGGGTGGCCCGGCCGAGCGCCTGACGTTTGAGGGCGAATATAATGCCCGTGCCTCGTATTCACCCGACGGCAAAATGCTCGCCCTCGTGAGCGGCGAGCAAGGCAGGTATCATATCGCCACGCTGCGGCTCGATAATGGCGCGCTGCAGGTGCTGACGGATACACCGCTTGATGAGTCCCCGAGCTTTGCGCCCAACGGGCGGATGATCCTGTATGCCACCGAAGTGCGGGGCCGGGGTGTGTTGGCCTCGGTTTCAGCCGATGGACGGGTGCGCCAGCTTTACCGATCGGAGGCCGGCGATGTGCGTGAACCAGCGTGGTCGCCTTATAATCGGGAACTGCAGCGCTGAAGAATTTTGAGCTTAAGACTTAAGACGTTAAACCTGGAAGGAGTGAGCCGATGAAGAAACAAATCCAATATGGCGCAATGGTGATACTGATCAGTTTCCTGGCCGCCTGCGCCTCGACGCAAGATGCTGCCAAGTCGAGTGCCGACGACAAAGACGGGGCCGCCAAGACCGCCCCGGCGGGGTCGCAGAAGAGCGCCAAGGAACTCGAGATGGAAGCGCAGTTGGCGCAAGAAGAACTGAAGCGCCAGCGACTGCTTTCGGAAGAGAGTATTTACTTCGCCTACGACAGCAGCAGCGTGGATCAGGCATCGCGTCCGATCGTCGAGGCCCACTCGGCCTATCTGATGAAAAATCCGGACGTGAAGATCTCGATCGAAGGTCACTGCGATGAGCGTGGCACGCGCGAATACAACCTCGCCCTCGGCGAGCGGCGCGCGCAGGCCGTCGAGGCCCTGATGAAGGCCTTCGGCGTGCCGGAAAAGCAGATCAAGACGGTCTCCTACGGCGAAGAGAAGCCGGTGGATGCGGCCCACAACGAATCGGCCTGGCGCAAAAACCGCCGCGTCGAACTCGCGTACAAGGGGAAGTAAGGTAATGAGGTCCAATCATGTCTTTGTCTGTACAAAGTTCATGATCCGAGCTTCGCTACGTTCGTCCTGATGGATAAATTGTCGATGCTGCATCGGCTGCTGCTGTCCATCGCGTTCGCCGCCCCGGCCCTGGTTTTGGCGGCGGCGCCCGTGGTGGAGCAGTCAACCGTGGCAACCCGCATCCGTACCGTGGCAACAGGCGATTCGCGCGCGGCGCCGGCAGAGGCCGACACAGTGTCATTGCGCAAGCAACTGGTCGATCTTACGCTTGAGATCGACCAGCTTCGGACGGAGCTGCGCGAAATGCGCGGCCAGCTGGAAACGCAGACGCACGAGACCGAGTCGCTCAAGACCCGCAATCGCGAGGCGCTGGCCGACGTGGATAAGCGTCTGCGTGAGCAGGAACGGCGCAACGCACCTGCCGCAATGGGCACCGGCGCCGCGGCTGGCGCAGCCGACGCCGCCAAGTCTGTCACGCCGGCATCGGCGGGAGAGCAGCAGGAATACGACGCCATCTTCGCGCTGATGAAGCAGGGTTACTACGAGAAGGCGGGAAAAGGTTTCCTCGAATTCATCGCCAAGCATCCCACCAGCGAGCTTGCCGGCCACGCGCAGTACTGGGTCGGCGAGGCGCAGTACGTGGGGCGCAATTTCAAACCGGCGCTGGTGGAGTTTATTAAAGTGGTGGACACCTATCCGTCGAGCCCGAAAGTTGCCGACGCGTTACTTAAGATCGGGTACTGCCAGCATGAGCTCGGCAATTTCGAAAAGGCACGCGAGGCGTTGCAGCAGGTCATTAGTCGTTACCCGAATACCTCTACCGCCAAATCCGCCGAGAAGCGTTTGGTCGACGTGAAAGCGGCCGAGCAAAAGCAAAAGGCCGTGGAAGTAAAGCCGAAGACGGCCGACGCCAAACCTAAGGCCAAGGCCCCGGAGCCCGTCGAGCCGAAAAGCGGCAAGCCCTGATCACGGCTGTGCGCACCTGCCGCGGTGGCAGCTTATAATTTGTTCTTCGCGGTTCCGTTCTAAACGCCAATTTCCATTCGCTCATGATCCCTGTCGCCCGTTCTGATACTCAGTCCCACGCACCGGCCACACGGCTGCGCATCAACGAGATTTTCTATTCGTTGCAAGGCGAGGCGCGTACCGTGGGCATGCCGACGGTGTTCGTGCGCCTCACGGGTTGTCCGCTGCGTTGCAGCTGGTGCGATACGGAATACGCGTTTACCGAAGGCGGGTGGATGGAACTTGATGCCGTGCTGACGCAGGTAGGTGAATACGTGCCGCGCTACGTGACGGTGACCGGCGGCGAGCCGCTCGCGCAGCCGGCCTGTCGCGAGTTGATGCAGCGTTTATGTGAGCAGGGCTACGACGTCTCGCTCGAAACCAGTGGTGCGTTCGATGTGGCCGGTATCGACCCGCGCGTCTCGATCGTGATGGATCTCAAGGCGCCCGGCTCGGGCGAGGAAGCGAAAAACCGCTACGAGAATATCGCGCTGCTGGCGCGCAAAGACCAGGTCAAGTTCGTGCTGTGCGATCGCACCGATTACGACTGGAGCCGTGCCAAACTGGCCGAGTACCAGCTCGATGCGCGCTGTGAAGTGTTGTTCTCGCCGGTACACGGGAAGCTGAACCCGACGCGGCTGGCCGAATGGATACTGGCCGATCGGTTGCCGGTGCGCATGCAGATTCAACTGCATAAATATCTGTGGAGCGATGCGCGTGGGCGCTGAGCAGAAAAGAGCCGTGGTGCTGCTCTCGGGCGGGCTCGATTCGGCGACCACGCTCGCCATGGCGCGCGCCGACGGCTACGCCTGCTACACACTTTCGTTCGACTATGGCCAGCGCCATCGCATCGAGCTGTTGGCCGCGGATAAAATCGCGCAGGCGCTCGGGAGCACCGATCATCGCCTGGTGCGACTCGATCTTTCCTGGATGGGCGGCTCGGCGTTGCTCGATTCCACGATCCCGATGCCGGACAGTCCAAGCACGGGAATTCCGATCACGTACGTGCCGGCGCGTAACACGGTGTTTCTGTCGATGGCGCTCGGCTGGGCCGAGGTGCAGGGTGCGCAGGATATTTTCATCGGCGCCAACGCCGTCGACTATTCCGGGTATCCCGATTGCCGCCCGCAGTACATGCAGGCCTTCGAGCAGATGGCGAACCTGGCGACGCGTGCCGGCGTAGAAGGCAAACGCCTGCGGCTGCGTACGCCGCTGATGCACCTGCATAAGCATGAGATCATCCGGCGCGGCATCGAGCTGGGTGTTGACTATGCGCTCACGACCTCGTGCTACGCGCCGGACCTCGACGGCCATGCCTGCGGAAAATGCGACTCCTGTCGTCTGCGCGCGGCCGGATTTCGCGACGCCGGGGTGGCCGATCCGACGCGCTACGCGTGAACAAGTACAACGCCGGGCGCCGGTCAAGTTTCATTGTTAACGTGCCAGCGCGTTAGAATAATCGAACAACTCTACAGAACGGGCCCTCATGGAATTCTCCGTCCATCATCAGGTACTACTGCTCGGATTCATCGTCGCCATCGGTCTCGGCGCCGTCATGCATAAGACGCGCTTCTGCACCATGGGTGCGGTATCCGATTGGGTGAACATGGGCCACAAGGGCAGGCTCGGCGCCTGGTTCCTCGCCATCGCGGTGGCCATCCTTGGCGTCGTGGTGCTGGAAGCTGCGGGCGTGATTGCGGTGCAGAACAAAACTCTGGGCGCGTCGTTCCCGTCCTATCGAACCGCGCAATTTTCCTGGCTGAGTTACATGCTCGGGGGGGTGCTATTCGGTATCGGCATGACGCTCGCGGGCGGATGCGGCAGCCGCACGCTGATCCGCGTCGGTGGCGGAAGTCTCAAGTCTCTGGTCGTACTGATTGTGATCGCAGTGGTCGCCTATCTAATGGTCTGGACTGATCTGTATAAAGAGTTGTTTCTGGTGTGGATCGGGCCGACCAGGGTTAATTTGGCCCGTTGGGGAATTCCGAGTCAGGAGCTCGGCGCCATCGCCGGCGGCCTGATGAAACGTCAGGATACGCACATGCTGCATTTCCTGCTGGGCGGGCTCGTGGCGGCAGTGTTTCTCTTCTTTGTTCTTCGTTGGCGCGAGTTTCGTGAGGGCGGAAACAATCTATTCGGGGGCATCGCCGTGGGTCTCGCGGTCGTCGCCGGGTGGATCATTACCGGCGGTCCGTTAAGCGAGGCTTGGGGCGAGTATGCGCTTATGCCGACAGCGGAGCCGCCGATTCGCGTTGCCGCGCAGTCGTACACCTTTATTTCACCGATGGCCGATGTGGCCAATCTTCTGCTCAATCCACATTGGCCGCTGGTGAGCTTCGGCGTGGTCGCATTCGCGGGCGTTCTGATCGGCTCGCTGCTGTACGCCGTGGCGGCGAAACGGTTTCAGGTCGAGTGGTTCACCTCGGGCGGAGACTTTGTGAGTCACGTCTTCGGCGGTGTGTTGATGGGCGTCGGCGGCGTGCTGGCGATGGGGTGCACGATCGGCCAGGGCATCACCGGCGTGTCGACACTTGCGCTCGGCTCGTTCCTGGCGCTGTTTTTCATGATCTTCGGCAGCGCCCTGACCATGAAGGTCCAGTACCACCTGCTCGACAAAAAGGGCTTTCTCTGCGCACTGCACGCCGCGGCCGCGGATATGAAGTTGTTGCCAAAACCGAACGCGCCGTAAGCGAAAAAGTCGCCGTCGCGGTTTGACGCGATCCACCCCCTCAAGGATAATGCGCCTCCCCGCGGTATCCCGTACCTGGGTCGTTAGCTCAGTCGGTAGAGCAGCTGGCTTTTAACCAGTTGGTCGGAGGTTCAAATCCTCCACGACCCACCATTTTCAATAAGTTACGTGCTCACGCTTTACGCTGCGTGAGTATTGCGGGACGTTTTATCCACAGCCTCTCTTATCCGTTGGCAACGCGTAAAACCGTGCGCGTGCCAGTCCGGTCCAGAATTAAATTCACTTGTGCGACCAAACGACCAATATCGGCACTTGCGTAGTGACCTGCCATCGAGCTGTTGGAGTGGCCGAGTAGGGTCTGACGATCCTCAGGCGTAACGCCGACCGCACGCAAGCGACTCGCAAAGGTATGGCGAAGGTCGTGGATGCGAACGGCATGCAGGCCCACGTTTTTCCTGGCTTGTTGCCAGGCGGTGTTATTCATTTGGTAAATTCGTTTACCGCGCAGCGGAAAAACCCAAAAGGGGTGCTTGCCGCGCTGGCTCTGCACAATGGACCAAGCGGTATCGTTCAGGATCGCGACGTGGGCGCGCTTGGTCTTGAAGGCCTCCGGTGGAATCACGAACACGCTTCTACCAACTTCGGGAACGGCCACTTCCCAAGACCATTCCAGACCACACACATTGTTATCTCGCAGCCCCGTGTTAACGGCAAACAGCACCATGCAACCAAGATACGCCGGCAGCAGCGGGAAGAGGCGGTCTTGTTCTTCCCAGGTAATGGGGTAGGGCGACCGGGGTGATTCGGGCAACATGGTGATCAGCGGCGGCAGCGTGGGTAGCCACGGACGTCCGCCGTCGTCACGATAGACGCGTGCGGCGCGATGGAGGATGGTGCGAACAACCTCCAGACTGCGGTTGATGGTGGTTGCGCTTACGTTCGCCGTCAGTCGTTCCATGATGAAAGACTTGAGTGTCGCATCGTGAATATGATTGATATCGAGGTGACCGATGTGCGCATTCAGTAACCGAATGTGCCAGTTGATGACTTTTGCGGTTCTTTTAGTTTGGGACTCGACAAGATACCGTGTCGCACAGTCCACAAACTGATGAGAACTGGCTTTGCGCTGTAATTCAATTTCAGCGCGGTTGATTTCAGCGCGCAAGCGAAGTTCGGCACGTTTTTGAGATGTGCTACGTAGGCGAGCGAAAATTCTGATCCCTCGATGTTCTTTATCGATTGTCCGTCGACCATCGTTATCGACGGTGATGCCTGGCATGCGCGTCCTTGGCATGGTGCGCTCCTACAATAATCGTGTGGTCCGGCGGTTGTTGGTAATTTCAATCGGTTAAAATTAATACCGATTTACGATCACGCTTCAGCGGTGGGCTTCGAGCATCTGAATCTGCGACAACTGACAGGTATATATAAGCATATTTGCAGGCGGGTCCGAGGGGGTGGTGCAGAATGTCATAGAGTGGATTCACAACAAGTCTTTCAGCTTACTGTCCGCCAGAATAATCTTTCGCTTCTTTCGCATTGCCACGATGGTCGGATCAAAGTTCTCGATAATGTCACGATGAGCGTCGTCAAGAAAAGCCAGGGCGGACTGATGCTCTTGATCGAGCCGTGTTTCTAGTTCGCTGTTATCTCTAACGATGAGACGGCAATCACTCATGAAATGCCGGAATCGGATGGAATCGAGAGCTGCTTTGTCGGAAAACACGAAGTCCATGCGCGGCTCTTCCGCGCGGCTTCTGTCTTGCATGTAAACGCAGTTCTGAGCCGTCTTGTCGAAAAGATCGATCAAGGCTTCGTGGCGTCTGTGCAAATACTCGTAATATCGATGCTGCAACTCGTCGAGCTGTCCCTCTAGACCATTGGCATCAATACGTTTGTCATAGAGGAAGCCGTTGCCTTCTCGTTTCCCGTGATGGGCACCGTCAACGTATTTATGAGGGATTAAAGATTGAATCCTGTCGACACCGAAGTCGTCGACGATACTCGTTATGTGTCCAGCTTGGGAGGACAAAACGACGTAATAAAATGCGCCATCAATGCTCAGGCGCGCCCAGCAGTGATGAAGATCGCCCCGGTATGGGCGAATTTGATGATCCGGATTATCCCCCTTGCGGGCTTGTTCCTGAAATTGGTGATCGTCTCGGGCGTAGTCACCCAGGGTTTCGAAATCGAGCAAGGTTTTGTCGTCAGGCAGGCTTTCATTCAGGAAAAAGTGGTTCGTGCCGATCCCTTGTAACGGTAACGTCGTGCTGTTGAGCAGCAGATATTGAGCGTCATCGAAAGAATCCAACAGCGCGTCCAATTCCTCTTTCGATCGAACCTCACCACCGAAAAGCGACTGCACAACCACCTGCTTGATACGAAAATCGTCTTCGTTGCTTAATTGGAGTCGGAACTGTTCCCGCTTCGCCTCCGGCCAGGAAAAGTAATCCGGCCAGACGCGGATGATGGCGCGGCGCAGGACGACTTCCTTTTCTGCAGGGCTTACGAGCATCAATGTTTACCGGCAATCATGCAAAGCAATTGGGCGCACCAGGTGACTAGCGCTCGTGCAACAGGCGCCCCGGTTAACGGGATGGTTTGCGCTAGTCACCGGTGCGTTTCTGGCACTTACAGTCCTAGCGCGGAGCCGGGTGCGCATGGGTTGTCGGTCGTAAGTTTGCCAGAGCGCAAAGAGTACTCCCATTCTTAACCATTTTTAATGGCGCGGGATACCACCTAGCTAGCCAGGATGGCTACAAAATAGTTTGCCGAATCTCAATTGTCAGGTGCGTACATGAACACGAATCGCTACTACCTTACTCGCGAGGAACTGTATGACCTCGTATGGTCGGAACCGATGTCTCAGCTGGCTAAGAAATTTGGCCTCTCAGATGTTGGTCTGGCGAAGATTTGCCGAAGCGCCCAGATTCCTGTGCCAGAGCGAGGATATTGGGCAAAGCGCCAGGCCGGCAAGCCGACCACGGTCCAGCCGCTCCCGCCGCGCGGGCTCGGCATGTCCGGCCATTTGTCGCTCGACGTTCCTGAATACCTGACAAGCAATGCGTCCCAAAACGATCACGAGATTTCTTCTCCGCCTGTGTTCCCCGATGACATCGCCGAAATCACCGAGCGCGTCCGCAAGATGGTGGGGAAGATTACGGTTCCAAAGACGTTCCATAGTCCTCACAAGGCCATCGCCAAGTATCTGCAGGACGATGAGCGTCGGCGCGAGAAACAGCAAAGCTCGCCATCTGGCTGGCTTTGGGACGGGCCGTTGTTCGACACGCCGTTCGAGCGCCGACGACTGCGTATCCTGAACGCCATTTTCCTCACCTTGGCACGTTGCGACATGGGTTCTTCCGTACGGGGGCGAGAGGCGCGTGAGACCTACGCTCGGATCGGGGATGTGAGCGTTTCTTTTTCGCTTGATAGCGCGACGAAACCGAGGCGCCCGGGAGAGATGAATTCCGATAAACGCAAACCGTCGGAAGAGAGGCTTCGCTTTCAGATAGCGAGTGCGTACGGCGTTTCACGCCCGGAGAGGTTTTGGGAGGACAAGGATACTGTGACCATCGAGGACCAGCTTAGCGACATTGTTGTGGCGCTTATCGTTGCCGGGGAGGAGCAGTGTCGCGACGCGGTCCATCACGATTACCAGTGGCGGCTGCAAGACAAGGCCCGGCGCGAGGAAGAAGCCCGTCGCAAAAGAGAAGAAGAGGAGCGCCGCGAACGCGAGCGCCAGATCAAACTGGAACAGGAGCGGATCGAACGGTTGCTCGGAGAGGCATCCGCCTTTCGGCAGGCAGCCGATATCCGAACTTATGTAGAAACCGTTCTGACGGCCAACGCCGCCGCGAGCAATCCGTTGCCGCCGGAAAGGATCGAAACCTGGGCCAAGTGGGCGCTGCTTGAGGCGGATCGTGTTGACCCTATAAGGTCGGGCCGGTTTCTGGAGAGCGTGAAGGGTGAGCTGGACGTCTCGAATACATGAAGGCCCGTTGAAGATTTGCGCCCGATAGTACCAAGGTGTCAGCGTTGCTGCGGGGCCATTCACCAAGCTGCGGCCGATGAGGTGCAGGATTTGAGGGGTAGTTATTAACATAAAAAACTTAACATACAGCCCTAGTTATTCTAAGATTCTTAACAACTCGAGAGTTTCGTGACCAATTAATGAGAAAAACTCAACAAACGCCCATCACGCAAGAGATCATCTTCGGCAGCGCCAAGCCGAAGGAATCGGTAGCGATCTCGCGCGATGTGAAGGCGGGGCGGCTCCGGCGCATTGCCCCCAAGCTCTATACCTCGAACCTCAGAGATGCGCCCGAGGCCATCGTCCAGCGAAATCTCTACGCCATTCTCGGCCATTACTTCCGCGGCGCGGTTATTAGCCACCGCTCGTCTTTGGAAGGCGGAGTGGGTCGCGATGGGGTGCTCCTTCTGACCTACAAGTACACCCGCAACGTGACGCTTCCCGGCGTCACGGTGCGATTACTGAAGGGCAAGGGGGCGGTCGAGGGCGATATGCCGTTCATGGAGAACTTGCACATTGCATCGCCGGCGCGTGCGCTTCTTGAGAATCTGCAACCTGCACGCGCGCGTAGCGGACTCTCCAAGACTTGGTCATCACGCCAGATTGAGGACTATCTCGATCAATTGGTCCGGGTACACGGCGATGGGCGGCTGAACGATATACGCGACCAGGCGCGCCGCATCGCTCCCAAGCTCGATCTCGTATCTGAGTTCGAACAGCTCGACAAGCTGATCGGTGCGATTCTGGGTACGCGCCAGCAGACGTTGACGTCCGATGCCGCGCGCGCCCGGGCGCGCGGTGTACCTTACGATTCGCACCGGCTAGAACTTTTTACGAAGCTGTACGGTGCACTTAAACGCCAGTTGTTGCCGCGCCGTCCAACCAGCGCGCTCACCGGTTCTCAGCTTCGCAATATCGCTTTTTTCGAAGCGTATTTTTCGAACTACATCGAGGGTACCGAATTTCTCGTCGAGGAGGCCGCCAACATCGTATTTCGCGGTCATATCAACCCGCAGCGCCCCGCGGACGCTCACGATGTGCTTGGTACCTACCGCTTGGTCTCGAACAGCGAGGAAATGAACCGCGTACCCGGCTCGAGCGATGAACTGCTCGAAATACTCAAGGCCCGCCACGCGCTGCTGCTTGGAGGTCGGCCCGAAAAGCGCCCGGGACAGTTTAAGGAAACCGCCAACCGCGCGGGTGTGACCGTATTTGTCGCGCCCGATCTCGTGATGGGAACGCTCGCGAAAGGATTCGATCTTTACCGCTCGCTTGAGGATCCCTTGGCGCGCGCTATGTATATGATGTTCCTGGTCGCGGAAGTCCATCCGTTCGATGACGGCAATGGACGGATTGCCCGCGTCATGATGAACGCTGAACTCGTCCACGGTGCGTTGTGTCGTATTATCGTTCCAACGGTCTATCGTGAAGACTATTTACTCGCGATGCGCGCGCTCACGCGCCAGGGTAATACCGAGCCATACTTGCGCATGCTCGATCGCGCGCAGGACTTTACTTCACGTATTAATTTCAGCGACTACGACCAGGCACTTGTCGAGCTGCGCGCCGCCGGGACATTCTTCGAACCGCATGAAGGCAAGCTTCTCATGCCGGCAAAGGGTTAGCTCGTTCCTTCGCGGATCCGCCGCCCTTGAAACGGTCGGTGCGGAGATAGACAGACGCATACGGCGGTATGCCGTCTAAGACTATCAGTGTCGACTAACATTAATGTGTGCGGCGCGCACTGAAGTGGACCCCACCGTGCACCAGTCGTAGGTTAAAAAATGATCGGTACCAAAACCTCGACGAGTAAACTGGAAATATTTGTGGCAGTTTTGTGCCACTCGGTTGTGCATTGTGGTGCATTATGCTGAAAACTTGTGCAACGGGCGTTCCGTAAGTTGTTGAATTAAAAGTTTTCGCAAAAACTCTGGTCAGCTTTTAACCAGTTGGTCGGGGGTGTAAAAAAGTTTGTGTAAACGGTCATTCGGCAGGAGACTGCCACCTTATAACAAGGAACAAAAATGACCGTAGACAAGAAGCCATTACCCCAAGACC
>Ga0209515_10003919_pt1 | contig 20596 bp, 1 predicted proteins | sample Subgroupgradi54m_FD_187454 | JGI IMG/M metagenome (GOLD analysis project Ga0209515, IMG submission 187454) | Subsurface groundwater microbial communities from S. Glens Falls, New York, USA - GMW60B uncontaminated upgradient, 5.4 m (SPAdes)... ...
CCATCATATAGCGAAGTTTGGTTTGTGCTTCGCCGGCAACCGTGGAAAGAATTTTGCCCTGCCCCCATACTTCTTTGGCAAGCCATTCTCTGAGCTCCCAAGGCAATTTCATGAAATCTTCGTATAGTTCGACTTGGAGACCTTCCACAGGTACGAGATTAAGAGGTACTTCGACGGAAAATTTTGTCCATTTATCTGGAACGGCTTTCTTGCCCTTTTGCATATCTCCAACCCACTTAACCGTAGCCCGGCTTGAATTTCCGTCCGGATCGATTAATCGTTCCATTTTTCCGTCAGCGTTTCGCCGATAAATATGGTTTACGAGAAAATTTCTTTCGTTGAATCCCAATTCCCGAGCGCGTTTCTTTGCCCAGTTTGGTACACGCGGTTTTCTTTTGCTTATTCGCAGCTCGGGTCGCGCGTGTTGGACGCGCTCATTTCGAGCGATATCGGGACGTGCGCTATCGAGAGTTGGAGATGCAAACATAGATTCTAACAAAGTCTGCACTTGAGGGAGAATTCCATGTTGCAGGCTGGTGAGTCTTTGAGCAATCCCGAGCATGCTTGATTCAGCTGCGCCAGAAATTACCGTGGGCATCTCCCGCCCAATACTTGCCGAAAGTCTACCTTGCGCTGTTAACGTTTGACTTACCGTTCTTACAATGGGCGCTAGAACTTTGGAACGAAGGAATTCATCCGCCCGCTCTTTAGATTCTTTTTTCCATTCTGAGAGATCGTGTTCAATTTTCTCGACAGAGCGCGAAGGCGCCGCCGCCGAAAGGAAAGACCCCGCTTCATGATAAAGTTTTGCCTCGGCCAATTCTTTTTCCAGCTCTGCTGTTTTTCGTCTTCGGCCGCCGACGTATCTTAAAATTTGAACTGCTTTTAGCCTTTCATAATCTAATTTAAGATGATCAATTTGGCTTTCCCCCGTTATGAAAGCGCTCCAATAGGCGAGTCTTGCCTTGGTTGTTCGAACCGCCTCGTCCAATTTTTCTTGATCTATGCCGGGTTCATCTCGCATCGTTTGAAATTCTTGAAGAAGCGCAGATAAATATCCTTTTCTTTCTTCCGGAGTTATTTGCCCTGCAAGAGGTTTTCTGCCCTTATAAATATGCCCCTTGCCAAATGCTTCAATACGCCAGTCTAAGGCGAGGAATATTCGATAATCTTTGTCAGAAAAGAAATCATACGTATCCACAATGACTTTATCTTCAAGACCCATCATATGCGCCACTACCTTGATAGGATCAAGTCCGGCGTGTGCTTTTCGGCTTCCTCCTACATCGGGGTGCTCTTGTCGTTTGTAGGCGGGTTGATTTGCTCCGACGTATTCAAAATGTCGAGTTGCAAAAACCAGCGCGTCAAGCTCGGGGTGTAAGAATACCAGCGGGTCGGTCAATTTTCTAACAGGTATTGAAACAAGATCGTCCTGGTTTCGGCGACCGCGCGCTTGTGACGAAGAGCTTCTTGGATTTTGCGTAACGAGCTCAGACCAAAAATCGGTAAAAGGATCGGTGGCTTCTACATGCCCTCCGAAATGCGTTACTTCTCTTACGACATGTTCGGAGCCGCTGTGTTTCGTGTTGCCAATTCCCTCTTTGTAGGAGATGCCGAGTACGCCTACGTTTACTTCTGAAAACGGCACGCTCATATCGCTTGTAAATTGATGAAGCAGTTTCCATATTACTTCGTTAGCCCTTTGTTGAAGTATGGAGGAGGCCAGAAAACGTGATTGAAATATCTGGAAAATTTGACTGTCCTCCATTCCAAAATAAGTTCTTAAACCCATAGCTATTTTCATAAGCGCTTCGGGTGTGCAGCTACCTCCCGGGCAAAGATTAGGCACGCGTCGCATTCCAAAACGCGATCTCTTATGAACACGAACAATACTTTCGATTATTTTAAAAGCGTCAATGCCAAACTCTTCTGCGGCTTTCAGATGTCCGTCCAGTATTTCTAGGAGGTCGTAGAACCAGGCCAGCTCAAGCAGCTTTAAAAACTCGACATCTTCCGATACAGGCCAAATCTGATAATCATCAAATCCGGTCTTTTTAAAATAGCTTTCAAGATCCGCCTCTGCGCTGGGAGAAAAGGCAGCGCTTTCTCTGCGAAACTTTCGTAGGGAACGCATTTCATCGGGTCCGGGGGCCAAACGCTGTGGTGAATACACCAAACGCACCGTAGGGTTATCCTTTTCCATGCCGAATCTTTCTTGCATGATTCGATTTAAGGCCGGCAGGGCTTCTTTAGATACAAAGCCGGGCTGGACGGTACTTTCTATGATAACCAAAGTTTCTTTTCGGATCAGCGAGCCTATGGTTTCAAGTAGTTTGACAGTAGGAGTTACGTTGATACGAGCTTGTTGAAACAAACTGCGTGGAGGTATGCTCATTTCAAATTCGGTTTCTACAAGGACAACATCGGCAATAGCCATAACTTCCGGTAAAAAGGTTGCGGCTATGACGCCGTCGCGGCGGCCGGTTTTGAAATTGCTGATCATGTCCTGATCGGTGCTGGGGTGTGGAATTTGACCGTTGTTGATAAAATGGACGGCATATCCGGAGCTGGAAGTCGGTCTTTGGTAAGCTATCGAAAAATAGGGCCGTTCTTTTCCGGCGATCGTTCCGCGAAATCGCCTGCCCGCTTGCTTTTCCAAAAGCCCTTGCGCTTCAGAAGCCAAAGCTATGTTGGCTTGTGCGACATGGCCGGTTCCGACATGCACGGTAATTTCTCGGCCGAGCGAGCGCTGAATAACGATCTCCGACATAAGATTAATTCGCATTTGCTCGAATTCAGCCTCATCAAAAGGAAGGGTGTATGATTTTCCACCCGGAGCCACGGTTTGCGTGCCTGCTTCCGGAAGCTGATCCAAATTGCGGTACCGGGGAATTTTATAAGGACCTAATTTTACTGCACGATCTTCTTCAATTAATGATACAAAAGCATCAATAGCTGATTCGCCTTTTGAGGCAAGAAAACGCATAAGCTCTAATTCATCATCGCGATTTGATTTTGGTCCGAACCATCGTAGCATGGCTCCTTCTACTTCGGTTCGAACGGTAGGTTCGTTAGTGCCAAAACCACGAGCCGTCTTTTCGGTCAATTCTCTCAGATAGGCTTGAAAAAAACCGACCGTTGTTGGATTTGAGAATGTTCCGTTGCCTATCGGTTGAACGGTTATTGATGAGGAAGGACTTTTATATTCAGGCCATTCGCCGGCCGATTCGTTAAGCTTGGGTTCACCGCGCCACAGAATGACATCAACATTACCGGAAAATTTTGAAAGAAATTCTCCGATATTGCTTGGTATGTCTAGAATCGGATGCTTTGCTCCGCTGAGCTCACGCACAACTTCGTTTAAAGGTTTCATGGGAGTGCGAATTAAAATTAAATGTTTAATATCTGAAAATTCGGGCTCAGAAGCTACTATAGGAAGAAGCTGACCGCCGTATTCCTGACCTACCAAAATAATTTTAGGCGGTTTCAAAGGGCCTCTGCGCTGGTAAATTTTTTGGGTTTCGCGTATGACATTACGTAAATCTTCAACTTCTTGGGCAAAGGTTTTTTGCCCGAATACGCGCATAAGCTCATCTTGAACACTGGAGCCCATTAAGCGCGCTTCTTGAAAACGCGATGATTTATAAGTGACCACGCTAGCGTCAATGTCCAGATTTCTTATATCGCCGACCAATTCATTTAGGCTATGCCGCGTGCCGCCCAATTTATGTACTAAAATCAGAATAACATCCGAATCGGGATGCCAGCGCCAATTCACCTCAATCGGTCCGACTGATCCTTGAATAGAATTTCGATTATTTACAAACACAGTCTGCCGCTTTTTGGCGGCTGCTCCAAAGCCTGCGGGTTTTAAGCCGACCGCAGTTGGTTTTACAGTCGAAGCTAAGAATACCGACCGATCCAGCCCTGGGCTAACATAGAGCCACGAACCAAAGTTTCTTAAACCGGGGATTTTGCTTGTAGGGAAAAAAACTCCTCGTATTTTCTGATCCCATTCTGCTATTACGTCATCGCGCTGTCGCTCATCAAAACCGGCGAGAAAAGCATTTCCGGCGCTCTGGTACAGATCTCGCACCGCAGCATAGTTCCCCGCCAAACTGGGTTGGACGTTCGAGAGAGGAATAACATGGCTGGCCGCAGACGGTGAACTAAATAGAGATTTCGATTGAAGCATTATATTTCGATAGGTATGGCCAAGCACATCGGCGTTCTGCTCCGGTTGTAATGAAAAATTGGGCGTGATCGATAAGTAAGAAATACCCTTCTGGCGCAAACTGTCTAAAATATTTTGTGAGTGATAGCCGCCCATAATGACCACGGCCCAATTTTTATTTCGTTGGTTTAGTTGGGTTTCGATATTTTCAATTAAATAGCGATCCCTGGATTTGGCCAGGTCGTAAAAATGAATATATTTTAGAACCCGGCTTTCAAGACCTTTGAGCATTTCTTGTCCGGCTGGACTCAAATTAAAAATAGCGCTCCCTGAATTATTCCCCGAATAAATGTGCGAACGCATAGTAAGAAGCTCTTCTTTCTCATCCGGCGTAAGCGTAAGCTGTAGTGTTTTTTCCAAATAACGAAAATAGCGGCGAGCAGCAAGATAAGACTTAGTTATCGTAGGATTATCCATCGCTTCGGCAATCCGATTTTCGGCTTCGTCCAACTCTAGGGAAAGGTTTTTGAACACACTTTGGTTTAGTTGCTCTTCAAGCTTTGCCGGAGGCAATTTTTCCTGCACGATTTGGACCATATTGGTTAAGGCCGATAGGTCGGAAAGAGAAATTTTTAGGCGCTCCGCGTGTTCCGCATAAAACCGTACCCGCAGAAGTATGCTATCCGGTCGCAATGAAATGAATTCCGAATGCTTTAAAAAAGTTTTGAACTCAGATGAAAATAATTTGTCTGCGTTTCCGTTAAAATCGCTACGAACTTGTTTAAGAACATTCAGATCATTTCTTTGTTGTTCGCTGCATTCTTGAAAACTTCGTAAGTTTTCTAAATATAATTTTTCATCGTCGATACCGATGAGCTGAACGTTTTTATCGTGCGTCATCACGGAAAATTCAGGACCCGTAATTTTATTTTTTTCTAAAAGATTTTTCAAAACCCGGTCACGTACATCTTTAACGGGAAATTCTTTGAAATAATCAACGGCGTACTTCCCCGGCGTTCCTTCAATTAAAACCAAATCATCTTCTTGGGTAATGCGATGAATCAAATGCGCCGTTTTCATTTGTGCGTCCGTTTGCGTATGGGCGTCTCGGATTAGAATCAGAAAATGTGAACGGTCACCGTGAAACTGGTCATCGATATGACCCAGTTCGGGCAGGCCGGAAATTTTTTGTGCGATGGAATCAAATGTGGATTCGTAATTGATTTTAGGTTGTGCAAAGACGGTCGAGGGCTGGGCGAAACAAGTTGTAGCAGGCGAAACAAGAAAGGTTGTGAGTACAGCGGCGGCAATAAACTTTTGTGCGTTTTTCGCGTTCTTGTAATAGGGCATGCGAAAATTTATACCTTTAAGAACTAGTTTAAGATGTTAAAGAGTTGAAACATTATAGGGCAAATATGGAGGCTATGTAAATCATTTTTTAGAACTATTTAAAATATTATTTTAATCATAAGTATTTACTATAAAATAACTTATATAATACATAATATCCACCTATAGCGTAATCTCTAGGCTTAATATTTGCCCTTGACGCTTTATAGGAAATTATGTAATCTACAGAGTAAATCTTGAAATTTAGACCTGAATAACAGGTGCGTAGGCAAAAGGGTGCAAAGAGGATGAGATGCCGACGACTTTAAAAGACATCGCCAATAAAATCAATGTTTCCTACTCCACTGTTTCCCGTGCGGTCAATCCAGAAACAGCAGCTCTCGTTAATCCAAAAACACGCAAACGCGTATTAGAAGCCGTTAAAAAATACGGATACGTAACCAACCGTTCCGCGGCCATGCTTCGCCGCCAAATTACCCAAGCTCCTATTATTGGTTTTACATCCGATCAGTTTCCTCATTTCTTATGCGGTGAATATCCCGTAAAAGTTTTTAGCGGAATTATTGCCGAAGCCGAAAAGCAAGGTTGTGACATTGAGCTCTTTCCGGTTCTTCAAGGAAATTCGAATGAACTTTCGCGCCAGCTTCAGTTAAGGCGAAACCTGGACGGAGTCGTTATTTACGGGCACGAATCCAGGCCTGAGTTTGCTCAAGCTTTGGCCGGGCTTCAAATTCCTACTGTTGCGATAGGCAATTGCCAGGGCGCGAATGCAACCTATCGTTACTACGTTTATTGTGATGGCCGCACGGGAGCCCAGAAAGCTGTTGAGCATCTTATCCAACTTGGCAAAAGGCGCATAGCCATCATACTGGGAAGCGCAGGAAGCATTGATGCTCAATTGCGGTTCGAGGGTTATTGCGCCGCTTTAAAGACGCAAGGGATTCCTGTATTAAAAGAATTAATTTTCCAGGGCGGATTTAATCGCGTAAGTGGTTTTGAGCAGGGCCAAAAAATACTGGAATCCAAGCTGCTTCCGGATGCTGTTTTTTGCTCAAACGATGATATGGCCATTGGTTTGTTAAGAGCTATGGATAAGGTTGGAGTACGATGTCCTCAAGATATTGCCATCATTGGGTTTGATGATATTGAACAGGCTGAATATACGGTTCCGCCGCTTACCACAATCGTTCAGCCCGCTGATAAATTAGGTCAGAACGCCGTCGCTCTTCTTTTAAAACTCATTCAAAACCCAGGTTTAGATCTAAAACCTCTCGAAATTCCCACCCAACTTATCGTTAGGCAATCCTGCGGAGCGCGCATTCAGGCGCCCGCTTATTCTGCCGCTTAATTTTTTTCTTCCGTAACAATTTCTGCTTAATCACATCAGCAATAGCACACCCATAACGCATAGCGTTTAAGTATTATTTTAGAAGTGATTAGAGTGTTCGATTATGCGGACTGCCGAATCGCAGCGTTCTTCTCGATCTCATCAGAGAATACTCTCAGAATCGCAGCCACAGTATCGCTGTCGAATCTGTAGACATTCGTCCCGGCCTCACGATAGGCCGACACTTTACCCAGCTCATCATTGAGCAAGCCGAAGACGAGTGCACGGCCGAATTGCATGCCGAGCAATCGGACGGTCGGCAGCCGCTCAGCGCTTACTTTGGATTTAATGTCGTCCATGTCAACGCGAAGCCGAATCACTTTGTCTTCGAGCGCAACAGTATTGAGTAGCGAATCGGTGCTGCTGACGACTATGCGAGTAGCCGTATTCCAAACGATCGCATTAGTGACTGGTGACGCTAGGGATGAAATCTCTACGTATGCGCGATAAGGTTCGGGTACGTCAACGTGAACGGCAGAATCAAAATTGAAGATCGTCACACGATGGGTCGGCCGTGATGCGCCGAAATAACTTTGCCAGAAGTCGGCATTCGACAAGTCAGCTTGTGTAATTAATCCGCTCTTATAATCGATGGCGTGTAAGACCGTGCCTTGCATATTTTCAATGGCATTAGCTTGCTGCGTAATAGTACGGTTGAGCAGATTAATGAAATCAAGTTTCACGGGTGAAATAGGTGCGGATCTCAAGCTCGATATCGGATGTGCGGCCATATCTTTTGTTGCCGCCGCATCCGCCCAACGCTCTGCCCACGTTTCGGCTTCCTTAAATTGATCGTTTAGCTGTGGCGAAGGCTTGGGTGACGAAGTCGCAATGCCAAAGCCTGTTTCGGGGCTTTCAAAGCCCGGCATAGTAAGTTCGATGCCGTTTCCGATTTGTGTTTTGATAAAAGGAATCGAAAAATAATGCTCGCCGGTTTCGTTGTGAGATACGGTGAATAACCCTTCTTTTAATTCTGCGGTAACGTTACCTTCAATAACATCGCTAAGCGGGATCGTTACGAGCGTGCGAATCATCGGCAGGACAAAATCGCCGTGATCAATAGAAAGTCCGATGAAATCGATACTGTATTTAGTATGTAAGCCGAGCAACAAGAGAAGCCATTTTGCCGCATTCCCTGGGCCTGCCCGGTTCCGCTGTGCAATGGTGCGGAAAAGCATGATAAATTTTTGGAGCGTAACGTTATTTAAAGCAGCGCGCAAATCATCGCGTTCAAGGATGTGGGAAAAGACGGGGGGAACTCGATCGTTTAGACGCGGAGTTTGGATACCCTCATCGGTAAATGGGTATTCAAGCTTCCTACTTTGAAACAGCGCATTCAAGCGATGGATAGGCCAATCGGTCTGAAGCTTACGAAGGTTTTCGGTATCGGCAAGCAATGCTGTATTGGTCAGATGAGTATTTCTGAGTTTGCCTGTGCCTACGGAACCGGCATCAAGGATTCCGGTGATAAGGCTGAGGAGTTTTACGAAGCGCGCAGCATCAATGTCTTGTTCAACAAGTCCATTGGTGACTTTAATTGGAATTGTTTCACCCCAGTGAAGCGATCCGATTTCAAGCTCGCGGTTCGTATACTCGACGAGTTCGCTAATTTCAGATTTAGAAAACGGCATTATTGCTTCGCCGCGAAGTTGATCCGAAAAAGTGTCCAAATGTTCGAGTAAATGACGGGCAAGTTTTGCGCCGATCATGGGATGCTGCGGCCCAGTGGTAATAATGCGGCCGTAATCATGGAGAATAACCGCATGCCAAAGGATTCGTCGCTCGGAGGTCGATAGGCCTTGATATTGTGAGACCATTTTCTGAAGCAAGTCGAGATCGAGGGGTTCAACCGCACGGCTTTGAATAGCCTTTAGGGCAACATCCCCGCCCTGTTCCAGCGCGTCAACCAGAGCAATCATGGCATCATGGTGCGATTTCATGGTAGCTGTAGTTCCGTCAGCGTTAAGCCAGCGCTCCCCTCGTATAGGGACGTATTTTTCCCAGTCAAACACCCCTAGGATTTCGTCATAGGCTTTCTTTAGCTCGATGATGGAGCGAGTTGTGCTTATGGCCGAATAGAACGCTTTCGCTTGTTCGAACGTAATTGTGTTGTGAATACCTTTTTGCATTTCTTCCAAGTCCACCTGTCTTCGTATGAGTTCCTCGCCTCTTAATTCATTGGAATGGACTTTTTTAATGAGATCGGTGTACGCGGCGCCAAAACCACTTTTAGTTGCTTCCCTTTTCCCAGAAATGGCTTCAATAGGTACAATATGAATAGATTGTTGGGTCTCGGGTCTTTCTTCTTGAATTACTTTCTCTCCGCCATCAATCCAAATATACTCCATTTTGTGCGAGGCTGCTAAGTGATCGACTTCATAATGACCGTCGACGCGCTCCGTGATAAGTTCTTGGCGTGGCGAATAAGGAGTAAAGATAACGTCAAAAGTTTTTCCCTCCTGCGCGATCATGTGTATTTGTGTTATTAGATCTCGCCATTTTATTTTATTCCAATCGATATCATGTGAAAATGTTCCGTATGGGAAGTAGCTGGGATACTTATTTCTAAATTTAGATAAGAACTGGGAAACGGCTTCTACGTCATTTATTAGAATTTCTCGATTTGCAACCGACATAAGTTCTTGAAATTTAAAAACTAGTGCTAGCTTTTTACCAGCATTGATTCGGATTTCCGGTTTCAGATGAGATAACTCATTTACTAAACGGTTAAATTTCCGGATCTTTAAAAGCCTGTTCATTAGTGCCACACCAGAGATAAGAAGGATGCTATTAATTATGGTCCAGACCGGATGGCCTATTATAAATTCCAAAAATATTGAATAAATAGATGAAATTGTCATTAGGAATACGAGTGGCTCAAAAGCCAATGTGTGGATATATTGTGCACCAAACCCGTTACCCCGGAGAGATGTCTTGGTAAATACTTTTGCGAGCTCGTCAGTCCTCTCAAAAAGAACTTGCATGGTTTTTGCGGTATTCTGCTTGTATACATCAAGAAACGCTTCCTGATCTTTAGCGTTAAGATTACCCCAAAGGATTTCTCCAAATCGCATTGCTTCAGCTCCTCTTACTTGCTCGTCTTCGATTATGCGAATACGCTGAAGGTCATGCTTGAATCTTTTAGCAAGTTTCGGTGCTCTCAAAGCTTCAAAATAGTTGACCGTATCTTGAGATGCCTTTTTAGAGATTTTATCCAACTCCTTGTAAAGCGCTTCTCGCCCTTTTTCGGATTCATCTTTGTGAATATCGAGAAGTATTTCTTGAGAATCTTTTGTAAGGTTTTTCCAAAGATCCTTAGCGACCCGCAATTGTTCTTGGGGAGCGTTCGGTGCTCCCGCATCTACAAGCGTGCGGATATGTTGCAGATCGGTTCCAAATTGTGTGATTAAATGTTGAAGATCACGACGGAACTTCTTTGAGAGTTCTGGTACTTTTAATACGTCCATAAACTTAGTTGGATCATCGTATACTTTAAACTCGATCGTATCCACGGACGCTTTCTTGGTTATTTTATCTAGTTCTGAATAGAGCGCATCTTGCGCTTCGGTGAGCTTACCATCATGGGCATTTAAAAGCATTTTTTGGTCATCTTTTTTTAGATTATTCCAAAGATCTGTGATAACTCGTGATCGCTCTTGTGCAGCAGTCTGGTCGTTTGTATTTACAAGTTTACGAACATGTCGGATATCGGTCCTGAATTTTTTAATCAAACTGCTTGCTTGCATAGTTGCTTCATATTTATTTAATGAATCAATTTTTTCGAATAACGCTTCTTTAGCCCGATCGATTTGATCGTGTTCCTTGAGGTATACTTTCTGGTTATTTGGTTTAATATTTTTCCAAAACTCCTCTGTGAGTTTCTCTTGTTGTGCTTCAGCGGCAGGGCTCTTGATACTCTTAAGCCATCGTAGCTGCTCTAAATTGACCTTAAATTTATTCACTAAGGAGAGCGCTTCTTGTTTTATCTTAATTTTCTTACGCCATACCCACGCTGAATTTAACAATCCGACCAGACTGGCGGTAACGCCTATCGTGATGGAGCTACCTAAAATGGTAGTAAAGAAAATGACGAAGGGCCACGGGAGACGCATTTGTTCACTGAGCGAAAGGAAATAGATGGGAAGGGTGCCGTCGGCTCCTGCTACAAAGAAAGCGAAAACGGGTTTAATTAATAGTACAAGACCAACGGGATAGAACGTCGCAATAATACTAATGATAAAACTTAGAAGTCCGATACCAATAGTTCCCCACTTTACCCACCGTGATTCCTTGTATCCGCTCGTATCTCTTTTTCCAATTCCGGATAACCAGCTCCATCCGGCTATATTTCCGAACGCAGCAATAACAATCGTCGATGCGCGAAGAATTAAATCTTTCGGAACGGTACCGGGCGGTATGATGCTGCTGAATACAAGCAATGCGGCAGCCGTAAAAATAAATTTTCCCCATCCTTTTAGCCAAGTTTTTATAAACCCAACTTCTGTCGAGCTACTTAGCGCCGACTCAATTAATGAGGACGCTAAAAGGAATCCAAAAACTATAGAAGAAAACAAGAAACCCGGCAGCAATAAACTGGTTGATAGCGCGGCGGTAAGAAAGAGCACTCTGAATATTTTCAAGTGTGTTACAAAAGGTGGATTGCCTTCGCCTACGACGGCCGGCACCCAAAACAACCGCGGAGGAGTTGTAAGGCTAAAATCTACGCCGAGAATTTTTTTATAGAATAGTTCCACAGATTTTGGAAATACTCGGTGAAGTCTTACAAATATTTTAGGCGGCGATTTGAATATATGAAAGTAAGCAATGAGAATGGTTTTTGGAAATTGCCTTACTAAATAATAAGGATCCAAAACGATATTAGGCACAAGCATAATCACAGAGCCGAGAAATTCACTAAATCCATCGGCAAGCGCTTCAATCGGAGCGATGGCTATAAAGAATAAACTTTTTACCCACCATTTTAGGCTGGTAGCCTGGGTAGGCATTTCCTTTATCATTGAGGTAATCCGCCTTAACGGCAGTAATATAACTTTATGAAATTTGGGATGGACGAGTAGTCCCATGATGCCTAAGAAAGCTAATTCGCCCATTAGAAAATATTTTACTTCTATCATGCCGGGGTGAAGCATAGCGCGAATGGTGACCATAAATTGAAGCAGCCAAACAAGGGATGAAATTAATCCACGGATTACCATATTCGATTCGTATTTCTCTCCAGGCGATAATTTTAAAATCCGCATTCCTTCAGCTTCTTTTTGATGAATTCGAGCACGTACAGCAAAAAATAATTTACCAAATAAAAGCAATCCAGCAGCTGCGCCAATAGCAAGATAGATCAGCATATTAATGAACGAGGTGCCAATGATGCCGGTTAAGATAAAAGCTGGAATTGAGCCGACTAAAACGGCGGCACGTATGGGGTGATCGCGGATAAAAGGAATGATTCTCATCACCATGATTTGAGGTTGGTCGAAAACGGGACCCCAACGCGAAATTTTTCGATTAAATTCCTGTGGATAATTAAACATGGGATCTTCGCCGATCCTGAAGGTTGGGATCATTCGCGCTCCGCCGGAAAGGATTCCCATCAATTCATCTTCGCTTTTCGGAAGGACATCATCGCTTGCTCTTAGTTGATCGTAAAACGGCCAAACTTTTTCATAGGCGCGGCTTCGAATAACGCGCTTATAAAAGCCAGGAATGGTTGAAGCATTACCTTGACCATCAACAATTGTTTTATCGTTATTTAAATAAATATATTTTCCCGGCGGACGTGCTTCATCTTCCACCCAAGCTTGCGCTTCCGGTGTGTAGGAGAGCATTTCTTGAGGCTCGGCTTTCATGAAGTTGCTGTAGAAGGTACTGTAACGGCCCGTATAGTACATTCGTCCTAAATACATGATATTGTGATTGCGAGGATCCACAATGGTCGGAAGTACTTCATCGAGAAGTCCTTTTTTGTTGTAAGAAACTACGTTTCCAGGATCCATGACCATCGTAGCAAATATTTCATCTGTTCTTTGATTGGGGTCCAAATGAGATGCGATATTTCTTTGTCTTATATTTCTAAGGTCGTTCGGATCGACAGGATCTCCTCCTAAAATATCGGTGAACGGTATACGCTTGTTTGTACGCGGTCCGGGTGGCTGCAGTTGTTTTCGTTGGAAGCGATAATCGCCGGGCGCTGTGTAATCGGGGTCAATATTGTATTCCGGTTCAATCGTTATGTATTCTTCGTCTGTCTGCCTCATCCATTCTTGAAGCATAAAGTGGGTGGCGGGTTTTGTAAGTTTTTGTGGACGCAGGAATACGTACATGCGTTTTCTGACTTTTTCAGGCATTACATTTAATCGATCAAGAACGGCCTTTTTAACCGTTTCGTAATATCGGTCTGCCTGTTCTTTCTTTGCGCTATCTGATTTAGGCGGTGCTTGAACAACGATTGCAAAATATAAATTATTGTCATGGTTATCTACAGCTTCCTGAATGAGTTTTTCTGCGTCGCCTTTAATTCTCTCATGATCAGGAGTAGCGAGAATTCCAAATGTCAGATTGAAATTATTTACATCTCCCCACGTTTCCATAGGTTTATCTTCCCCATTATCGAAGGCCTCTCCTGCCATTCTGAAAGCTACTGATATAGTGAGTTTGTGCGAATCAGGAATCCTATCCCACGTCTTTATTTCCTCCGGAATAAACTTTCTGATGTTGGCGGGCAATTGGTCTAAATGTTTTGTGCTGTATGGATTTGTAAGCGACTCTTTCCACTTAAACCCTAATTTTCGTGCCAGGGGTGAAACTAAATATCGATACGGTCTATCGAATGCATAAATAACTATAGCCGCTAATGCATACTTATCCGGCATAATTGAAAGTAGGATATAAAACGTTGTAATGAGGAATATTAAAGTGGATGCAACATAGTGAGAGTAATTAAGTCCTAAGAAAACGAACAGTATCATCACCACGGTCGCCGTGCGATTAATGAAATGATAAATAAAATGCTTTCCGGTTACACGTAAATGTTTATCTGTTCGTGAAACCTTTCTATTATGAATGAGAGTAGAAATTCCGCTTACCAATAGTAGAACAATTACAAATGCAGTTGTCGCTATGCCCAGAAGATGCAAATTGCTCCATCCAAGATCTTTTGAAAGCCGATAACGTAATTTTTCCGCACGGCCCCAATTCTTTTGCCAAATTTCTTCATCCACTTCTTTTTGAATGCGTTTTTCCACAATATCTTTATAGGCAGCGTTGAGTGGGCGTTCCAGGCGTTTTAGGTAGTCAACGCCGTTTTTACCAATTAATTTACCAAGTCGTAGCCGGTGCGTCGCATCGGAGTTTAAATTGTCGGCAAGAATCAAATGTTCAAGCCCCGATAATGTCCAATTAAGATCATACATACCGCGTGGTGCTTTGCTGGGGTCTAACGGAGATTTTTCCGTATCGGCCTTTCGAGCAATTTCGATTTGGTTGTACCTATTTAAAGTGGAATCTACGAGAAGTTTAAAAGAGTATGGTTCGATTCCTCGTTTTACCATTTCGGCAGCAATGGTTTTCGACAAAGCCGAAGGTTCAAAATCTATTTTTGTTTTAGTTTTTGAAAGGAAGTTATTAAACCGTCTCAGCTCGATTTCAATCAAAGATTGCGCCTCTTCGATGGAAATATGCGCATAGACAGGTTCCTCGGAAATACCAAGGTCGAACCAGCCGTCAACGGTAAAAATAACTCGTTTTATAAATGCGGGAGTAATTTCGACGCCCTCTTTTTTAGCCAATTCAATTACGCGGAGAACGGAGTCCATCCAGGCTTCAATGTTCTCTGCCGAAAGGCCGTTCATAAATGCATTGGTCCCCATAAGAATGAGGCGATTTTGTATGGGCAGAAGATCCGAATGGCCGGTTGCTTCGATAAGACGTTCGTATTGATTGCCAATAATGCCCGCAAATTGTAGACCGGCGCCCCATCTTTCTAGCTCAAAGGCTTTAAAATCTTCAACCGCTAACGGCTCCGGCTGTTTTGTTGTTTCATTGATCTTAATCCGGTCAAACCATTTCCGAAGTCTTTCGCGACGAGCAGCAGATACGGTAGGGTCGTTAATCCGAATAGCTAAGTAGTTGTGTAGCTCGTAGGTGGTCGCGGTTAAGATACGCAAGCGAATTTCAGGATTCCGGCTCTCGAGATAATCAAAATTTTCCGCAATTTGCGCAGCGATACCTTCTATTATTTCACGATCGCGACGCAACATTTGTTCGGGGCTTTTATGAAAGCCGCTTTCATAAAAAGCAGAGATTTGCCCCGGAAGATAAATATAACGATAAAGCGCTCCATCCAACGCGTAACCATCGCGGACCATATATTTGGCGATTCTTTCGGCTTGTACTTTGTAGATACGCATTCCGTAAAGCTCGTCGCTTCGCTTTTGAATTTCCGCAATAAAGGATTCTAAATCGGCGGCCTTTAGACGGTTTTCGGCAAGTTGCTTATTGCGAACATCGCCAAGTTCGTAAATGTTTCCGTTTATCGTTCGATTTAAACTGTTATAAACCGCATCGTTATCCGTTTTTGTTCCGTCTCGAATCCCTTCATGATTGACGACGGATGCAAGATGAGGAGCCATATGCTGATCAAGTTCCCATTGCGAAGGTTTTAGGCGATCTAAAATATTAACGTCTGACCCCACGGGAATATCTTTGAGCAATTCAGGAGCAACTAAATTGACAAATCCATTGTAAACCTGGCTTGTCCGCTCAATGAATGTACCTTTTAGCGCTTCAAGCTCTCCCTTGCCGAGCGCTAGATTTTCTTTTTCACTTAGAGCCGTTGCGTATTCTTCAAAATCAAGAAGTTGCCTGAGTTTAACCTCGGCTTTTTCCCGCGTTGGCATCTCGCCTATATCCTGCAGCCATTTCAAATAGAAAAACGACCTAAGCTCGCCGGGTATTTCTCCTTGGCGCGGAGATTCCCGGTTCAAATTCATAATCATCGGATCTTCACGGTATACGGATTTAAATCGAAGCTTAGCTCGATCTTCTTCATACGTATTTAATGGTTGATCGTCGCCGCCGCGGAGTTGATCAATAAAAGCCGGCAAGAATTGCCATCCAAAAAACTTGCCTTCCTGAGTTTGGTAAGCTTGGGTTTGAGCGAATTCTACGTCACGGAATGTCGAATTTATAAATTCTGCGAGCGAGTCAATGGTATTTAAACCAAGTTCGTGCATGCGTACGACAAGGCCGGACACCTGTCCACGCTGGGTAGGTAAAGGAATTTCTTCCGCTATTTCCGCTTTTGTTTCTTGCGCGCCGGGCGCCAGCTTATCTGCAATAACGCTGCGGACGGTCTGCGATTCTGCTATTACAGCGGCCGAATATTTTATGAATTTGCCAAGCGTTTCTTTATCGTATTTTGGATTTCTACGCAGGCGATTATGCAATTCTCCCAATTCTGATTCAAAAAGACGTATGGGGATGCTGTGTTTATCTTTGAAATAAGTCATATGTGTCGCCTGCCAATAAAGTTCTTTTGTGCTGAAATCAAGCAAGATTTCCTTGTCCTTTCGGGTATCCGTGGGATCTAACAAAGCTTTTACTCTTTGTAAGCGATGGGTCGCTAAATAAAAAGCTTCGCCATCCACGACCCGTTTTTCCATAAGGGCCTCTATATAACGGATGGTTTCTTCTTTTTCTTCCTCGGTTTGCCAGGGCGGAGGCGCTTTAGATTTAAGGTCTTCGATAAGCGCCTTGCCTGCGTCTTTACGGACACTTTGTGCGGCTGTGACGTTTTCAAATAAGGCTTCGAGCGACCGGATATCATTAATATCAATGCTTCCTGGAAATTCCTCGTTTAACTTTAAAAGCTCAGCCCGGTAACTGCTCAGCACTTCTTCTTTGAGCGTCTTTCCCTCACTGGCGTCTACGCTTGTTTTCCAAGCTTCCTTGGCCGCTTTAAAAATATTGAGTCGTTGCCGCAATTCCAAGCGAAGCGCTTCGGTGTCGCCCTCCAGCTCGCGTTCCGTATAATCTACCCAGCTGCCTAAAAGTCCCATGAACCGCCCAAATTGTTTGTGGTCGGTTTTGTAGCGCATATCGCCATAGTCGATATTTTCAACAGCCAGATGGTATTCGAGGATGTCTTTTTCAATGGCTTTCATCGCATCGAGCCTTTTCAGCTCTCGACTTGTTTGCTCATCGAGCGTGTAGGTGCTCAATTTTTCTTTTTCAGAAGGCATAAGTTCCAGCTGTAAAATAGGAAGGGCCGAATTTATGGCATATCCCATGAGAAGCCCCAAGTCCTTACCTTCCAAGTTTAGCGGCCGTCCGAGCAATTTTTCTACGCCGGATTTTATTTCGGAAGCTATTTTTAAAGCATTAGTATAGGCATGAATGCGTGCGTCAAGCGTCTGTTCTTTCCAATTTTTCACACTTTCGGGCTCCGCTTGATCCCAGCCGGAATCGGTAATAATGGCGCCCGCATGTCCAAAGAGAAGGCCGAGGTTTTTCCCGCGTTCCTTGGCCTTTTCTTTTGAATCGTCGCGAATTTTAAAATCGGCGGGCCAGATCGTGCCGTCGGCAGCGGTTTGGCCTGCGTAAAAACGTTCAACGTAGGGTTTGATGGCGGTGATTACACTAAAAAATTCACTTACCTGTTCGGGCGAAAGAATCTCACTGTCGGCTCTTGGCTTATACGTTTTTTCCCCGGCATCCGAAACAAATACCCGGTAACGCATCATGGGTTCGATACCTACAAGAAAACCCATGTCTTCGAAGGCGGCTTTCTGAACCTTAGGAAGAATAGTAGTGCGAATATCCGCCGGATCGGTGCCGCTCTTCAGCGCTTTTTCGTGTGCGCTACGCAACGCAGTTTCAATATTAGAAATCAGGGCGCCGCCGCGAAGTTCAATATCTTCTTGCCTCAGCCCTTCGGATTCCAGAAGCGCAGCTCTGAATTTTGTCAGATTTTCGCGCGCGGGGCCGAGCAGTACCGTAAGATTTCGGATGACGTTTAAAACATTTTCGTGGTTCCAGGTCTGAGCGGGGCTTGACGGATTGGCTGGGTTTTCTTTTAAGCTCAGCAAATGAATAGAAAGCGCGCTTGCTAGGCCGCGGCGGAATTCTTGAAAGGTCTCTTCTTCTCCGCTCGTGCGCGCTTGTCCGGTATCGCCATAATATTCTTTAGCCAACCGGTCAAAGGCGGTGCCCAATTCCGAACGAGAATCCAGAAGCGCGATCGGCGCAAGAACCATCGTCAAAAATTTTGCCTGCGGATCGAGTTCGCTGCGTATTCGAGTACCGTCTTCATTAACAAAAAGTTTAGAGGGTAAAATCGAAGTAACGGTAGCTGTAACCAAATGCCCGTTATATTCCGGATCGATCGGTGAAACGGGTAAGCCGAGTAAACGCCGCTCGGCGTCGACAAAGGGACGCATTTTTTCAATTTGCGCCGTGAATTTCCGGACTTTTTCACCGAGTGATTCGTCGGCCGTGTAAAGTCCGCGTCTTATGAGTTCACGGCCGCCCTCCGCGCTATCCATGTAATAAATATACTGAATTAAGTTCATGGTGGCGCCCATAAGGAATTGAGCGCGCGATTCTTTGGCGTACACCGCCAGCGTATTCATATCTCGTATGTTTTTATTCGGATCGACCATGAATTCATCAAAGGTTTTCGGCGCCCGGTTCCAGAGATCTACCAAACGCAGATCGTCGGGATTAAACGCCACCAAATGTTTTAACCGTTCTTGGAAATGGTCGAAGTGTAGTTTTAACGATTCCATCGGCGCCTGTTTCGCACGTACCGATTTAACGGCTGTGAGAAAGTCCTCGTAATCGCTCACCGTGCCGAGCGTTTCAACGAACTGTTTTTCCGCGTGGGGTAAAGTCTCGCGGATATCGGTAAACAGCTCGTCCATGCCCTTGACGAAGGCAGGTGTCGGTTCGAGCGTGGTTTGTAAATTGGGAATCTTGCCGATTTGAAGCCCGAGGGCTACGGCGGCCGGCAATCGCCCGGAATCCCGCAAGTTATTAAAAAATTCTATATTCCTTGTTCCTAAATAAGCAGCGACGTCGTGAAACGACCGGAGGTCAAAAAGATAGGCATGTGTCTTGATTCTTTCGGCGGCTAAATCGGTCGTTTGCGTGCCGTCTCCGGAAATAGGATAAAGCACATAAGACATAGCGAAAGGAAGACGATCGAGATTATTTTTGGCAAATAAAACATCTTCTTTCCAGGCCAGCGCTTTCTCGGCGGCGTTGGGTTGGGACGAACCGTCACGTTGCAACAAAAAGTAGGTATACAGCGCATCGACGGCTTTCTCTGTTTCTTGCCGTAGGAACGTCTCGTCGGTTGGGATACGTTCCCCCGCCTGTTCGTAGGCTCGTAAGGCGAGAATACGTACCAGCCCGCGCAAATAGAGGTTGGTGTTTTTATCCGAGGCTGTTCCGTGAAATTCGGCAATTTCATCCGGCGTAAAGTAATGCGCAAAGGGCTCGGCCAAAAAGGAGAAATATTTTTGATGATGATAAAGCGGTGTTCCATCTGAGCGCTCTTTGGTAGATCGGATTTCTTGAATTTTATTTTCGTATTCGCGGGTATTCATAAGAAGCTCAGCAACTTTTGATTCGAGGCTAAGAATATCGGTTGTCGTTTTATCGTTTAGCGAACGTTCTCTTTGATATTTGCTGTGGATATGCTTGGCCCAGTCGTTTAGATTGAAAATATCGGTGGGGAGCGTTACTCCGTTTTTAACCGTCTCAAACGAAAGCCCGAGCGTTGTTTGAATTTGACGTTCCAAACCTGCAAATGATTTTTCAGACTCAGTCAGCTCGCTCGCATCGGTAAGCCGGGCAATGAACGGACGTGGTTCAAAATTTTGACTGGCCTCCAGATACTGACCGTTCGCTGTGCTTAAACGTTGACCTTCCAACTGTGCGCCGGCTTCCGTAGTTACGCGCTCAAATTCTGTTTTTGTTTCGGCTATCGCTTGTTTTGTTTCTTTCCGTAACGCTTCATCACGAACGTGGCGAAGTTCCTTTTGTTTTTCTTCTAAAGCAAGTTCTTCTGCGGATGGTCTCCATTCTTTTTGAAACAGTTCAGGGCCATCAACGCTGATGGCTTTAAAGAATCCCATCTGCTCTAGCGTACTGCTGGATATCCCTAAATTGTTTAAGCGATCTTCCAATGTCGCGCTGGCGCGATCGAAGGAAACCGCATCTTCGAGTAAAGCTCTGAGGAAACCGTAAAGCCGAGCAAATCCCGTTGACCCGTAGAAGTAAGATTCAATGTTGATGAACCCTCCTTCATCCGGGCGGACCCGCTCCCGCCAAGTCTTGCTTTCGTTTAATGCAAGCAGTTCGGCTTGCTCTACGCTAATCTGATAAATCCGTTCGTGATAAATGAGCGACATCAGCTCTTTAACCATGTCCCGGGCCGTTTCATCTTTTATATGTTCTAAAATATGCGTCTGTTCTTCGGCAAAAAGTTCATAGACTTGCGCGCGTCTATCCCGTGCGCCCCAATCAAGGGTTAGGCTTGCGCCAAGCTTAGCTACAAATAACCCACCGCTTGTCTTTTTATCAGCGCGTATTCCGGCAAACAAATCTGCGTTTGCGTTAAGCGAAAACCAACCCAGCGTAAAAAGTCCGCGGATTTCTTTCGCTTT
>Ga0209515_10003920_pt1 | contig 20595 bp, 16 predicted proteins | sample Subgroupgradi54m_FD_187454 | JGI IMG/M metagenome (GOLD analysis project Ga0209515, IMG submission 187454) | Subsurface groundwater microbial communities from S. Glens Falls, New York, USA - GMW60B uncontaminated upgradient, 5.4 m (SPAdes)... ...
CGCGGGAGCGGCGGCGCAGCGCGTCATGTCGCAGGTGATGCTGATCTTCGCGCTCGCGCCCGCGGTGGCGCCGGTCATCGGCGGCTGGCTGCACGATGCCTTCGGCTGGCGTTCGGTATTCTGGTTCCTGGTATTGCTCGGACTCGCGGTGTGGTTATGGTCGGCGTTTTTTCTGCCCGAGACTTTGCCGCCGGTGGGCCGGCAGTCAGGGCGTCCGCGCGCTATCGCGAGCGCTTACGGGAAAGCGCTGGGCACGCCGCGCTTCATGATTCTGATCGCGGTCATCGCGCTCAACTTCGGCGGATTTTTTCTGTACGTCGCGGGTTCGCCCGACGTGATGTACCGGCATCTTCATTACGGTGCTGATGATTTCGGACGGCTGTTCATTCCCCTGGTGACTGGTTTGATGCTTGGTGCCTTTATTTCGGGACGGATCGCGGGACGTTTCACGCATGAGCAGGCCGTCACCGCGGGCTTCACGCTCATGCTCGCGGCGGCGGCGGTGAATCTGGTCCTGGCGTTATGGCTGACGCATACCGCGTTTACGATCATCGTCCCGGTCGTGGGTTACGCCACCGGGATGTCGCTGGCGATGCCGAATCTGAGCCTGCTCGCGCTCGATGTGTTTCCCGCGCACCGCGGACTGGCCTCGGCCTTGCAGGGATTTGGCCAGGCCGGCTTCAATGCCGTGGTCGCGGGCGTGCTGGCGCCGCTGCTATCCAGCCGGGTGGAGTTCCTGGCCGGCGGCATGCTCATGCTCAACCTGACGGGTTTGGGGTTGTGGTGGTTCTGGCGCCACCGTGAGGAGGCCCCTGTGCCGGTGCCGGTTTTGCCTTGACCGGCATAGCCGTTCAGCGACAGAATCCATCCCTTTGCCATTTTCATTCGCGAGAGAATTTCATGGACATGCCTACCGCCATACGCGCCGTGATCGATCGGCGCCATCTGTCCGGCGCCGAGATGCGCGAGGTCATGCGTCTGATCATGACCGGACAGGCCACGCCGGCGCAGATCGGGGGGTTTCTCGTGGGATTGCGTACCAAGGGCGAGACCGTGGAGGAAATCGCCGCCGCCGCCGAGGTGATGCGCGAACTCGCCACGCACGTGGGCGTCAGCGGCCCGCATCTCGTGGACACCTGCGGCACCGGCGGTGACGGAGCCAGCACCTTCAATATCTCGACCGCCTCCGCCTTCGTGGTGGCGGCGGCGGGCGGCAAGGTGGCCAAGCACGGCAACCGCTCGGTGTCGAGCAAGTCCGGCAGCGCCGACGTGCTCGAGGCCGCGGGCGTGAGCCTGGAGCTCACGCCAGAACAGGTGGCGCGCTGCGTCAACGAAGTGGGCGTGGGTTTCATGTTCGCGCCCAAACATCATGGGGCGATGAAGCACGCCATCGGTCCGCGGCGCGAGATGGGCGTGCGCACCCTGTTCAATCTGCTCGGACCCCTGACCAATCCGGCGAACGCCCCCAATCAGGTGCTGGGCGTGTATTCGTTACAGTGGATTGAGCCATTGGCGGAAGTGTTGCAGCGGCTCGGGAGCGAGCACGTGCTCGTGGTCCATGCCGAGGACGGCATGGACGAGATCAGCATCGGTGTGCCCACGCACGTCGCGGAGTTGAAGGAAGGGCGGGTGCGCGTCTTTACGATCCAGCCGGAGCAGTTCGGTATCCAACGCGGTGATGCATCCAGACTGGCCGTCGCGAGCCCGGCCGAAAGCCTTTCGGTCATCGAATCGGTGTTGAACAACAAGCCCGGACCCGCGCGCGATATCGTCGCGCTCAATGCCGGCGCGGCGATCTATGTTGCCGGACTCGCGCCCGATCTCGGCACCGGCGTCAAAACGGCGCTGGAAGTCATCGCCAGCGGCGCGGCCACGAAGAAGTTGCATGATTTCGTGGCCTTGAGCAAAAAACTGTCAGCGAAGTGAACGATACCCCTGACATTCTCCGGAAGATCCTGGCGCGCAAGCGCGAGGAGATTGCCGCGCGCGCCAGCCGCTTGCCGCTCAAGGAACTGCGCCAACGTGCCGGATCCACGCCCGCTCCGCGCGGTTTTCTACAGGCGATTCGGAGCCGACTTGCCGCCGGTCGTCCCGCGGTCATCGCCGAGATCAAGAAGGCGAGCCCCAGCAAGGGCCTGCTGCGCGCGGATTTCCGCCCGGCCGAGATTGCACAAAGTTATGAACACCACGGCGCCACCTGTCTCTCGGTGCTGACCGACGTGGATTTTTTCCAGGGCGCCGACGAGCATCTCCAACAGGCGCGCGCCGCCTGCGCGTTGCCGGTGTTGCGCAAGGATTTCACCATGGATCCCTATCAGGTGGTCGAGGCGCGCGTCATCGGCGCGGACGCCATCCTGCTGATTGTCGCCGCCCTGGAGGATTCCCGGATGCGCGAACTCGCCGTCCTCGCGGCGGAACTGGGCATGGATGTGCTGGTGGAGGTGCATGATGAACCGGAACTCGACCGCGCGTTGGCCCTTGATACACCGTTGATTGGCATCAACAACCGCGATCTGCGCACTTTCCGGACGACCCTGGAAACGACCTCCGGTTTGCTCAAGAAAATTCCTCCGAATTGCGTCGTAGTGACCGAGAGCGGAATCGGCACGCCCGAGGATGTCGCACTTTTACGGGCGCAAGGTGTGAACGCCTTTTTGGTGGGCGAGACCTTCATGAAGGCCGATGACCCCGGCGTGAAATTGGAAGAATTATTCAATGTCTCGACAGCGTCGAGAGAGGAAATCATGAAAGCAACCATCAAGTGGAGCGGCGGGGTCAGCTTTGCCGGCACCGCGGACAGCGGTCACAGCGTGATCATGGATGGCGCGCCGGAATCCGGCGGCGAGAACAAGGGCGCGCGTCCCATGGAACTGGTGCTGATCGGCATGAGCGGCTGTACGGCATACGACGTGGTGCATATCCTGCGCAAGTCACGCCAGGAAATCGCCAGCTGTGTGGCCGAGGTGGAGGCCCGGCGCGCCGAGACTGACCCCAAGGTGTTCACGCATATTCATATTCATTTTGCCGTCAGCGGCAAGGATCTGGATCCGAAAAAGGTCCAGCATGCCATCGAGCTTTCCGCGACCAAGTATTGTTCTGCCTCCATCATGCTCGGCAAGACGGCAAAGATCACGCATGATTTTGAGATTATGGATGTCAAATAAGCCGATGCGTGCGGAAAGGAACTCATGAAACGGCCGGCGACGGTTCCCGGATTACATCATGTCGCGTTGAACGTGCGCGACCTCGAGTCTTGCGAGCGGTTTTACACCGGGCTGCTTGGGATGCGCGTGGAATGGCGGCCGGATCCGGACAACGTGTATCTCACCGGCGGGACCGATAACCTGGCCCTGCACCGTGCGCCCGCCGGCGCCGAACCGGGGCCGGCGCAGCGGCTCGATCACATCGGTTTTGTCTTGCGCGAAATGGAGGAGGTGGACGCATGGCATGTCTTTCTCAAGGCGAACGGTGTGGCCATCGTCAAGGAGCCCAGAACTCATCGCGACGGCGCGCGCAGTTTCTACTGCCGCGACCCCGACGGAAATACCGTGCAGCTGATCTATCACCCGCCGTTGGCGGGAAAATAACTAAAACTATCGCGGAAGCTAAATCCAGTAGGCCGTGCGTGTCATGATTTTGGAATTGCACTGCATCCATTGCTTGACGGGTTCCGGCAAAGCCGCGCCGCCGGATTCGATCGCCACCGTGGCGTGACGACCTTCGTCGTCGCGCATTTGCTCGAGGATCGCCCGGCTCTTGTCGTCCGCCGTGGGGATCTGACGCAGATGATCGTTCAGGTGCTCCACCACCTGTTTCTCGGTCTCCGCGACGAATCCCAGACTCCATTTGTCGCCGACAGCGCCCGCGAGCGCGCCGAGCGCGAATGAGCCAGCGTACCACAGTGGATTCAGGTAGCTTACATGGCCTCCGAGTTCGCGGATGCGCTGCTCGGTCCAGGCGAGATGATCGTTTTCCTCCTGTGCCGCCTGCTCCATTTTCCCGCGCACCTCGGGCAGACGCGCGGTCAGCGCCTGGCCCTGATACAAGGCCTGGGCGCAGATTTCCCCGACGTGATTGATGCGCATCAGCCGACCGGACAGCTCACGCTCGGCCGTCGTCAGTTCGAGATCGCCTTTTCCTTTTGCCGGATTGTCGCGCGCCGCGTGCGGGGCCGGGCCGAAAACGGTATGCAGCGCCTGGTCGATCTGTCCGGTCAGACGATCAAGCCAGGTGATAGTGCGGTCGGTCATGTATGTCGTCCTGTTTCATTCGTCTGGACTTAATAAAGGTACGATACCGGTGGCGGCGCCTTCCTACAAGGGTGCTCAGGCGCTGGCGCCGTTTTGTATCTGTCTTTCAAGCAGTACCACGGGATGCATTACCTCGATGGCCAAGCCGGCTTCGCGGATACCCGCGGCAAGATACATGGCGCAGCCCGAATTGGACGTCACCAGGATGTCGGGCGCGAGCTGTCTCAAGTGATCTATTTTCGGTGCGCGCAATTGCCGTGCGATCCGTGTCTGTGTCAGATGGTAGGTTCCGGCCGCGCCGCAGCACAGCGAATTATCCGGCAGGGGAATTATCTTCGCGCCGGGAATGTGGGCGAGCAGCGTATAGGGCCTGTCCTCTTGCCGCAGGACATTGGTTAAGCTGCAGGGATTATGCACCGCGATACGTTTGTTCAGCGGGCGGAAAGTAATATCCGAAGGCCATGTCAGCCCGGCGAGAAACTGGTTTAAATCCGAGACACGGGCGGAAAACCGGTCAGCAGATTTATCGTTCTCCCGGTACTTTGCATATTCGTCCAGTGTTGCCGTGCAGCCGCTGGCGGCACAAAGGATGGGCCCCGTATCACCGGCGAAAGCCTTGATATTCTGGCCCATGAGTTCGACGGTTTTTTCGGGCAGACCGCTGTGCAAATGCAGTGCACCGCAGCATCCCTGATCCGGCGGTACATGCACTTCGTATCCGAGCCGATTTAATAGCCGGATTGCCGAAATCAGAGTTTGTTGATCCGTGACCTGCGTCAGGCAGCCGGTAAAAATAGTGACTTTGCCTTTTGATTTTCTCCCTGTCGGATATATTCTTGCCGCGGCTTTTGGAGCTGGCGGCGACGTAAGAAGATTTGCCTCCAATTCGGCGAATCCGAATAACTTGAGGAGGCGACTGGACCGCAGGAGCCATTGCAGGCCGGACCGGTGATACAGCCACAGAAATTTTCCCAGTGTGCGCACTCTGCGGGGTTTTTCCACCAGCCAGCAAAGCACTGAGACAGATCGTGCTGCCGGCGAGGCAGAAGGTTCGCGCGCGGCTTCGATCAAGGCGCGCGCCGAGTCGAGTGCCAGTCCGTAGGAAACATAAGAGGGGCACACCTTTTCGCAGGCGCGACAATCAAGGCAGCGTGCCAGATGCAATTCCAGTTTGTCGCTCAGCGGTAACTCATTTTTTGCCAGGGCCAGCATGAGTGACAACCGGCCGCGCGGCGATTCCGATTCGTCATGCAGAAGACCGTAGGTAGGACAGTGGGGCAGACATAGACCGCAAGCCACACATTTGGCGGCTTCACGCTTGATATGTGAGGCTGAGTTCAAGATTGGCGATGGTTCCTGTGAGCGATCATGCGAAATATACCGATAGTGGGCCCTGTCCTATATAATTCATTCCGCAATCATTTGTTACTCGCACACCGTTATTGTCCAGATCAATGTCATATTATCGCTATCATGTCTTTTTCTGTGTAAACCGGCGCGAGGATGGCCGCGCTTGCTGTGCCAATCATCATTCACAGGAAGTACGCGATTATGCCAAGGAGCGGATCAAATCACTTGGCTTGGATGGAAAGGGGGGCGTGCGAATCAATACCGCCGGGTGTCTGGATCGTTGCGAGGAAGGGCCTGTAGTGGTGATTTATCCGGAGGGGACGTGGTACACCTATGTGGACAAGGAAGATATCGACGAGATAATTGATCAGCATCTTCGGCAAGGACATGTCGTCGGGCGCCTGAAGCTCAAAAGCTAGCACTTTGCGCATTGAGACTGACCTGAATTGTCGGTCTTGATGCGGAAATGATGTTATCTGCACCAAAATGGGGCTTTTTTCGCTTTCATTTAAGAATGAACCAATATGAAGGAGCCGAGTCTCATTAACTGAAAGTTGATGCAATTAGGTGTAAGAGATTGGCTTGAATGACGTTCAATTTTAAAATTTATTAATTAAAATCATATATTTATGTGATTCCATATTGTACTTGGACATATTTTAAACCAAGCTTGACAATAGGTAGAAATATTAGATAATTATTATATACTGTTGTTTAGAGGTTTCTGGCGATTGGCCCGATGTTTGCTAGTCTCTAGATAGGAAGTTGAAAGATTTTCTGACGGCGCGATAAGCGCCGGGTAAAGGCTCCTCCATCCTCCTAGTGGTGGTTCGGGCGTGGCTTCTCAGCCACGCCTTTTTTTTGCCTGATTTCCGGTCGGTATTTAGCGAGCACATCGGACCTCCGATCTTGATATCATTTTGCAATGCCCCGGCTTTTCCTTGTATCTTGGAACCGTCTTTTGTAATATGCGCGGCTTTCCGGCGCACAGGAATGTGCTGATTTTGAGCCGGGAAGCCAAACAACGGATTATTGAACCATCCCCATGAAAACTTTTTCTGCTAAACAGGAAACCGTCAAGCGTGACTGGTACGTGATCGATGCCGCCGGCAAGATTCTCGGACGGGTCGCCACTGAAGTTGCCCGCCGTTTACGCGGCAAGCACAAAGCGGAGTTCACCCCGCACGTGGATACCGGCGACTACATCATCATCGTCAATGCCGACAAGCTGCAGGTCACGGGCAAGAAGAGCCGGGACAAGATTTATCACCGCTATACCGGCTATCAGAGCGGTCTCAAGGTGACAAGCTTCCAAGACATGATGAAGCGGGCTCCGTGCGATGTTATTGAAGAGGCGGTTCGCGGAATGCTTCCCAAGAATCCGTTGGGACGCCAGATGTTCCGCAAGCTCAAGGTCTATCGTGGCGCGGAACACCGGCATTCGGCACAGAGCCCCAAGGTTCTGGAAATCTAATAATGACTAGACGAACGAAGTAGGGCGACAAATATGGCACAGGCAAACATCTATCGCGCAACCGGACGACGCAAAACATCGAAGGCGCGGGTTTATCTCAAGTCCGGCAAAGGTGATATCGTCGTCAACAGCTTATCGCTCGATAAATATTTCGGTCGTGAAACGGCGCGCATGATCGTGCGTCAGCCGTTTGTGGCGGTGGACATGGAGAACAAGTTCGATGTCATGGTGAACGTGGACGGCGGCGGGCCCAGCGGCCAGGCCGGTGCCATCCGTCACGGCATTACGCGTGCGCTCATGGCCTATGACGAAACGCTTCGCCCGACCCTGCGTAAGGCCGGTTATGTCACGCGCGACGCGCGCGCCGTCGAACGCAAGAAGTACGGTTTGCACAAGGCGCGCAAGAGACCGCAATACTCCAAGCGCTAAAGGCATCTCAGCCGGTATATCTATAAAGCCACCTTCGGGTGGCTTTATATTTTTGGCGTGTGAATTTATGTTTATGTCCAGTGGCGTGATGACTTGGACACATCCCAGTTAGTTAATGAAAAAAATCATTTAATTTCTCTTGCGTAACAATTATCACGCCTTTCAATAAATTGACCCTCCCTCTATAGCTCTTTAGAATCCCGCCCCTTACTTGGGGGATCGTCTAACGGTAGGACAACAGACTCTGACTCTGTTTATCTAGGTTCGAATCCTAGTCCCCCAGCCATTTTTCATTCCCCAGGTTCAATATGTCAAATGTTGCATATTTGCAACAATCTATATTTCTGTAGTATTTTTACAATGAATAGTTGCATATTCGCAAAAATATGTGCTATAAAAACAGCAGGCGCAGATGAACTGCGCTTGAGTTTTACTCTCAACTACCTTCATTCCAGGAGGAATCGATGAACAAAAAGCTACTTATTGCGGCGGTGGGCGCTGCGCTGGTTGCCGGCCCGATGCTGGCGGCGCAGGCGGACACCACTGTCTATGGTCATTTCCATGAATCATTGGACCATTACGACAATGGTGGAACTACTGAGAAGGGTCTGCTGAACAATAACAGCAGCCGCTTCGGTATCAAGGGTAATGAAGATCTCGGTGGTGGCCTCAAGACCATCTATCAGGTCGAAAGCGGGATATTCGGCGCTGACGATGGTAGCGGTGGTTCCACAGCTGGTCAGCTGGGCTTCGGTGGTCAGCTGCGTAACACCTACATGGGTTTCGCTGGTTCCTCATGGGGATCGGTAAAGTTTGGCCGTCACGATGCCCCGGTCAAGGATCTGAGCCGCAAGATCGATGCGTTTAACGAAGAGATCGGTGATTTGCGCAACGGAATCGGTTACGGCGGTTTCGATAACCGCGTGAGCAACATGATGCGTTACGACAGCCCCTCATTCGCCGGCGTTCAGTTCGCGCTGCTGTATGGCGCGTCAGAAGTGAATACTGATGTTCGCACCACGAGCGGCAACGTCACCTGGACTCAGGGTCCGATTTATCTCGGATTGGGTTATGAGGTCCAAAAGGCCCACAGCACTGCCCTGAAAGACGTGAGTGATATGCGGTTGGTTGGCATGTTTAACGTCACCAGTGACTTTTACCTCGCCGCTATATACGACAACGTGAGCAACATTCTTGGCACCGACGGCAATGACGGCAAGACATGGGGCGTTGGAGCCGGCTTCAAAATGGCCAACAACCTGTTCAAGTTCCAGTACGCCAATGTCGATAAGACTGACAAGTCTACCACGGACAATGGTGCCAGTTTCTGGGTCGTCGGCGTTGACCATAATTTCAGCAAGACTACCAAGGTTTATTTTGACTATGCCAAGGTGAAGAATGCTGATGGCCAGAACGCCAATATCTCGAGCAGCACCGGCGGGCATGGTACGGTCGCTGTACCAGCCGTGGCCTTAGGGAAAGACCCGAAGGGATACTCTCTGGGCATGGTCGTCAACTTCTAATTAAAGAAGCTCTAACAACTTCGTAAAATATAGTAATCCGCAGTATCTGACGGGGCCCAACGGGCCCCGTTTTTTTTGGTCTTGAACTGTGGCGTATCTGTTAGAATTTGACCTTTCTGTCGGCAGCTCGAATTTCAATGATCAAGATCGGCATCATCGGTGGCACAGGTTATACCGGCGTGGAATTACTGCGCTTGCTGACCGCGCATTCCAAGGCAAAATTGCAGGTGATCACCTCGCGCGGCGAGGCTGGAAAGAAGGTAGCTGAGCTTTTCCCCAGTCTACGCGGCCATGTGGATCTGGTTTACACGGAACTTGATCCGAAGGCTCTGGCCGGATGCGATGTCGTTTTCTCGGCTACGCCTAATGGTGTAGCCATGACCCATGCGCGCGAGCTGCTCAAGGCCGGTGTGAAGTTTATCGATCTGGCCGCCGACTTCCGTCTGAAGGATCCGGCCGTTTGGGAAAAATGGTACGGCATGCCGCATGCCTGCCCCGAGCTGCTGTCCGAAGCCGTTTATGGATTGCCTGAAGTCAACCGGGAAAAAATAAAGAAAGCCCGGTTGGTTGCCAATCCCGGGTGCTACCCGACCGCTGTGCAGTTGGGTTTTCTCCCGCTGCTGGAGAATGATCTCGTGGATACGCAGCATCTGATCGCCGATGCGAAATCCGGTGTGACTGGTGCTGGCCGGAAAGCGGAAGTGCATACACTGTTTTCAGAAGCGGCGGACTCGATGAAGGCCTATGCTGTTGGCGGCCATCGGCACTGGCCCGAGATTCGTCAGGGTCTCGATGCCATCAAGGCAAAGCCCGTGGGGCTGACCTTCGTGCCGCATCTGACGCCGATGATTCGCGGTATTCACGCTACGCTTTATGCCCGGCTCACTAAGCCGGGCGCGAATCTGCAAGCCGTGTTTGAGAAGCGTTACGCGAACGAACCCTTCGTGGACGTCATGCCTGTTGGCAGCCATCCTGAAACCCGCTCGGTGCGCGCTTCGAACATTTGCCGCATTGCCGTACATCAACCCCAGGGTGGGGATACCGTCGTCGTGCTATCGGTGATCGATAATCTGGTCAAGGGTGCCGCCGGTCAGGCGATTCAGAACATGAACATCATGTTCGGCCTGGATGAAACAATGGGTCTCGATCAGGCAGGCATCGTGCCCTGAGGTGAGGGCGCGCTTGTGATCGTCCGTTGATCCGGCTATGTTCAAGTAAACCCGCAGGATTTCCCTGAATGATTGATCTGAATAAGCCCGGCGAGCTGGTGATCAAGCCGCGGTATTCGCCGCGCATTAAGCTGCTGCTCGCCGTCATCGCTGCCGTGGTGCTGTTGGTTTCGGCGGGCCTGATTTACAACTACGGCCTGAATCGCGCCGGGTTCGAGCGCCAGTCGGCGGAGCAGACCCAGCAGACGTTGCAGGACGAGATGCGCAAAATGCGCGACGAGAACCATGAACTGCAGGAGTCGCTGGCGCGCGCGCAACGGACCATTCAGATGGATCAGGCGGCCTACCAGGACCTCGACAAGTCGCTCAAGGCCTCGGCGCAGGAGATCGTCAAGCTCCGGGAGGAACTGAATTTCTATCGCAACATCATCTCGCCGACCGATAAGAAAAGCGGCCTGCGCATCCAGAATCTCTACATCGAAGCGACCGGCAGTGCGAATCAGTATCGCTACAAGCTGGTGCTCATCCAGGCTCTGAAACACGAGAGCACGATTCAGGGGCGCGCCAACTTTGAGATCAGCGGCGTGCAGGTGGGTGAGGACGTTATGCTGAGAGTCCCGGCGGCGAACGAGCGCGCCATATCGGTTAACTTCAAGTATTTTCAGGATATCGAGGGAAAGTTCGAACTGCCCCGGAATTTTCAGCCCAAGCGTGTCAAGGTGAATATCACCTCTCCGGGCGGGGCCTCGATGGCGGAAGCCAGCTATAACTGGCCGGAGATGTAAAGTCCGGCGGACGGGGTTAAGCTAAGCCCCTGTTTCGGCGCGCCATGTATTTAGCCCCGGCACGTCTACAATTAAATCTATTACATGGAGGGTATGTCTATGTTATCTGCTCTGGGAAAAACCCCGACGGAAAAACCGTGCAACACGATTGATACGCTGATCGGCGCCAAGACCGATCTCAAGGGCGATATCGTGTTCACGGGTGGATTGCGCGTTGACGGGAAAGTCCGCGGTAATATCACGGCCAAGGGCGACGGTAACAGTACTTTGGTGCTGAGTGAAAATGCCATGGTGACCGGCAATGTAACGGTGCCGCACATCATCACCAATGGAACGATCAAAGGAAACGTACGCGCTGCCGAACGCATCGAGCTTCAGCCCAAAGCGGAAATTTCCGGGGACGTATATTACAAGGTGATTGAAATGTCTCTCGGGGCCGTGATCAATGGCAATTTGCTGCGGGAGGCGGTCGAGGTTAATAAGGGTACGGTCACCCGGCTGAAATCGGCCGGCGAGGGCAATTCGGAGGCTGAAGACTAGGATTGTTGACCCGATGGGTCAGGAATAGGATAATGGTTTTTATTGATAGTCACTGAGATTTGTGGAGGTCCATTATGAGTGCTGCCATGCCTGAGATGCCGTCACCCCTGCTGTTCACCGACAATGCGGCAAAAAAGGTGAAGGAACTGATCGAAGAGGAAAAAAATCCGGCGCTGATGCTGCGGGTGTTTGTTTCCGGCGGCGGATGCTCGGGATTCCAGTACGGCTTTACGTTCGAAGAGAGCGCCAACGAAGACGATACGCGCGTGGAAAAAAACGGCGTTACTCTGCTGATCGATCCGTTGAGTTTCCAGTATCTGACGGGGGCTGAAATCGATTTTCAGGAGGGCGTCCAGGGTGCCCAGTTTGTGATCAAGAACCCGCAAGCCAAAACCACCTGCGGCTGCGGTTCGTCCTTCAACACCTGAAATATTTTAGGTAATTGTAAACACAAAGGGCCCTTTCGGGCCCTTTGTGTTTACAAGGCTGACAAAGGACATGTCCGCCGACGACCGGATTCAGGCAGGATAGATTCCTCCGAGGATGACGCCACGTCGCGCGCCTGTCACAGCCGGGATGTTTCCGGGCCGGCCTTCCAGTGTTTGATGTGCCAGCCAGGCGAAGGCCACTCCTTCCACCCAGTCCGGATGCAGTCCCAAGGCTTCAGTCGTGGCCACGGGAATCCTGGAAAAATATCCAGCCAATGACGACATCAATTCACGGTTATGCGCGCCGCCGCCGCAGACATATACCTCTTGCGTCTGTGGCAGGTACCGGATCACCGCCTGAGCAATGCTCAATGCGCTCAACTGCACGAGCGTCGCCTGTATGTCGACGGCGGTGGGCGCTGGAGACAGTTTCAGCAGATGGTCATGGAGCCAATCCAGATGGAAATGTTCGCGCCCGGTGCTCTTCGGCGGCGATGCCGCAAAGTAAGGGTCTGTCAACAGTTGCTCCAGCAGGGCCTTGGAGGATTTACCGGAGGCGGCCCATTGCCCCGCGTCATCGCAGTCGCGTGCATTGTGATGCCCCATCCATTGGTCAAGCAGCGTGTTGCCCGGGCCGGTGTCGAAGCCGCTCACCGGCTGTGAGGTATCGGCGGGAAGATAAGTGACATTGGCAATCCCGCCGATGTTGAGGATGACGCGGTTACGCTGCGTCGAATGGAACATCTGGCGATGAAATGCCGGCACGAGCGGCGCGCCCTGACCGCCGGCGGCGATGTCGCGCGCGCGAAAATCCGCCACGGTGGTGATGCCGGTGCGCTCGGCGATCACGGAAGGATTGCCGATTTGCAGCGTGAAAGGATGTGCCGCACGGGGCCGATGCCGCAGCGTCTGGCCATGGCTGCCGATGGCGCGGATATTCTTTTTATCAAGACCTGCCCGCTGGATTACGGCATTGGCCGCTTCGGCAAAGAGACCTCCCAGGGCCATGTCCAATTCGCCGAGGCGTTCGATTTCGTTGGCGCCGGCGCGCATCAAGGCCTGAATCTCGCCGCGCATGGCGGGTGGAATCGGATGCGCATGGGAGGCGATCAGGACGGGTTTGCCATCGGCGGAGATGGAGACCAGTGCGGCATCGATGCTGTCCACGCTGGTTCCTGACATCAGCCCGAGATAGTGCATGACTTGAGTTTCGGGCAGTGCGCGTGAAGTTACAAGGGGCTGGCGGTTTACCGGCTGGCGGCGATCTGCGTGCCGCGGCCGATAAGGTCCAGCCGCTCGTTCCAGGTTTTCGCCAACCGCGTAAATTCGTCCCGATGTTCCCGGGCGATCAGCGTGGACCCCGGAAACCGGAACGTCAGCGGGTTGCGATGCTCACCATTGACCTGGAACTCGTAATGCAGATGCGGACCGCTGGCCAGGCCCGTGGCACCCACGTAGCCGATGGTCTGACCCTGATCCACGAAACTGCCGACATGGAGATTGGTATTGTACCGGGACAGGTGCGCGTAGACGGTGCTGTAGGTGGCGTTGTGCCGGATGACAATGCGTTTGCCGTAGCCGCCATTCCAGCCCAGGGACAGAATACGTCCGCTGGACGTTGAGCGTACCGGCGTGCCAACGGGCGCGCCATAGTCCACGCCATGATGCGCACGCCATTTTTTGAGTATCGGATGAAAACGGCCGGTGGAGAAGCGCGAGGTAATGCGGCTGAATTCGACCGGTGTGCGCAGAAACGGCCGGCGCATGCTCATGCCTTCGGGCGTGAAGTAGGAGGTATAGCCGTTGACGTCACGATAGGCGATGGCGCGGAAGACGCGCCCATGGTTGATGAACTCGGCGGCCAGAATCGGCCCATCGGCCACTTTCTGGCCCTGCCAGTATTTTTCCTCGTGAATCACCGAAAAGCTGTCGCCGCTTCGCAGGTCGAGGGCAAAGTCGATATCCCATCCGAAGATCTCCGCGAGCTTCATGATCAGCGCATCGGAAAGCCCGGCGTCCTGCCCGTCTTCGAACAGCGACGATTCGATAGCGCCACTGACATGGGCGATTCGAGTCTCGAAGGCGCGTATTTCCTTGGTGAGATCGAACCGACCCTCCTGGCGGATGAGATGAAACGCCTCGCCGGGATCCGATTCATAGACAAGCTCCTGCCAGGGCCGGCCGGCCTCGGCACGCACGCGCAGTGTTTGCCCCGGATGAACCTGGCGAAACACATGCGCCCCGGGATTGGATTGAATCACACGACTGATTTCGTTGCCGTCGTACCCTTGCCGTTTCAGGATGTCCGACAGGGTATCGCCTTTCCGGACCGTGATTTCGGTCCATGTTTCGCGGCTGGATGACTTCGTTGCCGGTGTTTCGGTAATGGCGGGGGACGGTGCCAGGCCGTTCGACACTACCGGAAGAATCGCATTACCGAGCAGCACCGTTTGTGGCGGTGTGGCGGGAATCAGCGAGCCCGCCGGTGGGATATCACCCCCGCGCGGTATGATAGCGGCGATGGTCACCGAGGTGAGAAAGATGGCCAGCCCCAGCAGCCACACCCCGCGTCGGTGAAAATGACGATGGCGGGTTGTCTGGCGCATCAGTTGTCTGAGGTGCCGAAGAAGTCCCTTGGGCAAGGTGTTCATCCTGATCGTAATTCAAAGTCGTGGCCTCAAGTCTAGCCGATCGGCGCATGGGCGTGAACCCGCCATGCGCATCAACATGCCTGGCCGGGTTGGCTATGGTACCCTTGGCGCCGCACAAATCCTTCGACCTTTCCGGATTATTTCATGACAGAGGCAAACGAAGCGCTGCGTATCATCCAGCGCGGCACTGAAGAAATACTGCTCGAATCCGAACTCACCGAGCGACTTAAATCCGGGCGGCGACTGCGCGTGAAAGCGGGCTTCGACCCGACCGCGCCCGACCTGCATCTCGGGCACACGGTACTGATCAACAAGCTGCGTCAGTTCCAGGATCTGGGCCACGAAGTCCTGTTTCTGATCGGTGATTTCACCGGCATGATCGGCGATCCGACCGGCAAGAACACCACGCGTCCGCCGCTTTCGCGCGACGAGGTGATCGAGAATGCGCGCACCTACGAAACCCAGATTTACAAGATCCTCGATCCCGAAAAAACACTGGTGATGTTCAATTCCAGCTGGATGAGCGAGATGCGTGCCTCCGATCTGATCCAGCTCGCGGCCACGCACACGGTGGCGCGCATGCTCGAACGTGATGATTTCGCGAAGCGCTACAAGTCCGGCCAGCCGATCGCGATTCACGAATTCCTTTATCCCTTGATCCAGGGTTACGACTCGGTCGCCATGCGCGCCGACGTGGAACTGGGGGGAACCGATCAGAAATTCAATTTGTTGGCCGGGCGTGAGTTACAGAAGCTAAATGGACAAGCGCCCCAGGTAGTAATCACGATGCCGCTGCTCGAAGGTACCGACGGTGTGAACAAGATGTCGAAGTCGCTGGGTAACTATATCGGCATCGACGAATCGCCGGACGAAATGTTCGGCAAGCTGATGTCGATTTCGGACACGTTGATGTGGCGCTACTTCGATCTGCTCTCGTTCGAACACCCCGACAAGATTGCGTCGATGAAGCGTAGTGTCGATGAAGGAGCCAACCCTCGCGACATCAAGTTTGAGCTGGCCAAGGAAATCGTCAGCCGTTTTCATGACGGACCGAAGGCGGGCCGTGACGCGATGCTCAACTTTATCGCGCGCTTCCAGCAGCGGGAGATACCGGCGGATATTTCAGAAATTGAACTGTCCGGCAACGGCAAGGGACTTGCACTTCCCCGCCTCCTCAAGGAAGCGGGCCTCACGGCCAGTACCTCCGAGGCAATGCGCCTCATCAAGCAGGGAGGTGTGCGCATCGACGGAGAGAAGGCCGAGGATCCCGCGCTTGAAATTCCCGCCGGGGGCGCTCATGTTTTCCAGGTCGGCAAACGTAAATTCCTGCGCATCCGGATTCGTTGAGAATCATTGTTTGACAGAAAAACGCAGACATAAACGCAGCAGTATTCAGCTGGATGTTGAGCTGGTCTATCCCGAGGGCGGAAGCAGCAGGGTCAAAACACGTGATCTGAGTATTGGCGGGCTTTTTGTCGAAGCCATGAGAAATCAGCCGCCGAAAATCGGCACTTCTCTGACTGTTAGCTTCTTGTCCGTCCCCCATCACAGCGGAACTTATTCCCTCAGGGCCAGGGTACAGCGACTGACCGATAACGGAATCGCCATGACATTCATCGACTTTGGCCTGGATGATCTCCGGTTTATTGAGACAATCCTGGCCAGTTCTTCCTGAATATCTGAGTACCATGGTTTGGTACCTTAAATTAGGCCGTTTTTACTGTAGATATCAGACTTGTCCGGCCCCGCTGACTTACCTGAAAAAGGCTGAAATCAAGCGTTGACGCGAGGGGCTAGGCGCGTATAATGCGCGTCCCTTGAGCCGGTACTGTCGTATCGGCTTTTGTTCTTTAAAAATTCGAGATCAAGTAATTTGTGTGGGCGCTCTTGTCGAGCCTGGTCAACCAATGAAAGGTGACTGATGCCCGCCTTAAACGGCGATGCGTTCAGTCACATGAAGTTTTAGTTCCTTGAATGGAACAAAGAAGTTAATTGGAGAGTTTGATCCTGGCTCAGATTGAACGCTGGCGGCATGCCTAACACATGGCAAGTCGCACGCGAAAGGGGGCAACCCTGAGTAGAGTGGCGGACGGGTGAGTAACGCGTAGGAATCTACCTGGTAGTGGGGGACAACCCGGTGAAAACCGGGCTAATACCGCATACGATCCACGGATGAAAGCAGGGGACCGCAAGGCCTTGCGCTATCAGATGAGCCTGCGTCGGATTAGCTAGTTGGTGAGGTAACGGCTCACCAAGGCGACGATCCGTAGCTGGTTTGAGAGAACGACCAGCCACACCGGAACTGAGACACGGTCCGGACTCCTACGGGAGGCAGCAGTGGGGAATATTGGACAATGGGGGCAACCCTGATCCAGCAATGCCGCGTGTGTGAAGAAGGCCTTCGGGTTGTAAAGCACTTTCGGTGGGGACAAACAAGGCGGAGCTAACATCTCCGTCCCTGATGGTACCCAAAGAAGAAGCACCGGCTAACTCTGTGCCAGCAGCCGCGGTAATACAGAGGGTGCAAGCGTTAATCGGAATTACTGGGCGTAAAGGGTGCGTAGGTGGTTTGTTAAGTCAGGCGTGAAATCCTCGGGCTCAACCTGGGAACTGCGCTTGATACTGGCAGACTCGAGTGTGGTAGAGGATAGTGGAATTCCCGGTGTAGCGGTGAAATGCGTAGATATCGGGAGGAACATCAGTGGCGAAGGCGGCTATCTGGACTAACACTGACACTGAGGCACGAAAGCGTGGGTAGCAAACAGGATTAGATACCCTGGTAGTCCACGCCCTAAACGATGGGTACTAGACGTCGGGAAGCTTGTCTTCTTGGTGTCGCAGCTAACGCAATAAGTACCCCGCCTGGGGAGTACGGTCGCAAGATTAAAACTCAAAGGAATTGACGGGGGCCCGCACAAGCGGTGGAGCATGTGGTTCAATTCGATGCAACGCGAAAAACCTTACCTGCCCTTGACATCTAGAGAATCCTGCAGAGATGCGGGAGTGCCGCAAGGAACTCTAAGACAGGTGCTGCATGGCTGTCGTCAGCTCGTGTCGTGAGATGTTGGGTTAAGTCCCGTAACGAGCGCAACCCTCGTCTCTAGTTGCCATCATTCAGTTGGGCACTCTAGAGAGACTGCCGGTGACAAACCGGAGGAAGGTGGGGATGACGTCAAGTCCTCATGGCCTTTATGGGCAGGGCTACACACGTGCTACAATGGCCGGTACAGAGGGTCGCCAACCCGCGAGGGGGAGCTAATCTCAGAAAGCCGGTCGTAGTCCGGATTGGAGTCTGCAACTCGACTCCATGAAGTCGGAATCGCTAGTAATCGCGGATCAGCACGCCGCGGTGAATACGTTCCCGGGCCTTGTACACACCGCCCGTCACACCATGGGAGTTGGCTGTACCAGAAGCAGGTAGCCTAACCGCAAGGAGGGCGCCTACCACGGTATGGTCAATGACTGGGGTGAAGTCGTAACAAGGTAGCCGTAGGGGAACCTGCGGCTGGATCACCTCCTTTCAGAAATTACCAGCTCACTTGAGCGCTCACACACATTACTTGATCACGAAGCGACAAGACCTCGGGTCTGTAGCTCAGTTGGTTAGAGCACACGCTTGATAAGCGTGGGGTCGGTGGTTCAAATCCACCCAGACCCACCATGCTTATCAAGGGGCCATAGCTCAGCTGGGAGAGCACTAGCTTTGCAAGCTAGGGGTCGCCGGTTCGATCCCGGCTGGCTCCACCAACTCCGATGTCAGAAATCAGCAGATTGAAAAACTGTCTGCTGATTTCTGTCTTCAGAAGTTTAAGACAGATCGTTCTTTTACAATTTGGGCAGTGATGTATGTAAAGGCGCCAGGACAGCCAGGTATTTTTATGGCTGATCCTGATTGATTGAGCGTTTTTGATAACGCTCAGTCTGGGAATGTTGCATTGGCACAGAGAAGTAAGAAGTAACATGTGATCTCGACGTTTTGGGGTTATATGGTCAAGTGAATAAGCGCATACGGTGGATGCCTAGGCGGCAACAGGCGATGAAAGACGTGGTAGCCTGCGATAAGCCTCGGGGAGCCGGCAAACAGGCTTTGATCCGAGGATTTCTGAATGGGGAAACCCACCTCGCAAGAGGTATCGTTATCTGAATACATAGGGTAACGAAGCAAACCCGGGGAACTGAAACATCTCAGTACCCGGAGGAAAAGAAATCAACCGAGATTCCGCTAGTAGTGGCGAGCGAACGCGGAGCAGCCCTTAAGTCTGATTATTTTTAGCGGAAGTGTCTGGAAAGTCACACCATAGAGAGTGATAGTCTCGTACGCAAAAAGAATAGTCAGATGAAATTGAGTAAGACGGGACACGTGTAATCCTGTCTGAACATGGGGGGACCATCCTCCAAGGCTAAATACTCGTTGCCGACCGATAGTGAACCAGTACCGTGAGGGAAAGGCGAAAAGAACCCCGGAGAGGGGAGTGAAATAGAACCTGAAACCGTATGCGTACAAGCAGTCGGAGCCCCGCAAGGGGTGACGGCGTACCTTTTGTATAATGGGTCAGCGAGTTATTTTCAGTGGCAAGGCTAACCGTCTAGGGGAGCCGTAGGGAAACCGAGTCTTAAAAGGGCGATCAGTCGCTGGGAATAGACCCGAAACCAGTCGATCTATCCATGGCCAGGCTGAAAGTGGGGTAACACCCGCTGGAGGGCCGAACCAACCACTGTTGCAAAAGTGCGTGGATGAGCTGTGGATCGGAGTGAAAGGCTAAACAAGGCTGGAGATAGCTGGTTCTCCTCGAAAGCTATTTAGGTAGCGCCTCGTGAATCACCCTCGGGGGTAGAGCACTGTTACGGCTAGGGTTCCGTCTAGGGATACCAAACCGTTGCAAACTCCGAATACCGGGGAGTGCGATCACGGGAGACACACGGCGGGCGCTAACGTTCGTCGTGAAGAGGGATACAACCCAGACCGCCAGCTAAGGTCCCAAAATTACAGCTAAGTGGTGAACGATGTGGGAAGGCATAAACAGCCAGGATGTTGGCTTAGAAGCAGCCATCATTTAAAGAAAGCGTAATAGCTCACTGGTCGAGTCGGCCCGCGCGGAAGATTTAACGGGGCTCAAGCTGTATACCGAAGCTGCGGATGTGCAAGGTCTTCGGATCTTGCACGTGGTAGAGGAGCGTTCTGTACGCCTGCGAAGGTGACCTGTAAGGGTTGCTGGAGGTATCAGAAGTGCGAATGCTGACATGAGTAGCGTTAATGCGGGTGAAAAACCCGCACGCCGAAAGCCCAAGGTTTCCTGCTCAACGTTAATCGGAGCAGGGTGAGTCGGTCCCTAAGACGAGGTCGAAAGACGTAGCCGATGGGAAACAGGTTAATATTCCTGTACCGTCCATGACTGCTATGGGGAGACGGAGAAGGTTAGGTCAGCCGGGTGTTGGTTGTCCCGGTTTAAGCGTGTAGGTGTGCTGCATAGGTAAATCCGTGCGGCTTAACTGAGGCGTGATGACGAGGTCTCTTTGAGACCGAAGTGATTGATACCATGCTTCCAAGAAAATCCTCTATGCTTCAGGTCATGGCGACCGTACCCCAAACCGACACTGGTGGGCGAGATGAAAATTCTTAGGCGCTTGAGAGAACTCGGGTTAAGGAACTCGGCAAATTGGCACCGTAACTTCGGAAGAAGGTGCGCCTCTGTTAGGTGAAGGGCCTGCGCCCGGAGCCGAGAGAGGTCGCAGAGAATCGGTAGCTGCAACTGTTTACCAAAAACACAGCACTCTGCAAACACGAAAGTGGACGTATAGGGTGTGACGCCTGCCCGGTGCCGGAAGGTTAATTGATGGGGTCAGCCGCAAGGCAAAGCTCTTGATCGAAGCCCCGGTGAACGGCGGCCGTAACTATAACGGTCCTAAGGTAGCGAAATTCCTTGTCGGGTAAGTTCCGACCTGCACGAATGGCGTAATGATGGCTACACTGTCTCGACCCGAGACTCAGCGAAGTT
>Ga0209515_10003921_pt1 | contig 20590 bp, 18 predicted proteins | sample Subgroupgradi54m_FD_187454 | JGI IMG/M metagenome (GOLD analysis project Ga0209515, IMG submission 187454) | Subsurface groundwater microbial communities from S. Glens Falls, New York, USA - GMW60B uncontaminated upgradient, 5.4 m (SPAdes)... ...
ATCGGCGGGCCGCCGCTGCGACACGATCTGCGCATGATCGAGCCACACGAAATCCGAGCCATAGAGATCGCGGTTGCCGATGCGTAACAGCACGCGCTTGGCGGGCGCGTGGTCGCTCGATCCGGGGATCGATTCCGTCCGATGCACCAGGCCCAGATACGTCGCGCCGTCGGCGGCGTGCACTTCCCACAGCGGCACGGGCCAGAACGTGCTGAGCCCGCGCGTGAGCGTTAAGCCAAGGAGCCCGGCGATCATGAACAGCGCGACCCCGAGGCCGACCCCGGTCAGCCAGATCGGCAGACGATCGGAGATGGCGGACGGCTTTCGACGGCGCCGCGGGCGCTCGGGATTCGTCATCACAATCCTTGCAGTTGTTTGCGAAGGCGCAAGCGCACCACTTCAGCCAGCGTGTTCACGAGGAACGTCATGCCAAACAAAAGCAGCGCCGCGACGAACAGCACGCGGTAAAGCGTGGCCCCGTGCGCCGCTTCGGGAATCTCGACGGCGATGTTGGCCGACAGCGCGCGGAACCCGTTGAAGATGTTCCAGTCCATCACGGGCGTGTTGCCCGTGGCCATCAAGACGATCATCGTCTCGCCGATGGCGCGGCCAAAGCCCACCATCACCGCCGAGAACACGCCGGAGCCGGCCGCGGGAAAGACGACACGCCACGCGGTTTGCCACAGCGACGCGCCGCAGGCCAGCGACGCGCCGGTCAGATGCTTCGGCACCGCCGAGAACGCGTCCTCGCAAATCGTGAAGATCAGCGGGATGACCGCGAAGCCCATCACCCAGCCGACGATCAGCGCGTTGCGTTGGTCGTAGCGGATGCCGGTCGTTTCCAGCAGCCAGGCTTGAAAGTCGCCGCCGAAGGCGACGCGCTCGATCGCCGGGCCCAGCCACGCCGTGGCGAGCACCCCGACCGCGATCCATAGCGTGAGCATGGCGAATTCATGCCGCCTGACCGTGCCGCGCGTCGACGGCCACATCGTGCACGCGCTCATGCCCGCCACGCACACCAGGGGAATCACGACGGGCGCGGCCAGGACGGCCACGATGTGTCCCTGCACCAGTGGAGCCAACACCAACCCGGCGACAAATCCGAGCACGACGCTGGGCAGCGCCGCCATCAGCTCAATCGTCGACTTGAGCGTATTGCGCAGCGACTTCTCGAGAAACTGCGAACAGTACAGCGCCCCGCCCAGCGCCAGCGGCACGGCAAACAGCAGTGCGTAACACGTGCCCTTGAACGTGCCAAAGGCCAACGGCACCAAACTGTATTTCGGCTCGAAGTCGTCGGTGCCGCCGGACGATTGCCACACGTACGCAGGACCGGGGTAGCCTTCGTACCAGATCTTCCCGAACAGCGCGCGCCAACTGAAATCCGGATGCGGGTTGTCGATGAGCCAATGGCGCAGCGACCCTTGCACGTCCACCGCTGCCAGCCCGTTGGTCTTGGGCGCCATGTCGGTGACCACCGGCGGCGCGCTGACCGACCAGGATGCCAGCAGGCGCTCGGAGGTCATGTACTGCAGGCGGCCGGTCCCATCCGCCGACCACGTCACGAAGCCTTTGTCGCGGGGCGAGGCGGTCACCTCGACGATCGCCGCGGGATGCGGCGCAAATACGTGGATTTGCGCCAGGCGCCAGCCGTCGGGATTGGCGTCATCTCGGACCAACGACCAGGTCGCGACGCTGCCGTCGGTGCCGCCGATCACCATCGAGCGGTCGCCGAGCAGCCACGTCATCGCCGCGACCGGCCCCGTCGTCACCTGTGTCGTCTCGATAAGCGACGACGGACTGTCCGGAGACAGCTGCCAGCGCGCCACAAAGCCGTCGACGGTTCCCACCAGCAGCTGCTTGCCGCGCGTATCCAGCAAGACGCCGGTCGGCTGGCCGATCGAGGCCATTGACACGTGCGCGCTCTCAAGCGACGTGCGGGCCGGACCGATCAGCGGCTGCGTCGTGTGGAGCCAAGTGATGATTAGATCCTGGCTGCCCTTGACGAGACACGCCAGCACCGACTCGTCATCGGAAACCCGAAACGCGACGCGCTCGATCGCAAAGCCCGGCACCGCGTCGATCACGGCGTTGGGCTCGACAAACGCGCGGATCGCGCGCGTCGACCCATCAAACACGGTCCGCAGCCCGAGCGATCCGATCCAGACCCGTCCCTGATCGGTCCCCAACGCGACAACGGGTTCGCGCAGCACTCGCGCGACGGCGGTCACGTGCTGACCTCCAAGCTCCGGCACAGGGATCGTTTCGACCGGCGCGCCGTCATTCAAACTGACGACGTGAGCGATGGGCTCGCTGCCCAGGACGATCGCTCGCAGTTGATGCTCATCCAGCAACACCAAGCGGGGCGTGTCGGCCACGACCGGGCGGCTGCTCAACGCCGGCCGCACGCGGGCCGCACGGAACAGCGGCGCGGTCTCGCTGACTAAAAACACTCCGATGCCCAGCACCGCCGCGATGATGCCAATGCCGCTGATCGAAATGAGGCTACGCGCCGCGCGGTCAAACAGCTCCACGCGGCGCCGAAAGGCGCCAGCGGCCGCATCGCGCGTGGTGCGCGGCGGCCGCCGGGCCGTTGTCGGGGGGTCGACAACGAGGGGAGGGCTCATGATAGGGATGAGGTTCCGTCGCTCGTGACTCGTCCCTCGTGACTCATCTTGTTCCCGCATGAGGCCCGAGCGACGAGCCCCGAGCGACGAACTCGGCTGACAAGAACTACTCCAGCTTCTTCAACTCCGTGTCCACGATCTCTTTGACCAGGGGCACGAAGCCGTCCTTCACTACCATCTCCTGCCCTTCCTGGCTCAACACATAGAGCAGAAAGTTTTTCACCAACGGGTCCACGGGCTGGCCCGGGGCGCGGTTGATATAGATGTAGAGATACCGGCTGATCGGATACGTGCCGGCGTAGACGTTCTCAGCATTCGCCTCGTACGTCTTGGTGCTGCCCAGCGGGCTCAAGGGCACGAGCTTCACGCCCGCGGTCTTGTAGCCCATCCCGCTGTAGCCGATGCCGAACCGGTCGTTGGTGACGCCTTCAACGACCGTCGCCGAGCCGGGCTGCTCTTTGACCGAGTCCTTATAGTCGCCCTTGCACATCGCGTGTTCCTTAAAGTACGCGTACGTGCCGGAGGCGGAGTTACGACCATAGAGGCTGATGGGCCCCGCCCACTCCCCGGTCAAACCCAGCTGGCCCCAGTTGCTGATGTCCTGCTTGCCGCCGCAGGCGCGCGTGCTGGAAAAGATCGCGTCGACCTGCTCGATGCTCAAGTGCTGGATCGGGTTGTCCTTATTGACGTAGACGCCCAGCGCATCCAGCGCCACGCCGATCGCGATCGGTTTGTAGCCGAACTTTTTCTCGAACGCGTCGATCTCGCTCGACTTCATCGGCCGCGACATGGGGCCCAACTGCGCGGTCCCGGCGATCATCGCAGGCGGCGCGGTCGCCGAGCCCTTGCCTTCGATCTGGATCTTGACGTTCGGGTACTTCTTGGCGAAGGCCTCGGCCCAGTACGTCATCAGGTTGTTGAGCGTGTCCGAGCCGACGCTGCTGAGGTTGCCCGAGATGCCGCCCACTTGCTGATAAGCGGGCAAATTGGGATCGACGCCCACGGGCGCCGCTTGGGCCGAGACGAGGACCGATGCCCCTCCGGCCATTGCCAGCGCCATCGCGCCGGCTGCAACAAGTCGTTTCATGCGCTCCTCCCTAGGTTCTATTCGACTGTAACATTCCCGAGTACGTGCTTCGTATCTGTCGTGTAAGGTCCATGTAATGCGATAAACGATTCGCGAGAAAAGGCTTCAGCATCAGGCTAGGTGTCAGGTGAAAGGTGCCACGTGTCGAGCTTCAAGCCCTGTCACCTGTCACCTGTCACCTGTCACCTAGCCTCCGGATTTCGTTAGAACTTGGTTACCCAGTCCAGCTGGACTCGGTCCTCGTTCGCCTTGGCGCCGCGAATCTGCTGGCCGGTGAAGAACTTCGCGCCGACCTGCGAGTTCTTCAGGATCTGCAGGTTCAGCCAGAACACGTTGCCCCGGCGGTTGGTGCCGCCGCCGATGAAGTCCGAGTCGACGAACTCATCAAACGCCGCGTCCGCTTCCAGCCGCTCGAAGAAGTAGCCGGCTTCCCAGCCGCTCTTCAGGCTCCACGGCGTAGCGGCCTTGCCGATCTTGGCCCCGAACATATATCCGTCGTTCACCTTGTCGGCGGCGCCGGTGTTGTGCACCCAGTCCGTGAAGAACGACATGGGATAGCCGGCCGCCTGCGACGCGATCTCGAGGCTCGGGTTGACCAGGTTGAAATCCCCCACCGTGGAGGTGTTGGTGTTGACGCGCGTGATCGGATCCGTGCCCGCTTTGGCCGCGGTCGTCACGTTCATGTAGTCGTCATACGCAATGGCGCCGGTCACCTTCAGGTTCTTGAGCACCTCCTCCTCGGAGTCGGGGAAGGGCTTGAGCACGGCGCCGGCCTGTGCGGTCCACAGCGCCGCGGCCTCGGTTTCGTCTGAGTCCAGCGAGAACACGCCGTCGTTGGTGAAGACGGTGGCCATCGGCCCCAGATCCTGGCTGAGCTTGATGGCCGCGCCGTCAAAGCTGAGGTCCGGATCCCACACCATCGGCCCGACCGTCCACATCGGGTTTTCCATCATCCCGCCGATGAGCGTCGTCTTGGTCACGCCCGGGACCTCCGGCGTCCATTCGATGTTCGCCAGGTCCAGGTTGATCGGCTTCTTGCGGAAGAAATCATCGAACGTCTTGTTGGTCGAGATTGGGTCGGAGTTGAGGCCGTTGTCGCTGCCGGTGGCCAGGCGGAAGGTCGCCTTCATCTGGTCGTTGACCTTGACCTCGGCGCCAAAGCGGAACCGGATGCGTTGCCGATGATCGTCATTGCCGGTGCCGACCCGGTTGCGGATCTCATCGCGCAGGCGCAGGTCGCCCTTCCACTTCCAGTTGCGCGCGGCATCCGGCACGATGTCCTTGGCGATCTGCTTGTCGCGCTCTTCCTTAGTCTCCTTGACCTCGCGACGGATCAAGCCGGCCTCCACGCCGGTCAGCACGCCCTTCTCGACGAGCTTGTCGAGCAAAATGTCCACTTCGCTTTCGGCGCGCGCCACCCCGGGAAGGCAGCCCAGCGCCAACACCCCCACGACGATCCACCGCCTCCAACGATCCATGAACGTCCTCCTCTGTGTTGAAACCCCGCAGCTAAAGGCTGAAGGCTCAAGGCTGAAGTGTTGTCTTCCCCCTTCAGCCTTCAGCCTTGGGCCTTTAGCAAACATGGTTTTGCATGAGTTCTAGTTCAGCCAGGTCGCCCGCAAGGCGCTGGCGTCGCTGCGCTCCGACGAGAGTTTGGCGGTCTTTTTCAGGTGGCGGATCACTTCGTGGAGCTTCGATTGGATAAACGAGTAGTCATCCCGCTCGATCCCTTCGCGGCTCTCCAGGTAGCTCAACAGCGACTGCAAGTCGTGCACCTGGCTGCGCAGGTGGCAGATCACAAACTCCGCTTCGGTCATGTGCTCCTCCTTGGTTTTTGTCGTGACAAGTCTAGGGGGAGGATGTCTGTGGCGTTTGGGTGGGAAGTAAGGAGTGTGTAAGGAGAAGAAGACCCAGGAATCGTCGCTCGTCGCTAGTCGCTCGGGATCTATGGTGGCTCCGTCGATCTGAAGAGTTTCTTTTCGAGCGACGAGGGACGAGCGGCGAGCGACGGATCCTTAGGATTTCAGGGAGGGGAGTGTGAAGTAGAACGTCGAGCTTTGGTTGAGGTGGCTATCGACCCAGATGCGGCCGCCGTGGGCTTCAATGATGTGCTTGACGATCGACAGGCCTAGGCCGGTGCCGCCCAGCTCGCGGGAGCGCGCCTTGTCGACGCGGTAGAATCGCTCGAAGATGCGCGGCAAGTCGACCTGCGGAATACCGATCCCGGTGTCGGCGATGGAAATGATCACGCCGCGGACATCCGTCTCGGCGGAGAGCGTGATCGAGCCGTCCTGCCGATTGTACTTCACCGCATTCTCGAGGAGGTTGAGGAACACCTGCCGCAAGCGGTCCGGATCGGCGCTGACCAGCAGTTCCGGCGAAATCTCTTGGCGCACCGTCAGCCGGCGCGGGACGATCACCGCCTGCAGTGACGCGATCACCTCCTCTGCCAGCCTGGCCAGCTCGACGGGCGCGGGGCGCAGCGGCACCGCTTGCGATTCGATCTGCGACAGCTGCAGCAAGTCTTCGATGAGCCGCGTCAGGCGGGCCGCCTCCTCGTCGATCGAGTGCACGAAGCGGCGGTTGTGCGTCGGGTCGTCGAGCCCGCCTTCAAGCAGTGTCTCGGTGAGGCTGCGGATCGCCGTCAATGGACTCTTGAGCTCGTGCGACACGTTGGCGACGAACTCCTTGCGCAGCTGCTCGTAGCGGCCGTGCTCGGTCATGTCCTGGATCACCAGCACGACGCGCGGGCCGGCCTCGCCACCTCGCGCGCAAGGCGAGGCGTGCACGCGCAGCAGCCGTTCGCGCGGCGCGAACAGCGTCACCTCTTGCGTCGTGCGATGCCCGCTCTCAAGAACCCGCCGCACCAGCGCCTGCATGCCGTCGTGCCGTACGGTTTCAAACACGCTGCGGCCCGCCAAGGCCGGACCGGGCACGCCCAACAGCAGCGACGCGGCCGCGTTGGCGACAAGAATCTTGCCCTCGTCGTCGACGGCGATCACGCCTTCCATCAGGCTTTCGAGGATCGCGGTCGCCTGGTTGCGCTCGATCGTCAACGCCTCGATGTGGCCGCGGATCGCCTGAGCCATCGACTGCAGCACGGCGGACAGCTCCTCGATCTCGCGCACCGTGCCGACCGTCACGGGCGGGACGTCGAACTTGCCCCGCGCGTAATGCTCCGCCCGGCGCGTCAGGCGCGCCAGCGGCGTGCTGATGCGATAGGCCAGCCACGCCCCGAGGATCAGCGCCACGACCAGACCGACCGCCAGCGCCGCGCCGAGGCTTCGGCGGATTTCGTGGTGCAGCCGCGCCATCGCCGTCAGCGGCACCGCCAGACGCAAGACCCCGAGCAGTCGGTCTTGGCCGTAGATCGGCTGCGCCACGTAGAGCAGCCGCCGCTTCACCGTCTTGCTGTAGCGAACGCTATGGCCCACCGATCCCGCGAAGGCGGCCTCGACCTCGGGCCGATGGCGATGGTTCTCAAGCGACGCGATCGCGCCGGAGGGCACGTCGGAATCGCCCAGCACCCGCCCTTGGGGATCGATGATCGTCACGCGGCTGCCGGCGCGCTGACCCAACGATACCGCCAACGGCTGCAACCGCTGGATCGTCGGTTGAGTGAAGGCCGTAGCGACGTCGGCTTCCATCAGCTTGGCCGAGACCGTCAGCTGCCGGATCATCTGCTCTTGCGCCTGGTGGTCCAGCGCAGGCATCGCGATCAGCGCGGCGGCGACCAGCACGGTCACCACGACCGCGGAAAAATAGCCGACGAGCCTGGCAAACAACGAGGCGCGGCGGGAGGATGGAATGCTCATGGCTTCGAAGACTCTCCGTCGGCTCGGGGCTCGGGGCTCGGGGCCGGTGGACAGCCGCCGGGATACACTTCGTTTAGCCCAGAGCCCAGAACCCGGAGCCCTGAGCCCGGAGCTTCAGGATTGCGAGGAGGGCGATTAGAATCCATCTCATAAATGCCGATCGCTCGGGGCTCGGGGCCAAAGGAGCCGGAACCCGACGAGTGCGCTGGTTTGGCCCACAGCCCGGAGCCCTGAGCCCGGAGCTGCGGAGGTATTTATGAGATGGGTTCTACTCATCCAACGCCAGGCGATAGCCGGCGTTCTTGACGGTCACGATGCGGTCCGCGACGCCGCGGAGTTTACGGCGCAGCTGGCTGATGTGCAGGTCAACAGTGCGCGTTTCGATCTCGACGGCGCGGTCATAGCCCCACACCTTATCGAGCAGCGCCTCGCGGCTCAGCACGCGGCCGCGCGCTTCGACCAACGCGTGCAGCAGCTCGAACTCTTTGGAGGTGAGCTCCAGCGGCTTGCCCCGCATCAGCACGACGTGCTTGCCCCAATCGACCTGCAGCTCCTCGAGCCGGAATACTTCGTCGGCAGGACGCCCTCGGCTGCGCCGCAGATGCGCTTTGATCCGCGCCAACAGCTCGCGGGGGCTGAAGGGCTTGGTCATGTAATCGTCGGCGCCCATCTCAAGGCCCAGCACCTTGTCGGTCTCGTCGGACTTGACGGTAAGCATGATGACGGGAATCGACGCGGTGGGGGAGTCGTGGCGCAGCCGCCGGCACACTTCCAAGCCGTCGACTTCGGGCAGCATCCAGTCCAGCACGATGAGGTCGGGCAGCTCGCGCCGGGCCAGCTCCAGCGCCCGCGCACCGTCGTTGGCGACGAGCGTGCGGAAGCCTTCCTTGTCGAGCGTGTATTTGATCGCCTCGGCGATGTTCTTCTCGTCCTCGACGATCAGGATCTTCGATGCGGCCATGCGTGTGTCGTGGATTGCCCGGACCCAGCGATCGGCCAGGCATGTGGGAAGCCCCTCGACGACCGGCGTCATCTTATCAGAAAACTCCCCGACTGGCAGGTTTCCTCCTGCCAGGAGCAGTGAACTCCTCGGATCGTCGTTCGTCGTGAGTCGTTCGTGACTGGCTTCGTCAATCTGCAAAGGTGAGTGAGTATTTAACAGATCGACGGAGCCACCGCGAATCCCGAGCGACGAGGGACGGTTCCTGAGGACGATTACTGCGAGGTGCGGAGCTGGAGGGTTTCAGAACCGTTGCTGAGGACCACCCGGTCTTGCTGGATCTGGAGCACCTGATACCCGTCGAACCGGTCCCCGACGCGCACCGTCCGGCCATTGATGATGGCCATGGCATCGCGCGGGTCCCACAAGATGCCGGAGAGCGTCAGGCCGTTGGCGTTGCGCTCGGCCGAGGCCGAAAACGGATCGCGCGTCCAGTCAAGGGAGGCGGCCGCTTGCCGCTGCGCGGCCCGTCGCGCCAACAGCTCCTGATCGATCGGCGGCGCAGTCTGCGAGCGCTCGGGCCCAACCGCCTCCGTCGTCGCGGCCTGCGCCGGTCGGGCCAGCCGGGTGATGAGACCTACGACCACGCCGATCAGCACGATCGGCAACATGCGCGACGTCCACGTCTTGGAGATCGTCATCATTTCTCACCGACACTTGTCATTGGCTAAAGGCTCAAGGCTGAAGGGATTGAGCCACTTCAGCCTACAGCCTATAGCCTTTAGCCGGCAGTATTGTTTGCGCTAGGACTTCGGTTCCTCGCGCAAATACACCGCCAGCTCTAACTCCGCCAGCAACCCGCCCGAGGTCTGCTTGGAGATCGTCAGCTTCCGCACAGCCGAGACAAACGGCGCTTGCGGCATCCACGCCAGGAACTCTCCGAGCTGCTTGTAGTGTCCATGCAATTGCAGCGACAGCGGCAGCTCGCGCATCGACAGCCCAGGACCCCACGCCAGGCCTGCCGCGTCGCCTTGGCGCTTGGGCTGCGTGGCAACCAACTCCAACCCCCGCTCTTTCGCCTGCGCGTCGAGCGTGTCCAAAATTTTCGCGATCGATTGGCCGCCGCCGACGCGATCGATGGCCGCGTCGTAGCGCGGCTTGGCCTGCTCCCACAGCGCCCGCTGCGGCGCCTGCTGCGTCTGCATTTCTCTGGCCTGCAGCACCTGCGCGTCAAGCGCCTGCAACTCGGCGCGGCGCGCCTGCAGCCTCACCGCCGACGGCAGCACCAGCAGCTTGACGCCGACGATCACCGCAGCCAACGTCAGCCCGAGCGGCGCAGCGGCTTTCAGTTGTGGACTCAAGACTACTTTCATCTTGTCCCCCGAAAAGGTGTCAGGGCTTCAAGCCCTATCACCTGACACCCGACACCCGACACCTCGCCGCATTACTCGAGCAAGGCTTCGATTTCGAACCGGGTGCGATCATTGGAGCGCATCTCCGAGCTGACTAGCTGCGCGTCGGCGATGAAGCTCGAACGCTCCAGCCCCTCGACGAACTGCGCCAAGCCGCCCTTGCCCGCCGTCCCGGCCGCCGCGCGTCCCTGCAGATACAGCCGCATGCCCGGCTCGTGCGGCTCGATCGCCAGCCGCTCCAGCTCGACGCCGGACGGCGTCAGCCGTCCCAATTCTTTGAGCAATCCGTCCCACACCGGCTGCTGCTGGAGGAACTGTTCGATCCGCTCGGCCGCGCGCTCCATCGCCGCGTGCTGCGTCGCCTTGGCCATCGCCTGCTGATACGGCGCTTCAAGCGACGCCCACTCGGCGCGCCGTTGATCCACACGACGTTGCACGATCAGCGTCGCGGCTTGCAGACTCAGGCCGGCCGCCGCCATCAGCGCCGCGCACGTTTTCGCCACGGGGATCCACAGCGTCGAGGAGACCGGGGCGCACGCATGCGGCAACTGGCTCGGCAACAGGTTTATCCGCGCGCCGTGCTCTGCCGCCAGGCCCAACGCCGTCACCAGCCGCGGGCCGTCCTCGGCCAGCTGCTCGGGCTCAAGCGTGCGCCCATGCTCCAGGATCCCGAGCGGGTTGACGAGCTCCACCGGCACGCCCAGGCCTTGCGACAGAAACTCAGGCAACCCTCGGAGGATCGCGCCTCCGCCGCACAGCAGCACGCGCGACGCACCGCCCGCGTCCATCTGCACGCGATAGAAATCGAGGAACCGGCTGATCTCCGTGAGCAACTGTTCCAACACCGGCCGCATCAGCGAGGCGACATGAAACAGCGGTACGCCTTCCTCGCTGTTGCCTTCGGCGGATTCGCCCAGAACACCGTAGCGGCGCTTGAGCGCTTCGGCCAGCGGCGTATCGATCGCGCGATCGCCGTGGTCGGAGCTGACGACGCCGACGAGCGCGTCGGTGAGGCTGCGGCTGCCGATCGCCAGCTCTCTGGTCACGCGAACCTGGCCGTCTTTGACGATGGTCGCATGCGTGGCCTGGCTGCCGATCTCGATCAGCGCGAGGGTGCCGCGCACGCCCTGCGCGGACAAGCTCGCCCCCGCCCAACACGCCAGCGGCGACGGCAGGACGCTCGCGACGCGGCCGCCCGCGCGCTGGACCAGCTCGATGAGCTCACGCACCGCGGCCGAGGAACACGCCGCCACCAGCACGTCCTGCTTCTTGATGTCCTTGTCCCACACATCGCCGACGATCGCCAGGTCCAGCACCGCGTTCTGCACCGCAAACGGCAGCTGGTCTTTCACCTGCCATCGCACCGCCTCGCGCAATTCGCCGCGCGACATCATCGGCACATCGACGCGCCGGACCGCGACTTCGTGGCCGCCGATCGCCACGTGCACGTCCGAGGCCTGGAACTCTTTGAGCGCGCCGTGCAGCCAATCCGCCAGCGCCGTTCGCGCCTCCGGATGCGGGCCATCGATCGCAATCGGCAGCTCTTGGATCAGATGTTTGACGACGCGCGGCCGCTGCCCCGCGCGATGCTCCAGCTCGACCAACTTGATCGAGGCTGAGCCGATGTCCAGCCCGACAGACCGCGCGGGGGCGCCGCGCCGGCGGAACCGGCCGAGCCACTGCGTCAGCACCTCGGAAAGCGGCGGGATCACCATTCGGTCGTCATGTCGCCGGCGCCCGAGAACGTCACGGTGCGGCTGGCGCGGTTGTACGCTTCCATTTCCTTGATGCCGACGCGGTCGTTGCTGTCGATATCGGTGAAGACCGCGCGGAAGTAGCGGTGCGACACCGCCGCAAACGTCGCCTCCCACACGTTGTTGGAGACCTCTGACAGCGACGTCGTGGCGATTGTCGTCCACGCCGCGTTGTCGTTGGACCATTCCAGCCGAAACGTGCTGTTGATGGCGCCGTCATCGCGGATCACGATCTTGTCGATCGTCACGGCCGCGGCGTAGTCCATCTTCAGCCACTCGTTCGGACCTTTGTTGTTGGCCTGCCACTTGGTGCCGGTGTCGTTGTCCTTGGCCTTGCTGGCTGTGTTCGAGCTTTTGGTCGACGAAGCGGTCGCAGTCGCGGTCAGCGACTGGTTGGTGTTGGCGGCGGTGAGATTGGTCTGATACTCGTGCACTTCGCGCTTGGCGGAATACGTCGTGCTGTTGGGCACGTAGCCTTCCGCGGTGATCGTGTAATCCGTCGAGCCGTTCTCCGTCGTGCCACTGCTCGAATTATCGAGGACCGTCACGCGATACTCGCCGCTGCCGAAGGTTTCGGTGTACGCATTGCCGGTGCCGGCCGCCGCCTGCCACGTGCCCGCGCCCAACGCTTGGCGCGCGCGCTGCCAGCCCGACTCCGCGACGTAAAACGCCTGCTTGTCTTGCAGCGCCATGCGACCGGTGATCAAACTCTGCTGCGCCGACACCCCGACCGCCAGCGCCAGCCCGATGAGCACCATCATCATCAGGAAAGTCAGCAAGAGCGCGGCTCCCCGGCGCTGCTGCGGCAAACAGGTGCGGTCCACAGACCACAGTCCACAGACCACAGCGTCGGGCTCACCCGCACGGGCTCTTTTTGTGGACCGTGGACCGTGGACTGTGGACGACACCTGGATGCTCATTGTCACTGGTTGCGCGTCCGCGTCGCGGCGGCCATCGTCAGCGTCTCGCCATCCATCACGGCGGTCGCGACGACTTCCATCACGCGCACATTGTTGGCGGTGTTCGTCGCGTTGCCGTTGGCATCGAGATAGGTGAACGTGCACGACGTCAGATCCGGTACGACCGTCGTGGTCACGCCGCCTTGCACCCGCTGCAGGTCGCCGTTTTGCACGCGCCAGTTGATGTTGTTCAGGTTATTGGCGCTGCCGTTGCCATCGTTGTCCCCGATGCGCGCGTCGAATTGAAACCGAGAGCTGGTCGAGTTGTCGACGTTATACGCGGACGCCGCCTCGCGTGTCAGCAGATCCAACGCCTTGGCCAGCTCCAGCCGGATCGTCTCCCGCTCGCCCGTCGCATCCGCCACGCGCAAGCCCACGATCACCACCTCAAAGACGCCATACACAAACAGCGAGAACATGGTGATGACGATGAGAAGTTCGATCAGGGTGAAACCCGCCCGGTGGACCGAAGACCAAGGACCAAGGACCAAGGACTTGCAGGCGCGCTCCGACTTTACCTGAAGGTCTTTGGTTTGTGGTCTATGGTCTGTAGTCTTCGGTCGGGTCACGGACCGTAGACCATAGACCGTAGATTGACGGGCCTGCTCCGACCCCGCCTGCAGGTCCTTGGTCCTTGGTCCGTGGTCCTTGGTCCACATGATGGTCTTTCGGTTAGATGTTCGAGCGATAACTTTGAAGCGACACACTCGTCTCCCCTCCCGTCGTGGTCCAATAGACGGAAACGACCACCTGCCTAAGGTTGGCGTACGGCGTAGTGACGGTGACTTGGCGGCTGAAGCGCGTGAAGCCCGAGGGATTGCTGATCGACGCCTTCGCCTCGTTGGCCAGGCTGGCGTAGGCGGTATTGCGCAGCTCTTCCATCCGCCACTGCGCGAGGTGCGTAGCGATCAGCACGTTCTCCCCGTCGGTCACGCCGGCCTGCCCTCGCTGCAGCAGCTCCATCACCGACAGCGTGCCGACGGCGAACACCGTCAGCGCGATCAGCATCTCCAACAGCGTGAAACCCGGCCGAGAGACCATAGACCGTAGACCATAGACCGTAGACTTACAGGCATGCTCCGACCCCACCTGAAGGTCTCTGGTCTGTGGTCTATGGTCTTTGGTCTGCATTGGGATCTGTACTCTGTGGTCTATGGTGTGTGGCCCACATTGTCAGCCCACACAATGACCGAAGATCAAGGACCAAGAACCGAGGACATGCAGGCGTGCTCCGACTTCCCCTGAAGGTCTCTGGTCTGTGGTCTATGGTCTTTGGTCTGCAGTTAGGAACCACACGAGTTCCCGGACGCGTCCGTCCGTGTCCCGTTGGTCACGAAGACGTCTTCAGTGCAGTTGCCTCCATTGGCCAGCGTCACGCGTCCGCTGGTATCGATGCCGCTGATGTCCGCCGCGCGGTCGGGTCCGTATGACAGGATGACGTAATACGCCGAGTTGCTGTCGAGGTAGTACGTGTACTTGGTCCCCGCCGCCCGGAACGGATCGTCGGGAATGACGCTGACGATCCTGGGCGTTTGGGTGATGAGCTGCGTCTGGAAGTTATTCTGGCTGCTCGGATACGCGTTGGTGTTATGGATGTAGTACGACTCAACGGCCGTGGCCAGCGTGCGCAGCTCGGAACGCGCCCGCTGCTCGGCCGCCGCATCCTGCGCCCCTTTGAACTGCGGCAACAGGGCGCCGACCAAGATGCCGATCACGACGATGACGATCATCATCTCGATCAGCGTGAACCCTCCCTTGCGCGTGCCTCCCATTCCCCACCCCTCCTTTCGATGACGGCGGCCGCGCGCGACGGTGATCGCCCGTGCGCAAGACCCCATCGGGTGTTCGACCTCTTTAGCAGGATGCTGCAAAACACTCATTGGCTATAGGCTGAAGGTTGTAGGCTCAAGTGGCAAACCCTGTGTCGTCGAGTCCATCGTTCCCCTTCAGCCTTCAGCCTTGAGCCTTCAGCCAAGGAGAAGTTTTTCCGCAACCTGTTAGTGCACGACATTGATCAGCTTAAACAGCGGCAGCAGCACGCTGGCCATGATGAAGGCGACCATCGTGCCCATGATGCCCAGAAACAGCGGCTCGATCAGCGCGGTCAGGCGCGCGATCCCGTGGCGGACCATCTGGTCGTAGTGGTCGGCGATTTCGCCGAGCATGTGGTCGAGCGTGCCGGACGCTTCGCCGACGGTGATCATCTGGATCGCCATCGGCGGAAATTGCCGGCTGGCCGCCAGCGGCTCGGCGATGCTGCCGCCCTGGCTGACGGTGCGCTCGACCTGCGTGATGGCATCGCCGATGATCACGTTGCCGCAGGTCTGCTCGAGAATCGACAGCGATTCAAGAATCGGCACACCGCTTGTGGCCAGCGTCTCAAACGTCCGCGCAAACTGCGCCAGCGCGGCCTGGCGCGCAAGATGGCCCACCACTGGCGTGCGCAGCAGCGCCGAATCGAACTGCCGCCGCCCCATCGGCGTGCGCAGATAGCGCGCAAGCCACAGCCCGATGCCCACCGCTGCGGCGGCCATGAATAAGCCGTAGTGCCGCACCGCCTGGCTGATCGCAAACAGCAGCTGCGTCGGCCACGGCAGTGGCACCCCCGCCTCCACGAAAATCTTCATGAACTTCGGAATGATGCCGGTGATGAGAAATGTGATGATGGCCAGGCCGAACACCAGGAGCAAACAGGGATAGGTCATCGCGGTCTTGAGCTGCTCGCGCAGCTGCGCCTGCCGCTGGCTGAATTCGGCCAAGCGCGAGAGGATCTCATCGAGCTTGCCCGACACTTCGCCGGCGCGGATCATGCTGACGAACAGGCGCGAGAAGATCGCGGGGTGCCTAGTCAGCGCCTCGGAAAATCCGGCGCCGCCTTCGACGGCGAGGGCCACGTCGCTGATCGCCTCGCGCAGCGTGCGGTGCGTCGTCTGCGTTTCCAGCGTCTTGAGCGCGGTCATCAAGGGAATCCCCACGCGGATCATCTTTGAGAGCTGCACGTTGAACAGCACCAGCTCGTCATACGGCACGCGCCGTCGCAGCGACCACGTCGCAGCACTCCCCTCGCGCACCTCGCGCGCGCGGGTGACCAGATAGCCCATCCGCTTGAGCTGATCGGCCAGGTCCTCCGCGGTCTGCGCCCCCATCGTGCCCGTGACCGCTTTGCCGCGTTCGTCGCGGGCCGTGTAGGTGAACGTCGGCATCAGCGCTCCAAGTCCTCACGCACCGATTCACGATCCACGACCAAGCCGGGCACCGAGCCAGCAGATCCTTGCTGGCGAGGAAGTCCTGCGCAGCGCAAAGCTGCGCAGGAGGCCCCGCGACGCAGTCGCGGGGTGGCGTGGCACCGCGCCGGCACCATCCTTGCTGGCGCGGAAGTCCTGCGGGACGAGGGTCCCGCAGGAAAGTGTCGCACGATGCCGAATCGTGCGGCCGATGCACGAACCGGATCGTGATTCGTGATTCGTGATTCGTGCATCGCATGCATCAGCCGATCCCACCGGGCCATCATGACGCCTTCTCACCATCCGACGCCGGCTTGCGCCGCGTATGCGCGCGGAGGCTGGTCTCAATGATCGCGGCCAGCTCCGACAGGCTGTGGCTCTTCGGGAAGAATCCCGAAATCCCCAGCGAGTTCGCTTCGGCAAAATACTTCTCGTTCTGATACGCCGCCGTCACCATGATCACCGGTAGCTTCTGATTCGTGGCGCGGATGCTGCGTAGCGTCTCCAGCCCGTTCATGCCGGGCATATTGATGTCCATGAAGACGATGTCCGGCACCTCGCGCGCGATGCGCTCCATCGCGTCCTCGCCGTTGGGCGCCGTGGCGACGTCGTAGCCCTTCGACCGCAGCCAAAACGACACCGGCTGCAGGAAGTCCGCCTCGTCGTCGACCAACAACACCCGGATCGGCCGATCCGTCGTGTCGCTCATGTCGCCGTCCCCCCAGAGCGCTCGCCGGCTGCCGGCGTGCCGGCCAGCGGCAGCCTGAACACAAAGCGAGCCCCTTCGCCTTCCGCGCCCTCCGCGCGGATCGTCCCCCCATGCAGCTCGACGATCTCCTTGGAAATCGCCAAGCCCAGCCCCGTGCCGTTCAGATCGCCGGGACGCCGCGTCCCGACCTGCTGAAATTTCTTGAACAACTTCGGGATGTCCGCCTGCGCGATGCCGGCGCCCGTGTCGCTCACGCTCACGTCCAGCGTCGAGCCGTCGGCGCTGACGGACGCTTCGACCGTCACCCTGCCGTCTTTGGGCGTGAACTTGATCGAATTGCCGATGAGGTTGTTGAGGACCTGCTCGATGCGCGGCGCATCCAGGGACAGCTCCGGCAGATCCTCAGGAATCTTCCGCTCCAGCGTGATCGACTTGCTCTTGGCCCACGCGTCCAGCGCTTCGCAGGCGTGCTCCACGACGGGCGCGATCGTGCCTTGCTCGGCTTTCAGCTCCATCTTCTTGGCTTCGAGCTTGGCCAGATCCAGCAGGTCGTTGATCATGCCGCTCAGGCGCCCGAGGTTGCGCTGCGCGATGGTGAGGAAATTCTTCTGCGGATCGGACAGCTCGCCGGCGGCCTGGTCGAGCATCACGCCGAGTGAATGTTGGATCGCGACCAGCGGCGTGCGCAGCTCGTGCGTCACGCCCGAGACGAATTCGGACTTGAGCCGGTCCAGCTCGCGCTGCTTGGTCACATCGGTCAGGATCGAGACCATGCCGATGGTGCGGCCATTCTCGTCTTCGATGACGGCGTTGCTCGAGCGCACGATGCGCTTGGTCTGGTCCTGCCTAGCGTTGAGCTCGATCTCGAGATCTTTGCCGCTGGCCGCGCCTTTGACGAGCGAGACGAGCTGCTCGTCGTTCATGCCTTCGGACAGCGAGCGGCCGAGCTTCTCCTGCTGCTTGACGCCGAGGATCTTCTCCGCGGCGGGGTTCAGGAACACGACTTCGCCGGCGCTGTTGACCACGACCAAGCCTTCGGCCATGCTCCGCATCACCGACTCGGTCTGCTCTTTTTGCATCAGCGTTTCCTGATACTTCTGCCGCGCGGCCTTGGCTTCGTTGGTTTTCTCTTGGACGACTTGGTCGAACTTCTGCGTCAATTCCGCCTTGACGGTGTTGACCTTCGCCTCGACGTGCCGGTCCACGACGGTGGACAGGGCCGCGGCGAGCTTCGCGCGCTTGGCCGAGGGGATCGCCATCGTTTCCATCTCGCGCAGCAGCGCCGCGGTGACACCGTCGTCGCCGGTCCCGTTGCCGTCGTGCGCCGCAGGCACCTGCGCATCAGCCGCTTCTTGCGCCCGCTTGCGGACGACCGCCTGGCTCTGCTGCGAAAAGTAGAACAGCACCATCGCGACCAGCGAGGCCACGATAAACACGGCCAGAAACGCGATGATCCGTGCCGTGGCGACGTCACCCATTGCGACCCCTCATGCCGACAGACAGTGGCCTAACGGCCAAGTGATCAAGTGGCCATGATCGCACTCCGCTGACACAAACTTGTTTCTTCCGCATGTCGCTATCCTGTCTGTCAACTCTCTTCATCGACGGCTGCATTCGCCTGGCCACTTGGCCAACCTGGCCACTCTTTTTCTTCTGGCCACCCGGCCACTTGGCCACTGAGGTCAGCTCGCCGGCGGGGTCGAGTCCGACCCGCCCGCATCCGGCGCTCCGCGACTCAACGCGCCGATCAGTCGCGTGACCAATTGCTCCAGATCTTCCGCTTTATACGGCTTCGTCAAGTACGCGTCCGCGCCGCAGGCCATCGCCTTCCAGTAGTCCTGCTCTTCGCGCAGCGCCGTGAACATCACGATCGGCACGCCCTTAAAGCGCGGATTCTGGCGAATCGTCGTGCACACGTCGTAGCCGTTGATCTTGGGCAGCATCACGTCGAGCACGATCAGGTCGGGGATCGGCTCCTCGAGCACTTTCATCAGCGCCATCTGGCCGTCCATCGCGACCACGACCTCGTAGCCCGCCAGGCGCAGCCGTGTCGCCACGAGCTTCAGGATCGCCGCTTCGTCCTCAACGACCAACACTTTCTTGCTCATGTCGTCCCCTGATGGACCAAGGACCGAGGACCACGGACCAAGGGCTTGCAGGCCTTGCTCCGACTCAGCCTGAAGGTCTTTGGTCCTTGGTCCGTGGTCCGTGGTCTGTTCATTCGAGTTGGGTCACCCGGAGGACTTCTTCGATCGTCGTGATGCCCGCGCGGACTTTGGCCATGCCGTCGTCGTACAGCGTCGCCATGCGGCCCGAGCGCGCCGTCTCGCGCAGCACGTGGCTGGGGGCCCGCACCGCCACGCGCTCGCGGATCTCGTCGGTCACCGGCATCAGCTCGAAGATCGCCACACGACCCTTGTAGCCCGTGCGCTTGCACGCGTCGCAACCTGCCCCGCGAAACAACGAGGCCTCGCCTGTCACGCCGGCCTGTTGCGCGATCGTCGCCGGCGGCCGATACGGCGCCTTGCACTTCGGGCAGATCGCGCGGACCAAGCGCTGCGCAACGACCCCGACCACCGACGAGGCCAATAGAAACGGCTCGACGTCCATGTCCATCAGCCGGCTCATGCCGCCGGGCGCGTCGTTGGTGTGCAGCGTCGACAGCACAAGATGGCCGGTCAGCGCGGCCTGGATCGCGATGTCGGCGGTTTCGCGGTCGCGGATTTCGCCGACCATGATCACATCCGGATCTTGCCGCAGGAACGAGCGCAGCGCCGAGGCGAACGTGACCTCCGCCTTCGGATTGACCTGCACCTGATTGACGCCGGCCAGCTGATACTCGATCGGGTCCTCAATGGTGAGGATGTTCTTTTCGGTCGAGTTGATGTCGTGCAGCGCGGCGTACAGCGTCGTCGTCTTGCCCGAGCCTGTGGGGCCGGTGACCAGCAGAATCCCGTGAGGCGCGTGGATCAGCCGCACGAACGTCGCCATGGACTCCGGGGCCAGGCCGAGCTGCTCCAATCCGCGCAGCACGTTGGCGCTGTCGAGCAGGCGCATCACGACCTTCTCGCCGAACTGCGTCGGCACCGTCGAGACGCGCAGGTCGATGTCCTTCTGATCCATCCGCAGCCGGAAGCGGCCGTCCTGCGGCTTGCGGTGCTCGGCGACATCGAGGTTCGCCAGCACCTTGATGCGCGACACGACCGAGGCGTGCAGGTGCTTGGGCGGCCCGGCGACTTCGTGGAGGATGCCGTCAATGCGCAGCCGCGTGCGCAGCAGCTGGTCTTGCGGCTCGATGTGCACGTCGCTGGCCCCTTCCTTCAGCGCCTGGATCACGAGCAAGTCGACGAGGCGGATGACGGGCGCCTCGCCGGCGGCGCGCTCCTCGGACGCCGGAGCCTCCGCCGCCTCCAGCACCTTTGCGACCTCCTCGATCGTGCCGGCTGCGCCGTAATACTGATCGATCGCGTGCCGGATCGCGGACTCGGTGGCCAGCACCGCTTTGATTTCGCAGCGGCTCTTCAGCCGGACTTCATCCAAGGCGAAGAAGTTCAGCGGATCGGCGATGGCAACGGTGAGCGACTGCGCGATCTTGAACAGCGGCACCACGACGTGCTTGCGGGCGAGCGCTTCGGGCACGGCCTGGATCACCTCAGGCTTGATCAGATAGTTGGACAGCTCCACCGTCGTCATCCCGGACTGCTCGGCCAACAGCTTCATCAGGTCGGCCTCGGTCAGCAGCCCTTGCTGGGTGATGGCCTGCTTGAGCGAGCAGCCCTGCGTGGCCGCTTTGGCTTGCACGGTCTGCAGCTGTTCGGCGGTCAGCACGCCCTGCTCCACGAGCAATTCGGAGAGCGGCTTCGCCTGTCTCACGCCGGCCATCGCAGTCCTTCGCAGAGGATTCGTGAATCGTGGTTCGTGATTCGTGCATCGTTCACCTCAGCAGAAGCCGACGCACGAGCCCCAAGGAACCGTGAGTCGTAACTCGCGGTTCGTGGCTCGTTTCCCTCAACGGAATACGATCCACGATTCACGACCAAGCCGGGGGCCCCGCGAAGCGGGG